>Ga0114972_10000003_pt1 | contig 143310 bp, 138 predicted proteins | sample M_140807_EF_Meta_FD_87354 | JGI IMG/M metagenome (GOLD analysis project Ga0114972, IMG submission 87354) | Freshwater microbial communities from Lake Montjoie, Canada to study carbon cycling - M_140807_EF_MetaG | ecosystem: Environmental > Aquatic > Freshwater > Lake | place: Lake Montjoie... | reverse complement strand
CCGTCGGGCGCTGACCGGCTCGCCCACAGTGTCGTAACACCGTGCTGAACCTCTACACGCGCGAGGGGTGCCACCTGTGCGAGCAGTTTCTGCTCGAGTTGGCGCTGGATGGTCATGGACCGGAGTCCGGTTTGCAGATCTTCGACGTGGATGCCAATGCCGATTTGGCCGCCCGCTATGGTTTGCGGGTCCCGGTGCTGGAACGCGATGGTCAGGTGATCTGCGAGGGCGGCTACGAGCGGCAGAGGGTCTTGACTGCCTTACGGGTATAATCGCCCGCTTCGACCAACGTACCGCTGACGCACCCAGCCGCCCTCGGCCGACGTGCCGAACCGCAGGCATCATCTCGATGAAACTGATCCGCAACTTTTCGATCATTGCGCACGTCGACCACGGCAAGTCGACTCTCGCTGACCGGTTCATCCAGGTCTGCGGTGGGCTTGAAGCCCGTGAGATGCAGGCGCAGGTGCTCGATTCCATGGATCTGGAGCGCGAGCGCGGCATCACGATCAAGGCTCAGAGCGTCACGCTGCGCTATAAGGCGGCTGACGGTCAAACCTATCAACTGAACATGATCGATACGCCGGGACACGTGGACTTCTCCTATGAAGTCTCACGTTCACTGGCGGCGTGTGAGGGCGCCTTGCTGGTGGTCGATGCGGCGCAGGGCGTCGAGGCGCAGAGCGTCGCCAACTGCTACACCGCGATCGAACAGGGGCTGGAAGTGGTGCCGGTCCTCAACAAGATCGATCTGCCATCAGCCGACCCGGGCCGAGTCATCAAGGAGATCGAGGAGATCATCGGCATCGAAGCGGAGGATGCGGTCCGCGTCAGTGCCAAGACCGGCGAGAACGTAGAAGAACTGCTCGAGACTCTGATTGCTCGAGTGCCAGCGCCGCAGGGCGATCCGGACGGTCCCCTGCAGGCCCTGATCATCGACTCGTGGTACGACAGCTACGTAGGCGTCGTCTCGCTGGTGCGAGTCGTCAACGGCGCCCTGCGAACCGGCCAGAAGATCCGGGTCTGGACCACGGGCCGTGCCCATCAGGTGGACAAACTCGGACGCTTCACGCCCAAATCGTTGGTCACGGACGCCTTGTTGACCGGTGAGGTCGGCTTTGTCGTGGCGGGTGTCAAGGAGATCGACGGCGCTCCGGTCGGTGACACGATCACCACCGACAGTCGTCCCTGCGAAGCGCCGCTGCCCGGCTTCAAGGCGATCAAGCCTCGGGTCTTCGCTGGCCTGTTTCCAGTCAGTTCAGATGATTACGATGCGTTCCGCGACGCATTGCAGAAGTTGAAGCTCAACGATTCAGCACTACACTTCGAGCCTGAAGTCTCGACAGCACTTGGTTTCGGTTTCCGCTGCGGCTTCCTCGGCCTGCTGCACATGGACATCGTTCAGGAGCGGCTTGAGCGCGAGTACCATCTGGACCTCGTGACCAGCGCGCCAACCGTTGTTTACGAGGTTCTCACCACGGACGGCCAGGTGGTCAATGTGGATAACCCGGCCAAGCTGCCCCCGACCGACCGCATCGACGAACTGCGCGAACCAATCATCGTGGCCAACATTCTGCTGCCACCCGATTACGTGGGCCCGGTGATGAAGCTGTGTCTGGAGAAACGGGGTGTCCAGAAGAAGCTCCTCTATCTCGGCAGCCAGGTGTCGATGCAATGGGAACTGCCCATGGCGGAAGTCGTGCTGGATTTCTTTGACCGCCTCAAGAGTGTGAGTCGGGGTTATGCCTCGTTCGATTACGAGTTCGACCGCTTCCAGGCAGCCCCGCTGGTCAAGCTCGACATCCTGATCAATGGCGACAAGGTCGATGCGCTGTCCATCATCGCTCACCGTGACAGCGCGTATCACCGTGGACGCGAACTGGTCGATAAGATGCAGGAGCTGATACCACGACAGATGTTCGAGGTGGCAATTCAGGCAGCGATCGGCGCACATGTCATCGCGCGCTCGAGCGTGAAGGCGCTGCGCAAGAACGTGCTCGCCAAATGCTACGGCGGCGACCTCAGCCGCAAGCGCAAACTGCTGGAGAAGCAGAAAGAGGGCAAGCGGCGTATGAAGCAGCTCGGCCAGGTCGAGATTCCGCAGGAGGCATTCCTCGCCGTGTTGCAGGTCGGGCGGAAGGACTAATGGCCCAGTGGCCTAGTGGTCCCGCGTTGCCCCCGAGATTTCACGGCACCCACACCGATTTATTGTGTTTAAGCAATGATCCGTATACGATTCGAAACATAGATTCAGGGGCTGCTTGTCCCTAGAGTCCCGCTTCCCGATGAGGTGATGCTTTGGTCATCGATTTTTCTTTCTGGCTCGCGCTCGCTGCCCTGGTCACCGGACTGATCTGGGCGATCGACCATTGGCTGTTTCGTCCGGGTCGGGTTGCCCGCGCCAAGGGTGGCGTGGTCGATGAACCCGTGCTCGTCGACTATGCGCGCTCCTTTTTCCCGATCATTCTGGCCGTCCTGTTGATACGGGCCTTTCTCTTCGAGCCCTTTCGGATTCCCTCCGATTCCATGATGCCGACGCTGTTGGACGGTGACTTCATCTTCGTCAACAAGTACATCTACGGGCTGCGACTGCCGGTGGTGAACCACAAGATCGTCAGCATCAGTGAACCCAAGCGCGGCGATGTCGTGGTGTTCCGCAAACCCACCGATCCGTCCACCAACTACATCAAGCGGCTGGTCGGCCTGCCGGGTGACCACATCGTCGTCAGCGAGAAGCGGGTGTACGTCAACGGCGTGGAGCAGCCCGTACGGCTGGAGGGAACTTTCGGACCCATGAACGCGACCCCGCTGGCACGCGTCGGTTTCGAAAAACTCGGTGAGGTCGAACACCGCACCTTGTACATCGACGATAGGCCGTCGGCGGATTGGGACGGTGTGGTCCCCGAGGGGCATTATTTTTTCATGGGCGACAACCGCGATAACAGCGCGGATAGCCGCTTTCCCGACGTCGGATATGTGCCAAGCGCTAATATCGTCGGCAAGGCAGTGCGGATCTGGCTCAATTGGAACTTGCCTCATGCGCCCATCCTGAACCGCATCGGGCAGGCCATACACTGACGGCAGGGAGAACGGCATGAAGCATCGGCAACGCGGCGCAACCTTTCTGGGCATCCTGACGATATTGCTGATCCTCGGTACAGCGGGGTATGCCGCGCTGCGTCTGGTGCCGACCTACCTAGATTTCATGAAGGTCTCGCGCGCCCTCGAACAAGTGCGCGATGAGCACGGCGCGATCGATACCAACGCGCAGATGATCCGCGATTCGCTGGCGCGGCGCTGGCTGATCGAGGACATCAAGGGTGTGTCATGGAAAGATGTGGAAATTGCCCGGGAGGGCAATGGCTACACCGTCCGTGCGGCCTACAATGTCGAACAGCAGTTCATCGCCAACGTCTATCTGCTGACCAAGTTCGACAAGTCCGTCACAGTCCAACAATAGCGGCGGGCGCACTTGCTCACCGCGCAGGAATGGGTCTCCTCCAGGCTCGGTTACCGTTTCAACGACGCGGCACTGCTGGAGGCTGCCCTCACGCATCGTAGTGCGGGGCCGGTCAATTACGAGCGTCTGGAGTTCCTCGGTGACTCGGTCCTGAATTTCGTCGTTGCCGGACTGATTTTCCGTGAGTTCGCGACGGCGGCGGAGGGTGAACTCAGCCGCTATCGGGCTGCGTTGGTGAGTACCCAAACCTTGGCGGGCATCGCGGCTGAACTCCACTTGGGCGACCAGTTGCATCTGGGCAGCGGCGAGTTGAAAACCGGCGGGTTCCGGCGGGAGTCCATACTCGCCGATTCGCTGGAGGCGCTGTTCGGGGCTGTCTACCTCGATGGCGGCGTCGAGGCGGCCTCGCGTGTCATTGCGACCCTGCTCCGGGTTCGTTTGGCCGCGCTGCCCAACGCGGACTCCCTGAAAGACCCGAAGACTCGCCTCCAGGAAGTACTGCAGGCACGCGGTCTGCCGCGGCCTGATTACCAGTTGGAATCCTCATCGGGGGAGCCACATGACCAGTGGTTCGTGGCAAGCTGCAGGGTTGCTGCTCTCGGGCTGGTGGAGGTGGGCGAGGGGACCAGCCGGCGTCGGGCCGAGCAGTCCGCAGCACAGCGAGTGCTCGGTGCATTGATCAAGTCAGGGGAACCAGCAGATGGGTGATTCAAAGGCGCCGGCAGCGGCCGAGACAGGGACGGTCCTGCAGGCTGGCGAGGGCAACGTACGTGCGGGATTCGCGGCGCTGGTCGGGAGGCCCAATGTCGGCAAATCCACTCTGCTGAACGCGCTGCTCGGCCAAAAGGTCAGCATCGTCAGCCCGAAGCCGCAGACCACCCGGACGCGCATCCATGGGGTGTTGACCCGTCCTGACCTGCAGATCGTGTTCGTCGATCTCCCTGGCATTCACGCCCGGCAGACGCGAGCCATGAACCGCTACATGAACCGCACCGCGCTCGCATCGCTCGCCGACTCCGACGTCAATCTGTTCGTTGTCGAGGCGCTGCGCTGGACCGAGGAGGATGCCAGGGCCCTGGACGAACTGAAGGCGGCAGGACGTCCCATTCTGCTACTGATCAACAAGGTGGATCGGGCGCAACCCCGGGAACGCTTGCTGCCCTTCATCAAAGACATGAGCTCACGGGCGGAGTTTGCGGAGGTCGTGCCAATCTCAGCGACCAAAGGTTCGAACATCGCGCAGTTGCCGGAAATCATCGCGCGCTATCTGCCCGAATCCCCATTGCTCTATCCCGCCGATCAAGCTACCGACGCCTCAGAGCGGTTCATGGCGGCCGAGATCGTGCGTGAGAAACTGATGGTCCGTCTGCAGGACGAACTGCCCTATGGCCTGATGGTCGAGATCGAGGGTATGGGCGAGTCGGAAGACGAGCCGGGGAAGCTGATGATTCAGGCGGTCATCTGGGTTGAACGGACCGGCCAGAAAGCCATCGTCATCGGCAAGGGCGGTGATTTGCTGAAGGAAGTCGGACGCAATGCGCGGCTCGATCTGAAGCGGCATTTCGGTCGACCCGTTCACCTCGAACTTTGGGTCAAGGTCAAGGAGGATTGGTCCAACGACGAGCGTGCACTGCGTAATTTCGGTCTGGAATCGTGAGCGGTACCGCGCGCCGCATCCAATTGGAATCTGCCTTCCTGTTGCACCATTACCCATGGCGCGACAGCAGCCGCATCCTGGAGTTATTCAGCCGAACCTACGGTCGCGTGTCGGTGTTCAGTCGTGCTGCCCGGCGTTCCGGCGCAACCGCGGCGCAGCCATTTTGTGAGTTGCTGGTCTCATGGACGGAACGGGGCGAGGCCGGTCACCTGAATTCGCTCGAGCTGGTCAGGGCAGCGGCCCCGTTGACAGGCGATCGGCTGATGAGCGGCTTCTATGCCAACGAGCTGCTGATCAAACTGCTGCAGCGTCACGATCCGCATCCGCAACTTTTCGATGCCTATGGACAGCTCATGTTGCGCTTGCGGGAGCGGGATTGTGCTGCTGCCCGTGCGTTGCGACTGTTTGAGAAACGACTTCTCGATGAACTCGGCTGGGGGCTCAATCTTGAACACGAGGCGGGATCCGGGCGACCGCTCGATGCTGCTGGTAGCTACCGCTACAGCATCGATGGTGGTGCAGAACCGATCGATGGAGTAGCGGAGGGAACCCTGATATTTTGCGGCGCGTCGCTGCTCTCGCTGGCCCGCGAGCAGCTCGATGACCCGATCAGCCTTGCCGATGCTCGGCGGCTGCTGCGCGCAGCGCTCGATCAGTGCCTGGACGGACGGCAACTGCGCACGCGGGATGTGATGGTTGAGATGCGCGCCTATGGCGCCAAGGCAGACGGAGGCTGATTCGACATGCTCATGCAACCCATCAAACTGGGCGTCAACATAGACCACGTCGCGACCTTGCGACAGGCGCGCCGCGTCGGTTATCCAGATCCGTTGTTTGCAGCGCTGATCGCTGAACAGGCGGGCGCGGACAGTATCACGTTACATTTGCGCGAGGACCGTCGGCATATCCAAGATCATGACGTTCGTCGCATGCGCACCGCACTGCAGACGAGGATGAACCTCGAGATGGCGGCGACTGATGAAATGCTTGCGATTGCCTGCGAGCTTCGGCCTCACGACGTCTGCCTGGTGCCAGAGAAGCGCACCGAGGTCACTACAGAAGGGGGGCTTGACGTTGCCGGTCAGCGCGGTCGCCTGACGGATTACTGCACCGTGCTGCGCGAGCACGGCATCCGCGTGTCGCTGTTCATCGATCCGGAAGCCGCTCAACTCGAAGCCTCGCTGGAAGCCGGTGCGCCGGTCGTGGAATTGCACACCGGCGCCTATGCAGAGGCGACCGCTGGGCAGCGGGACCAGGAGTTGGTGCGATTGGTGGAGGCTGCGCGCTTTGGGTCCAGAATCGGACTGACGGTCCACGCCGGGCACGGGCTGCATTATCACAACGTTCGGCCGGTGGCTGCGATTCCCGAGATCGTCGAACTCAATATCGGCCACAGTATCGTTGCCCGAGCCGTCATCGATGGCTTTGCGGCGGCGGTCCGTGAGATGCGGGCCGTGATGAGTGAGGCCCGCAACGGCCGATCCACCCTCGGTTGAGATCGCGGGGATGATATTCGGCATTGGCACTGACGTGGTCAGTCTCGATCGGGTCGAGGGGGTCTACGCTCGTCACGGCGAGCATTTCGTCAAGCGCCTGCTGATGCCTGAGGAGGAAGTCGGGTTTCGTCTGTACAAGCGCCCGGTGCGATTTCTTGCCATGCGTTTTGCCGCCAAGGAAGCGATCGTCAAAGCGCTCGGAACCGGATTCGCGCATGGCATCTGGATCCGTGACGTGGGAATTCAGCCCAACGAATGGGGTCGACCGGAGGTGATCTGGTCCGCGCGCGGACGGCAGGTCCGCGATCAACTGGGCGCCGGTGAAGGTCATGTCACGCTCACGGACGAAGCCGGTCTGGTGGTGGCCGTAGCAGTGCTGATGAGACGTGAGGGGAACAATTCATGACCATCAGTCATGTGCTCGCCTTCGACATAGAAACCGTCCCGGACGTTGAATTCGGCAGACGCGTGCTGGGGCTGGAGGGATTGTCCGACAAGCAGGTCGGCTATGTCATGCAGGCGCGTCAGCGCGAGCAGACGGGATCGGAATTTCTCTCGCTGGAGCAGCAGCAGGTCGTTGCCATCTCCGTGGCCATGCGCTCGCGCGAGGGTTTCAAGGTCTGGAGTCTCGGTGAGCCGGAATCCCACGAGGCTGAGCTGGTGCGGAGGTTCTACGACGGAATCGACCGCTATACGCCGACTCTGGTCAGCTGGAATGGCGCCGGTTTCGACTTGCCGGTACTCCATTATCGGGCGATGCGGCATCGCGTGCAGGCGCCCCGCTACTGGGAGTCGGGTGACGGAGATCAGTCGTTCCGTTGGAACAACTACATCAGCCGTTTCCATTGGCGACACATCGACCTGATGGATGTCCTGTCCGGGTTTCAGGGGCGCGGACGCGTCGGCCTCGATCGCATGGCGCAATTGCTCGGGTTTCCCGGCAAACTCGGCATGGCGGGCGATGGAGTCTGGGATGCCCATCTGGCGGGTGATTCGATCGGAATCCGAAATTATTGCGAGACGGATGTGGTGAATACGTTCCTCATCTATCTGCGCTTCGAGTTGATGCGCGGTCACCTATCGCAGGCGGAGTATGATCGCGAATGCGCGCTGGTGCGTGACTCGCTGCAGGGATCGGGAAAGCAGCACCTGCGGGAATTCCTTGCGGCGTGGCCACTCAACTGAATCGCGGTTTGGCGTCCTGCCACCCTCTCCAATTGGCCAATCCATGCGCATGAAGCGATTGAATCTCCCGGCTGAGACGGCCGATATCGTGGACCTCTCGCATGAAGGCAAGGGGGTGGCCCGTATCGACGGCAAGACGGTATTCGTCGCCGATGCCTTGCCGGGCGAAAGGGTTAGGTTGCGGCGGATTCAACGGCACCGCAGTTATGACGATGCCGTATGCGAGGAAGTGCTGCTGCCGAGTCCGGACCGGGTGTCGCCGGCATGCGATCATTTCGGGACCTGTGGCGGCTGCACGTTGCAGCATCTATCGAGCGCCGCCCAGATTGCCTTCAAGCAGTCGCAACTTACAGAGAACCTCGCACGCATCGGTGGTGTTTCTCCCGCGCAGTGGTTGCCACCCCTGACTGGTTCCGTGTGGGGCTATCGGCGTCGGGCGCGGCTCGGTATCAAGGATGTGACACGCAAAGGGCGCGTACTGGTTGGCTTCCGGGAACGAGCTGCACCCTACATCGCGGAGCTTCGTCAATGCCCCGTGCTGGCGCCTCCGGTGGATCGATTGCTGGAGTCGCTGGGTGCACTGGTGCAGTCGCTGTCGATACCCAACCGCATCCCTCAGGCGGAGGTCGCGGTCGGCGAGGGCGCCTGCGTGGTGGTGTTGCGCAACCTAGACCCATTGACGGCAGCGGATCATCAGCGGCTCGTCGATTACGAACAGGTCCACGGGGTACGCATGTATCTGCAGCCTGGTGGACCCGGCACGGTCGTGCCTGTCGCTGGCAGTGCGGCGCAGTTGCATTACACCTTGCCTCAGTTCGATATCACGGTGCAGTTTGAACCCACCGACTTTGTTCAGATCAATGGCGAATTGAACAGGAAGATGGTGACTCGCGCGATCGAATTGCTCGCGTGCCAGTCTGGCGACCAAGTGCTCGATCTGTTCTGTGGGCTTGGCAACTTTTCCTTGCCGCTGGCGCGGACGGCTGCCTCGGTCACCGGTGTGGAGGGGGACACCGGGTTGGTGCAGCGTGCGCGGGAAAACGCCGAGCGCAATGGGTTGACCAATGTGGCCTTTCACGCCGCCGACTTGTTTGGCGATGTCTCGGGCGCGCCGTGGGCTTCCCGTGCCTACGATCGCGTCCTGATCGATCCGCCCCGCGCAGGTGCGCGTGAGGTACTGCCGCTGGTCGCACGTTCCGGTGCTCGCCGGGTGCTGTATATTTCCTGTCACCCCGGCAGTCTGGCTCGCGATGCCGGACTCTTGGTCAACGAGCATGGATTTGCGCTGACCGCTGCTGGCGTGATGGACATGTTTCCGCACACGGCCCACGTGGAGGCCATCGCGGTTTTCGATCGGTGACGCAATGGGTATTGAAATCGAACGCAAGTTTCTGGTGATCGGCGACAGCTGGCGGCAAAGGGTCGCGCGGCGTGAATTTTTCCGGCAGGGCTACCTTGCCAATGAAGGTGGTTGTTCCGTACGGGTGCGCATCGCCGGTGAGCAGGCGTGGATCAATCTCAAGGGACGCGTGCAGGGCGCACGACGGCTCGAATTCGAGTACGAGATCCCATCGGCAGAGGCGACTGAGATCCTTGACCAACTTGCCTGCGAAGGCACTGTCGAAAAATACAGGCATTGGATCGATGTCGGTGGCCATGAGTGGGAGGTCGATGAGTTTCTCGGTGCCAACGCCGGCTTGATCGTGGCCGAACTCGAACTCGATGATGAAAATGAAACATTCGAGCGCCCGCCCTGGCTGGGCGCTGAGGTGACCGACGACGTGCGTTACTACAATTCCAGCCTGGCCAAGACGCCTTGGCCCACCTGGCCTGCGGTGGAGCAGCGACCATGACGCTCGGTCCGGTCATGGTGGACGTCGCCGGAACCACGCTGACGGCTGAGGATAGGCACGTGCTGCGACATCAGCTGGTGGGTGCCGTCATTCTGTTCACGCGCAATTTCGACTCATTGGCGCAACTGGAAGCCTTGGTTCAGGAGATACGTGCGGTACGCCAGCCACCGCTGTTGGTTACGGTCGACCACGAGGGTGGCCGGGTGCAGCGCTTTCGGGAGGGATTCACCGTCATGCCCTCCCAGCGGGCCATTGGACGTGTCTATGACGTCGATCCACGAGAAGGGCTGCAACTGGCAGAGCAGTGTGGGTGGCTGCTTGCGGCTGAACTGCGCTCGGTAGGCATCGATATGAGTTTTACGCCCTGCGTCGACCTGGATCTCGGGGTCAGCGAGGTGATTGGTGATCGCGCCTATCATTCCGATCCCGATGTGGTGGCCCGCCTCGCGGTTGCCTGCATGCAGGGGATGCGAGCGGCGGGGATGGCAGCCACCGCCAAACATTTTCCGGGCCACGGCGCAGTGGTCGCTGACTCCCATAAAGCCTTGCCAGTCGATCGGCGACCGCTCGAAGCGCTGACCGGTGAACTGTTGCCCTATGCTCGCTTGATTGCCAACGGTCTGTCGTCGATCATGGTTTCGCACGTGCTGTTTCCCGAGGTGGATGACGTGCCTGCCAGTATTTCCAAGCGCTGGCTGCGCAATGAATTGCGTTGGAAACTCGGCTTCACCGGGGCGATCTTCTCCGACGATCTCGGCATGGAGGGTCTGGCGGTTGCGGGATCGGTTCCGGAACGGGCGCTACGTGCGCTGGCCGCCGGGTGTGACATTCTGTCCGTCTGCAATGACAGGCCGGCGGCACTCGCAACGTTGGAATTGCTTGCAGATGAGTGGGACCCCTTGAGTCAGGTGCGCCTCGCCCGACTGCATGGTCGATTGCCCACCTCGCGCGCCGCGCTGCAGCAGTCCCCGCGCTATGTGCAATGCCGGGCAGCAGTGGACCGCTGTCTGGCCGCCCCCTCTCTGACGCTCGATGCCTGACTCCATGCAAGGCGGTATCCAACGATGAGTGCTGCACTCGACGTGCCCGTGCTGGTGGCCGCTTTGGGTTCGGTTGAGGATCGGTTGGTCATCGTGAGTCGCACCGGCGCCCGCGACGAAATCATCTTTGCCAACGACAGTTTCGCCGAAATGGTCCATCGATCCGCGTCGACCCTTGCGGGTATGTCATTGGCGGAGGTCGATACGACTTCACTACCGGCAGCCGTGGGTAGTGCGGCTGCTGCGCTCGATGTCGCGAAATTGTATCGCCGCGACGGACGCACCATCGATTGCGAGCGGCGCATCGTCGGTTTGCCCGGTGGGATGCTGGCACTGACCTACCGCCCGCGCGGTGAATCCGCTGCCTCGACCGGACTGGCTCGCGACAACGGCCTCAGTTCCATGGAGCATTTGCTGGAGACGCTCCGTCGGGACTGGTCCATCGCTCAGCGAGATCATCGCACCGTGACTGTGATGCGGATCGATGTGGATGCGTGGCGCGAGTATCAAGATGTGTTCGGCCGTGGTGCCAGCGACAGCATCTTACGGCAGGTAACTCGTGCGGTGGCTGCCGCCAACCGACGGGCCAGCGATCTCGTCAGCCGCAAAGGTGATGCCGGATTCCTGATACTGTGTGCGATGACTGATGCTGACCATGCGCACGAATTCGCCGCACAGATCGTCGCACGAGTTCGCTCACTCGCGATTCACCATCCGCGCTCGACGACTGGGAGGTACCTTACCGTCAGTGCGGGTGTTGCGTCGCTCGAACCCCCACGTGACCACGGCTGCGAGGCCATACTCGCAGCGGCTGCTCACGCATTGCGCGAGGCGCAGTTGTCGGGCGGAAATCGATCGATGCTGGGCGGGATCGATCACTACTGAGCGGCCGGCAGACACTTAACCAGTCCGTCCAGCAGCCGCTGGGCTGTGGCAAAGCGTTCCTCGATCTCGCTAGCAACTGCCGTGAACCGGAGTTTTTTCGGTCCGTCAAACCGCATGTTCTTACCGTGTCGTTGTACGAATAGAATCAACGCGCCGGTATCGACTGGCGGGTCGTCGACAAACGTGACCGAACCGCCGCTGGCGGCTACATCGATACGCTGGGCACCCACGCGCGCGGCTGTCACGCGCAGTCGGGCGATACGGAAGAGGTGGCGGGCGGGTTCCGGCAAGGGGCCGAAACGGTCTGTCGTTTCGGCCATCAGGTCATCCAGTTCCGTGGCGGACTCGACGCCCGAGATCCGCTTGTACAGGACCAGCCGCGCATGGACGTCAGGCAGGTACTGCTCGGGGAGCAGGGACGGGACGTGCAGGTCCAGTTCCGGGCCATGATGCAGGGGGCGTTCCAGTTCGGGTGACTTGCCGGCGCGCATGGCAGAGACCGCCCGCTCCAGCAGTTCCATGTACAACGCAAAACCAATTTCCTGGATTTGCCCGCTTTGCTCATCACCCAGCAGTTCGCCCGCACCGCGAATCTCCAGATCGTGGGTTGCGAGCACGAAGCCCGCGCCCAGGTCTTCTAGTGATTCGATCGCCTCGAGCCGTTTGCGTGCATCGGCGGTCATGGCGTTGCGAGGCGGTGTGACCAGATAAGCATAGGCTTGGTGATGCGACCGACCGACCCGTCCGCGCAACTGATGTAACTGGGCGAGCCCGAAGCGGTCGGCACGATCGATGATGATCGTGTTGGCAGTGGGTACGTCGATGCCGCTTTCGATGATGGTCGTGCACAACAGCAGGTTGGCGCGCTTGTGATAGAAATCGAGCATCACTTGTTCGAGATCGCGTTCGCGCATCTGGCCGTGTCCGATCGCGATGCGCGCTTCGGGTACCAGTTCCTGGAGTTTCTGCGCAGTATCTTCAATCGTCTCGACACTGTTGTGAACGAAGTACACTTGGCCGCCCCGACGCAGTTCGCGGATGCATGCTTCGCGTATCGTCGGCGGATTCCACTCTGAGATGAACGTCTTGATCGCGAGGCGGGCCGCTGGCGGCGTCGTAATGAGTGACAAGTCGCGCAGGCCGCCAAGCGCCATGTTCAAGGTCCGCGGAATGGGGGTTGCGGTCAGAGTCAGAACATCGACCTCTGCCCGCAGGGCTTTGAGCTTTTCCTTGTCACGCACGCCGAATCGGTGTTCTTCATCCACGATCACCAGGCCGAGATCGGCAAAGCGGATGCCCGGTTGCAACAGGCGGTGCGTACCAATCACGATATCCACTTTGCCGCTGGCGAGCCCGTCGAAGGCTGCTTTCGACTGCGCCTCGCCACGAAAGCGCGACAACAGTTCGATCTTGACCGGCCAGTCTGCGAAGCGGTCAACGAACGTCTGATAGTGCTGCTGAGCCAGCAGGGTCGTCGGCACGAGCACGGCCACCTGGCGACCACCGTTTACCGCGGCAAACGCGGCGCGCAGCGCCACCTCGGTCTTACCAAAGCCGACGTCGCCGCAAACCACTCGGTCCATTGGTCGGGCGGCCTGCATGTCACTCATGACAGCAGCGATCGCACTGGTTTGGTCAGCCGTTTCCTCGAACGGGAATCCACTCGCGAAAGCCCGCATTTGTTGTTCGTCGAGGTTGACGGCTTGGCCGACACGCGCAGCGCGACGGGCGTAGACGTCGAGCAATTCCGCTGCGGCATCCCGGATGCGAGCGGCGGCCTTGGCGCGCGCCTTCGTCCATTGGTCGCCACCGAGCTTGTGCAACGGCGCTGATTCGGCGGGTGCCCCCGTGTAGCGACTGATGCGCTCGAGTGCCTGCACGGGGACGTACAGTTTGTCGCCTCCCGCATACTCGAGGACCAGGAACTCCGCGGGCATGCCTGCGGCTTCCATGGTCGTCAGTCCCAGGTATCGTCCAACCCCGTAGTCCTCGTGCACCACGGGGGCTCCAATGCGCAGATCCGCCAGTTGCTGGATGATGCGGGCTGGATCGCGGTCACTGCGCCGTCTGCGGCGCTCCTGCCGCGCACGCTCACCAAATAGTTGCTGCTCCGCGTAAATAGTCACCGAGGGCGTGGCCAAGGCCACACCGGAGGCGAGCGGTGCGACGGCAACGACCAGCGGTGCGGATTCACGGAGGAACTCATCCCAGTCGCCGACAACTTTGGGTTCGACACCGAGTGGACGTAACAGATCCAGCAGCAGTTCACGACGTCCAGCCGACTCTGCGGCGAGCAAAACTCGACCCTCGGCCGCCCCCACCGTGGCCGCGAAACGGGCGATGGTCTCGGGACGTCGCTGATCGATACGGGCCGCTGGTGGCTCGCGTGCACCCAGATCAACGCTGTCTCCCTCTGCCGCGCCGCCGAGCAGCAGCCGAGGCCAATTCGCGGCCCTCGCCAACCATTCCTCGGGCGGGATCGCAATCTCGCTCGGATTCAGGACCGGGTGCTCGATGTCGTAGCGCCGCTCCTCATGACGCTCCTCGATGGTGTGCCATGCAGCCAGCGCAACGCTTGCGTAGTTGCCGGGCAGACTCACGGTGGCGTTGGCCGGGAGGTAATCGAAGAGCGTGGTCATTTCCTCGAAAAACAAGGGCAGGTAGTACTCGATGCCTGCAGGTGCCAGACCCTCACCCACATCGCGATACAGGGGCATGCGGGTCAGGTCCCCCTCGAATCGCAGCCGGAAGCGGCGGCGGAAATCGCGGATGGATTCCGGTGCCAGGCTGAATTCCCGGGCAGGCAACAGGTCGAGCCGGGTCAGTTTCTCGGTCGAGCGCTGCGAGTCCGGATCGAAGCAGCGGATGCTGTCGATCTGTCGGTCGAACAAGTCAATCCGTAACGGGGTATCCATGCCCATCGGAAAGATGTCGAACAGCGAACCGCGCATCGCGAATTCGCCCGCTTCGCCGACCTGAGGCATGTTCGCGTAACCGGCTGCGATCAGACGCTGACGGAACGCCTCGAGATCCAACTCGCTTCCCACTTGCAGGCTCAGTGCATGACCATCGATGAAAGTCCTGGGTGGCAGGCGCTGCAGGGCGGTGGCGAGGTCGGCCACGATCAGGCCACGGTGCAGGCTGGGCAGTTGGGCCATGGCCCTCAGTCGCTGGGAGATGATGTCCGGGTGGGGAGAAAACTGGTCGTAAGGCAAGGTCTCGTAGCCCGGGAATGCCACGATGGGCAGTCCCGGCCCGGCAAAGAACCGAGCCTCGGCTTCGAACTGGGTGGCCGTACCCGCGTCCTCAGTCAGCACCAGCAGGGGGCCGTCCGCTTGGCTGGCGGCGCGACTCAGGTAGAGCGCAGACGCTGCTCCGGTCAGTCCCGTCCAGCGCACGGTCGGCCGTGATTTCGTCGGTAGATTCAGAGTAGGAAACATTTTTAATACAATAGCTTACATCCGGATCTTCAAATCCGGTCTGAGATTGATGTCGACGCAGATTGTAGCCCGCTATCGGCCGTCGGGTGTGGCGACCGTGTGCACGACGTGGTCGTACTCGAAGTAGACGATGAAGGTCGGGTAGACCCAGCTGCTGATCGGAGGATGGCCCACCGGCTCGATCCGTTGGCTGGGCGCCCCATAGCGCGTTTCGACTTCTGCCTTGCTCAGGCCGCGGGCGGGACGAGGCACGCTCACCCCGGACGAGTCCCGCATCTGCAAGGTTTGGGCGGCAACAGTCCCGGCGGCCGTCAGGGCAATCACGGTGCAGATAGCCAGCATCATCCTGAGCATGGCGACTTCCTCTCCTCGGCGTGTCCCGAGCCGCATTTTACCACCGACTTGTCACTCCCAGCGCAAGGCCTCGGTTTATCCCTGCGTCACTGCAGCGCAGCGCAACCCGGCGTGCCGTTGCGCTGCGTGCAAAGCGGGCAGCGGGCAGGTAGCCTTGCGCCTCCCGCCAAGGACCATGATGTTTCACCCGCTGCCAGTTTTCGTCGGCCTGCGCTACGTCCGAACCCGTCGTCAGGGATTTTTCGTGTCGTTCATCTCGTGGGTCTCGATGCTCGGCGTGTGTCTGGGGGTCGCCGCGCTGATCACCATCATCTCGGTGATGAACGGCTTCGAGGGCGAATTGCGCAGTCGCCTTGTCGCATTGACCGCCCATGCCACCGTCGAGGGGACGGCAGGCCGCGCGCTCGATTGGCGGGCAATATCCCGCCGCGCATTGCAGGTCCCGGGCGCCGTGGGCGCGGCCCCCTTCGTCGATGTGCAGGCCATGCTGGGCCGGGTCGGCCAGCTGCGCCCCGCCATGCTGCATGGCCTCGATCCCTCGCAGGAGGCGGCTGTGTCCTCAGTCGAACGGCACCTGCTGGTCGGGCGGCTCGGCGATCTCAAGCCCGGATCGCGCAACATGGTCGTCGGCCGTGTACTGGCCTGGCAGCTTGGAGCCGATGTCGGCGACACCCTGACCGTCATGGTGCCGGGACGTGATCTGCTTGGGGCCGGCGGGCGCCCCGTGCTGCAGACGTTCACGATCACCGGGGTCTTCGAGGTTGGCCTGCAGGATCAAGACGGCACGCTGGCGCTGGTCAACATCGAGGATGCGACCGATCTGGCCGGCGGTACGGCCGCGCCGCGGGGACTGCGCGTGCGGTATGACGACGTGCTTGCCGCGCCCAAGCACACCGCTGACCTCACCGCAGCGGTCGGCCCCGGATTGACCGTACGCGACTGGAGTCAGGAGCACTCGGCTTATTTCCGCGCGATCCGCATCGAGAAAACGATGATGAGCCTCATCCTCATGCTGGTGGTCGCGGTGGCGGCTTTCAACATCGTTGCCGCGCTCGTGATGGTGGTCAACGAGAAACGGTCGGACATCGCCATTTTGCGCACCCTAGGACTGCCGCCGCGCGACGTGGTCACTGTTTTCTTCACTCAGGGCCTGATCATCGGCCTCGTCGGCACGCTGTTTGGTGTATTGCTGGGCGTGCTGATCGCCTTCAATGTGGACGTCATCGTGCCCGTCCTAGAGCGTCTATTCGGCTTCCATGTCATGGACCCGAGCGTCTACTACATCACCGCGATCCCCTCCGAACCGCGCTGGGGCCAGATCTTGGTCATTGCAACGCTGGCCTTCTTGCTCACCGTGCTCGCGACCATTTACCCGGCCATGCGCGGTGCCGCCACGGAACCCGCAGAAGCGTTGCGGTACGAATGATGGCGCGCTCGATTCCCTACGAACTGGCGATTGGTCGACGCTACCTGCGCTCCAGCGGTAATTGGTTCCTGTCCTTCATTTCTGCGATGTCCATGGTCGGCGTGGCCATCGGTGTAGCCGTTCTGATCGTGGTGTTGTCGGTAATGAACGGTTTTGAGCGCGAGCTGCGCAGTCGCATTTTGGCGGTGACTTCTCACGCAACGGTGACAGCCTTCGGCGCTGGCCTTTCGCAGTGGCGAACGCTGCAGGAGACGGCGCGGGCAGATCCAAACGTGCTGGCGGTAGCGCCATTCATCGAGGGTGAGGCCCTGCTGGCCGGAGATGTGGCGGGTGGTCAGGCACGCGCTGCGATGGTTCAGGGCATCGACCCGACGGTCGAGGCCACTGTATCCGCGCTCGGCAGTCGGGTGACCAGTGGCACGATCGCAGCCTTGCAACCCGGCGCATTCCAAGTGCTGCTGGGGCGGGAATTGGCGGCCAAACTGGGTGTGCAAGTGGGTGATCCGGTGGTGCTCGCCGTGGCGGAGGGCAACGTCACGCCGGCGGGTGTGGTGCCACGTATGCGTCGGTTCACGGTGGCCGGTATTTTCTTCTCAGGTATGTATGAGATCGATTCGACCCTGGCTGTCGTGCATCTGCACGACGCGGGGAAGTTGTTCCGGCTGGGTGACAACGTCAGCGGCTTGCGTCTGAAAGTGCGTGATCCGTTCATGGCGCCGACGGTCGTCAGAGATGTGGCACGGGCCCTCGGTGGGGGTCTGTATGTCGAGGATTGGACGCGGCGCAACGCGAATTTCTTCCGCTCGATCGAGCTCACCAAGCGCATGATGTTTTTCATCCTGCTGCTGGTGGTTGCAGTCGCCGCCTTCAATATCGTCTCGACTTTGGTGATGGCCGTGAAGGACAAGCAACCGGATATTGCCATCCTGCGGACCATCGGCGCTCGGCCCTCGAGCATTCTGGCAATCTTCGCGACGCAGGGAACGGTGATCGGATTGCTCGGGACGCTGGCCGGCGTCGGGCTCGGCGTGCTGCTTGCGCTGAATCTGGAGGCGATCGTGCACGGCGTCGAGCGTCTGTTCGGCACCCGATTCATGGATGCCAGCGTGTACCTGATGAGCGACCTGCCTGCCTATGTCGAGGTCGGAGATGTGGCGGTGATCGCCGGCACGGCGTTCCTGCTCTGCTGTCTCTCGACGGTTTACCCGGCTTGGCGAGCTGCGACGACTGATCCGGCGAGGGCTTTGCGACATGACTGACGAGATTCTTGGCTGTGTCGATGTCTGTAAGCATTTCGAGGAAGCCGGTCACCGGCTCGAGGTGCTGAGGGGCGTCAATCTGCGTGTGGGCCGCGGTGAGACGCTCGCCATTGTCGGCGCTTCGGGTTCTGGTAAGACCACGCTGCTGCAGATCCTGGGGGGACTGGACCTGCCATCGAGTGGCACGGTGCGGCTGGTGGGTGAGTCCTTCGCCAGCCTGTCCGATGCCGGACGGGGATCGCTGCGCAACCGGTCCCTCGGTTTCGTCTATCAGTTCCACCACCTGTTACCGGAATTCAACGCGCTCGAGAACGTGGCAATGCCCCTCATGGTGCGCCGCACGCCGGTGGCGGAAGCGGAGCGGGAAGCGCGATGGTTTCTGGAGCGGGTTGGTCTTGGCGAGCGGTTGACACATCGTCCTGCACAGTTGTCGGGCGGTGAGCGGCAGCGAGCGGCCGTAGCGCGCGCGTTGGTCACTCGACCGCAGCTCGTGCTTGCCGACGAGCCGACCGGCAACCTGGATGGGCGCAATGCCCGCGGTGTGCTGGAATTGATGCTCGAACTCAACCGCGAGCTGGGTACGAGTCTGGTGTTGGTGACCCACGCAGGCGAGATCGCAGCGCGTATGCAGCGGGTGATGACGTTGCAAGACGGGCAGCTCGTGGCGGGCTGAGTTACTGCATCAATCCAACTGATACGCGACTAGCGGGCCGCAGGTCCCGCGGTCAGTCTGCCCCCGTGAGGCAAGCGGGAGTGCACAGTGTGGAGGCCAGCTGCTGGGTTCGTGGCGGGGTGCGGTGGCGTACTGCTGTTGCCGCAGCTGCCCTCCATCTGGGTTCTGGTTGCAGTTGCAATCACCGCCGTCCTGATCGTGCGCACGTCACTCGGCGCGGTGCCTCTGGCGGCGGTGGTGGGTGCAGTCTATTGCTGTCTGTCTGCGCAGGCGCGGCTCGCGGACCGGCTCCATCCTGACCTCGATGGTGAATTGGCGTATCTGGTCGGGACAGTCGTCTCCGTTCCGCAGGCTACCCAGGGCAACATCCGCTTTCGTTTCAGGCCGGACGATCGTCAGCGCTATCCTGCGCTGCTCGAGTTGACTTGGTACGAGGCGCAGTGGCGGCCTCGCAGTGCCGAGCGACTTCGCATCGAAGCCAAGCTGCGCCGGCCGCGCGGTTTCGCGAATCCAGGCGGGTCGGACAACGACGGCCGCATGCTGCGCGACGGTGTCGGTGGCACCGGCTATGTGCGCTCCCTCGGGCGGTTACCAGATCGGCCACGTGACCACTGGTGGTATCCGGTTCTGCTCGCTCGTGATCACGTCGCGATCACCCTTCGGCGGATTTTGGGTGACCGTCCCGCCACGGGGATCGTGGCAGGACTGTCGGTTGGCCTGCAGGATGCGCTCTCACGCGAGCAGTGGCTTGCGCTGGCGCGCAGTGGCACCAGTCACCTGATGGCCATCTCCGGGCTGCATATCGCCATGGTGGCGGCAGTGGCGGGCTGGCTCACGGGCCTGCTGCAGACCTGGCGGCAACGCAGAGGATCCCAAAGTACACGCCGCGATGCGGTGACACTGGTGGCCATGCTGACCGCTGCTGGCTACAGCGCGTTGGCGGGATGGTCAGTGCCGACTCAGCGCACCATGGTCATGATCATGGTCGCGTTCCTGGCGATGCGCAGTCGGCGACAGCCGGGCATGGCGGACAGTTTCGCCCTGTGCGCCGTTGCGGTGGCGCTGTTCGATCCGCTGGCGTTGTTGGCCGCGGGATTCTGGCTCTCCTTCGGCGCGGTGGCCGCAATCCTGTATGCCACTGCTGGTGCCGTCCGCCGACCGACACTCATGCGCAGCTACCTCCATGTGCAACTGGCGGTGACGCTGGGTCTGACACCTGTTTTGATCGGTTGCTTCGGTTCGCTGTCGCTGATTGCCGCGCTGGTGAATCTGGTGGCGATTCCACTGTACACGTTGCTCATCGTGCCAGCCGTGCTCCTCAGTACCGCGGTAGCACTCTGCGCTGACGCGCCTGGGAAGGTGCTGCTGGAGGCGACCGCGGCGTTGATAGAGACCACATGGCCGCTGATTGCGGTCCCGGCATCCTGGCCACTTGCAACGTGGTCGGTGGCGAGCCCATCCCCATGGGGGTGGATCCTCTTGCTGCTCGGCACGGTCGGCGCGCTATCACCCCTCCCAGTGCGTGGGCGTCTTGCCGGCGCGGTGCTCGTGCTGATCGGCTGCTGCTGGCGGCCGCCCCCGCTGCCGCAGGGCGCATTGCGCTTGTCCGTGCTGGATGTCGGTCAAGGGCTGGCGGTTGTGGCCCAGACGCGCAGTCATGTGCTCGTGTATGACGCAGGGCCGTCATTCAGAAGTGGCACGGATACCGGGATGCTCGTGGTGCTTCCCTTTTTGGTTGCCCGCGGCATTCGAGCCATCGATCGCCTGGTCGTTACTCACGACGATGACGATCACAAGGGTGGCGCGCAGAGCGTGCTGCAGTCCATGCCCGTCCGGACCCTGACCGTTGGTCCGAGCGTGCGCAGGCTCGCTGTACCGCCACGTCATCCAGCAACACGGGTCATCAACTGCCATCGAGGGGGTCGCTGGCGCTGGGACGGCGTCGAATTCGCATGGCTGCACCCCGGTGCGACGCGGCTCGAGGGAGATAACGATACTTCATGCGTGCTCAGGGTCAGCGTAGGAGAGCACTCGTTCCTGCTCACGGGCGATATCGAGGCTGCTGCCGAGGCGCAACTGGTGCAAGCTGGGTTGGATTCGGTCGACGTGGTGGTGGCGCCGCATCACGGCAGCAAGACCTCCTCGAGCGCAGCATTTGTCGAGGCAACATCACCTCGATGGATCATCTACACAGTCGGGTATCGCAACCGGTGGGGGTTCCCCCGACCGCAGGTGGTGTCGCGCTGGGAACAGGCGGGGGCGCAGGGTCTGCTGACCAGTACCAGCGGAACCATAGAATTTCTGGTCCGGCCCAAGGCGGCACTGGCGCCGCCCGCCGAATGGCGGCTTGCACAGCACCGGTTCTGGCAGGACCCCTAGCTGTTTCGGGGTAGGGTCGGGTCGCCGTTCCGCAGCCCATGCAGTATCATCGGCCTGCGTTTACACACTCGCAGGGACTGCAGGCGCGGCAATGTTCGAAATCGTCAAGGCCGGTGGCATCGTCATGGTGCCGATCATCCTGTGTTCCATTCTGGCGCTCGCAATCACGCTCGAGCGGCTGTGGACTCTGCGCGGCGCGAAGGTGGTTCCAGAGGAATTGACCGACAAGGTCTGGCGTTGGGTAGAGAATCGAACTCTCTCTGACAAGCAGATTGGTGCGCTGCAACTCCATTCGCCGCTCGGAAGGGTCCTTGCTGCTGGCCTGTCTAATCGTCACCGCGACCGCACACTCATGATGGAGGCCATCGATGACGCCGGGCGTCATGTGCTGCACGACCTCGAGCGCTATCTGAACACCCTCGGCACCATCGCCTCGGTATCGCCGCTGCTCGGTCTGCTCGGAACGGTGACCGGCATGATACGGACCTTCAAGAGCATCACCATCGCCGGGGTGGGCACACCATCGGCGATGGCGGGTGGCATCGCCGAAGCGCTGATCACCACGGCTGCAGGCCTCATCGTGGCGATCCCGGCGTTGGTGGCCTATCGGTACCTGCGTGGTCGGGTCGAAGGGCTGGTGATCGAGATGGAAAAGGAAGCGCTGAAACTCGTTCAGGCAATCGATCGCACCCATGGCACGCTGCCAGCCGCTGCGGGACAGGCTGCGGTCGCGGGTGAAGATGGGGCTGCGGCAGCGTGAGGTTTCAGTCGCGTCGACGTGAGGAGCCGGAACTGAACATGACGTCGCTGATTGACGTCGTGTTGTTGCTGCTGATTTTTTTCATGTTTTCCACCCGGTTCATCGATGAGAGTCGGCTGCGGGTCAAATTGCCGGAGGCAGGCGCTGCACCCAATGAGACCGCTGCCGCCGACAACGTCGAGATCGAGGTGACCGCGGAGGGTGCGTACCGTGTTGCCGGTCAACTGCTGGTCAATAACAGCCCGGACACCTTGGCCACGGCGTTGAGTCGCGTGTCGAACGCCGACAAATCCATGCCGGTCACCATCAGGGCCGACGCGCGCGCGACGCATCAGGCCGTCGTCACGGCCATGGATGTGGTCGGCCGTCTTGGCTACCGTCAGATCAATATTGCGACGGTCAACGATGGGTCGTAAGGCCGAGCGTCGCGCCGAGGTGCGCATGCCAGATGGCGCGATGCAGACCTACCGCAGGCTGCTCGGCTACCTGCGTCCCCACAAGGCCATGTTCGCGCTCGGCGTCGTCGGAATGGCCATTTTTGCAGCCACCGACGCGGCTTGGGCCGCCTTCGTCAAGTTCTTTCTGGACGGTACGTTCACGCAGAAAGACCCGCGCATGGTGTGGCTGGTTCCGCTCTTGCTGGTTGCGCTTTTCCTGCTGCGTGGCGTTGGCGATTACATGCAGACGTACTGTCCGGGCTTTGTAGGACGATGGATCGTCAAGACCCTGCGTGGCCAGATTTTTGATCGTTATGTGCACCTGCCGGTAACCTATTTTGACCGCAACGCCTCGGGCGTGTTGCTCTCCAAGCTGACCTACAACACCGAGCAGGTGGCCACTGCCACCACGGATTCGGTGACGGTGTTCATTCGCGACACTTTGACCATCCTCGGTTTGATCGGCTATCTGTTGTACCTCAATCCCAAGTTGACGCTGTTCAGTCTAGTGGTGGGTCCGCTGATCGCATTCCTGATCCGGCGCATCAACGTCATGTTCCGGCGCTACAGCAAGCGTATTCAGGCTTCGATGGGAGATGTTACGCGGGTTGCCAAGGAGGCCATCGAGGCGCCACGCGTCATCCGGGTTTTCAATGCCCAGCGATACGAGCAATCGATGTTCGAATCGGTGATCGAGCACAACCGCTCGTCGCATATGAAGCTGATGCGGACCAAGGGCGCCAGTAATCCGATCGTTCAGACCATTGCCTCGATCGGTCTTGCCGGCGTGCTCTATCTCGCTACGCTTGATGCGATCAACGGCAAGATGACAGTGGGCGAGTTTACGTCGTTCATTGCTGCGTTGATGCTGATTACGGCGCCGCTGCGCCGTCTGGTCAATGTGGCGGGGCCGCTGCAACAGGGTATTGCTGCCGCGCAGAGCATTTTTGAGGTCCTCGACGCGCCGCTCGAGCCGGCGGGTGGGGATCGTCCCATATCCCGTGCGCACGGTGATGTCGAGTATCGCGACGTCCGCTTCCGTTACCCGTCTGCTGCTGACGATGTACTGCACGGTGTCAGTTTCAAGGCGTCGAGTGGGACACGTATTGCCGTTGTCGGCCGCTCTGGCAGCGGCAAGTCGACCATCGTCAGCCTGCTCCCGAGATTCTATGACGCAACCGCGGGCGTCATCCTGCTGGATGGTCACGATATACGTGAGTACCCACTTGATCAGTTGCGAGCGCAGATGAGCCTGGTCAGTCAGGACGTGGTGTTGTTCAACGATACCATCCGCAGCAACATTGCGTTTGGGTACCCCGCCAGCGATGCGCAGATCGAGCAGGCTGCTGCCGCCGCACGTGTGCTCGAGTTTGCTGAGCAGATGCCCCTTGGGCTCGACACGCAGGTCGGTGACCGGGGGGCGCTGCTTTCGGGCGGACAACGCCAGCGCATTGCCATTGCCCGGGCTCTGCTGCGCGATACGCCCATTCTCATTCTGGACGAAGCCACGTCGGCGCTCGATACGGAATTGGAGCGGCAGATTCAGGATCAGTTGGAGGAGCTGATGCGTAACCGGACGACGCTGGTGATCGCGCACCGACTGTCAACCATCGAGAGTGCGGACTGCATACTCGTCATGGACTCAGGGCGTGTAGTCGAGTCCGGAACTCATGGGCAGTTGATCGAACGTAATGGGCATTACGCCGTGCTGCATCGGATGCAATTCAACGAATGAGTCTGGATGCGCTGCTGCAGCGGCTGTGGTACGGGCCGGCATGGCGCGGTCTTCTGCTCTGGCCGCTCGCGCTGCTATATCGACTGGCGATCGCATTGCGTCGTGCGGCTTACGGCGCAGGCTGGTTGCGCCGCATCGAAGTGGGTGTGCCCGTGATCGTGGTAGGAAATCTGACGGTAGGCGGTACCGGCAAGACGCCGGTGGCGGCCTGGTTGGCCGCGGCGTTGTCGCGTCGCGGACGGCGCGTGGGTGTGGTGCTGCGAGGGTATGGTGGCGCTCACGCCGGATTGCCGCGCATCGTCAAGGCAAACGATGACTGCCTGCAGACCGGGGATGAGGCAGTCGTGCACGCTTGGCGCGAACCTCATGTAGTGGTGATCGGCATCGATCGCGTTGCAGCGGCCAGACTGGCCGTGCGGCAGGGTGCTGACGTGATCGTTAGCGACGATGGTTTGCAACACCTGCGCTTGTCGCGGGATTTTGAGATCGTGGTGGTCGATGCTGTGCGCGGTTTCGGTAATGGCTGGACCCTGCCCGCGGGCCCGCTGCGTGAACCCATCCGGCGCATGGAAACGGTCGATGCCGTGGTCCGCGTGATACGGAACCGGCAGACCGGCATCAGTGAGCGCGCTATGCAGGTGCGGCATCCCCAAGCGGTCAACGCCTCTTTTGTGATGGGTGCAGCTGTCAATCTGCGCACCGGAGAGAGGCGGCCGATCAGCGCTTTCGGGTCGGAATCGCTGCACGCGGTGGCAGGAATCGGTCACCCAGAGGCATTCTTCACTGCCCTGCGTGCGCTGGGAGTCGATCCCATCCTGCACCGACTGCCGGACCATGGCGCTCTCGATCCCGCTGATTTACCGTTCCCACGTGGGGCTACGGTACTGATGACAGAGAAAGATGCCGTAAAATGCCGGTCCTTCGCCACCGAGAACTGGTGGTGGGTCGAATTGGAAGTCCAAGTCGCGCCTGAAGAGGAACAGGCGCTGCTAAGGGCTATCATGGTACGTATCGGCGGCAAACCTTCGCATGCCTAGGGCCTAGGAGCAGATATTGGATAATAAATTGCTGGATATTCTTGCCTGCCCGGTGTGTAAGGGGCCTTTGCGCTGGAAGCGCGAGGTCGACTCGCTGATCTGTCGAGCCGATCGGTTGGCCTACCCCGTGCGCGATGGAATTCCGGTCATGCTTCCCGACGAGGCCAGACCGTTGGCTGCAGACGATCCGCTGCTGAAGGATTGAGCTCTCGGTGACGTTCAAGGTCGTGATACCGGCGCGCATGGCTTCCCAGAGATTGCCTGGCAAGCCTCTGCTCGATATTGCAGGCAAGCCGATGATCCAGCGGGTGGTCGAGCAGGCGGCGGCAAGCGGCGCCGCTGAGGTATGGGTGGCCACAGATGACGAGCGCGTCGTGGCCGTGGTTCGTAATCCGCGCTATCCGGCCTGTGGAATAGCCGTGATGACTGATCCCGCGCTGCCCTCGGGCACCGATCGAGTTGCAGCCGTGGCGCGTTTGCGGGGCTGGAGTGATGCGACGATCGTCGTCAACGTGCAGGGTGATGAGCCGTTTTTGCCGCCATCTCTCATCGACCAGGTCGCAGCGGCTTTGGTGTCTGACCCTCGCGCGGCGATCGCCACTCTTGCCACTCCGGTCGCGTGCCTGGATGAATTTTTAGATCCGAATATCGTCAAGGTCGCTCGGTCCGACGATGGTTCGGGAATTTACTTCAGCCGGGCGCCCATTCCCTGGTCGCGGGACGGCGCATCAGACGGCATTTCATCGCAGCGTCGGTTCGAGCATGCACTGCGACATCTGGGGATCTATGCCTACCGAGTCGGTGCGTTACAGCATCTGACCGCCTTATCACCCTCGCCATTGGAGCGTTGCGAGAAGCTTGAACAACTCCGTGCCCTCGAGGCCGGTATGCGCATCACCGTTGCCGTCAGTGTCGTCACGCCCCCGCCGGGCGTCGATACTGAAGACGACTTGCTCAGGGCCCGTGCTTGGGCGACACGCAGGCAGGGAGAGTCCGTATGAGTCAGACGATGAATCAGCTTCTGTTCTCCACCATGGGTGTGACCGTCACGCCTTGGAAATTGGTGGGCTATCTCGGCGTTGCATTGTTCGCCGGTCGTTGGTTCGTGCAGCTCTATTACTCACGCAAGCTGCGTCGACCTGTGGTACCAACGGCGTTCTGGATCATGAGCATCACGGGCAGCGCCTTGCTGTTGTCTTATTTTGTTTTTGGCAAGAACGACTCGGTTGGTATTCTTTCGAATCTGTTCCCGGCGTTCGTTGCCGGGTACAACCTGATTCTCGACATGCGTCGCAAGCGTGAACGCGAGTCTGGCGTGACTAGCGACGGCGAGTCGTCTTCCGTTCGATAGTGACCGCTCCGCGTGGCTCGCCCCCCGTGCGCAGTCGCAGGGTGGTTGCGGGTCGCGGCAGCAAGTATGCGATCTCTTCGGGCGTCAGCGTGCGCCACTGGCCCGTTGCCAAATCCCCAAGCGTGATGTGCATGATCCGTACGCGCTGCAGGCGCCGGACGGTGTAACCGAAGTGTTCGCACATGCGTCGTATCTGTCGGTTAAGACCCTGAGTGAGAACGATCCGGAAGGTGTTACGTCCAATCTGTGCAATCCGGCAGGGATTCGTGACTGTGTCCAGAATTGGAACGCCACGCGCCATCCCATTCAGGAATTCGGGTGTCAGGGGTCGGTCGACCGCGACGACGTATTCTTTCTCATGTTGATTCTCAGCTCGCAGAATGACATTGACGATGTCCCCATCATTGGTCAGGAGGATGAGCCCCTCGGAATCCTTATCCAGACGACCGATGGGGAAAATACGTTCCGGAAATCCAACAAAGTCGACGATGTTGTCCGGAGTGTCACGGTCTGTGGTGCACTCGATACCGATCGGTTTATTGAGCGCCAGATAAACGCGTTGCGGCTTCTGCCGCAGTTCGCGACCGTCGACCAGCACCCGGTCGCCGTCTTTGATCTGGGTTCCGAGTTCGGCGGTTACGCCGTTTACTGAGATTCGACCGGCCTCGATCCAGGCGTCTGCTTCGCGCCTTGAACATACGCCGGTTTCTGCGAGGTACTTGTTGATCCGCATGAGGTGACACGTCAGCCGCCGGAGCGGCGCACCGTGTATCCGAGCTTGGTCAGTTCGGCGACCAAGGTATCGCGGTGGTCGCCTTGTATTTCGATGCTGCCCTGCGGCGTGAGTGTGCCGCCGCAACCGCAGCGCTTTTTCAGCCGGCTCGCCATCTCTTCGAGCTGCGGGCCGGTCAGCGGTACGCCCGTGATCACCGTAACGCCCTTGCCGTTACGTCCTTTGGTTTCCCGTCCGACCCGCACGATGCCATCGGTAGGCGCCTTTGCCGGACTTGCCGCCGGCTGGGCCGGTTTGCTGCGTTTGCACCGACAGTCGCTGATCGGGCGTGCGCACTCAGGGCAGAGGCGTCCCTGACCAGTCGAATACACTAGGCGCGGATTTGCCATCGGGCGCGAGCTCAGGCATTAGAGGATGTGATAGTTTCGCATTGCCTTGCCCGACAGGTCCAATGTCGGACGGCAAACCCGTCGGTCGTGTTGAGGAATGCCACTAATGAGAGTCATCCTTCGTCGAATTTTGCCGGTTCTGCTCCTGTGTGCACTGCCCGTGCCGGTCTTCGCTGCGTGCAGCAAAGTCGAACCCAATTGGCTCTGGAATTACGAGGGAACGATAGGCAACGCCACACGCATACGGATGACGTTGGTCTTCGGTCAGCCCTCGGTCACGGGTGTCTATTTCTATGCCAAGCACCTTCAGGATATCCGGTTGCGCGGCAGGATCGTCGATGGCAGCAAGCTGGTTCTCGAGGAGCTGAACTCCAGCGGCGAAGTGACCGCGCGCTTCGATGGCAGCTTCCCGACGCGCGATCCCAAAGGCCGTTACGGCGACAGCGAGCTCAGTTGCGAGGTCTTCACCGGGACCTGGCGGAACGCCAAGGGCGGTGACGGACTACCGTTCTATCTCGCCATGGACGGAGGTACGTCCGGCTCGCTTGCGCATCGCTATGCCGCTGTGGGAACCCGTGACGATGAGGTCGTGCATCGCAACGCGCGCCGATTCTGGGAAGCGGTGGCGCGTAATGACGCCGCCGCCGTCGCCAGTACCATACGTTACCCGATCAAGGTGACCGTCTCGGGCAAGGTGGTGACCTTGCGTGGGCCCAAGGATCTCACCGCAAATTATGCGGCGATCTTCACGCCCGCCTATCGTGAGTCGATCGCACGTGCGTTGCCACGCAACATGTTCGTGCGTGATCAGGGCATCATGCTGGGTAGCGGACAAGTATGGTTCGGTAACGACGGACGCGTGATTGGACTGAACTGATGCCTGTCAACGGATTCAGTCATTACAACCTGCGGGGCGACAGGGCGACGGTGGAACGGCTCCGTGAATTCTATGTCGACGTGATTGGTCTCGAGGTGGGTGAGCGACCGCCTATCACCAGTTTCGGTTATTGGTTGTATGCCGGGGGTGCTGCCGTGCTGCACCTGAGCGAGGCGCGGAGTTCCGATCCGCCCATTGCGGGCGCCGGATCGTTCGACCACGCCGCCTTCGCCTGTGCCGATTTGGCTGGATTTGAGGAGCGGCTCCGACGCCGTGCAGTGGCGTTCCGTAAGATGCAGGTCGCCGGCACGGGGGTCATTCAGTTGTTCTGCAAGGATCCGGCTGGTAACGGAGTGGAATTGAGTTTCGCCACGGAAGGAGCGTGAGGCGGTGTCGTCAGCCCCCTCGACCAATGTGCGACCAGCGCAGGAGGGCGACCTCGACACGGTCGCCGCATTGTTTGATTCGTATCGACAGTTCTACGGCCAATCCGCCGATCCCGCGGTTGCCCGGCGGTTCATCGCCGATCGAATGCAGCGGCACGACTCGTTTATTTTTCTGGCGTCGACGCAGGCCGACGAGGGTGCAGGGTTTTGCCAGTTGTATCCAACGTGGTGTTCGGTTGCTGCAGCGCCCGTACTGGTGCTCTACGACCTCTTTGTGGCTGCCTCAGCGCGGCGGCAGGGCGTGGCGCGCGCGTTGATGCTCGCGGCGCAGGCGCACGCGCTGCGTCTCGGTGTAGCGCGCATGGAATTGCAAACCGCTCGGAGTAATGTTGCCGCTCAGGCGCTGTACGACAGCCTGGGTTGGCGAGCCGACACGCAGTTCCTCACATATCAGTGGCACTGGCAAAGCGCCCCTGTGCCAAACTGACTGGCGGCGCATGGCCTGTGCGCTTAGACTCGTGGGGCCCGGGTGCCGACTGTCAGGAGTGCCGCGATGAGAAGGATGCTGTTCGTTTTGCTGACCACGCTCGCTGCAGTGCCGGTGCTCGCTGGCGCTGCGGATGATGGCCCGCGTGCCGCCGTCCAGCGCTTCTATGACTGGCGCATGAACAGCGGCTCCATGGGCGCGCCTCGGCCGGCGGATATCGAGGCCATGCGTCCCATGTTGACGCCTGAACTGATCTGTCTTCTCGAATCCACCAGTCGCTATCGCGACGCATACGCAAAAGCATTCCCGGGCGACAAGCCTCCCTTTGCCGACGGCGAGCTGTATTCGAGTCTTTTTGAGGGGCCGAACCGCATGGCCATCGACAAGGTCAGCAAGGATCCTCAGGCCGCTCGGGTGCGGGTCAATCTTTACCACGATCAGCCGGGCGCCAAGGATCGCAAAGGCTGGAAGGACGTCGTGGTGCTCGATCGCCGTGGGGACCGGTGGTTGATTTCCGACATCGAATTCAAGGGTGGTTTCCAATTTGGGAATGGCGGCAGCCTGCGCAAGAGCCTGACCGCTGAGATGGCCAAGGATGAGCCATCCTTCGGCTGGACGGGTGCACAGGCAGCGGAATGTGCCAAACGTTGAAGCGGCGTGAAACCGATCCCCGAGACGGAGGCGAGTACCGCCGTCATCCGTACTGATTTTTCGGATGATTTGGTCTGGTACGGCGTAGTGAGGTCGGCGACCCGTATGGTCGACGGTTGCAAGGCCAATCTAGAGTTCATCTCCGACATGGAATTTGCCGGGCTGACGCAGGATGACGTCCTGCAGCGCCTCCCGAGCGATTACTACCATCAGCTGATCATCCTTGCGGATTCCGTCACCATGCGAGAAGCTGGCTGTCCGCTGCTGGTCGTTGAAGTGCCCGTCGGCCAAGCGTTCAGGGCGGTGGCCGAACAGATGGCGGTGGTCGAGAACAATCTGGCCATCGGCGAAATGGAGTTCGGCGATTTCATCTACAGTCTGGCAGAGGATGGGATATTCCGCGGCTTCCCGCGCAGGGGATAGGTGCGCAGCGCGGCTATGCCGACTGATTGCCGCAACCCGTGACAGGCTGCTGCCGGCGAAATAGACTGCTACCGAATGAGTAAGCTGCCACATCTGTTCGCGCAAAACCGTGCGTGGTCTGAGCGTATCCGGCACCAAGACCCTGAGTTCTTCAGCGAGCTGGCGCGCCAGCAGTCGCCGCGCTACCTCTGGATCGGGTGTTCAGACAGTCGCGTCCCTGCCAATGAAATCGTGGGTCTGCTGCCAGGAGAGTTATTCGTCCATAGAAACATCGCCAATCTCGTGGTGCACACCGATCTCAATTGCCTCTCGGTCATGCAGTTTGCCGTCGATATTCTCAAAGTCGAGCACATCATCGTTTGCGGTCACTATGGCTGCAGCGGTGTCGTTGCGGCTCTGCGCGGTGACCGGATCGGGCTCAGCGATAACTGGCTGCGTCATGTTCAGGACGTCAGGTACAAGCACGAACATCGGCTGGTCGCTGCCAAGAGCGCCGGACCCATCGCTGACCGCTTGTGCGAATTGAACGTGATCGAGCAAGTGGTCAATGTCTGCCAGACCACCATCGTTCAGGACGCGTGGTTGCGCGGACAGTCGGTCTCGGTGCATGGTTGGATCTACGGCCTGCAGAATGGGCTGCTGCGAGACTTGGAGGTCACCGCGACGTCTGCGGCCGAGGCGGCGGAGGTGGGTCGCGCCGCGGTAGACAATCTGGCCTGATGCGTGGGACTCTGTTCTTGAATAGGCCGACCGGCGGGCCGCGCAGTACGGGGCGGATGAATGGATGGGAGCACGATGACGCTATCTGAAGACGGCAATCTCGAGCTTGCGTTGCACGATGCCTATGTGCTGATCCGCGCTCATCGTTTCATTGACACGGGCAGCGGCTTGGCATTGCTGCAGCAGGCGGCGAATATGGCCATTCGGAGCGGCAGACGGGGGTTGTTGATCGACCTGCTGCCCGTCAGTTCGCAAACTGCATCGACCGCATTGCGCTATGAATTCGGCGAGCAGCTGGCGGCACTGCCGAGACTGAGATCTGGCAGTCTGCGAGTCGCGTTGGTCGGCAAGAGTCCGCTCTTCAGTCAGGAGGGCATGGCCATGCTGACCGCGCGCAATCGGGGTGCCGACGTCAGCATGTTCGCCGAGTTGGAACCGGCGATCGAGTGGCTGTCGGATGACTGACCGGCGACCATTTCGCGACGCCGGTCGATGAAGGTACTGGCGACTCAACGGTTATGGCTTCGCCAACTCTCTGCAAGTGACGCCCCGTTCATTCTCGATCTGCTCAATCAGCCCTCGTTCATCGAGAATATCGGTGACCGTCAGGTACGTACCGAAGCAGCGGCGGTCCGTTACATCGTCGACGGGCCAGTCGCCAGTTATTCACGCAACGGTTTTGGGCTGAATCTGGTTGAACTCAAAGACCGCGGCATTCCCATCGGGATCAGTGGTCTGGTTCAGCGGGACTTCCTCCCCGAGCCAGATATAGGCTTTGCGTTTCTGCCGGCGTATTGGGGTCAAGGTTACGCTCTGGAAGCGGCCGCTGCAGTCATGCAGGATGCACGCGAGGCGCTAGGTCTGCGGCGGGTGGTCGCCATTGCCTCGATGCACAACTCACCGTCGATCCGATTACTCGGAAAACTTGGGTTGCACTACGAGCGCATGATTGATGCGCCGGACCCGGCGAACCGGTGTGGACTGTTCACTGCCCCCGATATGCAACCCGATAGATGACGCCAGCGTAATCGTCCGAGATGAAGATACTGCCATCGGTCGCCTGTTCGACCCCGACCGGTCGACCGATCACGCCGTGCTCGTTGAGAAATCCAGTGAGAAAATCGCGCTCTACGATACTGCCGTCCGGCTGCCAGTGCAGCGCCACCACCTTGTAGCCATCGGGCGTCCGGCGGTTCCAGGAGCCATGTAGTGCGACGAGCGCCGTGCGCTGGTACTGTGCCGGTAACCGGTTGGGGTCAAGAAACTTGAGGCCCAGCGGTGCGTTGTGGGCACGGAAGGCATGGGCAGGCCGCGTCGTTGCCAGCAGTCGACCTTGCTCGCTTTTCCCCATGTCCGGATCGAGGATGTCGTTCCCGTGTACGTAAGGCCAGCCATAGAATTTGGCGGATTGGATGAGGTTCAGCTCATCCGGTGGTGAGTCATCGCCCAACAGGTCTCGTCCATTCTCGGTCGCATACAGGCCTCCATCCCATGGATTCCAATCGAGCCCCACGCTGTTGCGCAGGCCCGTGGCGTAGATCGATGCCTGCGAACCGTCTGGCTGCATACGCATGATAGTCGCGCGCCGGGGGTCTTTCTCGACGCAGACGTTGCAGGTCGATCCTTGAGCAAGATAGAGCCAGCCATCCGGTCCGAAACGGATCGACTTGGTCTGGTGAAATCCATCACTGGTCAGCCCCGAAAGGATCCGCTGGTATGGGCTGGTGACTCGTCCAGATGCGGGATCAAAGCGCGCTCGACCAATGCCATCTCGTTCGGCCACGTAAAGCCAGCCGTCATACAGTGCCAATCCAAAGGGACCGTTGAGGCGAGGCAGGAGGACCCGCTGTCCATCGGATTTGCCGTCGTTGTCAAGGTCCCGCTCCAACAGCACGACCTCATCTGCGCGCGTGCGGCTGACAATGAGGTCACCGCCTGAAGTACTCAATATGGTCCGTGCAAGCGGCACATCGCGGGCCCATGCGGACAGGGCGAATCCTTGCGGTACGACGAGCCGTGCATCGATGACGGCCGCAGTCGGTGACGCGATGCCACGGCCCAGCATGAAATCCAACAGGAGTTTTTTGCTGCCCACCGGCATGGGTAGGAACCAAGCCACAGCCAGCAGCGTTGCCAGCACCATGGTCAGCACGAGCAGCAGTGCAAAACCAACGCGTCGTCGGGCGTACGACATCGACATTGATACCTGCGTTATAGATCGGCGGTGAGAATGAACAAAGGCTGATCCGCGAAGGAATGGAATTCAGCCGCCACGCGCTGCATGGTGTCTGTCGCGAGTTCTTTGACGAGACCATCGAAATCATGCAGGCGCAGCACCTCGATGTACTGGTAGGGCGAATCGCCGCCGCCAAGCAGACCTTGTGTCTTGAGGATCTCGAACTTTTGAACCGAACCCAGGTTGTTGACGATCGGCAGATCCGTCTGCCGTGCCCACGCCTCATACGCATCGCGGTCCGCGTCCGGCTTGAGGTTGAAGAGCACGATGATGGCGGTCATTGGTATTCCTTGGGATCTCATTCGGTGCATCAGTCTATGGACCCGGCAAAATGACTGTCAAACCGCAGAACCCATGGGTGCAGAGGCGCGTTTGCTCGGCACCCACCCGGATCGCGCCAGTGGCACCGCCACTGTTACCATCCACCTACCTGCCGTGGAGCGTCTGCCGATGTCCGTGCCTTCACTCGAAATGACTCAATCGGGGAGCGACCGATATCCGCACCTATTTGCTCCCCTCCGCGCGGGCCGCCTGCGTCTGAAAAACAGAATACTGCATGCCTCGATGACCACGCGGCGCGTGGTCGATTCGCGTGTTACGGACGGGATGATCCGCTATTACGCCAACCGTGCGGCCGGCGGTGCGGCGCTAGTGGTCAGTGAACCACTGAACATGGCCAGGATCCAGAAGGCCGCCCATAAAGTCAGCGTCTGGAACGACGACAACCTGGCTGGGCTACAACGCTGGGCTGCGGCAGTCGAGGCGTACGATTGCCGCCTGTTGGGGCAAGTGCAGGACAGCGGGCGAGGCCGCCACGAGCGGGGTCGGAATCCTGCCGCCATTGGTGTTTCCGCGCTGCCCGATGATCTGTCGTGGACTGTCCCGCACGTCCTCAATGCCGGAGACTTGCGGCAGATGGTCGACGACTTCGCCGATTCTGCGGCGCGACTCGAGCGCTGCGGGTTCTCGGGTGTTGAAATATCGGCAGGCCACGGTCACCTTTTTCACCAGTTTCTCTCGCCCTGGAGCAATCTGCGCGAGGACGAGTACGGTGGGGACTTTGCAGGTCGCCTGCGTTTTCTTGCCCAGACCGTCGAGGCTATCCGGGCTGCAGTGGGCTCAGGATTCATCATTGGCCTCAAACTGCCTGGCGACGACGGCTTGCCCGGGGGCATCGGTCCGACGCTGGCCGCGCAGATCGCAGCGGCCCTGACCGCCACAGGCCACGCCGATTATGCGGCGTTCTGTCAGGGCACCCATGCCCGGACGCTCGACTGGCATATCCCGGATATGTACTGGCCGCGTTCCACCTGGATGCCGCTCATCGAGCAACTGCGACCTGCGGTCAATGGTCTACCGCTGGTCGGACTTGGTCTCATTACCGATCCTGCCGAGGCGGAAGGGCATTTGCAGAACGGTAGCGCGGATCTCATCGCACTGGGTCGCCCCTTGGTTACTGACCCGGCATGGCCACTCAAGGCCGCACAGGGCCGTGAGGCACAGATTCGCTATTGCGTGTCGTGCAATACCTGTTGGGGCCAGATCGTCGACGGTCAGCCACTGACCTGTGACAACAATCCGCGAGTGGCCGCCAGCGACGAGGTCGACTGGTGGCCAGCGCCCGTGGCCAAAGCAAGGCGGGTGGTCGTCGTCGGTGCGGGCGTTGCTGGGATGGAAGCCGCTTGGGTTGCGGCCGCCCGTGGTCATGCGGTGACGGTGTTCGGTGCATCGGCGCGAGTCGGCGGAAAAACGCGGTTGCACGTGGCACTGCCTGGGGGTGAGTCGCTGTCATCGATCTATGATTACCAATGGCTGGCCGCACGCCGTGCCGGTGTAAGATTCGAGCTCGGCACGCGAGTCGGTCTGGCTGAGATACTTGCGGTGCGGCCGGACGTGGTGGTGTTGGCCACCGGATCCCAGATGCTGTGGCCACGCTCGCTGCCGGTTGAATGGCGCGACGAGGGCCTGATCCCCGACGCCCGTCAACTCGCCGCAGACCTCAGCGTAATCACGCAGCCGCAGGGCGGGACGGCACTCGTGTTCGACATGGATCACACCGAAGGGATCTATTCGCTGCTGTCACGCTTGGTCCGTTTGTTCGACAAGGTGGTCATCGTGACACCGCGCGAGCGTGTGGCGGTCGACGTGCCGCTGGTTTCCTCTCTCGGCATCTACCGGCGGCTTGCCCAGACAGGCGTGCAAATCATCCCGCTCTCTGAACTCTCGCCCGAGTCGAGCCTGGAGGAGGGCACTGTACGCGTGCGCCATGTCTACACTGGAGCCATCACTGAGATCCACGGGGTCGGCGTGGTGACCTACGCGACGCCTCGGCAAGCGGACGACGGTCTTGCGTGCGCATTGCGCGCCGCGGGTGTCGAGGTGCATCTCATCGGCGATGCGCAGCAACCGCGTACTGTGCTGGCGGCCACCTCGGATGGACACCGGGTGGGCAATCTGCTCTGAATCGTACTTGCGCTCGGCCAACTCGGCGCCCAGCCAACGGGTTTGACCTCGAGTTGCGGATCTGGGTTATGCTTCAGCGACAATCTAACGGAGTACTTATACATGGTCGTCGAACTCCGACATGCAATGAAACCTGAGCTGCGCGCTGATGAAACGGCCCGACAGCGCTTTGTCAGCGGCTTGCGTGGTTTCATTCTCAACGACCTCGCGGGCGACATGCGTGCCGCCTACGATAAGCGGGTGGTGCCGTCGTTTCGCAGCAGCAAGGGTCGCGAGCCCGAGACTGGTGCCGAAGTGCATCAGGCGCTGCGCACGGATCCTGCCTTTCGGACCTACAGCGCATTGCGCGTGACGGCACAAAAAATGGTTTGGGATTCCGTCACCTCGGTCGTCGAGCGCGAGAGAGAGGCGCTCAATACCATGGCGGCAAACAGTGGAGCGGGGCGGGTCACGCTCGACCCGACCATGCCGATCCCCCGTAGTGTTTCAGCGATCGACGTGCACTTCATGCCGGGTTCCTACACCGGCGCGCAGACCACCGGCGATGCGAGTCCCGGCGCAATCTACGATCAGGGGCTCGCCGTTTTCTCGATGGGATTGATGGGTCAGAACCTCGACGACATCGGCTTGTCGATGGCTTGCTACATCAGCCGCAAGTATCCAGACTTCAAGCCCAAGCGAATCCTCGATGTCGGCTGCACCATTGGCCACAACACCTTGCCGTGGAAACAGGCCTACCCCGACGCGCAAGTCATCGGTACGGATGTAGCCGGCGGCTGTCTTGCCTATGCGGCCGCGCGCGCCCAGTTGCAGGGTGTAGATGTCAGTTTTCAGCAAATGAATGCCGAGAAACTGGATTTTCCGGACGCATCTTTCGACATCGTCTTTTCGTCCATGTTCCTGCACGAACTATCGCTCAAGTCGATCGGCAAGGTTTTTGCCGAGATTCGGCGCGTGTTGAAGCCCGGCGGCCTGATGCTGCACATGGAACTGCCGCCGAACACGCAGATGGGGCCGTTCGAGGGTTTTTATCTGGACTGGGACAGCTACTACAACGTCGAGCCGTTCTACAAGGCATTCCGTGACCAGGAACCGAGTGAGCTCTGCGCCAAAGCCGGGTTCAAGCCGGATCACTATCTGCAGTTTGTGGTGCCCAGCATTGGCAGTTACGGCGCGCAGGCGGTGGACGAAGCGATCGCCGCTGAAAGCCATGAAGTCAACCGTGAGACCACGGGTCGTCTGGCGCACGGTATCCAATGGTTTGGTTTCGGTGCCTGGAAAGAGCGCGCGCAATGAGTGAGCCTGTGATCAGTGCGATGCCCGATGACGCGCCGCGCGGCTATTACGGTGCAGATGGGCAGCCTCAGTTCTTCAACGACGCCGGCATGGACCGTTTTGTGGCGGTCCTCATGAAATTGACACAGGAATTCTGGGTGCTCTCGGAACGGTTGGATTCGATCGAGAGGCTGCTGCAGGGCAAGCAGGTGGTTTCGACCGCCGAGATCAAAGCATTGCTTGCGGACCCGCAGGTCATGACTGAGCGCGACGCGGCGCTGGCTGAATTCATCGCCAGAACCCTCGGACCGTTGCGCGAACCGTGACGAACCGCGAGGGGTCGCTCGTGGCAGCCTTGTCGGGCAGCGCAGGGCGGCATGCGCTCACCGTCCTGCTGGTCATGCTGTTCGCGTGGATGGTGAGCAATCTCGACCAGTCGTTGTTCGGCTATGCGGTGCCGGGGATCGTAGCTGAGTTCAAGGTCGGGCTCGAGATCATCGGTGGCATCCTCTCGCTGTCGTTTGCCGTCGCTGCCGTGTTCGCTGTATTGAGCGGAATGGCCGCTGATCGTTACGGGCGCCGTTACACCTTGGCCTTTCTGCTCGCCGCATCGGCGCTGTTCGTTGGACTGCATGGTTACGCGACGTCGATCGTTTCGCTCACGTGGTTGCGGACGCTGGCGTTTGGTCTTGCTGCCGGAATCGCACCGATCACCGCCGCGTACGTGGCCGAGGCCGCACCGGCGCGCCATCGGGGCCTGCTGATGGGTATCCTGCAGTGCGGCTATCCGCTCGGTTGGTTCGCAGCTTCGATGCTTGCTGCACCGTTGCTCGACACGCATGGCTGGCGCTCCATATTCCTGGTCGGTTTCGCCATGATTCCGGTGGCGTTGCTGATCGGCTGGCGGCTTCCCGAGAGTCGTCGTTTCGAAGAGGCGCGCAAGGTGCAGAGCGCCAGTTCGGGCGCTGACGCCGCGCAGAGAGCACACCCGTTGCGTGACTTGTTCTCAGGCGAATACCGTAGGCGTTCGATCGCCTGCATCGTGCTGTTCTTCACATTTGGCTGCGCCTACGCAGGGACGGCTTTCTATTTCCCCACCTTCTTCATGTCCGAACGCGGCTACTCCCAGTCGGAGGCGGCCACTTTGGTTGGTCTTTCAAACGGCATCGCCGTGATTGGTTATCTCGCCGCTGCCGCAGTCGGCGAGTATTTCTGGACGCGCCGCAACACCTACGCGGTGTGGTGTGTGCTCGGCGCATTAGCACTGCTTGCACTGATGTGGATGCCCCGCGAGCGTTGGCAGGATTTGCTCTGGTTTTCGCTGACCGCCGCATTCTTCTACGGCAGCAATGCGGTGGTGGGGACGCTGCTGGCCGACCTGTTTCCAACGCGTATGCGCGCCACGGCTTACGCCGTTTGCGGTTCGGCGCCTTTGAGTCTCGGGTTCGCAGCCTACCCCAGTGTCGTGCCGCTGGTGGTTGCCAAGGCTGGTTGGCCGATGGCTCTTTCGCTCGCCATCGTGCCGCTGCTTGTACTCTCTGCGCTGGCTGCGCTCTGGTTGCCCAACCTGCGGTCCGGTCAGGAGATCGCGGATGTCTAAAGATATGACCAAGGAAAACGGATGAAGTCGCTAGAGGGCAAAGTGGCATTGGTCACGGGTGCCGGACGCCGGCAAGGATTGGGTCGCGCAATCAGCGCACGGCTGGCAGCTGAGGGCTGTCATGTCGTCATCACTGATCTGGCGGAGCCGCAACCGCTGATGCAAGCAGGCAATATCGGCACGCGCACTGAAATGGAGGCTACGGCGGACGAATTGCGGGCGCTGGGCACCGACATTCTGGCATTACCGATGGACGTACGCGTCGAGGCGCAAGTCGAGCAGACCATAGAGACCGTGGTCGAACGCTTTGGGCACCTCGACATTCTCGTGAACAACGCGGGGATCGGTTACCTGTTCGGCGCTATCGTGGATACGCCCACCGATTTCTGGAAGACAGTGATGGACGTAAACCTGTTGGGTCCGTTCCTGTGCACGAAACACGCTGCCAGACACATGATCGGCCGGGGGCAGGGCGGGCGCATCATCAACATCGCGAGTCAGGCAGCAAAGTCAGGCCACCCTCATCTGGCCGCCTATATCGCCTCGAAACACGGCTTGGTCGGATTGACGCGTACGGCTGCGCTCGAACTTGGATCGCACGGCATCACGGTCAACGCGGTTTGTCCCAACCACGTCACCACGGGTCTCGGTGCGGTGCAGAACGAGTACTACGCCAAACTGGCGGGCCTGACGGTGGAACAGTATCTGCAGAATATGAAGCGGGGCATTCCCATGGGGCGGGTTGGCCTGCCTGACGACACCGCCAACGCTTGCGCCTTTCTTGCGTCCGATGCGGCCGCCTACATAACCGGGGAGGCCATGAACGTCAGTGGCGGCGCGGAAATGCATTGAGGCTGCCAAGAACTGCTGTTGTTTAAATAATACGAATTAGTTCTTTTTAGATGGAAAAGCAGCTTCAAATGTTGTTTATCCGCAAAGTTTGCCCCACCATAGGAATGCGCGACCCTCACGGTCGCTTTGTTTAAAAGGGGAAAACATGAATTACGCCTTGCGTGCTCACAGCACCGTCCTTGCTTCCGCAATCGCACTGGCCTTGTCAGCCGGCGGTGCCCACGCTCAGACCGCAGCGTCTGGCGGCCTCGAGGAGATCACCGTCACAGCCGAGCGCGTCAGCGAGAATCTGCAGGACGTGCCGCTGTCAGTGACGGCATTGAGCAGCACCGATCTCGAGAACCGTCAGATCGAATCCGGTCTCGACATCGTCCGTCAGGTGCCGAACCTGGTCGGCAGCAACAACGTTGGTCTCGGATCAGCGGCAAGCTTCTTCTTGCGCGGCGTAGGTCAGGACGAATCGATCTCGACTTCCGATCCGGCCGTGGGTGTTTACGTGGACGGCGTGTATATCTCGCGGCAGATCGCCAACAACGTGATGCTCTACGATCTCGAGCGTGTCGAGGTCCTGCGTGGGCCGCAGGGCACGCTCTATGGTCGCAACACCTCGGGCGGTGCCATCAAGTTCGAGACCCGCAAGCCTTCGCGGGACTTCGGTGGGTACGTCAACGCATCCTACGAATTCGATCACAACCGCTACACGGTCGATGGCTCGATCAATGTCCCGTTCGGCGAGAATTTCGCGGGCAAACTCACCGCGCTCGGCATGAAGCAGAGCGATGGTTTCCAGAAAAGCCGTACGACCGGTGACGAATTCTGGGCTCCCGAGGCGGTGGGCGCTCGCGGCCAGTTGCGCTGGATGCCGAGCGACGGGATCGATCTCGTGCTCACCGGCGAGTACATGAAGGACGAGGGTGAGGAGATCGTCGGTCAGGACCGACTGAACGACAACCCGGGCACCTATGCATCGGTGCTGAGTGGTCTGCGTGATCAGCAGCAAAAAGTGGAGACGACCGCCGTCTCCCTGAACGGCAGCTTTGATCTCGGTTGGGCGACGCTGCAGTCGATCACCGGCGTTCGCAAACTCAAGCAGACGTTCTACATCGACGTCTCCGATCAGGCCGTGCCGGCCTATGCCATCCCGAACGCCAGCACCCACGATCAGTGGAGCCAGGAATTCACCCTCAGTGGCAAGGGCAAGCGCCTCGACTGGCTGCTGGGCGCCTTTTACATGAACGAGGAAAACCGCTCATTCGTCGGTGATGAGTTGTTCCTGTTCGGCGGCTTCATCGCTGCCGATTTCATGCGTGACCTGCGTAACGATTCGGACAGCGCCGCCGTTTTTGCACACCTCACGTGGCACATTACGGATGCGTTCAGCATCACGACCGCCGGTCGGTACACCGAAGAAAAGAAAAAGGTCGATGTGCGCCAGTTCATCGTCATGCCGGGTGCCATTCCGGGTGTGACCATCGACGACTACGCGCCCAGTCGCTATCCGGGCAAGACCGGCCCGCTGCTGCCGTTTTGGGATACCAGTGCCGTCAAGGCTGCGGGCACCAAGACCCGACCGACCTTCAGCAACTTCGATCCCAAGCTGAGCTTCGAGTACAAGTTTGCTGAGAACGCGCTCGGATACGCCAGCTTCACCAAGGGGTTCAAGAGTGGTGGCTGGAATGCCCGCGTCACGAATCCAGATGACTTCGTGCTCTTCAAGCCGGAGTCGGTGAAGTCGTATGAACTCGGCGTGAAGACGACCTGGCTCGATAATCGTGTGCGCGCGAACCTGACCTACTTCTCGGCGCATTACGATGATTTCATCATCACGGCGATCAATCCGGATACCGGCAACTTCATCACCGTCAACGCGGCCAAGATGGCCAACGACGGCGTTGAAGGCGAGCTCGCGTGGAACGTGATCGATCCGATCACGCTTTATGCCAATTTTGGCACCAACAGCGCGCGCTACACGAAGTCGAACAGCCCGGATGTCTCCGTGGACAACTACGTCAAGCGTACGCCGGCAATGACGTTTGCTGTCGGCGCCGATGGCCGCTTCCCGGTGGGCCCGGGCAACCTGATTGCCAATATCTGGTTCAGCAGCCAGGGCAGCTATTACGCGGACCTCGCCAATTCCGAGTACGCCCACGTGCCGAAACTCGAGCTGCTGGATGCCTCGGTCGGCTACGAAACAGCCGGTGGTGATTGGCGTTTCGCGCTCAGTTGCAAGAACTGCACCGACGAGGAGAGCTTCCATTCGGCGCTCGTGTTCGAAGCGCTGGGCTTCGCGACGCAGTTCCCGATCACGCCGCGCCAGTACTTCCTGAGTGCCCGCTACTCGTTCGGTGGCCGTAACTGATGATGCGGTGGTCTGCATGGGGCGCAGTCGCGTCCCATGCGGACCGCTTCCCTGTGACGGCGATGTTTCGGTTGATGCCCAGAGTCAGTGGGATGCTGCACCCGGCTCCGCTATTGCTTCAAATCCAATGACCGAATCTCGAATGAGCCCGTCTGTTTTGTTTGTCTGCATGGGCAACATTTGCCGATCGCCCACGGCCGAGGGCGTTTTTCGTAAGCTGCTGAGCGAGCGTGCGCCGCAACTGCGGGTCGTTGTGGACTCGGCTGGGACCCATGGCTATCACGTGGGCAGACCACCGGATGGCCGCTCTGTTGCGGCAGCGGCGCGGCGGGGCGTCGACCTAAGTAATCTGCGGGCCCGAGAAGTGGTTGCTGAAGACTTCGAACGCTTCGATCTCATCCTTGCCATGGACCGGCTGAATCAGGCGACCTTGCTGGACCGTTGTCCGGCGGATTACCAGGCGCGGATCAGATTGTTTCTCGAATACGCGCGCACCGCAGAATCGTTGGACGTTCCTGATCCATACTACGGCGGCTCGCACGGGTTCGAGCACGTGCTCGATCTCGTAGAGGCTGCAGCGAATGGCTTACTGGATGATTTGCTGAGCGGACGACCGCGATCCGCTGTCGCGGACCGGTAGTAACGAGCGACGATGCAGTTCTATCGCACCCCAACCCTGCGGTGATGTTTCCGCAGGGCAGGGTGACCTATCCAGTCTGGTCAGCCGCCATCCGCAGCGGCGCGCTGACCTTTCCCGGGTCTCAGCTTTGGCCGTTGGGCGTCTGCCCATTTGTGTCGCTGCTCGCGACACTTGAACTGGATGCCGGGTTCCATTCCGTGCGAGGCACCTCTCTGGGCGGCACCGAGACAGGCGCAGGCACCGGAGCAGCCGTCGACGGTGCCGCAGGCGCAGCAGTCGGCGCCGACGTCATGGCAGCCGCGATGCGCCCGGCCGCCGGGTCGGTGGGCGGCGCGGAGGCTGGTGCCGGACTTTGCGTAATGGCGGGTGCGGGGGGGGTGCTTTGGAATGCGGGTGTCGAACCGCTTGCTGCCGGGGCGGGCCGACTCGGCGGTGCAGCGCCGCCGACGTCAAAATAGGCGCCTCGGTCGGCTGGGGCAGGAACCGCTGCGCGATCCACCGTCGGGCCTGTCCCTGCGGGCACGGGCGTCGCACTCTGAACGGGTTGGGTCGCCATGGGCGGCAGGTCTTGCACGGATGGACTGGCGCGATCGAAGGAGCGGGGCGCTGGCTGCTCGCCGTCATCGAATCCGAGCTGTTCGCCACCCTGATCCATGGCGCCGTCGGGACCTGACTGCGCGGTACCCGTGTAGCCGTCGCCACCGTCACGACGACGACGACGTCCGCCACGCCTCGAGCGGCGTCCGGTTCGCTCGCCATCGGGTCGTTCCGTGCGTTGACCCTGTTCGGACGAAGGCGCGGCCGCGCCAGCGGCGTTCATATCCGCGCTCGAGGTTGGATCAGCCATCTGGGGCGCGGCAGGTGCATGAGTCTGCTCGGTGCGCTGCAGGTCCTGGCGTTGCCCCTGAGCTTGTCGCGGTGTTTGCTGGTCGGGGCGGCGCTCGTTGCGCTGTTGCTGTCCCTGCTGGGGTTGGTCGCGACGGCCGCGCTGCGGCTCATCACGCCGCTCTGCGCGTTGCTGGTTGGCCTGGACGAGGGGCTCATTGCGCTTCTCATCCCGGCGCGGTTCATCGCGCCGTCCTTCACGCTTGCCATCCCGCCGCTCTTCGCGACGTGCATCGCGACGCGAATCACGATCACCGCGGTCGCGTTCACGCTCGCGGTCACCGCGCGGTTTGCGGTCGCGATCGAGTTCACGACGCGGCCGATCGATTGGCGCCGCACTCGGTGCCTCAGGCAACGGGGCTCGCTTGTCGCCGAACAGCCAATGCCACGCACGTACGAAGATACCGTCGCGCGGTCCATAGGGTTGGATCACTGCAACCGGTGCCGCAACGGGTGCGACTGCAACCGGCAGCGCAACCGCCACTGGTTCAGGTGCGGGCGGCGGTGCAGGCGTGCTCGGAACGATAGTGGTTACAGCGGGTTGCTGTGGGGGCGGTCCCTTGTCGTCCTCTGCCGCTGCGATCGCATCCATGTCGATCTTCGGTTCCACCGCCATCTGGTGACTGATCAGCGTGTTCTCCGGCATGTCCGTTTCATCGTCGCGGACCCGGCGAATCTCGTACGCGGGTGTTTCGAGATAACGGTTCGGGACCAGGATGACGTCCACCCGGCTGCGCTTCTCGATGTCGTTCAGCCAGTCGCGTTTCTCGTTCATGAGGTAGGTGGCAACGTCCACCGGCAATTGTGCGATGACCCGTGCGGTGCGGTCCTTGCGAGCTTCCTCGCCGATCAGACGCAGGACGGCCAATGCCAGCGATTCCACGCTGCGGATCACGCCCATGCCATTGCAACGTGGGCAGGTGATGTTGGTGGACTCACTGATGGAGGGCCGCAGGCGCTGCCGTGACATCTCCAGCAGTCCAAAGCGCGAGATCTTGCCAAGCTGGATACGCGCACGATCCTGCTTGACCGCATCACGCAGGCGGTCTTCCACTGCCCGCTGATTCTTGGTCGACTCCATGTCGATGAAGTCGATGACGATCAGACCGCCGACGTCGCGCAGACGCAATTGGCGGGCGATTTCCTCCGCCGCTTCGAGGTTGGTGTTGCAGGCGGTCGTTTCGATGTCCGAGCCCCGGGTACTGCGGGCCGAGTTGATATCGATCGACACGAGCGCTTCGGTGTGATCGATGACGATGCTGCCGCCGGACGGCAGCGTCACTTTGTGTGAAAAGGCAGATTCGATCTGACTCTCGATCTGATATCGAGTGAAGACCGGGACGTGATCATCGTAGAATTTGAGCTTACGCAGATTGCCCGGCATGAAGCGCTGCATGTACTCGCGCGCTTCCTCGTAAATCTCGCGTTTGTCGATCAGGATCTCGCCGATGTCATCGGAGAGGTAATCACGCATGGCGCGCAAGATGGCCTTGCTTTCCTGATAGACCAGAAACGGCGAGGGGCGGCTGTCGGTCGCCTGCTGGATGGCGTTCCAGACATCGACCAGATTGTTGAGGTCCCACTGCAGTTCTTCCGGAGTTCTGCCGACGCCTGCCGTGCGCACGATGGCACCCATGCCCTCCGGGATTTCCAGATTGTCCATGGCCTCGCGCAGTTGATCGCGGTCGTCACCCTCCACGCGGCGCGAAACCCCGCCGGCCCGAGGGTTGTTCGGCATCAGCACGAGGAATCGCCCGGCCAGGCTGATGAAGGTGGTCAGCGCAGCGCCCTTGTTGCCGCGCTCTTCCTTCTCGACCTGAACGATGATTTCCTGGCCTTCGCTGATCAGGTCGCGTATGCCCCGGTTGCCGCCGCCTTCGCCCGCCGGTTTGAAATAGGCCTTGGTGATCTCTTTGAGCGGCAGGAAGCCGTGGCGCTCGGCGCCATAATCCACGAAACAGGCTTCGAGGCTGGGTTCTACCCGGGTAATACGGCCCTTGTAGACGTTGGCTTTCTTGGTTTCCCGTGACGGGATCTCGATATCGAGGTCATAGATGCGCTGGCCATCGACCAAGGCGACCCGCAACTCTTCTTCCTGAGTTGCATTTACAAGCATTCTCTTCATCGGTCCTCACTAATTGACGGAGGTGTGGACCGTGAACGTTCGGACGGGGCAGGGTGCCGTGGACGTTGGGCGAGGTCTTTACTGCAGCGGCTTGTGTTTGAATCATGCGGCTTGCGCGATGACGGCGTCCCCGACGAACGGGCGCGCCATCAGACCGAATCCTTTGCTGTCGGGCATCGTTCCCGCCGATGTTCGCGACTGGCCCGTCACCCGCCCGGGTCACGGCACCTGCGCGTGTTCACGGCAGTTCGATGGTCTGATATCTCAGAACCAACTAAGATGCGCCGGATCAGAACCTTTGGCCCAACCTTTGGCCGAACCTTTGGGTTTGATTTGCGGCGCTCGCTATGCGCACATCCGCTTTCCCAAGACATATGCCTAGGGGTGTTTCGGACAGTGCTTCTGGCGCAAATGTAACAATTGACGTCCGGAAAATCAATGGCTTACGAAAAATCACCCCGCCCCGTGTCAAATCCCCCCGAAACTCCGACGAGCGGCGTGCAATACATCGAGGCAGGTGAAGGCGACGTCGGTCAGCGGCTCGACAACTTTTTGGTGCGACATCTCAAAGGGGTTCCCCGCACTCACGTCTACCGTTTGCTGCGCAAGGGTGAGGTTAGGGTCAACAGCAAGCGAGCCAAGCCGGACCAGCGGGTGGCCATGGGCGACAAGGTGCGCCTGCCGCCCATCCGTCGTGCAGAGTCGCCGGTCCCGGGAACGGTTCGACCCGCCAGTAACTCGCTGCAGAAACTGCTGACCGAGGCCATCGTCTACGAAGATGACGATCTGATCGTAATCAATAAACCGGCGGGCATCGCCGTTCATGGTGGCAGCGGCATGGCGCATGGGGTCATCGAAGCACTGCGCAGCGCGCGACCCGACCTGCCTGAGTTGGATCTCGTCCATCGCTTGGACCGGGACACCAGTGGCTGCCTCCTCGTCGCGAAGCGGCGCGCAGCCTTGCGCGATCTACATGCGCAGTTGCGGGAGGGCAGAACGGAGAAACGTTATCTTGCGCTGGTGTGTGGCAAGTGGAACCTGGGCACCAAGCGTATCGAACTGGCACTGGATACGGCGGAGCGGCGCAGCGGCGAGCGGCACGTCGCAGTGCGCGCGCACGGGATCGTGGCTGTCAGTACGTTTAGGCCCGTCACCTTTTTTGGCAACGTCGCCTCGCTCATGGAAGTGGAGATCGACACGGGCAAGACTCACCAGATCCGCGTGCACGCGGCGCATGTCGGTCACCCGGTTGCGGGCGACGACAAGTACGGTGATCGGGAGCAGAACGCCAAGCTGGAGAAGTACGGGTTACATCGGATGTTCCTGCACGCCGCCTCGATCGGCGTGACCCGACCCGGATCGCGCGAGCCCTTGGTGGTCAGTGCGCCGCTGGGTCCCGATCTGGGGGCCGTGCTCGACAATCTTACTAAGGTACCGAAAGCCCGGTCCGCCGCAGCGCGGCGCTCACCCAGATCAGGGGCAGCCCGGTAAGCGCAGACGGGTCACTGGACTCGATGCTGTCAAATAGCGCGATCCCCAGTGCCTCAGCCTTGAAGCCTCCCGCGCAATCGAGCGGCTGGTCGGCGGCGACATAGCGCGCGATTTCCTCGTCACTCAGGGAACGGAATTTGACGACGGTGCGGTCGAGATACGATTCATGCTGCCCCGTCGCGGTATCGATGATGGTGACTGCCGTGAGGAAGTCCACCTGCCGACCGGAGGAACGCTGCAACTGTTCGATGCACCGCGCAACGCTGCCCGGTTTGCCCAGAATCTCATGGCCACGGACGGCCGCCTGATCGGAACCGATCACGACGGCACGTTGATGGCGAGCTGCAACCGCAGCACATTTGAGTTGTGCCAGACGCGTGGTCAGGGCCGCGGCACTTTCCCCAGGCAGCGCCGTTTCGTCCGTGCCCGGTGCCTCGCAGGTAAAGGGAACCCCCAGCCTCGCCAGCAGCATGCGCCGGTAGGTTGAAGTCGACGCCAGAATCAGGTCCTTTGAAAACAACGGTTTAAGCCTGAATTTACTTTGACAGTCGGTGCCCGCGTGCCTATTATACGCGCCCCATGTCGGCTGCCCCCGCGAATCACGTCAACGCGAAGGAACTGGCCGCCAGAACTGCCGTGGTTGAACGCAGCCTGCAATTGAGCGAAATGCCTGGCTTGGCGGAGGCGGGGGCGCTGGAAGGGACGAACGTGCAGGCGGTACTGCGGTTCGGCAACTTCGAAGGCCAAACGGCGGTAGAACTGCGTGTGCAGGGCGTTTTGGTACTGGTGTGCCAGCGCTGTCTCAAGCCCTGCAGCTGTGCGCTGGATGAATCTGCGCAGCTGGCGGTGGTTGAGTCTGGAGACGAAGAGTTGCTCGGTAGCCATGAACCTTTGGTTGGCAACCCGGAGCGTCTGTCGCTGCAGGCGCTGATCGAGGAGCAGGTTTTACTCGGCATGCCGCTGGTGCCGATGCACGATGAATCGACCCCCTGCGGTGCTGCCGCAGGAGCGCGCGAGTTGACCGGTGAACCAGTCATGTCGCGCATGGAAGATAAAGATAAGCAGACGCCTTTCGCGAATCTGCGGTTATTGCTCGGCACGGACGGGCAAGATACCGCCTCAGGAGAGTAGACCATGCCAGTCCAGAAGAGCCGCAAGTCCCCGTCCAAGCGGGGTATGCACCGATCGCACGACCACCTCAGCACCCCTGCGTTGTCGGTTGATCGCACCAGCGGCGAAACCCATACCCGTCACCGCATCACCCCGGACGGGTTCTACCGCGGCAAAAAAGTCATAGACAAACCCGCGGCAGACGAAGGGCAGGGATAGCCGTTCCGGCCCTGCCCGCGCATGTCTGCCGGGCTGACGCTCGCCGTGGACGCCATGAGTGGCGACCACGGTGCCGAAGTGGCAGTGCCCGCAGCACTCGATGTGCTGGGGGCGACGCCCGATCTGCGGCTGATCATCGTTGGCCGCGGCGATATCGTTCGCCCGCTGTTGGGCGACGGGCCGCTGCAGGAGCGCTGTCGTCTCGTCGAAGCCACCGAAGTCGTTGGCATGGACGAGAAGCCGCAGGAAGCTCTGCGGCGCAAGAAAGACTCCTCCATGCGGGTTGCGATCAATCTCGTCAAAGCGGGCGACGCAGCGGCATGCGTATCGGCCGGTAACACCGGGGCGCTGCTCGCCACGGCGCGTTTCGTCCTCGGCCGCATCGAGGGAATCGATCGGCCGGCCATCGTTTCCGCGGTCCCTGCCGTTCATGGACAGACCGTGATGCTGGATCTCGGTGCGAACCCGGATTGCTCCGCAGACCATCTGGTCCAGTTTGCCGTCATGGGCGCCGTGATCGCTGCCGATCTTCACGCCATCATCAAGCCGCGTGTGGGTCTCCTCAACATCGGTGAGGAAGATATCAAAGGCACAGAGGAATTGCGTGAGGCACACCGGCGCTTGACCGGAAGCGTGCTCAATTACGTGGGCTTCGTCGAAGGCGACGATATCTTCGCCGGAGACGTCGATGTGGTCGTCACCGATGGTTTCACCGGCAACGTGGCGCTCAAGACCATGGAGGGCCTGGCGCGTTTCATCGGTGGCGCCATGCGCGAGGAGTTTACCCGCGGGCCGCTGCGCAAGGTTGGCGCGGTCGCTGCGGCACCCGCGCTGCAGGCCCTCAAATCGCGCCTAGATCCGCGTGCATACAATGGCGCGAGCATGGTCGGTCTCGACGGTGTCGTCATTAAAAGTCATGGCAGTGCGGACCGGGTTTCTTTCGCCAATGCGATACGGGTCGCAGTGACCGAAGCGCGCAACGGTGTGCCAGCCCAGATCGTAGATCTGCTGGGACGCGTGCTTTGCAAAGCCCCCTGACTGGTTCACACTTGTCGGGCGTTCAGCCCGAGGTGTCGTTCGCATGCCCGTAGCGTTTCCCTTCAGTGCAATCGTGGGCCAGGAAGACATGAAACTGGCATTGCTGGTTGCGGCGGTGGATCCATCCGTCGGCGGCGTGCTGGTCTTTGGCGATCGCGGCACCGGCAAGTCCACCGCCGTACGCGCACTTGCAGCCCTGCTGCCCAAGATGCGGGTCGTGAGCGGGTGTCGATACGGATGTAATCCGGCTGATACGGAAGCCTACTGCGCCGAGTGCCGGGCTCGGGGCGTCTCGCCGGATGGCAAATCTCAGCAAGTGGCGGTGCCGGTGGTTGATTTGCCGCTCGGTGCAACCGAGGACCGTGTGGTGGGTGCGCTCGATCTCGAACGCGCTCTCACCAAAGGTGAAAAGGCGTTCGAGCCGGGGCTGCTCGCCCGGGCCAACCGGGGCTTTCTCTACATCGACGAGGCGAATCTGCTCGAGGATCATCTGGTCGACCTGCTGCTTGACGTGGCGGCTTCGGGCGAGAATGTCGTGGAGCGTGAGGGTCTGAGTGTCCGCCATCCGGCGCGCTTCGTGCTGGTTGGGAGCGGTAACCCGGAAGAGGGTGAATTGCGGCCGCAATTGCTTGACCGCTTCGGCTTGTCGGTCGAAGTGAAGACGCCGACCGATCTGCCCACCCGCATCCAAGTCGTGCGGCGGCGCGATGAATTTGAACGCGATCAGCAGGCCTTCTGTTCGAAGTGGCAAAAACAGGAGAAGGCTGTGCGTGACCGGATCAGTGCCGCGCGTAAGCGAGTCGAGACGGTGGATGTGCCGGATTCGGCGCTCGAGCGTGCCGCTCAGCTTTGCATGAAACTGGGCACCGACGGTCTGCGTGGTGAGCTGACACTCATGCGCGCGGCGCGGGCTGTCGCCGCGCTGGAAAATTCTGCTTCAGTCAACGACGCACACCTCCGACGGATCGCTCCAGCGGTCCTGCGGCATCGCTTGCGTCGTGATCCGTTGGAGGAGTCGGGTTCGACCGTGCGTATCGAGCGGGTAATGCAGGAGTTGTTCGGCTTGTGAACTCGCCGACCGACGAGCAGGCGACTGGCGCATGGCGAGATGCTGCGCTGGCGGCTGGCTTGATTGCAGTCGATCCGTTCGGTATCGGTGGGGTCTCGTTGCGCGCTCAGCCCGGTCCGGTGCGCGATGCCTGGCTGTCCCTGCTCGCAAGTCTCCTGCCTGGCTCTGCGGCGCTGCGTCGGGTTCCGCTGAATATCACTGATGGGCGTCTGCTCGGGGGACTCGATCTGGCAGCCACTTTGCGTGCCGGTCGACCAATCGGAGAGCGCGGCGTGCTGGCTGATGCCGACGGTGGGCTGGTGGTGTTGCCCATGGCCGAACGTCTGACGTCGGGGACGGCGGCGCGTCTCGCGGCAGTGATGGATTCGGGTGAGGTAGTGGTTGAGCGGGATTCCGTCGCGACCCGAACACCGACCCGTTTCGGTGTCGTGGCTCTGGATGAGGGCATCGGTGCCGATGAGCAACCCCCGCAAGCGCTGCGCGAGCGGCTTGGGCTGCACCTCTATCTCGACGGCGTACGCGTGTGGGATACCCTCGAACCACTGATCGACGAAGAGCAGACGGCGAGCGCTCGGGTGCGCCTCACCTCCGTGACGATCGACGATGAGGCCGTCGCGGCGTTGTGTGCTGCGAGTCTTCTGTTCGGTGTCAATTCGGCGCGTTCGTGCCTCCTGGCATTGCGTGTGGCACGCGCTGCCGCAGCTTTGGCAGGACGCGATTCGGTCAGCTCAGAGGATGCCCAGTGTGCAGCCAGACTGGTGCTGGCACCGCGCGCCACACGGGTGCCGGCTGGTGAAGAACAATTGCATGAGCCGCACCCGCAACCACCTCAGGAAGGAAGTCCAAGCGACGAGACGGACAGCGCCGAGTTGCAGCCATCCGAAGCTCAACAGCTCGAGGATTCGGTCGCGCAGGCCGCCCGCGCTGCGATTCCTGCGGGACTGCTCGCGCAGATACAGTCTGGCATCCTGAGCAAATCAGGTGCCCAGAGTGCGGGCCGCGGGATTGAATCAGGGGCGACGCTGCGGCGTGGCCGTCCGGCAGGCACCCGGCGTGGTCCCTTGCGCTCTGGTGCTCGACTCAACGTCGTCGAGACATTACGCGCCGCGGCGCCTTGGCAACAGCTGCGGCATCGCAGCACCAAGGGTGATGCGCAACACACGGGCACGGGCGCCGTTCGGATTGAAGTTCGGCCGGACGATTTTCGTGTTTCCCGCTATAAACAGCGGGTCAGCACCACGACGGTATTCGTCGTGGATGCCTCTGGCTCGCAGGCACTCAATCGATTGGCGGAGGCCAAAGGAGCCGTTGAGTTGCTTCTTGCCGATTGTTACGTGCGTCGCGATCAGGTTGCCCTCATCGCCTTCCGCGGTACAGGTGCCGAGTTGGTGTTGCCGCCGACCCGCTCGCTGGTACGTGCCAAGCGCAGTCTTGCGGGGCTACCGGGCGGCGGTGGGACCCCGCTCGCCAGCGGACTAGACGCCGCGTTGTCCCTTGCGGATTCCGTCCGTCGACGCGGGGATACACCGGTGCTCGTGGTGTTGACGGATGGCCGTGCCAACGTGACGCGCGCTGGAACGCCCGGGCGCGCACAGGCTGCAGAAGATGCGCTTGCCTCAGCGCGCGCGCTGCGGGCCGGCTGCTATGAGTCGATGTTGATCGATACCGGTCCGCAACCTCAGGATGCGGCGAGGAAAATAGCTGAGCGCATGGGTGGCCGTTATTTGGCTTTGCCCTACGCGGATGCCAGCGGGCTGGCGCGTTCCGTCAGTATTGCGCTCGGTGATTTCAACGTGGGCAGTGCCCGCCTCTAGCGACAGCCATTACATGTCGGATGCTCCTGACTGGTGGCGCGACGCGATGGATTGGCCCAACCGGTCAGCTAGCCAGTTCGTCGAGTCCGCTGGATTGCGCTGGCATGTCCAGCGACTCGGAGTCGGTAAGCCTGTCCTGCTCGTGCATGGAACGGCATCATCCACGCATTCGTGGGCCGAGCTGATGCCGCTCCTCGCGAAGTCATGCGAGGTGATTGCGCTCGATTTGCCAGGCCATGGCTTCACTCAGTCCTTGCCAAGGGAGCGGATGTCATTGTCGAGCGTGGCAGCTGCAGTGGGTCAGCTCCTGCAGACGTTGTCCGTGTCTCCGGCGTGTGTGGTTGGGCATTCGGCGGGCGCGGCGATCTTGGCCCGCATGTGTCTCGACGGCCTCATTGCTCCTGCGCAGCTGGTCAGCGTGAACGGTGCACTATTGCCGCTATCTGGGATGTACAACCCGGCGCTCGCGCCATTGACCCGCTGGCTGACCTCTGGCTACCTGCTGCCGCGGTTGCTCGCCAGTCAGGCAGACCGTCCCGGTTCCATAGAGCGACTGTTGCACGGCTCAGGGTCCCGGCTGTCGCAGGTACAAATCGATCGTTATCGACGGCTGATCCGTCACCCGCGGCACATTGCGGCCGCACTGGACATGATGGCCATGTGGGACCTGCGCCCTCTCGAGCGGGAATTGCCGTCGCTGCGTACCGAACTCTTGCTGATCACGGGCGGAAACGATCGGATGATTCCTCCTGCCGAAGCAGGCAGGGCGTCCCGCTTGGTCCGCGGCAGTCGGATTTTGAACCTTCCCGACCTCGGGCATCTGGCTCATGAGGAACGTCCGGATCTGGTCGGTCAGATGATTCTGGAATTCATGCAGGGAGTTGCAGTCGTTCCATCCTGAGACACCACGGCTGCGTTTGTCACCCGCCGGATACATCTGTATCGTCGAGCGGATAGTGGGTGACCGTTACAGCCCAACAGTGGATGACGCATGGGGTTGGCATATTCGCCGGACAATTACGACGCTGCCAGCGTGGATGGCGAGCGCTTGTTGCCATCCGATCACCCGGCGCGCATCGAACTCAACGACGAGGTCCATGCGCGGCCGCCCGTGGCGCTGCATGGTCCGGCGCGTCTGACCTCGCTGGCGATCGTCGGCGATGATACGGTCCAGGACGCCCATTGGCAGGCCGTCTGTTCGCTTGCCGAATCGCGTGGCGTCGTATCTCCGCCGCCGGGCAGTAGCCACGTCGTGCTCGAATTCGGCAGTAGTCGACTGGTGTACGAGCGGCACTCCGAGTTCACGCGTTTCGTATTCATCGAGGACGGTCCGGGCGCCGATCCGTTTGCTGATCCGGCGATCCGTCAGGCGAACCCGGCATGGGTGTCCGCGTTGCCAGGGCAGGTTCTCGTCGCCACACACGTGGCGCTGTTGCCAGTGGTCGATCAGGAGCCACCCATCGAGGCCATCGCGTCGCGTTACTTTGCCGGTAACACGCTGGTCGGTGGGCGCATCGGCGGTGATGCCGCCACGGCTTTCACCGACTTTCGGATCCATCCAGACGGATTCAGTCGCATGTTGATTCTGGATCGTGGTCTGACCTCGCGTCAGGCCGGGCGTATGGCCCAGCGACTGTTCGAGATCGATTGTTACCGGATGCTTGCATTGCTGGCGCTGCCGACGGCGCGGCAACTCGCACCGGCGGTTCAGGCTTGGGAGAACGAACTCGCCGGCATCACCACGGCTCTCGAACAGGCGGACGAATCGATGGAGCCGGAGCTGTTGCTGCGCCTGACCAAGCTCGAGGCGGCGATTCAACGCAGCAAGGCGCAGAGTAATTACCGTTTTGGAGCCGCTGCCGCCTACTATGGTTTGGTGCAGCGCCGCATCGCCGAATTGCGCGAGGAACGTATCAAAGGCGTGCAGAACTTTGATGAGTTCACCGAGCGCAGGCTGGCGCCGGCCATGGCGAACTGCCGCAATGTAGCCGAGCGCCAGCGCTCGCTCTCCCAGCGCGTCTCACAAGTGACGCAGTTGCTGTCCACTCGGGTGGACCTCACGCGGGAGAAGCAAAATCAATCGCTGCTCGAATCAATGGATCGACGGGCGGCACTGCAATTGCGCCTGCAGAGCACCGTGGAAGGACTCTCTGTTGCAGCCGTTACCTATTACGTCGTTGGTCTCGTCGGCTATGTCGTTAAGGGCATCAAGGCGTTGGGTTTGCCGATCGACTCCACTGTCGCCACCGCAGCCAGCGTGCCCATCGTGGCTCTGCTCGCGGCGCTCGGTATCCGGCGCATCCGCCGTAAAGTTGAGGGTTCGCACCATTGAGTACACGTCCACACGCGATTGTGATCGGCAGCGGTTTCGGGGGGCTGGCTGCCGCCGTTCGACTCGGTGCCCGAGGGTACCGCGTCACTGTGCTCGAAAAACTGGATGCACCGGGAGGACGGGCGTACGTGTACCGTCAGGATGGGTTCACGTTTGATGCCGGACCGACGATCGTGACTGCACCGTACCTGTTCGAGGAACTCTGGCAGTTGTGTGGCAAACGCCTCGCAGACCATGTCGAACTGCGCAGTATCGACCCGTTTTACGAAGTTCGTTTCGACGATGGTGACGTGTTCCGTTATACCTCGGATATGGAGATGATGCGCGCGCAAATCGCGCGCATCGATGCGCGAGACGTGGATGGATTCGACCGTTTCCTGCGTGCCAGCAAGTCGATTTTCGAAGTGGCTTTCGCGGAGTTGGCCGACCAGCCGTTTCACGGAATCGGAACATTGCTTTCAGCCGCCCCGGACCTGCTCCGACTCGGCGGATTCCGGTCCGTGCATGCCGAGGTCTGTCGATACTTCAAAAGCGAAAAACTTCGGTTGCTGTTCAGTTTCCATCCGTTGCTCATCGGCGGAAATCCGTTTACCACGACTGCTTACTACTGTCTGATTGCACATCTCGAACGCACTTATGGCGTGCATTACGCCATGGGCGGCACGGGTTCGCTGGTCCGCGGCCTGACCGATCTGATAGCCGGGCAGGGCGGGGAACTTCGGTGTAATGCCGAGGTCACCGAGATTTTGGTCAAAGGCGGACGTGCCTGCGGTGTGAGGCTCGCAGATGGCAGTGTCCTGCAATCCGATATCGTCGTTTCCAACGCGGACGCCGCCTGGACGTACTCTAAGCTGTTGGCGCACCACCCGCGGCGGCGCTGGACGGACCGTCGACTAGCGCGTGCGCGCTATTCGATGAGTCTTTTCGTTTGGTATTTCGGAACAAACCGCCGCTACGACTCGGTCTACCACCACATGATGGTGCTTGGACCGCGCTACCGCGAGTTGCTCCGTGACATCTTCGATCGCAAAGTTCTGGCGGAGGACTTCAGTCTATACCTGCATCGCCCGTCGGCTACCGATCCATCCGTCGCACCCGCGGGTTGCGACTCGTTCTACGTGCTGGCTCCCGTGCCAAATCTGAAAAGCGGTACGGATTGGCAGTCGCAGGCGGAGTCCTATCGCGCCCGGATCGAGCGACGGCTCGAGGAGACAGTGTTACCCGGGCTCGGGCAAGCCATCGTCAGTTCGCGCTATCTGACTCCGCTTGATTTTCAAAACCGCCTGTCTTCGGTGAATGGCGCGGCGTTCGCCCTCGAGCCGCAGTTGTTCCAAAGCGCCTGGTTCCGCCCGCACAATCGCAGCGAGGAAGTGACGGGGCTTTACTTGGTCGGCGCCGGAACGCATCCGGGTGCCGGCCTGCCGGGGGTGCTGTCGTCCGCCCGCGTGCTGGATAAGATCGTGGTGTAACTGACGAAACGTGACCGGAATTCGCTCGGCGGTCAGCGTCCGCCCATATCCTCGAGCAGGCGGGCGGCGGCCAGTCGGCCTGACATGGTCGCCATGGGGATGCCGGGGCCCGGATGTACCGAACCACCGGCGAGGTATAGACCCTTGATGCGGCTGGCCGCGCCCGAACGCGAGAAAGAGCCGAGCGCTCCGTGTGCTGCGCGGCCGTACAGAGCGCCGCCGCTGCCCGGAAACAGCGCGGAGAAATCCTGGGGTCGCGTCACGACTGGCGGTGCGCCAGTGAGGTCAATGTTCAAGCCACACTGAGTGAGGAGCGCAAAGGCCGATGCTTCAACCTCACGCAGCTGCTGATCGTCGATGCCGCCTCGGTCGCCATCAGGCGGCGCATTCACCAGCAGCAGCATCCGTTCCGCCGCGCCGGCAGGCAGTGTGGGTGACGCTGCGCCACGGTCCTGCGCGCAGAGATAGACGGTGGGCGATGGCGTGATCGTGCGCCGTCCGAATAGGGCGGTGAATTCACTTGGATAATCCTCGGCGAAAAATACGTTGTGGTGCTCCAAAGGAAATCCGCTGGTGCGCGCTTGAACGCACCAAGTGATCGCCGACAGTGAGCGGTCTGCCGCAGCCGTTCCCTTGGCGGCGGTCGATACGCCGTTCCCCAGCATGCCTTGAGCCAGGGCGCTCACGTCACCGTTGAACACCACGGCATCTGCCTCGATATGCTCACCGGATTCCAGCAGAACTGCCGAGACACGATCCTTCGCGATGATCTCCGCTACCCGAGTGCCAAACCGGAACCGCGCGCCCTGCGATTCGGCCAGTGACTGGAGGGCGTCCGCAACACGGCGCATGCCTCCACGCACCAGCCATACGCCGTCTTGCTCCACATGTGCGACGAGCATGAGAGTCGCCGGAGCCGCCAGCGGCGAACAGCCGGTATACGTGGCATAACGACCAAACAACTGCCGCAATCGCGGATCCTGGAAATGGTCCGACAGCGCTGACCAAAGAGTGCGGTAAGGAACGGTACGCCAGAGACGATCGATGTGTCGCAGGCCGACGCGTCGAGTCAGTGTCAGGGGCGACGGCCGCTGGCTGGCGATGAATGTATCGCGCAGTGTGGCAAAGATGCCGGCGCTGCGTTTGCAAAAGTCGCGGTAACCCGCTGCATCACGCGATCCGGAAAATTCCGCGATGGCGTGCGTGCTGCGTTCGATGTCAGCAAACAAGTCGAGCTGACCGCCTGCTCGCCACGCGTGCCGGGCGAGGCATTCGGCAGGAACCAGATCGAGCTGATCCGTTAGTTCGCGACCGCAGGCCGAGAACAGGTCCTCGAACACCCAGCGCATCGTGAAAACCGTCGGACCGGCATCGATCCCGCGCCCACCCACACTGATTTCTCTCATCTTCCCGCCGGGCGCGCATGCTTGCTCGACCACGGTGGTATCGCAGCCGCGACGGGCAAGGTCGACGGCAGCGGCAAGACCAGCCATGCCGGCGCCGATAACAACGACTCTAGGGGTGCGCAGGGCCAGACTTCCTGATGAACCGGATCAACCGGCGGCAGCGCGCATGCGCGATGGCAGTCGCCGCACGACCTGACGCTGGTGGTAGACGATCAGGGTCAGACCGACCACCAGAGGTATGGCCCATAGCCCAGGATGCAGGGCCAGGGACGGAAAGGTCCGCACGGCACCGAATGCGAAAAATGCCGTGTACACGGAGATGCCTGCGCCGACCAGCGCCTTGATGTGCTCCTTGAGCCAGTCAAGCGGTGCGCGGTGCGGTTTGTATAGAAACCAAAGATTCGTGAAGCCGGCTCCCCAGCCTATTGCTGACATCCCGAGCATCAGCGGTTGATCGATACGCCAGCCCTGCCACGCGCAATTGGTGGCGGCCAGCAGTACAGCCGCCTGCAATGCAAGGTTTCGCCACTCCAGATTCGCCGCGTGATTGTTGCGATTCCGGATACACAGGTAGCCATACCAGGCGAGATTGACCGTGAGTATTGCGAGGCCAAGCATCATCCAGCCGAAAATTCCGCGGATCCAATCGATGCTTTGTGTGAGGTGGGGATGTGTCTGCTGTGGTGCCAGCAGAGTACAGGTGCTGATGCCGATCGCCGCCGAACCCGTGATCATCATCGAATAGAAGAACACCCGGCCCCAACGGCGGTGGTTCTCGCCCCCCTTGCGGCCGACCACGGGCACCCAGAAGCTGAGAAGACCGACGCTGCCACAGGTGATGTGGATCACGACAAAAATCTTGAATAGGATCGGAATGAAATGGGCCATGCGCCCAATCGTGCTCTGTGCATCCACGATTTGTAAAGCGCGTTTGCGTTGCGGTGTTCGGCCCATGACTCCTAGAATCGACCGTAGGCCAACGTTAGCCTGTCCCGGCGGGAAGCAATGAGCAGTTTTCGACCGCCCCGACCCAAGCCATTGCCAGCCGTCCTGTCGCTGCTGCGCGTGATCCGTCAGGGTGACGGTGATCTGCTCAGCTTGCTGCCGGCCAAGGCCTATCGTGTCAAGGCGGGATATCTTGGTTGGTCGCGGCGGTCAATCCTGATCATCAACGCTCCCGAGTTGGTGCGCGGCGTGTTGACCGATCCCACGGATATTTTCCCCAAAAATGACCTGATGGTCGGAGCGCTCGAGCCGTTGGTGGGCAACGCCGCTTTTGTCTCGAGCGGCGACACCTGGCGGCGGCAACGACGAATGATTGATCCTGCGTTCTCGCACATGCGTCTCAATCGAGCGTTTATCTCGATGGCAGCGGCGGTCGATGACTACGAGACGCGTCTCGATGGGTTAGCTCAGGACAGCGGACAGTTCTCGCTTGACCTCGCGATGAGTCACCTGACCGCTGACGTAATCTGCAGGACAGTTTTTTCGACCTCGCTGCAGTCGCAGACTGCGGTCGATGTCTTTGATGCATTTACGGTATTCGAGCGCACCTGCGCACAGGTCGAACTCAAACGCCTGATCCTCGATGCACCCTGGGCAAACATCCGTCAGCATGAGCATGTGCTGGAGGCGTGTCAGCGTATCCGTGAGCATCTCGGGCACTTGCTCGATACGCACTTGGGGGCAGGCCTCGGAAATCATGACGATATCGCGGCAGCGGTCATCGCCGCGCGGGATCACGAGACAGGGCGAGGTTTCACGAAGGAAGAGCTCATCGATCAGCTCGGCGTCATGTTTCTCGCGGGTCACGAGACGACGGCAAGTGCACTGACCTGGGCGTTCCTGATCATTGCCATGCAACCGTCGATCCTTGCGCGGATCCGCGCCGAGGTCGATGCGGTGGTGGGGAGTGGCGAGGTTGGTTTTGATCACGTAAAACGGTTGACCTATGTCCGCAATGTCTTTCGGGAATCACTGCGTTTGTTTCCTCCGCTGACATTCATCCCGCGGGTGGCGGCCGAGGCGGCAACCATCGGCGAGTATCGGGTCAAGAAAGGCGCGATGCTCATGATTGCGCCCTGGACCATCCACCGACACCAGGACTACTGGCGTGATCCGGATGCCTTCGATCCAGACCGCTTTTCAGCAGAGCGCGAGCATGAGCTCGTCCCCGGAACCTACCTGCCGTTTGGCCTCGGGCAGCGAGTCTGCGTGGGGGCCGGTTTTGCCACCACCGAGGCGACCTTGATCCTCGCGCGTCTGGCACGTCGCTATGACTGGCAGGTGGATGACGCGCAGAGCATCCGCCCGGTAGCCCGCCTGACCACCCGACCGGCTCAGCAGGTGATGTGCCGTGTTCGTCGCAGGGAGATGGCGTGAGCGCCACCGTCTTGCTGACGCTCGGTCGTCTGCCTAAAGCTTTGGAGTTGGCTCGCAGCCTCGCGGCCGCCGGATGCCGCGTGCTGGTCGCAGAGCCCTATGGTCGGCACCTGACCGGTGCCTCGCGTGTGGTTACCCGCAGCCACGTCGTCACAGCGCCTGCGGTCGATCGGGAGCGCTACCTCGCAGACCTGCTGCGGATCGTGACCGAGGAAGGGGTCGACCTCGTGGTGCCGGTGTCGGAGGAGATCGTCTACGCGTCGATGCTGGGTCCGTATCTGCCGTCGCATGTACGTCTACACTGCATGCCGCACGATGCCATCCTGCGTCTGCACCACAAACAACGGTTTGCAGCGGCTGCGCAGGAATTCGGCCTCGACGTGCCCGAGACCGCGCGGCTTGGCGAGCCGGCCGCAGAGCAGATCGCGGCGCAGACTGCCTACGTGATCAAGCCGATCCTGTCCTGCTCCGGTCGGGGTGTACGTTTTTTGTCGCGTGGTTCGGCGCTGCCGAACCCGGCCGACACCGAACCGCTGCTCGTGCAGCGCCGGATTGAAGGTCAGGTGCTCACCAGTTTTTCCATCACAGACAGGGGTCGCGTGCGCGCCACCGTGGTCTATCGAGGAGCGGTCATGTCCGGGACTGTGGCCGTGTGCTTCGAGCGGCTTGGCCGCCATGCGGCCATTGAAAGTTGGGTAGAGCGCTTTGTTGCAAAGGCTGGCTGGAATGGATTCATCTCCTTCGATTTCGTAGTCGACCCCGACGGTCGCGCCTATGCGATCGAATGTAATCCCCGTGCCACCAGCGGCATTCATTTCATGGAGCCGGGCAGTCTCGCAGAGGCGGTGCTGCGGCCGACGGGTGATCAGGCGCTGCAAATGCGTGATGAGACGCTGATGCAGCAACTCTACCCCTGTCTCACCGAGACGCAGCGGACTATGTTCGGTCGCGGTCCATTTCGTACCAATCTGCGCTATCTGTTTTCCGCTCGAGATGTGACTTGGCAGCGCAACGATCCGTGGCCCTTGCTTTCGATGCCCTATACGTCATGGCCAATCATCGCGAGCGCGATGCGGCGTGGCGTCACCTTCGGGGAGGTCGCCACGTTGGATGTGGGGTGGTACGAGGAGTCGCCGTCGGTTGCCGCTGTCCGCGACGGTGGCGTAAGCTGAACTCGAATCGGGCGGATGTGTTGGTCCGTCGCCGCACGGGAGATGGTGCATTGTTGGTTGAGGGCGGTGATTTCGCGATGATTGCGTCCCCGGCGGATTTCGCCGCGTGCGAGGCCGCAATCCGCACCGGCTCCAGAACGTTTCATGCCGCTTCCCTGCTGCTGCCAGCACGCGTCCGGCTTCCTGCGCTGGCGCTCTATGCGTTCTGCCGTATGGCGGATGATGCGATCGATGGTTCAGGCCAGCCACGCAGCGCTCTGACGGAGCTTGAACGGCGACTCTCTCTGGCGTACCAGGGCACACCCGTCGACGCATTCGAAGATCGTGCGCTGGCCAGTGTGGTTGCGCAGTTCGGCATCCCGATGGAAATCCCGGCCGCGCTACTCGAAGGTTTTGCCTGGGATGCGGAGGGCAGACGGTACGAGGATCTCTCCGGTATCACTGCCTACGCGGTACGCGTTGCCGGCGCTGTCGGTGTGATGATGTCGCTGTTGATGGGTGTGCGCAGTCCCCATGCACTGGCCCGCGCTGCCGATCTGGGCGTGGCAATGCAGTTTTCAAACATCGCACGGGACGTCGGCGAAGATGCGCGGGCTGGGCGGCTCTACCTGCCGTTGGAGTGGCTGAGGGAGGCGGGACTGGACGCGCGGGCTCTGCTTGAACGACCCGAATTCGATGCCCGTCTGGGCAGTGTGGTCGATCGTCTGCTTGAATCTGCCGAGCGCTTGTATGCCAGAGCCGCCGCAGGCGTTGCCGAACTGCCTGCTGCGTGCAGACCCGCCATTCATGCGGCCCGGTTGATGTACGCCGAAATTGGTCATGAGGTCGCGCGTAGCGGTGGTGACTCAATTTCCCGGCGCGCAGTCGTGCCGGGCCGACGCAAGGCTGTGCTGATGGCTCGTGCGTTGACTGCCGCAGCCGGTGGCCGACCGTTCGAGTCCCTGGGTGCGGCGTTGCCTGAGGCGCAATACCTCATCGATGCAGTGCAGTCGGCGGATGCGCAGGGCTGGGCCGCGCCTGACGGGCTGCCGGACGGTCGGTTTGCCCGTGACCTGATTTGGGTCATCGAGTTGTTCGCGCGTCTCGAGCGGCGCGAACACATGACGCCCGAACCGCCCTGAAACGGTTTGGCACGTCGCTAAGAGCGGCGCCGCGGCATCCGGAACGGTAATAGCGACTGGACCCAGCGCGCCGAAAACCGATCCAGCGACAGACTCTCATGCATGGCCTTGATGGGCCTGCCGGCCAGTTGCGTCTGCACCAGAGAGCGCGCATAGAAGGGGCCGTCCTCCAGCGTTTGCAGCACCTGTGCGGCAGCCGGGGGATCACTGCGCGTTTCCCGCTCGAGCCTCCACAGGGTCTGCAGCAGCTTCGCCCGGTCCGGTGCGGCAGTCGGCACCGGACTCGGGTCCGCGCCGAATCGCAGCGCAATACTGCGTTCCGAGCCATCGCTTCCCAGAACGTCGTAGAACACCACGGTGGAGTCGACATCGCTGCCGCGTGACCAGTTCCATTTCCGAAATCGCGATTCCAGCGGCTCGTCGCCGTCATTGGCGTCAAGGTAGCCGTGCCCCTGCCACTCAAGATGCGGCTGTTCCAGTTGAACGTCCAGATGCGCCCGCGGCGCCAACGGGCGCCACCGGTGCCGGCCCTCAGCATCGAGGTTCCAGTTCGCGTCGAAGATGCGCTCGGGTGTCAGACGGATACGGCCACGAATGCGGCGGGGCAGAGGTACTGCAATCTCGTCGATCTCCACGAGCAGCGACGCCCCATCCCAATGCAACGCGCTCGGTCCGATCTTCAAGACGCTGGCTGAGCGCTGCAATGCGCCTCGGTCGCGTTCAGTCATGGCCCAGCGCTTGCCGGTGATTCCGTAGAGCGACACGTTGAGTGCGCAGTACTGTTGAGGGTCTGCTGCAGCACGACGACGCGCAGCTGCGTAATAGGGTGAGAAGACATTCCCCAGCATCGCGATCAGTGCGACGCCGTGACGCCCGTCGTCGCTCCACCCGTCCGCATACCACCACGCATATCCGTTGGGAGGGATGGCTCGATCAAAGGGTGAGGGCAGCGGATTGATGGAGCGGCCCTCCGATCGTGGGACGTGACGAGCCAATTTGAGCGATTACGAACCTGCCAGACCTGACTCTACACGCAGGGACGTATTTGACCGACCGGGAAAGGGTGTCTATATTCGTGTACAGTTTGGAGTGACAATAAAACATTACACAGTCGAGGGCCGCGATGGAAGACTCGACCCGGATAGAAACCAGCCTGAGCCGCGCCCTGACCCAGGTCGTTGGCGGGGCACCCCCACGCTTGATTGCGGCAGTTCGAGACGCCGTGTTTCCAGCGGGCTCGCGAGTCCGGCCGCGCTTGTGTCTCGCCGTGGCTCGCGCCTGCGGTGATGATGAGCCCGGTCTAACGGACGCAGCGGCTGCGGCAATTGAATTCATGCACTGTGCCTCTTTGGTGCACGACGACCTGCCTTGTTTCGACGACGCTGCGACCAGGCGCGGCCGACCCTCGGTGCATGCCGCTCATGGACAACCGCTTGCAGTCCTGACGGGCGATGCGCTCATCGTGCTGGCCTTTCAGACGCTGGCGAGTGCCGGCGCACGGCGCCCGGAGCGGTTGCCGACGCTGCTTGCGACGGTAGCTGGATCCGTCGGTTTGCCGAGCGGGATCACCGCTGGGCAGGCTTGGGAATGTGAGCAAAACGTCGTGCTCAGTGACTACCAGCGGGCCAAGACGGGCGCATTGTTTTCAGCCGCGACGGCGGCAGGAGCCGCGGCGGCTGGTGCCGATTCAACTGGTTGGCGCGCTCTCGGTGGGTGGTTGGGCGAGGCCTATCAGGTGGCGGATGACATTCGCGACGTCGTGGGTAAGCCCGAGGAACTCGGCAAGCCCGCAGGCCGGGATCTGGCGCTGGGTCGACCCAGCGCGGTCCGTGAATACGGTGTTTCGGGAGCGGTGCAGCGCCTGCGTCATCTGCTGGCTGAGGCGGGGCGGTCGATCCCACCGTGCGCGGGCGCCGCTGCTTTGCAGGAATTGATTGAATCGGAAGCACGACGACTGGTTCCGGCGGAACTTGCCCGGCGCGTGGCGTGAATGTCCACCACATGCCTGAGCTAGCAGACGGGCGGAGCCTGCCCCCCGGTCCGGCTCGCTCGCTGGTCGACCGCTGGAAATCCTGGCGGGATCGCAAGTTGATGGATCCGCGCTTCCAGCGGTGGGCTGCACGCTTTCCGCTGACCCGCACCATTGCCGCGCGGCGCGCGTCGCAGCTGTTCGACCTCTGTGCCGGTTTCGTCTACTCACAGGTGTTGTTCGCTTGCGTGCGTCTGCAGTTGTTCGACTTGCTTAAGTCGGAACCGCTCGATGCCGCCACGATCGCTAGACGCATCAACCTCGAAGGGGACGCAACGCTGCGTCTGCTCGAGGCTGCAACGGCGCTGGAGTTATTGGAGCGCCGCGGCGGGGATCGGTTCGGCTTGGGTGAGTTGGGAGCCGCGTTGCTCGGTAATCCAGGGGTTACCGCGATGATTCGTCACCATGAACTGCTCTACGCAGACCTTGCCGATCCAGTGGCGCTGCTGAGCGGCGAGCGTAAGGGCACGCGTCTTGCGGACTATTGGGCTTACGCCACCGCGGCGCGGCCGGAGTCATTGAGTCGCGAGGCAGTGAGCGACTACACCGACCTGATGTCAGCGTCTCAGCCGCTCGTCGCGCAGGACGTGCTGGATGCCTATGACTTCAGTCGGCACGTCTGTCTGCTCGATGTCGGCGGCGGTAACGGCACGTTTCTTTCGGCGGTAGCCGAGCGCGTTCCATCCCTGCGCCTGCAGTTGTTCGATCTCCCCGGGGTGGTCGAACACGCTCGAACCTATCTCGCGAAACACGGCATCGCCGAACGGGTCTCCTGCGTTGGCGGCAGCTTCCGCAGCGATGCGCTCCCAGTCGGCGCAGATGCGGTCAGCCTGATCCGCATTCTCCACGACCACGACGATGACGTCGTGATGGACCTGCTCGCCAAAGTCCGTCGCTGCCTCGCACCCGGCGGGACTGTGGTGATCGGTGAGCCGCTGAGCGGGACCTCGGGGGCCGAATCCATGGGGGACGCCTACTTTGGGATGTACCTCCATGCCATGGGGTCGGGGCGCCCGCGCACGGCCGCACGACTGACCGAAATGCTCGGTGCGGCTGGTTTCGAGGGAATCCGGCAGATCCCAACGGCCCGTCCTCTGTTGGTAGCCGTCCTGACGGCTCGTCGGATTGGGTGATACGGAGTGTCAGGTATCGCTGTACGTAATACTTGACATTGACAACTGTAAATCTACACTGACACATGAACCCTATGGACACCTCCCAGCAAACTGCGTCCTATGCCGGCCACCGCGATGTGAGCGGGGCGGTGGGTGACGCGCTGGCGGTGGTGCTGGAAGAGCCGGGCAGGCTCTCCCTGAGCCGGCTCGAACTCACCGCTGCCTCAGATACAGACATCGTCGTTGATATCCACTGGACGGGCATCAGTGCAGGCACCGAGCGGCTGCTTTGGTCGGGGCACATGCCGTCGTTCCCGGGTCTCGGGTATCCATTGGTTCCCGGCTATGAGTCGGTCGGTTGCGTGGTGGAGGCCGGGGTCAACTCCGGGCACCGCCGCGGCAGCACGGTATTCGTTCCGGGAGCCAATTGCTTCGGTGGCGTTCGCGGCCTCTTTGGCGGTGCTGCCAGTCGTCTGGTCGTGCCGGGACGGCGTGCGCACGCTGTCAGTGAGCACCTGGGCGAGCAAGGCGTACTGCTTGCATTGTCCGCCACGGCGCTGCACGCCATGTCCGCTGCGGGCGCTCGGGCACCCGACCTGATCGTGGGTCACGGCGTGCTCGGTCGATTGCTTGCGCGCATCACGATATTGCTCGGCAATTCGGCCCCCACCGTCTGGGAGCGCGACGCAAGGCGCTGCGATGGTGCGATGGGCTACGAAGTCATAGACCCCCGTGATGACACGCGGCGCGACTACGAATCGATTTACGACGTCAGTGGCGATTCGAGCCTGTTGGATCGACTGATCGCCCGCCTAGCGCCGGGCGGAGAGGTGGTGCTCGCCGGTTTCTACAGCGAACCCCTCGCATTTGCGTTTCCCGCCGCATTCATCCGTGAGGCCCGCGTGCGCGTGGCCTCAGAGTGGCGCGAAGCTGACCTGCTCAAAGTCCGCGACTTGGCCAACTCGGGCGAGCTCGGGCTGGACGGGCTGATCACGCACCGACGTTCGTTCGCGGAAGCAGACGAAGCCTACCGGATCGCATTCGGCGATCCGAACTGCCTGAAAATGGTCCTCGACTGGAGATCCTGTTCATGAGCCTCAAACCGGCCGGTGGTGAAGTGATCGTCCAGTTCAGCATGAAGGACCGCTTGCGCGCCGAGGCGGCGGTCGAGCCTGATCCGGTCGTCACGGCCGCACCGAGCAAGCAAACGCAGATCATTGCCATCTATGGCAAGGGCGGCATTGGCAAGAGCTTCACGCTGGCCAACCTGAGCTACATGATGGCCCAGCAGGGCAAGAAAGTGCTCCTGATCGGCTGCGATCCAAAGAGCGACACCACCTCACTGCTGTTTGGCGGTCGGGCGTGCCCCACGATCATCGAGACATCCTCCCGCAAGAAACTTGCGGGCGAGGCTGTGTCGATCGGAGATGTATGTTTCAAGCGTGACGGTGTGTTCGCCATGGAACTCGGCGGACCGGAAGTGGGTCGTGGCTGCGGTGGTCGCGGCATCATCCACGGTTTCGAAACCCTCGAGAAACTCGGGTTCCATGACTGGGGATTCGACTACGTCCTGCTCGACTTCCTCGGCGACGTGGTCTGCGGTGGCTTCGGACTGCCGATCGCCCGCGATATGTGCCAGAAGGTGATCGTGGTTGGCTCGAACGATCTGCAATCGCTGTATGTCGCCAACAATGTCTGCTCAGCGGTCGAGTACTTCCGCAAGCTCGGCGGCAACGTCGGCGTCGCCGGCATGGTGATCAACAAGGACGATGGCACGGGTGAAGCGGCTGCATTTGCCGAGCGAGCCGGTATTCCCGTGCTGTCGGCGATCCCGGCCCACGAGGACATCCGCCGCAAGAGCGCCAATTATCAAATCATCGGTATGCCGGGCGGCGAGTGGGGGCCGCTCTTCGAAACGCTGGCACGCAATGTTGCCGATGCTCCGCCTCAGCGGCCCAAGCCGCTGACTCAGGACGAACTGCTGGGCTTGTTCAAAGCTGAGAGCGTGGGGCGGGGCGTCACGCTGCAACCGGCCACCTATGAAGATATGTGCGGCGTCTCGGCGATCAACCGTCCATCACTCGAAGTCATCTACGACGCAGTCTGAGTCACATACTCCCTGAGAATCTAAATCCCGTGAGCGACACCTTGCTGAAACCGCTGCCAAGTCCGAACGACAGTTCGGCACCCGCGGTTGCGCAGGTGTCAAAGCAGGTCGATGGTTTGGGTTGTCACTCCGGCAGGGATGAAATGCGTCGGGCGGCGGGGGTTGCAGGCAAGGGTGAGACGTTGGAGCGCTATGCGGCCGACTATCCGGTTGGACCGCACGACCAGCCGCAGAGTATGTGTCCGGCGTTTGGCTCGCTGCGTGTGGGCTTGCGGATGCGGCGCACGGCGACCGTCCTCTCCGGATCCGCTTGCTGCGTCTACGGCCTCAGTTTCACGTCGCATTTCTATGGCGCGCGGCGCACGGTCGGCTACGTACCGTTCAACTCCGAGACGCTGGTCACCGGCAAACTGTTTGAGGACATTCGGGAGGCGGTGTTTGCGCTCGCCGACCCGGAGAAGTACGACACGGTCGTGATCACCAACCTGTGCGTGCCAACGGCGTCCGGCGTGCCACTGCAACTGCTGCCGAAGTCGATCAACGGTGTGCGCATCATCGGTATCGACGTGCCTGGTTTTGGGGTGCCAACCCATGCCGAGGCCAAGGACGTGTTGGCCGGCGCGATGCTGCGTTATGCCCGCAACGAAGCGGAGCAGGGGCCGGTGGCGGCGCCCCGCGGCGGACGCTCCGCTCGACCGACGATCACGCTCGTCGGTGAAATGTTCCCCGCCGATCCGGTCGGCATTGGCATGTTGCTCGAGCCGCTGGGTCTCGCAGCAGGGCCGGTGGTGCCGACGCGCGAATGGCGTGAGTTGTACGCTGCGCTCGATGGCGCTGCGGTTGCAGCAATACACCCGTTTTATACCGCATCGTTCCGCGAGTTTGAGGCGGCCGGACGACCCTTGGTGGGTTCGGCGCCTGTCGGCCACGACGGCACTGCCGAATGGCTCCGGGCCATCGGCAATGCCTGTGGGGTGGAGCCAGAGCGTATTGGTGCAGCGCAGAACCGCTGGCTGCCGGTGATCAAAACCGCTCTCGAGCGGACGCCCGTCAAGGGACGCATCACGCTCTCTGGTTATGAGGGCTCGGAACTGTTGGTCGCCCGTTTGCTTGTCGAGAGCGGTGCCGATCTGCGTTACGTCGGCACGGCTTGTCCCAAGACACCGTGGTCCGCGGCCGATCGCGAGTGGCTGGAAGCACGCGGGGTCAAAGTTCAGTACCGCGCGTCCCTGGAGCAGGACCTGGCGGCCCTGCAGGAATTCCAGCCGGATCTTGCGATCGGCACGACGCCAGTAGTGCAGAAAGCAAAAGAGCGGGCGATCCCCGCCCTGTATTTCACCAATCTGATCTCGGCGCGTCCCCTGATGGGACCCGCCGGCGCAGGCTCGTTGGCGCAGGTCGTCAATGCTGCGATGGCAGGCAAAGAGCGATTCGACACCATGCGGGAGTTTTTTGAGGGCGTCGGTACCGGCCATGCCGCCGGCGTCTGGGAAGACACACCGCGTGACCGGCCGGAGTACCGCGAGCAATACCAACGCAAGCTCGCTCGGGCAGCCAAGGCCCGGAAAGCGGATGAGATGATCTGATGCTGGTAATAGATCATGACCGCGCGGGTGGGTACTGGGGCTCCGTGTACGTCTTTACGGCGATCAAGGGGCTGCAGGTGATCATCGACGGGCCGGTCGGCTGTGAAAATCTCCCGGTCACCTCCGTATTGCATTACACCGACGCACTGCCACCACACGAATTACCGATCGTGGTGACCGGACTGGCTGAGGAGGAACTCGGGCAGAAGGGCACCGAGGGCGCCATGCGTCGGGCGCACAAGATTTTGGATCCGCTGCAACCGGCAGTGGTCGTCACGGGTTCCATCGCCGAGATGATCGGTGGGGGTGTGACACCCGAAGGCACCAACATCCAGCGCTTCCTGCCGCGCACCATCGATGAGGATCAGTGGCAGAGCGCGAACCGCGCCATGTACTGGCTTTGGACGGAATACGGTCCAAAAAAAGTGCCGCCACGGCGCGAACGCAAAGAGGGTGAGAAGCCGCGAGTCAACATCATTGGTCCGGCGTACGGGACCTTCAACATGCCGTCCGACCTCGCCGAGATCCGTCGGCTGATCGAAGGCATAGGCGCTGAAATCAACATGGTGTTTCCGCTCGGCAGTCACCTTGCTGATATCGCCAAGCTCGCCGACGCCGACGTCAACGTCTGCATGTATCGCGAGTTTGGACGCATGCTGTGCGAGGCGTTGGAGCGCCCCTATTTGCAGGCCCCAATCGGGCTTCATAGCACGACGCGTTTCCTGCGCACGCTGGGTGAGATGACGGGGTTGGACCCGGAACCATTCATCGAGCGCGAGAAGCACACGACGATCAAGCCGCTGTGGGATCTGTGGCGATCGGTGACACAGGACTTCTTCGGAACGGCGAGTTTCGCAATCGTTGCCAACGAGACCTACGCGCGAGGTGTACGCAATTTCCTCGAGACGGAACTTGGGTTGCCATGTTCATTCGCCATGTCGCGCCGAGCGGGTGTCAAGCCGGACAACGAGGCTGTTCGTGCTGCGCTGACTGAGAAGCCGCCCCTGATCGTCTTTGGCAGCTACAACGAGCGCATGTATCTCGCCGAGGCAGGTTCACGCGCGGTCTACATACCGGCCTCGTTTCCGGGAGCGGTCATCCGGCGCCATACCGGTACGCCATTCATGGGCTATTCCGGTGCGACCTACCTGGTGCAGGAGGTTTGCAACGCATTGTTCGACGCGCTGTTTCACATCCTCCCGCTCGGTACGGAACTGGATCGCGTCGATCCGACGCCGGCCCGCTTGCACGTCGAATTGCCTTGGAGCGACGCAGCCAAGGCGGTGCTTGACGCCATCGTCGAGGCGGAGCCCGTGCTGGTCCGCATCTCAGCTGCGAAAAGGTTACGTGATGCTGCCGAGCGTTACGCACGCCGCGAAGGCGGGGAGATCGTCAGCGTCGCGCATATGACGGCGGTACGCAATTCGGTCGCCCGCGGAGAGCCGGCGTGAACAGGTGCATGAATACGAATTTCCATCCGGACCAGACGGCAGCGGCGCCGTTGCCCTTGGTCCGGGCGGGGATCCGTCCGGGCAACCGGACGGTCTTTTCCGCCGTGGGTTACGCCGCGGTGGACCCAAACGCGCGGGTGAAGCGCGATTCCGGCCGCAAGGCCAACTAGGAGGTACCTCTAATGGCTGATGACAAGAGGAGTGGCACTGGTCTGACCGCCGATGAAGCGAAAGCGTTTCATCGCGCGTTCATGAACAGTACGTTGGCGTTCATCGCTGTGTCGTTGATCGCCCACATTCTGATCTGGAACTGGCGTCCGTGGTTCTGACCCTCAACAACTGAACGAGGAGTAACTCGACATGTGGAGAATCTGGATGATGTTGGACCCACGTCGAACGCTGATCGCTGTGGGCATCTTTGCGTTCACGATGGTGATGCTGAACCACTTCGTGCAGTTGAGCACGGATCGGTACGGCAGCTGGCTTAACGAGCCTGTGTCGGCCGCCGCCGTGGCGGCTGCCGCAGCGAAGTAAGCGGCACGAGACGGTGGTGGCGAACGGGCTGAAGGTGTCTGAATCTGCACCCGTTCGCCACCAGAATCTGGTTTTGATGTCGCAGGCACGAGGGGTGCCTGCAACTTTGGGAGGGCTCGAACATGTCCATGCTGAGCTTTGAACAAAAGTACCGTGTGCGCGGAGGGACGCTGCTCGGCGGCGATCTGTTCGATTTTTGGGTGGGCCCGTTTTACGTCGGATTTTTCGGCGTAACGGGCATCTTCTTTGCGCTGCTCGGCACGCTGCTTATTTTGTGGGGTGCGGCGCTCGGGCCGACCTGGAATCTCTGGCAGATCAGCATCGCGCCGCCGGATCTCAAGTACGGGCTCGGTCTTGCGCCCTTGCGCGAAGGCGGCCTCTGGCAGGTGATCACGTTCTGCGCGCTCGGGGCGTTCGTCTCCTGGGCGCTGCGTGAGGTTGAGATCTGTCGAAAACTGGGTCTGGGCTACCACGTCCCGTTCGCCTTCGGTTTCGCGATCGCCGCCTACTTCACCCTCGAGGTGTTGCGGCCGATCCTGATGGGCGGTTGGGGACACGCCTTTCCTTACGGCATCTACAGTCACTTGGACTGGGTGTCGAACGTTGGCTACCAGCACCTACACTTTCACTACAACCCGGCACACATGATTGCGGTCACCTTCTTCTTCACGACCGTACTGGCGTTGGCGATGCATGGTGGAGCGATCCTGTCGGTTGCCAATCCCAAGAAGGGTGAAACGGTCAAGACCGCCGAACACGAGAATACCTTCTTCCGTGACACGATCGGCTACTCGATCGGTGCACTCGGCATCCACCGGCTGGGCTTGTTCCTGGCGGTCAGTTCAGTTTTTTGGGCCATCATCTGCATCGTCATCAGCGGTCCGTTCTGGACGCGCGGCTGGCCGGAATGGTGGAACTGGTGGTTGGATCTGCCGGTCTGGCGTTAACGACGACATACGAGATCAGGGGAGAGGCATATGGCCGAATACCAGAATATTTTCACGCGCGTTCAGGTGCGCTCGCCGGTGTATCCCGGCGTGCCCCTGCCGCGTGGTACGTGGGTGAGGCAGCGCGCCTCATCTTTCAGCCACCTGCTAGGGCGCTTTGGTGATGCCCAGCTTGGGCCGACGTATCTCGGCACCACGGGAATCGCAGCGCTGCTGTTCGGGATCATCGCGTTCGAGATCATCGGCCTGAACATGTGGGCATCGGTGAACTGGGACCCTGTCCAGTTCATTCGGCAGTTGCCGTGGTTGGCGCTCGAGCCGCCGGATGCCAAGTACGGTCTGCATTTCCCGCCGCTCAACCAGGGGGGCTGGTGGCTGGTGGCAGGCTTTTTCCTGACCGCATCGATTCTGTTGTGGTGGGTTCGGATGTACCGGCGCGCGCGGGCGCTCGGCATGGGTACCCATGTGGCCTGGGCCTTCGCGGCAGCCATCTGGCTCTACCTTGTGGTCGGCTTTATCCGTCCGGTACTCATGGGCAGCTGGTCAGAGGCGGTACCGTTTGGGATCTTCCCGCACCTCGACTGGACCGCGGCCCTGTCGATCCGCTACGGCAACCTGTTCTACAACCCGTTCCACGCGCTCTCGATCGTGTTCCTGTATGGCTCGGTCCTGCTGTTTGCCATGCACGCCGGCACCGTGATGTCGGCGACACGCTTCGGCGGCGACCGGGAGCTCGAGCAGATCGTCGATCGCGGCACGGCAGGTGAGCGCATGGCGCTGTTCTGGCGCTGGACCATGGGGTTCAACGCTACGACCGAGTCCATCCATCGTTGGGCCTGGTGGTTCGCCGTGCTGTGCCCGCTGGTCGGTGGTATCGGAATCCTGCTGACTGGCACGGTGGTGGACAATTGGTACCTGTGGTCGGTCAAGCACCACGTGGTGCCGATGTACCCCCAGATCATCCCGCCGGTAGTCGATCCGGCTTCGCTTCCGGGAGCGCCGCAATGAATCATTGCATCCGCATTTCCTCGCTGCTGGTCGCCGGCGCAGCTCTGTTGCTGTCCGCGTGCGAACAACCACCAGTACAGTCGACGCAGACCGGCTATCGCGGCACGTCGATGATCGACCTCAAGCATCCGGCCACCGTCAAGAAATTGAAGGCGGCCAATGCGATTCCGGATGTCGTGCCCGCTGCTCCGGCAGACGGTCCACGTGCCAACGAGGTCTTCCAGAACATCCAGGTTCTGGGCGATCTCAGCGCCGCCGAGATGAGCCGTCTGATGGTGGCCATGACCAATTGGGTCGCTCCCAAGGAAGGGTGCACTTACTGTCATGCCGCCGACAACATGGCCACTGATACCTATCGGAAGGTGGTGGCGCGTCGCATGATCCAGATGACCCGCCACGTCAACACCGACTGGAAGGCGCATGTCGGCCAGACCGGCGTTACCTGCTACACCTGCCACCGGGGTAACGGTATTCCGCAGAACATCTGGTTCAACGATCCCGCACCCCAGAAGTTTGGCTGGGCCGGAAACGACGCAGGTCAAAACCGGCCTGCGAAGAGCGTCGGTCGCACTTCATTACCGTATGACCCGTTCTCGAAGTATCTGGCTGGGGACGCGTCCGGCATTCGGGTGGAAAGCACCACGGCGCTGCCGTCAGGCAACAAGACCACGATCAAGCAGACGGAGGCAACGTATGCGCTGATGGTGCACATGTCCGAGAGTCTCGGCGTGAACTGCACCTACTGCCATAACTCGCGTCAGTTCGCTTCGTGGGAGGAGAGCCGACCGCCGCGAGGAACGGCTTGGTATGGCCTGCGTATGGCTGGTCAGTTGAATAAGGATTATCTCACCCCGCTCACCTCGACGTTCCCCAAGGAGCGTTTGGGACCGCATGAGGATGTTGCCAAGATCAACTGTCAGACCTGCCATCAGGGTGTCAACAAGCCGCTGTACGGCGTGAGCATGGCCAAGGACTATCCTGAGATTCAGGGTATACGCGCCATGCCCGCCGTGGCTGCGGCCGCCAATGCAGGCGCTGTGGTCGGCGGCGCGGCGGCGGGCTCCGTGGGAGCGGCGGCTGCAGCAGTTGACGCAGCTGCCAGCGCGGTCTCGGGCGATCGCTGATGGAATTGGTGCTCGCGCGGCCACGTGGCTTCTGCGCGGGCGTGACGCGCGCGATCGATATCGTCGATCGCGCGCTCGCCATCCACGGTGCCCCAGTCTTCGTCTATCACGAGATCGTGCATAACGGACACGTTGTGCGCGATCTCGAGACGCGGGGAGCAGTTTTCGTCGACGACCTGGCCCTCATTCCCGAAGGGGCGGTCACTGTGTTCAGCGCTCACGGGGTTCCCTTGTCCGTCGAGCGCGAAGCTCAGGAGCGAAAGCTGCGCGTCATCGATGCAACCTGCCCATTGGTCGCCAAGGTGCATGTTCAGGTCCGACGATACGTGCGGCAGGGTTATGCAGTCGTGTTGATCGGCCATGCGGGTCACGACGAGGTCACGGGAACCGTTGGTTCAGTGGCCACTGGCGTCCATGTTGTTGCGAGCGTTGAGGACATTGCCAGTCTCCCGCTCGCCCGGGATGCAAAGGTCGCCTACGTGACGCAGACAACACTCAGTGTCGATGACACACGCGAGTTGATCGCCGAGTTGGAGCGTCGATTCGATGACCTGCAGGGCCCGGCCACCGACGATATCTGCTACGCAACTCAGAACCGACAGGTCGCTGCCAAACAACTGGCAGCCGAGGTCGATCTGGTATTGGTGGTTGGCGCCGCCAACAGTTCCAACTCAGCGCGTCTGCGCGAAGTGGTAGTACAGCAGGGAATTCCCGCCTATTTGATCCCAGATGCCGACGCGATCGATCCTGCTTGGTTAGCAGGAGTCGGGCGGGTGGGTATTACATCGGGAGCTTCTGCGCCCGAGTATCTCGTGGATGGGGTGCGCTCCCGCCTGATTGGGCTGGGCGCCGCCGTCGAGCGCGAGATCGGTGAGCAGTTGGAGAACGTCACCTTTCGATTGCCGGCCGCCGTCTTGGGATCCGGCCCCGCGCGTCGTTTGTCGGCCACAGTACCCATCGATCGGCTGGCGCTTACGCTCTAAAGCGATACGAGAGAGCCATACGGGCGCCCTTGGGGCGGTCGGACGCCAATTGACCGGGCGGCTAGCCGACAGCGGTCTCTCACCAGCAAATCCAGCTCTGAGATCCAGAGCCCGAAGCTAAAGCCAGTTGGCAGCGGGGGCGCCCGAGCGACGGCTGCTGCTCTGTGTCTTGCGCCTTGAGAGCTTCCCGTGCAGCACTGCCGTCGGTAAGTCGGCTTGTCGTGCCAAAATAGCCGAGCGGATGGTATCGCGATCGAGTCCGGCGTCCCTCATGACTTCATCTCGGGTTCCGTGATCGATGAATCGGTCGGGGAGTCCGATATTGAGTGTGGGAACAGTCACTCGGTTGGCAGCCAGGCACTCGTTGACGGCACACCCGGCGCCGCCCGCAATTGCGTTCTCCTCGAGCGTCACGATCAGGTCGTGCTGCCGCGCGATTTCAAGGACCATGCGCTCGTCAAGTGGTTTGACAAACCGCATGTTGACGACCGTCGCGTCCAATTCGTCGCCCAATTCAGTTGCGGTGGCGAGCATGGTGCCGAAGGCCAGCAGGGCGATCCGCCCGGTGCCTACGCGGCGCAGTTCCGCCGTGCCTATCGGCAGCAATTGGGGGTCACGCTTCGCCACTGTAGTTGGTACTGCTCCGCGTGGGTACCGCACGGCAACGGGGCCGCGGTGGGCGAGGCCGGTCTGCAGCATGTCGCGCAACTCCTGACCGTTGCTCGGCGTCATGATCACCATACCGGGCACGCATCGCAGAAAGCTCACATCCAGTGCGCCGTTATGGGTCGCGCCGTCGGGTCCCACCAGTCCGGCACGGTCGATCGCGAACAATACCGGGAGCGATTGTAGTGCGACATCGTGGATCAATTGATCGTAGGCCCGTTGCAGGAAGCTAGAGTAAATGGCCACAACGGGATGTAATCCCTGTGTAGCGAGTCCGGCCGCAAAGGTGACGCTGTGCTGTTCGGCGATACCCACGTCGAAATAGCGCTCCGGGTGTCTTTTGGCATAGCCGACCAACCCGGAGCCTTCGCGCATAGCGGGTGTGATGGCCACCACCTCCCGGTGGCTGTCAGCCGCCTCGCACAGCCATTCACCAAACACGTCGGTGTATGTTTCGGCAGGTCGCTGAGATGGCGGCTGTATTCCGGACATCGGATCAAACGGGGTGACCCCGTGATATTTGATCGGATCGGCCTCTGCTGCCGCATAGCCGCGCCCCTTTTGTGTCTTGACGTGCACGACACGCGGGCCGGTCACGGTTTTCACTTTGCGCAGTGTATGCACCAAGCCCTGAACGTCGTGACCGTCACAGGGGCCGAAGTACTGAAATCCCAGTTCCTCGAACAGCCGGCCGGCGCCCTGTTCCTTGCTTTCCTCCATTTCAGTTCGACCGAACGACAGTGACAGACTTCCGACATTGGGTGAGATGGACATGCCGTTGTCGTTGACGATGATGATGAGGTCCAGATTGGGTAGGGCGCCAGCCTGCTGCAGGGCTTCATAGGCCATACCTGCAGTCAGTGAGCCGTCGCCGATGATGGCCACGGTTTTACGTTCTACACCCATTTGACGGCTACCTACGGCGATGCCGAGCGCTGCGCTGATCGACGTGCTCGAGTGTCCCGCCCCAAATGAGTCATGCGGGCTCTCGTCTCGGCGCAGGAAACCAGAAAGGCCGTTGCGCTTGCGGATGCTGGCCATCCTGTCGCGTCGCCCGGTCAGTACCTTGTGGGGGTAACACTGGTGACCGACATCCCACACCAATGCATCGTGGGGGGTTTCGAATACATAGTGGAGTGCAATCGTCAGCTCAACCGTCCCGAGCCCCGCGGAGAGGTGTCCGCCGCCGCGGGCGACGCTATGCAGAAGAAAGTCCCGCATCTCCTCTGCAACGTATCCCAACTCACAGCTGTCGAGTTGGCGCAGATCTGCCGGGTCGTCGATGCCGTCAAGCAGGTTGGGCCGGCGGGCGATATCCATCAGGTAACTCCCTCTGCGGCGCGACGCGCCTCGAGCGTGCGCCGGTGCGACGTCAGTCCCGGCCCCCACAGGGCAATGGCTGGAATCGGCAGCATCAGCAACAGATGCTCCAGCAAACCCAGCAGGGTCACGGCGGCAAGCAGCGCGATCGCTGTTTCTTCGAAGAGTGACGCTTCTGCAGTCAATGCCCGTTTGCACAGCACCCATGCCACTGCCGTCAAGGCAGCAATGGAGAAGGGAAAAAGTGCGTTCATTCGGCGCTGCCGGAAAAAGCCGTTCAGGTAGGCCATGTGAGCCGGCAGGAATTCGCTGCCGAGATTACGAACTCCCAAAAAGAGATTCAGCTTTGCGCTTTGGCGCATACCCCACAACAGAAGGTAGGTCCACAGGGCCACCTTGTTGGGTGCATTCCAATGAATAATCATCAGAAGGACGGCCCCCGCGATCAGCGCAAGCTCATGGTGCAGTACCGCCTGAACGCCGTGAGTGAAGTGCTGCCATCCCCGGCAGTCGTCCGCGCAGGCGTGGCGGCGCGGTCCCGTGATGGTGCCGGTCAGGAAAAAGATTTCCTGCCAGCCCCAGACCGCGAGCGCAGCGGCGAAAGACAGGTACGCTGCAGGTACGGTAGTTTGACTGCGCAGCATGACCAACCCAACCAAGGCGCCGATCAGCAGGGCGGTTGCACCGATCTTTGTCCAAGGGTAGGTGCTGTGCTCCATGCCGTCCAGGAACATCACCAACGCGGTAGTGCTCCACCACAGAATGATCGAGAACAGCAGAGGTACCACGAGTTCCACTGGGTGTGGTTACCAGGCCGGCGCGAGGCGGACGTTTTCCGGGAGTTCGTGCCGGTGCACGGGCAGGCAGTACAGCCGGGCGAATACCAGACCGGCCTGCACCGATAATCCAACCCGTTTGACCCAGCCTGCGATGCCGCCCGCGGCTGTCGCTGCATCGATCCGCGCAGAGATCTCCCGAATTCGTTCCAGGCCCTGGCGGAATTTCGGAGACTCGAGGTCAAGACTGAGCGGGAAGATCTGCTTCGAGATTTCCGTCGTGATCCGGAAAACCGTGTAGTCGTATTCCGTGGGGTCGAGGCCGAGAGCTGCATGCAACTGCGGACGGTTGTGGTCCCGGACGTACATCGTGGCGAACACAGCAAGCAGAAAAAACCGGATCCACAGCTTATTAGCGCCGCGCAGCAACTTCGGATTGGCGCGCATCAGCAGGGCGAATGCCTCGCCATGTCGAAACTCATCGTTGCACCATTCCTCGAACCACCGGAATATGGGATGGAAACGACGCTCCGGATGTTTCTCCAGTTGGCGGAAGATCGAGATGTAACGCGCGTAGCCAATCTTCTCTGAAAGGTATGTGGCGTAGAAGATGAACTTTGGTTGGAAGTAGGTGTACTTCTTGGTGTGCGTGATCTGACCGAGATCGACACCCAGCCCAAAGTCCTTTAGCGATTTGTTGATGAAGCCGGCGTGGCGACTTTCATCCCGAGCCATGTAGCCCATGAGTGCGCGGATATCGGGGTTGCTGATATTTTTCTTGATTTCGCTGTACAAGACGCAGCCCGAGAATTCCGCGGTAACCGAGCTCACGAGGAAATCCAGAAATTCCTGGCGCAGTTCCTCGGGCAGTTCCCGGACTTCCGCGGCGAATTCGGCATCGCGCTCGAAGTGGTGACGGTTGACGTCCCGTTTGAATTCCGCGATCAAGGCATCCCATTCGGCTCGCACCGGAGAGACGTCCATACGATCCATTGCCGGGTAATCCGTTCGATAAAAACGCGGACTCAGCAACGTATTGGCTTCCGCCTGACGGGTTGCGTCCTCTGCCGTTGCGATCAACACGTCGGTGGTCATGAGTGGCTCCAGTAATTCAGTGCTTGGTTTGATCGTCGAGAACGGCAGCAAAGGCCGCTTGGTTGGTCGGGCCGAATGCATTGAGGTAGATGCTGCGCCCGGTGGCGGGGTCTTCAATCGAAAGGCGACCATCGCTCCAGCGTGTCAGACGAAAGGGCGGTCCGGCATCGACGTCCCGTCGTTTACGCTCTTGGGCGAGTCCGCGCATGACGCCGCGCAGAAACCCGTTGGTCCCAGGTTCAATCACCGTGGTCCGGTCGGTTTCGCTGCTGGTGACGACGACGGCGCCGTCGGCTCGATCATCGAAGTGCAAGTTGCGCGTCAACACCGGAGTGGCCTCCGGAGGCGCTGACACGCCTTGTCCAGCAAGTCGGCCGAAGCCTGCGGCTGCGATTGAGATCAGTATCAATGCAGCGGCGCCCGCCAGTGCTCCACGCGGTACACCAGCACTGTTGAAAGGATCGCTCAAGCGGGTAATCCTCCAACCGTCACCGGGGGATGCAGCGTTGGCTGCGCCGGAAGCTGCGGACGCAGGTACTCCGGGCCTGCTTCAGGTGTGGCCGCAGCCAACGCCGCGGCCAGCGTCCGGGCAGCCTGTTCGCCCCCGGCGATACAACGCAGCATGGGTTGTACGCGAAACACGCGCAGCGGTCGTACATGCGGCCATGTCACGAAGTAACCAATACGCTGATCGGGCGAGGTCGTGATCGGGATATCCGCGGTCCCATCAGGATACGCCTTCATGCCGGCCGACTCGATCACCTTGAAGGGCAGGTTGACAGCCATGGGCATGGCCACGCCAAACCGCATCACCACGCGTTCATTGGTTATGGTGTGCAAGGTCGTCCGAGCCATCGCCCGCGCCAACAGCGTCAAGAGGCCAATGGCGGTGACCCCCAATAGCGCGAGCCAGGCTGCCCCCTGCAACGCGGTCACCCAATCGCTGCCGCTCACGCGTGAGTCCGCCACGTGCCAGAGCACCAGAATCAGGAAATAGACAGCCACCTTGCGAACGTGCAGCGCACGAACGGCAAGGGCGCGCCACGAGGGCGAACCCTGCCAGAGGATGCGCTCACCCTCCGGCAGTCGTTCCGGCAAGCCGGCAACCGGTTCGAACTCGTACTCGCTCACAGCACGGGTCCGAGTCGTGACGGTGTCCCGTACAGCGTGCCACCTGCGTAATAGGCCGAGATGCGGTCCTCTTCTCGGAGCGTGACCTGATCAGCGTTGGCAAGACCCGGTACACCAGCGAACTGATGCGACATGATCGAGTTGACCCACACTGCACGGCCCGCGTCGTCGACGATGGCGAATGCGATCGGCAAGAGCACCCGACGGCCGCTGCCACTGACCGCAACTTCGAGGTAGCGTACTTGCGGCTCTGATCGGTCGACCCAGACGTCGCTCACCACGCCACCGACCTTGCCGTCACCACCCACCACGGGCACGCCGCGCGGATCAGGATCCTTGCTGGATACGCTGAAGTCGTGAGCCACCCGCAACGGCACGATCTTGGGAGTGCCCTCGAGGGTGAGGTCCGGCGTGTCGGTGCGTTCGGCGTAAGACGCTGGACCCACAGCATCCAACATCGGATTGCCGGTTGGCTCAAGTGGTGCACCGGGCCAAGGGGCGACAGGACGTGCCTTGATTTCGCGCTTGTCCACCTCGCGTGACGGCTTTTGCACCGAGCCGCCGTGCGGCAGCAGGAACGTCTTCGGACTCGGCATGGCCGGGAAGCCCTGAACGACGATGTGGTCCGAGCGATCCGACTTGAGCGGATAGCCCTCGCGTTTGTCTTCCCGGCGGATGTAATAAATCACACCCGCAAAGAAAATCCAGAATGCGTAGAGCAGGATCTGCGCGACATCGATGTAACTGGTAAATGCGCCCTTATGCATGACAATAACCTCCCCTGACAAAAGCGATCAGCCCGGAAACTCAGCCAGGCCAAATTGCCGGACCGGCCGGCGGTTCGTAACGCCTGCGCTCTTCACCAATGGTCCGATGGCGACCATGGCTGCGAACAACAGGAAGATTTCGATGTGATAGACGAATGTGTAGCCAGTGGCTGGCGAGGACAGTGCAGATCCGAGCGCACCGTGCATGGCAAGACCGGAAACGATGTCCTTGCCGAACCCACCGCAGGCGACGCCGAGACCAGCCGCAGTTGCTTGCACGGCGCCCCACGCGCCGAGTGCCAAACCGGTGATGCCGGAGTGATCAACATCCATGGCTGCTGTCAGGGTCGAGACGGCAAACATTCCACCGCCGAAACCGATCAACAAGGTGCCCAAGCGAAACAATGCGGGTGAGTGCAGGGCAGAGGCGAAGATGACGGCACTGAACGCTGCGACGCCTGCAAGACAGCCGAATGCCGCGAGGCGGTAGGGGTCCGAGCCGCGGCCGAGGCGCCGCGCAGCCAACGTCAGTGCCACCAGTGTGCCGAGCGCCTGGAAAGCAGTGAGTTGCGTTGTCGCTGCGACCGGCAAGCCGAGGATTTCGGCGCCATATGGTTCGAGGAGAATGTCCTGCATCGTGAAGGCAGCGGTTCCGAGCCCAACGGCAGTCAGGAAGCGTTCGCGTGATCCGTCAGCATTCAGGGTGGCCCAGCGGCTGCGCAGGCTGTCGTCCCGGTCGACCGGTCGTTCGGTCAGCTTCGTATCTCGTGCCTCTTGTTTCCAGAGGGCGACGATGTTGAGAAACATGGTCAGCGCAGCCGCGCCCTGGACCACCTGCACCAGCCGGGTGGGAGTGAAATTCTGCAGCAGTGCGCCGCATACCAAAGCGCTCACCAGCGTGCCCGCCAGCAGCATCACGTACAACAATGAAACGACGCGCGGTCGGGATTTTTCGGGGGCCAGATCGGCGGCAAGTGCGAGCCCCGCAGTTTGGGTCACATGCATTCCGGCTCCCACCAGCAGGAAGGCCAGCGATGCGGCCACCGGCCCCAACCATGGTGGCGCCGGCTGCTTCGAGATTCCCGACAGGACGAGCAGGGCAAACGGCATGATGGCCAGACCGCCGTACTGGAGAACCGTACCCATCCAGATGTAGGGCACACGCCGCCAACCGAGTGCCGAACGGTGTACGTCAGACTTGAAGCCAACCAGCGCTCTAAAGGGCGCAAACAGCAATGGGATGGCCACCATCGCTGCCACCAGCCACGCGGGCACGTGCAGTTCGATGATCATGACGCGGTTCAGCGTGCCGGTCAGCAGAACGCCTGCCATCGCGACCGAAATCTGGAACAGGGACAGCCGCAGGAGTCGTGACAGCGGGAATTCAGCCGTCGCCGCATCGGCGAATGGCAGGTACCGTTCGCCGAGACGTTGCCACCAGACCATGGCCCGTGCGGGATTGGCTGCCATCAGCGCGACAACTCCATGGCCTGAGATTTGTAGAAGCCGCTGTTGACCCGCAAGGTCCGGCTCGGGGCCCAATCGCGCAGGCGGGGGTGGGCGGCAAGGTTCTTGCGCAACTGCTTTTCACAGACCGGCACGATGGACGGCGCGCGATTGCCTTGCGGCAGCAGGCGGCCCACGGCCCGCATGGCCACCAGAGCGTTGGTCCGCGGGGCGAAAGTGAACAGCATGGATTGGCGCGTGCGTGCGGCCAACCCCGAGAGTACGCGTACCACGTCGTCCGGCTGATAATGAATCAGGGAATCCATGGCGACCACGTGGTCGAATTCCCCGTGCTCCTCATCCAGCATGTCACCGACGCGAAACTCGACGTGGCCGGCACCGAAATCAGCGGCACTGCGTTCGTGAGCGAGATTGACCAGATTGGGGGACAGATCGACGGCGATCACGTAGGCACCGCGACGGGCTGCCTCCAACGCCAGCGCGCCTGTGCCACACCCTGCGTCCAGCAGGCGTTTGCCGGTGAGGTCTCGGGGTAACCAGTCGAGCAGGGTAGCCCTCATGCTGTCGCGTCCCGCACGTACGGTAGCGCGAATACGGCTGACAGGGGCGTCGGAGGTCAGACGTTTCCACGCCTCGACGGCCGTCCGATCGAAGTAGGTTTCGATTTCGCTGCGGCGTTCCTGATAGGTAACGTTTGGCATCAGTCGAACCCCAGCAGATCGAAGATCTCACGGTCTTTCAGCGCTTCGGCTTTCATCGGCGGTTGTCCATCCCAGAGCGACTGGGCGAGACGCAGATACTCGGTGCGCACTGCCTCGACCTCGGGGGAGTCCTCCATTTCAAAGAGCGTCGCCTTCTTCAGTCGGCTGCGGCGGATTGCGTCGAGGTCGGGGAATCGCGCCAGAGTACGCAGCCCGACACGGTCATTGAATTTGTCGATTTGGTCCGTACCGGCACTACGATTTGCGATGACACCGCCGAGTCGGACGTTGTAATTCTTTGACTTCGCACCAATCGCCTGCACGATCCGGTTCATCGCAAAAATGGAGTCGAAATCATTTGCGGCAACGATCAGGGCGCGGTCTGCATGCTGTAGCGGTGCGGCAAAACCACCGCAAACGACGTCCCCGAGTACGTCAAAAATGACCACGTCGGTGTCTTCCAGCAGGTGATGCTCCTTGAGCAGCTTGACTGTCTGTCCAACGACGTAGCCACCGCAGCCCGTCCCTGCGGGCGGACCGCCGGCCTCGACGCACATCACGCCGTTGTAACCTTCATAAACGAAGTCTTCCGGACGCAGTTCCTCGGGATGGAAGTCAACCGACTCGAGCACGTCGATTACGGTGGGCATCAACCGCTTGGTCAGGGTGAAGGTTGAATCGTGTTTGGGATCGCAACCGATCTGCAGTACTCGCTTGCCGAGCTTGCTGAAAGCCACCGAGAGGTTGGATGAGGTGGTGCTCTTGCCAATGCCGCCCTTGCCGTAAACGGCGAAGACTTTGGCATTGTCGATCTTGAGGGTCGGGTCCAGTGACACCTGGACGCTGCCTTCGCCATCGGGACGGTGCACTTTCACCCCACCGCGACGCAGATCGGTGAGGGGAACAGTTGCGGTCTCCATCATGCTGCAGCTCCTTCAAAAACGCCTTCAAGTCGATCTTCGAGTTCTTCGCCGGCGCGACGCAGCGCTTCCAGCGTCTCGGCATCCGGCTGCCAGTACTGGCGCTCGGAGGCCTCAATCAAACGACTGGCCACCTTGGCGGAGGCCGTCGGGTTCAGTTTCGACAATCGCTCGCGCATGGCGGGATCGAGTACGAAGGTTTCCGTCAGCTGCTGGTAGACCCAGGGCTGCACGTGACCGGTCGTCGCGGACCAGCCGATGGTGTTCGTCAGGTGGAGTTCGATTTGCCGCACGCCCTCGTAACCATGCTTGAGCACCCCTTCATACCACTTGGGGTTCAGCATACGAGTGCGTGTCTCCAGCGCGACCTGTTCTGACAGCGTGCGGATGGTGCCATTGCCGCCGGTTTGGTCGCCGATGTATACCGGAAGCTCAACGCCTTCTTTCGCGCGACGGACTGCCCGCGTGATGCCACCGAGAGTGTCGAAATAGGTATCGATGGTCGTCACGCCGAGCTCGACCGAGTCGAGGTTCTGGCAGGCCAGTGATACGTCGGCCAGAACGCTCTTCAGCAACGCGCCCTGTTGTTCCGGTTTACCGTTGCGCCCGTAAGCAAATCCCTTGCGGCGCGTATACGTTTCTGCGAGCTCGTTTTCGTCTTCCCATCGCCCGTTGTCGATCAGCATGTTCACATTCGCGCCATAGGCACCATCGGCATTACCGAACACCCGCAGCGCTGCAGTCTCGAGATCGCAACCGTGCTCGCGCTGATAGGCTAGCGCGTGCTTACGTACGAAGTTGAATTCCTCAGGCTCGTCGGCGCTGGCCGCCAGGAAGGCCGCCTCGGCGAGTAGTTTGATCTGCAGCGGCATCAGATCGCGGAAGATGCCGGATAGGGTCACAACCACGTCGATCCGTGGGCGATCGAGCTCACTCAACGGCCGCAAAGTGGCGCCGGCGAGCCGACCGTAACTGTCGAAGCGGGGCAGGGCGCCCAACAGTGCAAGGGCCTGCCCGATGGGGCTGCCCTCGGTCTTGAGGTTGTCGGTTCCCCACAAAACCAGCGCCACCGTTTCCGGTAAGGGGTGACCGTCTGTAGCGTGCCGCTGCAGGAGCATGTCAGCAAGACGTGATCCCTCTCGCATCGCATAAGCGCTCGGTATGCGAAATGGATCGAATCCGTGCAGGTTGCGGCCGGTCGGCAGGATCTCCGGGGTACGCAGCAGGTCACCGCCCGGTGCCGGTCGCACGTAGCGCCCGTCCAAGGCCCGCAGGATACCGTCGATTTCACTGTCCACCGCCAGGAGCTGATTGGCCCGGATCAATGACTGTAGAGCGGCGGTTCGCTGCGGCGAATCGTCGCTGCGATGCAGCGAGTCAAACGTGGCGCCATCGACGATGGCTGTTACGGTGGCAGCATCGATCGCCGGCTGCTCGTGCGACTCCGTCATCGCTTTCAGCAGGTCGTAACGCTCTTGCGGGCCATGCCCGCGTCCCACGACGTGCAGGCCGTGCGGTATGAGCGTGTGCTCGATTTCGAAAATCTGCTCGCTCAGCTGGCTGACTCGTTGGGCGAGATCGCCAGACCAGCGAGGATCGACGCTCGCCAGATCCATCGTTGCTGCCTGCGTCTGAATGAGCTCTGCCAGCGATGAACGCTCCTCGGCTGCCTCAGGGGATAGTCCGCGCCACCGCTCGATCGACATCTTCAGTTCGGCGAGACCACGATAAACGCCGGCCTCCGTCACGGGTGGCGTCAGATAGCTGATGAGCGTGGCGGCTGCGCGTCGCTTGGCGACTGCCCCTTCGGACGGGTTGTTGGCTGCATACAGGTAAAGGTTCGGCAAATCACCGATGAGCCGGTCCGGCCAGCACGCGCCCGACAACCCTGTCTGTTTGCCCGGCATGAACTCGAGTGCGCCATGAGTGCCGAAATGCAGTACGGCATGCGCGCCGAAATCCTCGCGCAGATAACGATAGAAGGCCGAGAATGCGTGGGTGGGCGCAAAGCCGCGCTCGAACAACAGGCGCATCGGGTCGCCTTCGTAACCCAAGCCCGGTTGCACGCCAACCAGCACGTTGCCATAGCGCGCACCCAACACGAAAATCGAGCGACCGTCGCTCAGCTGCCTGCCTGGAGCGGGTCCCCACTGGCTCTCGATTTCCCGCAGCCACGGTTCGCGCCGCACGTGATCATCCACGGCAATGCGCTCGACGACATTGGCATCGGCGCCGAAGCTGGCCGCATTGCCCTTGAGAATCTGCTCGCGCAACTCATCTACGCTGGCAGGAAGATCCACCGTGTAGCCGTCCCGGTGCATCGCCTGCAGCGTTGCGAAGATGCTCTCGAATACAGACAGGAAGGCCGCAGTGCCTGTGTTGCCGGCATTCGGCGGGAAGTTGAACAGAACGATGGCTACTTTGCGCTGCGCGCGCCTTGCACGACGCAACTCGACCAATCTCGCAACGCGGGCCGCAAGTGTTTCGGCTCGCTCCGGACACGAGAACATGTCCTGCGAACGATGGCTGGCGTCGAAGCTGCAATTGCGGTGGCAACCGGTGCACGTCGTGCCGGGAGCGCCGGGACGTCCGCCGAACACCATCGGGGCCATCGCGCCGTCGAGCTCGGGGATTGCCACCATGATGGTGCTCTCCACCGGCATCAGGCCGCGCTCGGATTGACCCCATTGCTCTATGGTCTGAAATTCCACCGGATGAGCGGCAACGTAAGGTACGTCTAGTGCCGCGAGAATCTCCTCTGCAGCGCGTGCGTCGTTGTAGGCCGGCCCGCCGACCAGTGAAAAACCGGAAAGAGATACGACCGCATCCACTGTCGGGTGACCGTCGCGCAGAAAATAGCGTTCAATGGCCGGCCGCGCATCAAGCCCGGATGCGAAGGCGGGTATGACCCGCAAACCGCGCGCTTCCAGAGCTGCAATTGCCCCGTCGTAATGGGCGCTGTTGCCGGCCAGCAGGTAAGAGCGAAGCACCAATAGACCGACTGTCCCGACCGGATCGGCATTGATCGGCGGTGCAGGCAGTGCCGCCGCGTTTTCACTTATTCGTGACGGCATGCGCGGGTGATAGACGCCGACCTCGGGGTACTGGACCGGTGCGCTGACCTTCATGGTCCCACGCAGGTTCGCCCGAGGACCGCCGGCATAGCGATCGATCAGGAAGCGAATCATGTGGCGGATATTGTCCTCCGAGCCACCGAGCCAATACTGGAGGGTGAGAAAGTACGCGCGTACGTCTTGCGCCGTTCCGGGTATGAAACGCAGCAACTGCGGCAAACGCCGCAGCATTTTCATCTGCTGTGCGCCGCCTGCAGCCGCTTTTTCTTTATTACCGCGCAGCCGCTTCAGAATCGCCATCGGTCCACTGGCGGGTCGATCGATCTCGAAGCGACCCATTCTGGTCAGCTTGACGACCTCGCTGGCGGACATCGCGCAGATCATGGCGTCACAGTCATCCCGCCGGGCTCGCAGAGCAGGCATCAGCGGCAGGAAATGGTCCTCCATGAACAGCATGGTGACGATGATGATGTCACCGTTGGCGATGTCTTCCTTGCACCGTTCCAATTTGTCCGGATGGGTGCCCCATTCCGAAGCCGAGTGCATGGAGAAGCGAAGGTTGGGCAGTTCAGCAAGGAGCTTTACTCGCGCACGCTCGGCTGCCGTGGTCAGATGGGTGTCCATCGTCACCAGAACCACGTTCATTGCGGCTGAGCGTTCAGCGGGCATAGTGGGCCTTGGCGTCATACAGCGTGTCGATGGTGATGGTCACAACGCCCTGTTCGCTGGCGTAACGCTCCGTGTTACGACGCGCCTTGCCCCGGACGAAGAAGGGAATCTTGCCGAGTTCTTTCTCTGCGTCTGCCGACCAAGCGGGCGCATACGACTGCGCTGCGACCGGGCTGGGCGGGACGCTGGTCGAAACCGCGATGGCCTCTGAAATCTGCAGGTCGGCCGTCGTGCTGGTGGCTGTGCCTTCCTGGGCCGTAGCGGTGACGTCGGTGTCGCTGAGCTCTGACGCTGTTTTTTGGACAGCTGTGCCATGCCCGCCACCGAGATGAGAGGGGCTGGCGTCTCCGTGGAACTCGAAGTCCTCACGGAACATACCGATCAAGTGTTCCTCTAGCCCCATCATCAGGGGGTGAACCCAAGTGTCGAACAGGACGTTGGCCCCCTCAAAACCCATCTGAGGGGAGTAGCGAGCTGGAAAATCTTGAACGTGCACCGGTGCTGAGATGACCGCGCACGGTACCCCCAGCCGCTTGGCGATGTGCCGTTCCATCTGTGTGCCGAGCACGAGATCAGGGTGCAATTCCATGACCGCTGATTCAATCGCGAGATAGTCATCGGTGATCAGCGGTTCGATGCCGTGATCAGCCGCCGCTGCGCGTATCTCCCGCGCAAACTCACGGCTGTAGGTGCCGAGACCCACGACGACGAAGCCCAATTCATCACGCGCGACGCGTGCTGCTGCGATCGCGTGTGTTGCATCGCCGAAAATGAACACGCGCTTGCCTGTCAGGTAGGTCGAGTCCACCGAACGTGAATACCAGGGCAAGCGGGCGCCGTGACGGGCCAGCGTGGGCGCCGGATCGACGCCCGCCAACCGAGCCACTTCGATGATGAAGTCGCGGGTCGCACCGTAGCCTATGGGTACGACGGTCGTATAAGGCTGCCCGCAGTTGCGCTCCAGCCAGCGCGCCGCGGTGACGCCTGTCTCTGGATACAACAGCACGTTGAAGTCGGCGTCACCCAGGCGTCCGAGATCTGCAGGCGTTGCGCCGAGCGGCGCGATCACGTTGATCTCGATGCCGAGGTCAGCCAAAAGTCGGCTGACTTCGGTGATGTCATCGCGGTTGCGGAACCCGAGTGCCGTGGGTCCGAGCAGATTGCAGCGGGGTACTGCGCTGGCATCGCGGGTCGGGCGCTTGGTGCCCGGCGGCAAGGCGGATTTTGCGGCCAGGGTCCGGACCAGCTGGTAGAAGGTTTCGGCCGCGCCCCAGTTTTCCTTGCGCTGGTATGAGGGCAGTTCAAGCGGGACCACCGGTATCGGTAGGGCCAGTGCCCGTGCGAGACCGCCCGGATCGTCCTGAATCAACTCGGCGGTGCACGAGGCACCGACGATCATTGCCTCTGGTTGAAAGCGCTCATAGGCATCGCGGGCTGCGGTCTTGAACAACTCCGCGGTGTCTCCGCCGAGGTCGCGCGCCTGGAACGTCGTGTAGGTTACCGGCGGTCGCGAGTTGCGTCGCTCGATCATGGTGAACAACAGATCGGCGTAGGTGTCACCCTGCGGCGCGTGCAGCACGTAATGCAACCCTCGCATGGCGCTCGCCACCCGCATGGCACCGACATGGGTGGGTCCTTCGTATGTCCAAAGGGTCAGCTGCATGGTCAGACCGCCAACCGTGTTCGCCGCACGAGCGGTCGGGAGAAGAGTTCCGCGAGGTCACCTGCCTGCTCGTAGCCCTGTATGGGCGTGAACACGAGCTCGATAGACCATTTCGTGGTCATGCCCTCGGCTTCCAGCGGATTGGCGAGTCCCAGCCCGCACACGACCATGTCGGGATGCTCTGCACGGCAGCGGTCGAGTTGCCGATCGACATCTTGTCCTTCGCTCAACTGCGTGTCGGCGGGGAGCAACTCCAGTTCAAGGGCCATGTGGCGCTTGTGAAGATACGGGGTGCCCACCTCGACGGGAGTCATACCGAGTTCGCGGGCCAGAAAACGCGCGAGCGGCACTTCGAGTTGCGAGTCCGGGAAAAAGAAGATGCGCTTGCCCGCCAGAGTCAATCGGTGACGGGCTACTGCATGTCTGGCGCGCTCTACCGCGGGTTGGGTGACGGCACGAAAACGATCTTCGCTCACGCCAAAGGCGCGGGCAGCTGCCTGCAGCCAGAGGGTGGTGCCTTCCACCCCGAGCGGAAAGGGGGCCGGCAGCCATTGGGCACCGCGTCGTTCCAACGCCAGCGACGTTTCCGACAGGAATGGCTGGGCCAGCATGAAACGCGTATTGGGGCCAACGGTCGGCAGATCATGAGCCCGTCGCGGAGGCAGGAAATACACCGGGCCGATACCGAGCGCTTCGAAAGTCCGTCGCCATTGGTCTTCGACGACGTCTGCCAGCGTGCCAACGATGAGCAATGACTGGGGCGCCTCGGCTTCGGCGCTGCCACATTCGGCGACCAAAGCCGCCAAACAGGCGTCCTCGCCCTGGGTGAACGTCGTTTCGATGCCGCTGCCGGAGTAGCTCAATACACGCACTTTTGGCGAGTGCTTGACCGAAAGTCGAGCTGCAGCCCGCGAAAGATCTAGTTTGATGACTTCGGAGGGGCAGGAGCCCACTAAAAAGAGCAGCTTGATGTCGGGACGTCGCTCGAGCAGTCGACCGACCACGCGGTCCAACTCGTCATTGGCGTCGGCGATGCCAGACAGGTCGCGGTCTTCGATGATGGCCGTGGCAAAACGCGGTTCGGCAAAGATCATGACGCCTGCCGCGGACTGGATCAGATGGGCGCAGGTCCGGGAGCCTACGACCAGAAAGAATGCGTCCTGAATTTTGCGGTGCAGCCAAACGATGCCCGTCAGACCGCAGAAAACCTCGCGCTGGCCGCGTTGGCGCAGGATCGGTGTTTCTGCGCACCCGCTTCGCGGCAGTGGGATGACTGTGGCTTCGCTCATCCAGCCGTCCCGATCGGTTCGTTCTGCAAGGACATGTTGCGGTGCGGAAATTCAAGTCGCGCGGTCCGTAACTTCAGGACGAACTGCGTTGCGTTTACGAGGTACGAGGCATAGGCTGCAAGGGCCAGATACATCTGCTGTTGTGTGGTGAGTTTCCCAGTGACCAGCGCCAGCAGGTAGGCCGTGTGCAGCGCCAGCACGAGCATGCTGACGACGTCCTCCCAGAAGAAGGGTCGAGCGAACAGGTAGCGGCCAAAAACATCATGTTCCCAAATCGCGCCGGTGATCATGATCAGGTACAGGACCAACGTCTTGATGACGATGGAGACCGTGGCCGCCGTCGCACCAGATCCCGTGCCCAAGTAGCGCAGCACCAGCACCAGACTGACCAAAAACACCAGAAATTGCAGTGGCGCGAGCACGCCCTGCACCAGTGTCCATTTCGAAGCGTCACGACGCGAGCGCTGTTCTGCCGTATAGAGGGCAGGGCGTGGGCGCTGCTGGGAACTGGCCGGGTGTTTCGTTTTTCCGAACATCGCCTCGGTCCTGACGGTCGTGGATGCAACCGTAGACCGAGGCGGCGAAAGTGTCAACTAAACTTGACGTAAATAGAACTTGACTAGTCAATACGTACAACATACACATTAGGGGCTCGGCAGTTTCGCCTCAGCGCCATAGGCGTTGGGCGAAGAGGATCGCAGCGCGGACGCCGAAGTCGCGCGAGGTCCATTCCCTTGCTGCCGGAGATGAAGGGGGTATCGAGCGATGACGAACTGGCATGAGGCAAAGGGATCCGAGGACGGTGCCGGCGGCGGTGCTGAAGCGGTCGGTCGCGGTTCGGACCCTTCGCGGCGAAGGTCCCGCCGCAAGGCAGATGAGGCTGGGCAATCCTCCGGTCAGGAAAAGTCGGCCCGGGTCGGCCAATTGGTGTCGACGCTGGAAGGGGAGGTCATTCCCCGGTTGGTCTTGCTGCGGCGTGCCCGGGCCTACCAGAGCAGCGGCGAGGTCGGTTGGTCCCCTCAATCCGGGGGGGTCGAATGTATCGACGAATTTGCCCGCCTGTTACTCGCCAGCGATGTCGAGGTTGCTTACAGCTACATCGATGCGATCCGCTCGCGCGGGGTCGTGATGGAAGCGATCTATCTCGAATTGCTCGCCCCAACGGCGCGGCGACTGGGCGAGATGTGGGAGCAGGACCTCTGCGGATTTGCCGACGTCACCGTCGCGCTGTGCCGCCTGCACGAGGTCTTGCGCGGGCTGAGTCCGGTGTTTCGCGCGGACGCCGATACCGCGCCCCTCAGCCGTCGAATCTTGCTCGCTCCAGTGCCTGGGGATCAGCACACATTCGGATTACTGATGGTGGCCGACTTTTTCCGCCGCGAGGGATGGGACGTGTGGTCGGAGCCGGTGGAGTCGCGGGTGGACCTGATCGAACTCGTTCAGCGGCAATGGTTCTCGGTCGTCGGTTTGTCGGTGGGGGGCGATACGGGTTTGGTTTCCATCAGTGCAATCATTCACGAGTTGCGCAAGGCGTCGCGAAACCGCTCGGTCGGGATCATGGTCGGTGGACCGCTGTTCATCAAAGAACCGGAGCTTGCAGTGCAGGTCGGTGCAGATGCAACCGCAATGGACGGCCGACATGCGACAGTGCAGGCGGAACAGGTCGTCAGTCTGCTGACCGGCCGCTGGTGAAAGGGATGCTGCATTACAATGGCTGGTTAATGTCCACGATCGCGCGGGACGCGCCCGAAAGTGAAAAAATTCAAAAGTCCTAAAAAAACTCTGGGCGATGTAGACACCGACACAGCGGCAGCGATCGTGGCGGCTGCGGCGGATATCGCTCTGGTTCTCGACCGGGATGGCACGATACGTGACGTGGCTTTCGGTAATCCAGAAATTGAGTCCATCTTCGACCGCGACTGGACGGGGCAGAAATGGTCCGCCACCGTCACTGTCGAATGCCGTGCGAAGGTCGAGGATTTGCTGAAGGACGTTGAGTCCGGAGTGCCGACCCGTTGGCGTGAACTCAATCATCCGGTCCGCGGTCAGGCTGATGCGGCATTCACTTATTCGCTGATACCTTTGGGCGGCAAGGGCCGCAGCATCGCAATTGGACGCGACTTGCGTGTGATTTCCGGCCTGCAGCGGCGTCTGGTTGATGCCCAGCAGTCCGTGGAACGTGAATATGCCCGGTTGCGTAATGCCGAAACGCGTTACCGACTGCTGTTTCAGCTGGCAGCGGAATCGGTGTTGGTGCTGGACGCCAACACACTGCGCGTGGTGGAGGCCAACCCGGCGGCGGCCCTGCTGTTCGGCCTTGGCAACAAGCGCACTGTGGGGCGGGTCTTCCCGGAAGGGTTCGACGCCCGCAGCACGGCGGCTTTGCAGGCGATGTTGGCAACGGTGCGCGCCGGTGGCAGGTCTTCGGACGTCAAGGCACGCCTCGAGGCCGATTCGCGTGACTTGATCGTCTCCGCCGCAGTGTTCCGCGAGGATCGCCACGGGTTCTTGCTGGTGCGAGCGATCGATGCTGGTTCCTCCGCGGGTCGTACGGCGGCTGAGAGCCTGCAGGCCCGCGTTTCTGAAGTGATCGATGCATCCGTGGACGGTTTTGTCATGACGGACAAGGACGGGCGCATCTTGGCGGTCAACGGCGCGTTTCTGGATCTCGGCCAAATTCCCAATGCAGAGCAGGCTCGTGGCGAATCACTGGAGCGGTGGCTCGGGCGGCCAGGGGTCGATCTGAATGTGCTGATTGCACAGTTGCGAGAGCATGGTTCGGTGCGCTTTTTTGCCACGACGGTACGCGGCGTGAGCGGGGCCAGCACCGACGTCGAGGTGTCCTGCGTCGCGGTGCCGGATGCAGATCCACCTTGTTACGGCTTCAGCATCCGTGATGTCGGTTCGCGGCGCGTTGCGGGTCAACGTCAGCCGCCGGAACTGTCGCGTTCAGTACAGCAGTTGACGGAGTTGGTGGGGCGGGTTCCGCTCAAGGATCTGGTGCGAGAGACCACGGACATGATCGAGCGCCTGTGCATCGAAGCGGCGCTCGAATTGACGCAGGACAACCGTGCGTCAGCGGCAGAGATGCTGGGACTCAGTCGCCAGAGTCTCTATGTCAAATTGCGTCGGCACGGGCTCGGCGATCTGGTCAGTTCGGACGAGGAATACTGACCGGTCCGCCCGCCAGGGCGGATGGTTTCAGGGGCATCATGTCAACTATGCTTGACACTAAGTAGTGTCACGTATAGCTTCCGATCATGTCTCGTCATGCCACCCTCGGTGTATCTGCGCCTTCGCCTGCGCTACCGGCGGTGATCGAACTGCTGAAGCCGATTACCTGGTTCCCGCCGATGTGGGCGCTGGCCTGCGGCGTGGTCTCGAGCGGGTTGCCGCTGGCCTCGAGGTGGGGGCTGATCTGCACCGGAATCCTCATCGCAGGTCCGCTGGTCTGTGGCACCAGTCAGGCGGTCAATGACTGGTTCGACCGCCATGTCGATGCGATCAACCAGCCCGATCGACCGATACCCTCGGGCCGATTGCCGGGCAGGACAGGACTTTACGTCGCGCTGGCGTGGACGGTGATCTCGCTGTTGGTCGCCACCCGACTGGGGAAAGCAGGGTTTCTTGCATCTTTTGCCGGTATGGCGCTGGCCTGGGCCTACAGCGCGCCACCGTTGCGACTCAAACTCAACGGCTGGTGGGGCAACGCTGCGGTCGCCGCATGCTACGAAGGCTTGCCTTGGGTCACGGGCGCCGCGCTGATGGTAAGCGCACTGCCTGAACCGCGCATCCTGATTGCCGCGGCTCTATACAGCATTGGTGCGCACGGGATCATGACCCTCAATGACTTCAAGTCGATCGAGGGCGATCAGCAACTGGGGATCCAGTCACTTCCCGTGCAACTGGGCGTTCAGGGTGCGGCTCGTTCAGCTTGTCTATTCATGCTGCTGCCGCAACTGGTTGTGGTGGCACTGCTGCTCGGTTGGGACCGCCCACTGCATGCCCTGGCCGTGCTCCTGTTGATGGTGGCGCAAGCTCGAATGATGCTGCGTTTCCTCTCTGACCCGCGCCGCTACGCACTGTGGTTCAGTGGCTTCGGCGTCCCGTTGTACGTGACCGGCATGATGGTCACTGCATTCGCGCTGCGCGGGTTGCATGCACCATGAGGTACTTGCCGGAGCACATCGGCTGGGATGGAATTTTCCGGCTCGGTCTGGTGCAGACCGCGTTGGGTGCCATCATCGTCTTGACCACCTCGATGCTCAATCGGGTCATGGTCGTCGAAATGGCGTTGCCCGCGATCGTGCCGGGAATTCTGGTGGGACTTCATCACGTCGTGCAGTTGCTGCGGCCGCGGCTCGGGCACGGATCGGACGGTGGCGGCCGGCGAACGCCCTGGATCATCGGTGGCATGGCAACGCTCGCACTCGGAGGCTTGCTGGCCGCGCTCGCCACCGTCCTCATGGTTCGGCATCCGGCGTTGGGTATTGCCCTCGGAGTGGTCGCGTTCATTGCGATTGGTATCGGTGTCGGCGCGGCCGGCACGTCACTGCTGGTTTTGCTCGCCAAGCGCGTGCATCCCGCGCGCAGGGCAGCAGCGGCCACCATCGCATGGGTCATGATGATTGCGGGTTTCATACTCACATCGGCAATCGCTGGTCATTTTCTGGATCCATTCTCGCCGACGCGCATGGTGGGCGTGGTCGCCACGGCGTGCGTGATCGCGTTTCTGCTAGCTTGTGTCGCGGTACATGGAGTGGAGGGCGGCAGCCCCAGTGGCCGCGATGCCGCTGCTGGGACACCTGATCGCTCTGAAAAAGACATGCCGTTTCGCGTCGCATTGAATCAGGTATGGCGCGATACGAGCGCTCGACGCTTCACGGTTTTCGTCTTCGTCTCCATGCTGGCCTACAGCATGCAGGATCTGATTCTCGAACCGTTTGCGGGGCTGGTTTTCGGCTATACGCCGGGCGAGTCAACCAGACTCGCGGGATTTCAGAACGGCGGCGTTCTGCTCGGCATGCTGTTGGTGGGTTGTGCAGGTACCGTTCTCGGCCGCCGTGGCAAGGATCTCTTGTCGAGCATGATCGTGGCCGGTTGTATCGCATCGGCCGTTGCCTTGCTCGGTCTGGTTGCTGGAGCTCTGCTTCCGCACATATGGCCCTTGCGTCCCACTGTGTTTCTGCTGGGACTCGCCAATGGCGCTTTTGCCGTCTCCGCCATTGGCTCGATGATGGCGCTGGCAGGTGCGGGAAAAGACTCGCGCGAAGGCGTGCGCATGGGGCTCTGGGGTGCGGCACAAGCCATCGCATTCGCCGTGGGCGGTTTGGTCGGAACTGCCAGCGTCGATGCGCTGCGGTGGCTGTTCGGCGCACCGGCAGTGGCCTATGCGGCCGTATTCGCATTGGAAGCCGGCTTGTTCGTGATGGCTACCTGGCTTGCGGTGCGGGTCTCGGCGCCGGAGGCGGTGGAGAGTGATGAGATTGAGTGGGGTGACCCGATGACCTACGCGGCAAAGGCATTCGAACCATGATCGAAACTCATTCTGACGCGGGCTATGACGTGGTGGTGATCGGCGGGGGGCCAGCGGGCGCCACGGCTGCCAACGACCTTGCTGCGGCTGGACGCTCCGTCTTGTTGCTGGACCGTGCTGGTCGCATCAAGCCATGCGGCGGTGCCGTTCCTCCCCGACTGGTGCAGGAGTTTGGCATTCCCGAGTCACTGCTGGTCGCCCGAATCACATCGGCACGCATGATTTCACCTGCGGCGCGTCGTGTGGACATGCCAATCGATGGTGGATATGTCGGCATGGTCGATCGAGAAACCTTCGACGAATGGTTGCGCGAGCGGGCTGGGCATAACGGCGCTGTTCGCGAGAGCGGCACCTTCCTCATGATCGACCGCGACCGCGACGGCACCGCGGTGGTTCGCTATCGAGCTCGGGAAACCCGCCGCGAAGTGGCTGTCCGGGCCCGCTGTGTCATCGGTGCCGACGGTGCCAACTCTGCCGTGGCAGCGCAATGCATTCCCTGCGCCTCTGAGGTTGAATACGTGGCCGCATACCATGAGATCGTGCGGGCGCCACGTGGAGTGACAGCCGACTACGATGCGTCACGTTGCGACGTTTACTATCAGGGCCAACTCTCGCCAGACTTCTACGCGTGGGTCTTTCCACACGGTGATACGTTGAGTGTCGGGGTCGGCAGCGCGCGCAAGGGCTTTTCGTTGCGCTCGGCGGTCAGCGCACTGCGTGCCTCGACGCTGCTGGGCGACCTCGAGACGGTTCGGCGTGAGGGCGCGCCGATTCCACTCAAGCCACTGCGACGGTGGGACAATGGCCATGACGTGCTGTTGGCCGGTGATGCTGCGGGCGTCGTGGCGCCAGCCTCGGGCGAGGGCATTTTTTATGCAATGACCGGTGGTCGGCTTGCTGCCCAAGCGGTTGATGCCTATCTCGCAACGGGCGATGTGCGCCAACTCGCAACAGCACGGACCCGTTTCATGCGAGCACACGGTCGTGTGTTCTGGATCCTCGGATTGTTGCAGCGGTTCTGGTACTCAAACGACAAGCGACGGGAGCAATTCGTCAAGATCTGTCGCGATCGGGATGTCCAGCAACTGACCTGGCAATCCTACATGCACAAGGAACTGGTGCGTTCGCGGCCCATGGCTCACGCCCGCATCCTGTTCAAGGATCTCGCCCATCTGATGGGTCTCGCACGTACATGAGAAGTTTCGATGGCAACGGTCCGGCCCCCTGGTATGTCGCCTCGGCGATTGCGCTGGTCGTCGCCGCCACGGGCGGTTGGCTGACGAAACTCGGTCCGTGGTACCGCCAACTCGTCAAGCCGGTCTGGCAGCCGCCGGATTGGCTCTTCGCACCGGCTTGGACGGTCATTTTCATTTGCGCGACCGTTGCCGCAGTGAAGGGTTGGCGGGGTCTGGCCGATGGCGGCCGAGAGACGTTTGTCATCGCGTTCGCAATCAATGCCGTTCTCAACATGCTCTGGAGCCTGTTGTTCTTCCGTATGCAGCGCCCCGACTGGGCGTTGATCGAGGTTGGACTGCTGTGGCTCTCGATCATCGTTCTGATCGCGATGCTGTGGAACCGCGTCCATGAGGCGGCGCTCTGGCTGCTGCCGTATCTGGCCTGGGTCAGCTTCGCGGCGTTCCTGAATTTCACGATCGTCAAGTTGAATCGACCTTTTACGGCCGCCTACTGATTTTGCAGAGATGTGCCGACGTTTGCTGAAGATGATGCCAATAACAGAATTTCCTTACCGGAACAGGGGATAAGACATGCAGGCAACCATCACCCGGACTTCATCGGGCTCCGCCCATGGCGAAGCGCACGAGGGCTTTGCGGTTCAACATGGCCACGCGACGCGCGAGACTGAAATGACCGCCGACACGGCCAGTACCGGTTGGTTCGAACGCGTACGTACGTTCGTCGACCGCACGCTGGATGTGGCGCTGGGCCGTTTCGATCACTGACTGGCGCCGTAGACCCGCCTGAGGACTGACCGGGTCAACACCGGTCGGAAAACGCCGTGCCCATAGACAGTCGCGTTGTTGACGGCATTCTGCTGCTGCTGCTGTTCGAGGCGGTCGTTCTTGGCGGTCTGTACGCTTGGCGTCGCATCGGTGTCGCCCCCGCACGTTTCCTGCCGAACTTCATCGCCGGTGCTGGTCTGCTGCTGGCCTTGCGTGGCGCACTGACAGACGGCAGCAGGGTATCGATCGCATTGTGGCTGCTGCTGGGCTTTGCGGGGCATCTGGTCGACCTTGCCGGGCGTTGGAACCGCCGCCGGCCCCTGTTCAAATAATCGACCACTCCGACACGCGGCCAAGCAGCGGTGGTGTCTGCCTACGGGGGCTGCACCGTGCCGAGGTCAAGCCTGCGGTGTTTTCTATACGGAGCGGTCGAATTTCGACCACTCCCGCACATACTTCACCTGCGCCTCCGTTTGCGGTGATTGGGGATAACGGTCGCATTTGGCCACCGTTTGCCAGTGCTGGGCAATGATCGCCAGCGCCTGCTCGCCAGTGTGTCCCTGCCGTACCAGCCAGCAGCCGGCAATCAAGCCCGTGCGGCCGATGCCGCCCCAGCAGTGCAGATAGACCGCGTGCTCGCGGCATGGAGCGCGTCCAGCCGGTCTAGGATCTGTCGCGTACGTTCATGAGAGGGCGGAATCGACATGTCGGGCAAACCCCAGGGCTCGTGATGCACGGACTCGCCTGCAGGAACGGTCAACGTGGGCAACACGTGCGCGTAGGGCGCAAGCCCATCCCTTTCCTGGGTGAGATCGATGAAATGCCTGACCCCACTGTCGACGATGCCCTGCAAACGCGTACGGATGTTGGCCACCGATAGCGTGCCGGGGTATTCGCCGGCCAGCAGGCGGTCTGGCACCAGCCAGTAGCAGTTATCGTGGGGGCGCGTGGATGACATCGCGAGTCTCCTCCGTGCTGTATGAATCCGAAGTGTAAACCGAGTCCAGATACCTGCTGCCTAGACCGAATATTTCTCCCACAGTCGCTGCGTGTTCTCGGCGGTGGCCTGATCTTCGCCGAGCAGGCGGCCCAGACGACGCGCTTAACAGGAGATCTGTTTCACGCCGCCACAGCCTGCTCTGCAGCGGCTCAAACGGCATGCCGCACATGGTTCCGCCAGTACTTCTGAATTCCATTGAGAAAAATATCGTAATATTCTGTTTAATAAGATTATTACACTCGTTTCTTGTGCCCATCGAATTGGAATGTTTTCCCAGACGGCCACTCGTCGGTCAGGCCTAAAATGAGGGACGGGAAGGGATGACAACACATGAAATCAATCGCAATGCGGCGCCCGTTAGGTGCGCTCGCCGTGCTGTCGGCACTGGTCTTGCTCTGCTCGGGTACGGTTGCCTGTGCCCAGGGGGCGCGGTACATCCTGCCGACCAAAGGGGACTCGGTCGTCGGTACCGTATTGACCGTCACCGCCGAGCATGAGGACACCTTGCTCGACATCGGCCGCCGCTATGGGGTCGGCTACGAAGAGATCATTTCAGCGAACCCCGGCGTCGATCCCTGGCTGCCGGGTGCGGGGACCGAGGTACTGATTCCAACGCGCTATGTGCTGCCGGACGCGCCCCGTGATGGGATCGTGGTCAATCTGCCGGAGCATCGCCTCTATTACTACCCGCCAGTCAAGGCGGGCGAGCAGCCGATCGTCATTACCTATGCGATCAGCACTGGCAAGATGGATTGGAAGACGCCGCTCGGCATTACCAAGGTTGCATCAAAGCAGGCGATGCCCAACTGGCATCCGCCGGCGTCGGTGCGTAAGGAACACATCGAGAAGGGCGATCCACTGCCGGCCGTGGTGCCACCGGGGCCAGATAATCCCTTGGGGGAGTATGCGATGCGGCTCGGTATACCCGGGGGCGCTTATATGATTCATGGCACCAACCGGCCGGCGGGTGTGGGCATGCAGGTCACGCACGGCTGCATTCGAATGTTCCCGGAAGACATCGAGGAGTTTTTCAAGCTCATTCCGGTGAATACCAAGGTCAACCTGATTGATCAGACCACCAAGGTCGGTTGGAACCGGGGACGGCTCGTCGTTGAGCGTCATCCACCGCTCGAGGGTTCAACGGACCCTCTGCACAGCAATCCAGCAGAGTTGAAACGCAGACTGGAGGCGGCGATGGCCGGCCGCAATGTGGATCTCGATTGGACCGTTGCCCAGCGCGTTTTCGAAATGGCCAATGGCGTACCCGCGCCAGTTGGTCGTGAGACGGTCGCATCGGCCGCGAGGGCGTCACTGTAAGCGCTGATTTCCTTACGCATCACTGTGTGCTGCGCAGTGACGCGTGACTGTCGGATCGGGCACGCAAAGCTGATAAAAACGCATCTGCAGCACAAAAGAAAACGCCGCGGTTACCGCGGCGTTTTCGTGATCCACTTGAAGTGGACTGAGTCGTAAAGGCTCTATTACTTGCCCATCGACTTCTTGAACGCGCGATCGATCTTCTCGTTCGTCGCGTCGCAGCAGGCCTGCGAGGCCTGGGCAGCCGACAGCGCCTGATTGGCGGTGCTCTGCGCGCTCGAGGCGGTGTTGGCAGCGCTCGAAGCGGCCGAGGCGGCAGCGTCAGCAGCTGAACGGGCAGCAGCGGCGTCCGCAGCAGCAGCCTTGGCGGCGGCATTGGCGGCGTCGATGCGGGCCAGCAGGTCCTTGTTGCTGCAGCCCGAGGCGGCGGCGAGCATCACGGCTGCGGTGGCGACGGTCAGCGTCTTCACGATCGCGTTCTTCATTGTCTATTTCCCTCTCACTATTTGTTGAGACTCAACTAACAACCCAGGCGGACTGACTGCAAGCCCGGGCTCGTTCCCCCTATGCGGCACACAGTCATTACCGAATCGGATGCTACCTGTTCCTGTCGTGCAGGGCAAAGTTTGATGTTCACTTTGCAATGGTGCGCGTGCCGCGGGACGCGGATGTGCAGCGCTCCTGCTGACTTTTACTCACTACTTTGCTGTGGGGGCCGGTCGATCTGATACGGCCAATCGCCATCAGCCCCGCGGGGTGGTTGAGGCAGGATAGAGAAGGCGGGCTTGCCTTGAGCTCAACTACTGTATATAACAACAGTTACTGTACAGACATACAGGATTCTGCCATGGACAACCTGACCCCCCGCCAGCGCCAGGTGCTGCGATTCATTCAGGACGCGCTCGACGCACACGGTCTGCCCCCGACGCGAGCTGAAATTGCCGATGCACTGGGTTTCAAGTCGGCCAATGCCGCTGAGGAACACCTGCGTGCCCTGCAGCGCAAGGGGGTGCTTGAATTATTGCCGGGTGCCTCACGCGGTATCCAACTCAAGGACTCGCTGCGTGAGCAGTTCGGTCTGCCATTGATCGGTCGGGTTGCCGCCGGTCGGCCAATTCTGGCCGAGGAAAATATCGAGGCGCGATATCAGATCGATCCCGAACTGTTCCAGCCGCGTCCCCATTATCTGCTCAAGGTACGCGGCATGAGCATGCGCAATGCTGGCATCCTCGATGGCGATCTCGTCGCAGTGCATCGTACGCCCGACGTGAGAAATCGGCAGATCGTGGTTGCACGTCTGGAGAACGAAGTCACCGTGAAGCGCTATCGACAGGAGGGCTCCATCGCGTGGTTGTTGCCTGAAAACGAGGAATTCGACCCGATACGTGTCGACCTGCGTGAGGAATCCATGACCATTGAAGGTGTCGTGGTGGGCGTACTCCGTCAGGAGTTCGGCCGCGCCTGACGGGGGTGTGTCGTGTCGATTGATGAACTGCTGCAATTGCACCCCACGCTGTGGCGTGCTCGTGGCGCGAGGTCCGCGGCTGACGGTGACGGCCTGTCAACGGGCTGCAGCGCTCTGGATCAGAGTCTACCCGGAGGTGGCTGGCCGAAGCAGGGTTTGGTCGAAATACTGACTGACCGTCACGGTATTGGTGAACTCAGCCTGCTGATGCCCGCACTGACCACGCTTTGTGGCAACCCTCCGTCACAGGCGGTGGAGCATGGCGGCTGGATCGTCTTTGTGTCGCCACCGTACCAACCATATGCGCCAGCGTTGGCGGCGAGAGGACTCGACTTGCGGCGCGTGCTCGTGGTGCAGGGTGCAACCTCGACGGCGTGGGTCATGGAGCAGACCCTGCGGTCCAGGGCCTGCAGCGCAATCGTGGGTTGGGTCGATCCGCGTGATCTGCAGACACTGCGTCGTCTGCAGCTTGCCGCCGATCAGGTGCGCTGCCTGACGGTGCTGTTGCGGCCGCTGCGCGCCGCGCAACAGCCATCACCTGCGGTCCTGCGTATTGCGCTGCAGACGAGTCATGATGGGCTTTACGCGCAAATCCTGAAGAGCCGCGGCGGTGCGCCGGCGCGGATACTGCTCGGTCATCCTGACCTGGCGTGGCGGTGCGCCGCACAGGCACAGGAAGCGTCTGCGCCCCCATCGTTGTCGCACTGATCATGGCCAGGCTTTCCAGACGCCGGGCCATGCCCTTGGTCCGCCCGTCGCTTTCCGAAACGGTGTCACCCGCCGGGCGGACGGCTGCACGTGCCGCAACGGGTCCCACTGCGCGCGAACTCTGGTTCGCCGTGCATTTGCGTTGTTTCATGCTGGATGCGCTACGCACTGATGCAGGCGGCATCGGTGCGGGGCCGATCATGCCCGATGACACGACGCCCGTCGCCGTGATCGATACGGGACGTGATGGTCGCATCGTTTGTGCCTGCGATGCGCTAGCAGGGGAGGCGGGAGTCACCCCCGGCATGGCAATCAATTCAGCGCTGGCACTGCTGCCTGCATTACATGCAGTACCTCGTAATGAGTCCCGCGAGTGGGCATTGCTCACTGGCATTGCACGGCTTGGCTTGTCGTTCACGCCACGCGTCAGTCTCGAACCGCCCGATGGGGTGCTACTCGAGTTGCGGGGTAGTCTGCGACTGTTCGGAGGAGCACGCGCCATACAGCGCCAGTGGCAAACCCAACTGCGCAAACTGGGCGTCAGTGCCGCTGTCGCACTGGCTCCTACGCCTCTGGCTGCATTGTGGCTCGCGCGCGCGCAGCAACAGGTCGCAGTACCTCGGGTCAGCATGCTTCCTGGTTGCCTCGGTCCCTTGCCTTTGGCTGTGACGCGCTGGCCGTCACGCAGTTTGCAGTTGCTCGGAACGATGGGAGTACACACGCTTGCCGATTGCATGAGGTTGCCGCGCGACGGTTTGTCACGCCGTTTTGATCCCACTTTGCTGTTGACGCTGGATCGTGCACTTGGTCGACTCCCCGAGCCGAGAATCCCGTTTCGGCTGACTGAACGTTGCAGCCTGCGCTGTGATCTCGAGCCCGAGTTGGAGGATGCGGCACGTATCGAACGTGCGGTAGAGCCGTTGATTGCAGAACTCTGTCGCCTCCTGCGGGGTCGTGGCCATGCCGTGCAGTCGCTCGAACTCAAGTGTATGCACCGTGACGATTCGCCTACACGTGTGCACTTGGGCTTCACCGAGCCAGTGGCCGATGCGGCACGTATCGGCGAGATGCTGCATGAGCGTCTGGCAAGCATCTGCTTGCCATCACCGGTGCGCGGTCTGCGACTGACGGGTGGTTTGCCGATTGCGGCCACGGTAACGGCCGGCGAGTTGTTCGTGGACGAGCAGAGCCCGGCAGCATCAGGCAAAGCGGTGGCGCAACTGATCGAGCGTCTGCGTGCGCGGTTGGGAAACGATGCTGTGCACGGCCTCGGTCTGGTGGCGGAACATCGCCCGGAAGCAGCCTGGTGTCGCATCGAAGCAGGTGCACGCGCTGCTCCCTATACAGTTCACACGAGCGTACCGAGGCCCCTCTGGCTGGTCGATCCACCGCAACCGCTGACGGGTACGGATCGGCCCTGTTATCAGGGCGTGCTGCAACTGGAAGAGGGTCCTGAGCGCATCGAGTCCGGCTGGTGGGACGGTCGTGACATTACGCGCGACTATTACGTGGCGCACAACGGCAAGGGTTTGCGTGTGTGGTTGTTCCGCGAGTGCAGGGTGCGTGACGACGCCCATACGGGTTGGTTTCTACACGGCATCTTCGGTTGAGCCGGTGGATGGTGGGCGCATATGCCGGGTTACGCTGAACTGCATTGCCTCTCCAATTTCAGTTTTCTGCGTGGCGCATCGACTGCCGAGGAACTGGTCGTGCGTGCGTCTCAGCTCGGTTATGCGGCGCTGGCCATCACCGACGAGTGTTCAGTCGCGGGTGTCGTGCGTGCACATGTCGCAGCGAAGGAGCACGGTCTAAAACTCATCATTGGCAGTGAACTGCGCCTTGCAGATGGCTTGCGCTGTGTCTTGCTGGTTACCGACCGTGCATCGTACGGCCGACTGTGCCGGCTGATCACCCGCGCCAGGCGTGCCGCGACCAAAGGCAGCTATCGCCTGACCCGGGCGGATTTCGAAGCGGCGGACGCACTCCACGGCTGTCTGTGTCTGTGGCTGCCCGGTACGCAACCACAGATTGAGCAGGCCCGCTGGTTGTCAGGTGTTTTTCCCGGCCGGTTGTGGATTGCTGTGGAATTGCTTACCACTGGATACGAGCGGCGCCGACTCCTGATGCTGCAGGGGCTCGGCGAAGACCTCGATTTGCCGCTCGTGGCGACCGGTGACGTCCACATGCATGCGCGCGGTCGCCGCGCGCTGCAGGATGTACTGACCGCGATTCGGGTTGGCACCACCGTTGAGCGTGCGGGCTTTGCGCTGTTTTCCAACGGTGAACGACACTTGCGCCCGATCGGGCGGATTGCCGCGCTGCATCCCCGCCCGCTGCTTGAGGCTACGTTGCAGATCGCCGCGCAATGCAAATTTTCCCTCGATGAGCTGCGTTATGAGTATCCGCGGGAGATCGTCCCGCAGGGATATACACCCGCCAGCTGGTTGCGGGAACTCACGCTGAAGGGTGCCAGCCGACGCTGGCCGCAGGGTGTGCCTGCCAACGTGGCACCACTGATCGAGCATGAACTCACGCTGATCGAGGAGCTCAACTACGAAGCCTATTTCCTAACGGTGCATGACATCGTGAGTCATGCGCGCACGCTCGGCATACTCTGTCAGGGGCGGGGTTCAGCCGCCAATTCCGCAGTGTGTTTTTGCCTCGGGATCACGGAGGTTGATCCCGCCCGCATGTCGCTGCTTTTCGAGCGCTTCATCTCCAGGGAACGCAACGAGCCACCCGATATCGATGTCGATTTCGAGCACGAACGGCGCGAGGAGATCATCCAGTACCTCTATGCGAAATATGGGCGACACCGGGCAGCGCTGACGGCGACGGTGATCAGCTACCGGCCCCGCAGTGCGCTGCGTGATGTCGCCAGAGCGCTCGGTCTAGATACACTGCAGGTTGAGTCACTTGCTCGCTCGATGCAATGGTGGGACGGTTCGCGCATCCTCGATGAACGGGTGCGCGAGGCGGGCCTCGATCCCGCAAGTCCGGTATTGGTTCGCATACTTACGCTGGCACGGACGCTGCTTGGTTTTCCGCGCCATCTTTCCCAACATGTGGGTGGCTTCGTTATCGCACGAGACCTGCTCGAGGAACTGGTGCCGATCGAGAACGCCACCATGCCGGAGCGTACTGTCATTCAGTGGGACAAGGACGACCTCGATGCCCTCGGCCTGCTCAAGGTCGACGTGCTGGGTCTTGGCATGCTGAGTGCGATCCGGCGTGCATTCGCGCTGGTCGAGTCCTGCCGCGGTCGTCATTGGACGCTGGCAACGGTGCCCGCCGAGGATCCCGCCGTCTACGCGATGATCAGTCGTGCGGATACTGTGGGTGTATTCCAGATCGAATCGAGGGCGCAAATGGCGATGTTGCCGCGCCTGCGCCCGCGCAATTACTACGATCTGGTGATCGAAGTCGCCATCATACGGCCGGGCCCGATACAGGGTGACATGGTGCATCCTTATCTGCGCCGTCGCAGCGGTGTCGAACCGGTCACTTATCCGAGTCTCGCGGTTCGGGACGTACTCAAGCGTACGCTCGGGGTCCCGATATTCCAGGAGCAGGTCATGCAACTGGCCATCGTGGCTGCCGGATTCACGCCCGGTGAGGCCGATCAGCTGCGTCGTGCCATGGCGGCCTGGAAACGCAAGGGTGGGCTCGGTCACTTCGAGGAACGTCTCGTCAGCGGCATGCGTTCCCGCGGCTATGAGGAAGGATTCGCAAGACAGATCTTCCAGCAGATCCTGGGTTTCGGTGAATATGGATTTCCGGAATCGCACGCTGCGAGCTTTGCGCTGCTGGTCTACGTCTCAGCTTGGCTCAAGTGCCATGAGCCCGCTGCTTTTACCGCGGCCCTGCTCAATAGCCAGCCAATGGGCTTTTATGCGCCCTCGCAATTGGTGCAGGACGCGCAGCGACACGGCGTTGAAGTGCGCGGCGTCGACGTCTTGCACAGCGACTGGGACTGCACCCTCGAACGCAGCGCTGAAGATGGCGAACCCGCACTCAGGCTCGGCCTGCGGCTGGTGAAGGGTTTGTCATCTGCCGCTGCACAACAGTTGTCACAGGCACGACGCCAGACGACGTTCAGCAACGTGCAGGATCTCGCCGAGCGTGCCGGCCTCGACCGTCATGCGCTCGGTTGTCTGGCCGCTGCTGGCGCGCTGGCCGAGCTTGCGGGACATCGTCACCGGGCTGCCTGGAGTGTTGCAGGGGTCGAGGCGGCGCTGCCGGTACTGCCGCAGGTACGTATCGCAGAGGGAGTGCCGTTGCTGCGCACCCCGGGTGAGGGCGAGGATATCGTCGCTGACTACGCCCACACGGGACTCACTCTGCGCCGGCATCCTCTGGCACTGTTGCGAACGAGATTACAGGGGCGGGGTCTGGTCGCGGCCGATGAGTTGCGCGGGCTGCCGCATGGTTCCAGTCTGCGCACGGCAGGGCTGGTGATTTCCCGCCAGCGTCCGGGCAGCGCGGCGGGCGTAACGTTCGTCACGCTGGAAGATGAAACCGGTCAGGTAAACCTCATCGTCTGGCGCCACGTGGCAGAGCGGCAGAGGCGGGCGCTCCTTGGTTCACGCCTGCTGGGTGTCGCCGGAGAACTGCAGGTGCAGGGGGAAGTGCGTCACCTGATCGCACACCGTCTGGTGGATTTGAGCAATTGGTTGGGAGAGTTGGTGTTCGCCAGCCGGGATTTTCATTGACGGCAGACGATCGGAACCCTGTCATTCCGCGGGCATGACGCTGCGGGCGCGCACCGCCCCGCGTTCAGCGTTTTCGACGCTGAACGTCCCGACACGTTGGCAGAACGGACCCTAGCCAGGGCTCGATTCGTCGCCGAGGTCGTAGTCCTCGAAATCGCTCAGCAGTGCGGATGTGCGCTTTTGTTCAGCCATCCGCTCGAGCCTGCGCCATGCCGGTTCCGGTCCCCGTGCCACGTTGCGCTTGCGCTTGTCCATGTCCTGCATGATGCGATCGACTTCGAACTCCTCGGTGCCACCCTCGATGCTCTGGTCGTCCTCGTCCTCGAACTCATCTGACTCTGGTTTCTCGCCCATCGAAAACCCAATTCAGTATCAGCAGTGGTCCGTTGATCCGAGTATGCGCGTTTTATACTGCGCTCCGATCGTATCGGCAAGGTGGGGGTGCGATATCGGTCCGGGTCAGTTCAAGGCAGCTGCCAATTTGCGCCGGTAGGCTGCAACCAGCGGGTCCTCGGCCCCCAAGACGTCAAAGGCCATCAGCATGCTGCGTCTGGCTACGCCATCCGCATGATTGCGGTCACGCCGTATCAACTCCAGCCACTCCGAGAGCGCCGATGCGTAGTCGCCTGCCAAGGCATAGTGGCACGCCAAGGCATGGCGCGACGCCGAGTCGGATGGCATGGTCTCGACTGCGGCGCGCAGTGCTCCGGCGTCTGGTTGCGCATTGGCGGTTTCCAGAAATGTCAGTCGTGCCCGAAGCGATGGCAGCAGCGGATGGTCTGCCTTGTCAGCGGCCAATGCGTCGATGGCATCAGCAGCGGCTTTTGCATCGCGTCTGGCGAGTTGCCGCTCCGCCATGGCCTCTGGCTGTGCCGGGTCCGGTTCGGACTCCATGACGGCCTCCGGTACCACCTCCTTCACGTAGCGGTCCAGCGTGCTGCGTAAACTCTGCTCCGATTGGCCCCCGACCAGCGACTCGACCACTTCCCGCTGGTTGACCAGCATCAGGGTCGGAATGCTTCTGATCTGGAAGTGACCGGCGATCTCCGGTTGCTCATCGACATTGACCTTGGCCAGCGTGAATCGTCCACCATAGTCCTCCGCGAGCCGATCGAGGGTCGGCATCAGAGCCAGGCACGGGGCGCACCAAGGGGCCCAGAAGTCGACCAATATCGGTCGGTCCACCGACGCCTCCACGACGTCCGACATGAAGTTCTGCATGGTGGCTGTGATCTTGTGGGGTGATTCGGACACGGCCATGTGCCTCCCATTGGCAATCGGTCTGTCCCCCGATTGTTGGCTGATGCCGCAGCCACCGCAAGCGGTCGGGTAGCAGGGGCTGAACGAGGCGGGCAACTTCTCTATAATCGCGCCCCCGCATTCACGGACCCTCGGCCGGCCTGCCACGCAGGTCGACAGGGGGTTTTGCGTCTATTTTCCTGCGTTTTCACTTCATTCAATCCTGAGGAGAGTCATGATGTCACCCGTTCGGACCTGTGCCGCCGCTGGCGCCGTGTTGTTGATTGCGATGTCGCCTGCCCGCGCCGATTGGACCGGAAAGGGCAACCTTGGAGCGTCGTTCGCGACTGGCAATAGCGAAAACCAGTCCGTCAGTGGTGCCGTCGAACTCAAGAACAAAGTCGACAAGTGGGCTCACACGGTCGGTTTTGCCGTGAACTACGGTAACGACGGCGATCGCAACACTGCCGAGCGTTGGGAATTGCGCGGTCAGACCCAGTACGATTACTCCAAGAAGGCCTATTTCTTTGGCGCGGCCCGTTACGAGGATGATCGTTTCAGTGCCTTCGATTATCAGGCTTCCCTGTCCGCGGGTGCCGGCTACAAGATCATCGACAACGAGCGTACCAAGTTCTGGGTGCAGGGCGGTCCGGGCTACCGTTTTGCCGAATTACAGCAGGGTGGCAAGGAGGATGGCGTGATTTTCCGGGGTGACCTCGGTCTCGATCACCGCCTGACGGAGACCACCAAGATCGTCGAGCGGTTCATGATCGAGACCGGCTCCGACAATACCTACATGCAAAATGACATCGGCCTCGAGGTGACCATCACCGGCGCTCTGGGGCTTCGGGTCGGCTATCAGGTGCGTCACAACACGGATGTATTGCCGGGCGTCAAGAAGACCGACACGCTGAGTACGGTCGGGTTGCTGTACGAGACCAAGTAGGGGTGTTTCGCTAGAATCCCGGCATCGACTTCCGGAGTCAGTCGCCCATGTTCCTGTTTGCGGATAGCGGTGATTTCCTCACCCCAGTCGGCAGAGCGATCAACGGCGATTTTCTTGCCGATGAAGAGCGATGTATCCGGCGTCTGGCCGACCACGCCCGATTTGATTCGGCACTCGATGACAGCGTCCAGGGGACCGCTGCCCGCCTTGTGCGGGGGGTGAGAGAAACCCCGGCGAGCAAGTCGGGGCTCGATGCCTTCCTGCGGCAGTACGATCTCTCGTCGCAGGAAGGCGTCATTCTGATGTGCCTCGCCGAGGCGCTCCTGCGCATCCCGGATGATGAGACCGCCGATCGGTTGATCGCCGACAAGATGAAGGCGGGAGACTGGGCCAGCCATCTGGGCGACAGCCAGTCGCTGTTCGTCAATGCATCAACCTGGGGCTTGATGCTGACCGGTCGAATGGTGCGGTTGGACGCGGCTGACGTTGCCCAGCCTGCCGGTGCGATCAGCCGCGTCGTCGGACGCATGGGCGAGTCGATGGTGCGCGGGGCGATGCGTCAGGCGATGCGCATCATGGGTCACCAGTTCGTCATGGGCCGCAGCATCCAAGAGGCTCTCGCCAACTCGGTCAAGGGTGACAACGCACGATATCGCTATACCTTCGATATGTTGGGTGAAGCGGCGCTCACGGCAGCCGATGCCGATCGTTATCAGCAGTCCTATCGTCTGGCGATCGAGGCACTGGCAGGCCAAGCCGGCGGTTATCCCCGTTTCGAAGATCGACCCAGCATCTCCGTCAAGTTATCCGCCCTGCATCCTCGCTTTGAACGGGCGCAACGCCAAAGGGTGCTGGCGGAGTTGGTGCCGCGGCTGATCGATCTGTGCGAGCGTGCCAGGACATCGGGCATTGCCTTGACTCTGGACGCGGAGGAATCCGAGAGACTCGAGATCTCTCTGGAACTGGTGGAGGCCGTCTGTCAGACGCCGGAACTGAGCGGCTGGGATGGGCTTGGACTCGCAGTACAGGCCTATCAGAAGCGCGCGCCGGCCGTTCTGCGATACTTGATCGACCTTGCGCGGGCGAACCAACGTCGGCTGCACGTGCGATTGGTGAAGGGCGCCTACTGGGACAGCGAGATCAAGCGAGCTCAGGAACGGGGGTTGCCGGACTACCCGGTGTACACCCGAAAGCTCAATACGGACGTCTCTTATCTCGCCTGCGCCCGGATCCTTCTGGAAGAGGGCGACTGCATCGAGCCGCAGTTTGCCACTCATAACGCGCACACCGTGGCTGCCGTTTGGCACCTGGCACAACGCCATGGTCGTCGATTTGAGTTTCAGCGTCTGCACGGCATGGGTGAAGAACTGCACGGGCAGACGATCAGTCCTGAGGGCCTCAACGTGCCCTGTCGGGTCTATGCACCCGTCGGCGAGCACGAGGATCTGCTGCCCTACCTGGTACGACGCCTGCTCGAAAACGGGGCCAACACCTCGTTCGTCAACCGTATCGTCAACGAGGGAGAGTCTGCGGAGGCGATCGTGGCCGATCCGGTCCGCAGTCTGGATGGCTGCCCCGAGGCCCGCCATCCACGGATACCGCTACCGGGCGCGATATACGCACCCGAGCGGATGAATTCACGTGGTGCGCAACTCGTCGACGGCGACTTGCTGCTCGAGTGGTCGCGCCGCATGACGGACGTATCGAGCCGGCAGTGGGTGGCTGGGCCGCTCATTGCCGGTCGCGAACTCGAGGGTCCGACCGATTCAGTGCGTAATCCGGCGAACACAGCCGAGGTGGTGGGGACGGTGATGAGTGCGTCCCGCGAGCAGGTGCGTTCCGCCATCGACATCGCAGTTCGGGGGCAACCGGAGTGGGATGCAAGCGGCGCAGATCGTCGGGCCGCTGCGCTCGAGAGCGCGGCGGATCTGTTCGAGAACAATCTGCCCGAGTTAGTCGCGATGTGCGTGCGGGAGGCGGGCAAGACCGTGCCTGACGGGGTTGCCGAGGTGCGGGAAGCCGTCGATTTCCTGCGTTACTACGCCGCGCGGGCACGCGCGGATTTCAGCGAACCGCTGCGCCTGCCCGGGCCCACGGGGGAGAGCAACGAACTGGCGCTGCATGGCCGCGGTGTGTTCACCTGCATCAGTCCATGGAATTTCCCGCTGGCGATCTTCACCGGGCAGGTTGCAGCTGCGCTGGCCGCTGGCAATGCCGTCATCGCCAAGCCCGCCGAGCAGACGCCGTTGGTGGCAGCTCAGGCGGTGCGTCTGCTATTGCAGGGCGGGGTTCCTGCTGACGTCCTTCACTTTCTTCCGGGCGACGGAGCGGTGGTCGGTGCTGCTGCCGTGGCTGATGAACGAGTCGCTGGGGTCGCATTCACCGGTTCGACCGAGACCGCGAGAATCATCAACCGGACGCAGGCTGGGCGTGACGGCTCGATCGGGGTGCTCATCGCGGAAACCGGTGGGCAGAACGCGATGATCGCTGACAGTTCCGCCTTGCCCGAACAGGTTGTGCTCGACGCGGTCCAGTCCGCTTTCAATAGCGCCGGCCAGCGTTGCTCAGCTTTGCGCGTTCTGTGTGTGCAAGAAGATATCGCACCCAAAGTGCTCCGCCTGCTGTCGGGATACATGGAGGAATTGGTCATAGGCAACCCAGCCCTCCTATCGACCGACATTGGCCCGGTCATCGATGCGCAGTCGCGAGACCTGCTGGAGGCGCACGCACGGGATGTCCTGCGTGGGGCCCGCTGGCATCATCGGCTCAAAGTCGGACAGGGCCTGCAGCACGGTACCTTCGTTGCGCCACTCGCCGTGCAGATCGATTCGATGTCGGTATTGGAACGGGAATGGTTTGGACCCATCCTTCATGTACTCACCTATCGGGCGCGTGACCTCGAAGCGATGGTGGACGCGGTCAATTCCACGGGATTTGGCCTGACCTTCGGTATCCACAGTCGGATCGACAGCACCATCAAACGCGTGGCTGCGCGCATCGCGGCGGGGAACGTGTATGTCAATCGCAACATGATCGGAGCAGTCGTGGGGACGCAGCCATTCGGCGGCTGCGGTCTGTCCGGTACCGGTCCTAAGGCGGGCGGACCATACTACTTGCACCGCTTTGCCCATGAGCGCACGCTCACTACCAACACATCGGCGGTCGGAGGCAACGCGTCCTTGCTGGCAATGGAATGAACCTCAGCGTTCTCGACATATTCAAGATTGGCGTCGGGCCTTCAAGTTCCCACACCATGGGACCGATGAATGCGGCCTGTGCGTTCGTGCGTGATCTCGATGGTTCCGGTCTGCTCGAGCGGACGGCCAAGGTTGCCGTGCAAGTCTATGGTTCGCTTGCTTTGACCGGTCACGGCCATTGCACGGACCGGGCGCTCCTGCTCGGGTTGGAGGGGCACCGCCCGGACACCATCGATCCAGCGGCGATCGAGCCTACCCTAGAACGGATCCGGTCGGCAGGGCGGCTACGCCTGCGCGGTCAACACGACATCGCGTTCGATGAAGCGCTCGACCTGTTGTTTCATCGCGACCAACTGCTGCCAATGCACCCCAATGGCATGCGTTTTACGGCGCTGGACGCAGACGACAATGTCCTGCACCGAGACGAATACTACTCGACCGGCGGCGGGTTCATCGTGCGCGCGGCCGAGTTCGGCAAGCCGAGCGCGGGCGAGTCCAATGCGCCGCTGCCGTATCCATTTGAATCCGCCGCTGAGCTATTGCAGATGGCGCGTGGCAATGGCTTGGAATTGTATGAATTGGTTTTAGCCAACGAGCGCAGTTTTCGTGATGAATCCAGCACGCGCACTGCGCTGCTGAGGATCTGGTCGGTGATGGATGACTGCATAGAGCGCGGCTTTCGTAGTACCGGCCTGCTGCCGGGTGTGCTCAAGGTGAAGCGACGCGCCGCACGCCTGCATCGCGTCCTGACCGAGTCCGTCGAGAGTCGGCCTCTTGACGTCATGGACTGGGTCAATGCCTTTGCGCTGTCGGTCAACGAGGAAAATGCGGCGGGCGGACGTGTCGTGACCGCGCCGACCAATGGCGCAGCGGGCATCGTCCCCGCGGTGCTGGCTTACTATCGCCGCTTCGAACCCGGCGCGAGCGAGGAGGGCGTGCTGCGCTTCCTGCTCGTGGCAGGCGCCATTGGCATGCTCTATAAGCGCAACGCCTCGATCTCCGGCGCGGAAATGGGTTGTCAGGGTGAGGTTGGCGTGGCTTGCTCGATGGCCGCAGCAGGGTTGGTCGCCGCCCTCAACGGCACCAATGAGCAGATCGAGAATGCCGCCGAGATCGGCATGGAGCACAATCTGGGACTGACCTGCGATCCGATTGCCGGGTTGGTGCAGATCCCGTGCATCGAGCGTAACGCCATGGGGGCGGTCAAGGCGATCAACGCTGCGCGTCTATCCATGCGCGGTGATGGCAGTCACAAGGTGTCGCTCGATCAGGTCATTGCCACCATGCGGCAGACCGGGCTCGACATGATGTCGATCTACAAAGAAACCAGCCAGGGCGGACTCGCGGTCAACGTGCCGGAGTGCTGAGGCACGCGCTCGTGTTCAGTCGCCGTTCTTAGGGTAGTCAAAAGCCGCGTCCTGGCCAGACCCCCAACCGAGCTCGTGCCAGTGCCGCACGTCGAACAACGCGGTGAACGTGCCGCACGTGGGCAGGTTGTCGATCTGATCGCTGGCAGACAGGCGATTCGCGAATTCCGTGATGCCCGGATTGTGACCGAAGACCATCAGGTGATTTTCGTCGTCGCCGAGTTCCCGCACGACGGCGAGCAGGGCACTGGGAGCGGCCAGATACAGTCGCTCGTCCTGAAGCACCAGAGACGGCGCAATCTTGAGTTCACGCGCCATGATGGACGCGGTACTCAGTGCTCGCACAGCCGGGCTGGAGATGATGAGCGTTGGTTTCAGGCGTCGTTCCCGCAATCGGCGTGCCATTTCTGGGGCATCCAACATGCCGCGTTTGTTGAGTGTGCGATCCCAATCCTGCTGATCGGGCAGTGACCAGTCCGACTTCGCATGCCTCACCAGAGTCAGGCGCTTCATGTGACGTCCGCAACTTCTACGTAGCCTTCCACCACCCGGGTTGGGTAGCAACGCACGGGTTCGTAAGCGGGCGCCGACAAGGCTTTGCCCGTGCGCAGGCAGAAACGTGCGCCGTGGCGAGGACAAACGACCTGATGGTCTTCCACCGCGCCCCCCGCCAGACCGCCGCCGTCATGCGTACAGACATCCTCGAGTGCAAAGAATTCGCCACCAATATTGAACACGGCGACGAAGCTGCCGCCTACTTCCGCCGAGGCGTAGTCGCCCGGCGCGATTGCCGTGACCGCTGCCACACGGACCCAGTCGATCACATCATCCCCGTCTGCAGGCGAGCCGCCTCGGACATCATGGACTGCTCCCACGGCGGATCGAACACCAACTCGACGTCGGCACGGACCACGGTGGGAATGATTTCCACCTTGTCCCGAACGTCCTGCACCAAAACGTCGCCCATGCCGCAGCCAGGCGCGGTCAGCGTCATCTTGACGCTCACCACTCGACCATCGGCCTCGGGCGTGACGAGGCACTCGTAGACCAAGCCGAGTTCAACGATGTTGATGGGGATTTCGGGGTCATAACAGCTGCGCATTTGTCGCCAGGCGAGCTCCCGCACGTCCTCGTCGCTGGCATCTGGTGGAAGTTCAGGCGTCTCGACCGGGTCCTTGCCAAGCGCGTCGGCGTCGCGACCTGCAATGCGAAACAGATTGCCCTCGACGTAGACAGTAAAACTGCCGCCCAAAGCCTGGGTGATGTATCCCTGCTGGCCCTCACGCAGTTTCACGCTGACCCCGGCAGGGACGATCACCGCATCTACATCGCGGGTCAGGGTGACGGGTTCATTGTCAGATCGGTACACGGCAAGCTGTCCTGAAAAAGGTGGGTAAGTTCTGGCGTCCTATTCCGTACAGGCCGCGTCGGTTTGCTGGTGCAGCGCCGCATCGAGCGTGTGCCAGCACAGACTTGCGCACTTTACCCGAGCGGGGAACGCTCGGACTCCGGATAGTGCGCCGAGTTTGCCGAGACTGACTGGGTCGATGCCGCAATCCTCCCGCGTCAGCAGGGCATGCATCGTCCGGAAGATCTCCTCCGCCTCGGTGACCGTCTTGCCCTTGACGCTTTCCGTAAGCAACGAAGCGGACGCTACGGAGATGGCGCAGCCGTTACCCTGAAACGATACGTCCTGGATACGCTCACCGTCGAGTTTCACGAACACGGTCAACTGGTCGCCACACAAAGGATTGTGTCCATCCGCCTGACGGCTGGCGTCCGGCATCGGGCGAAAATTTCGCGGATTACGGTTGTGATCGACGATGACGTCGCGATACAGGTCGTTGAGATCCATCAGCCGAGCATCTCCCTGGCAACCTGCAGTGCGTCGATCAGTCGATCGACCTCTTCGCGGGTGTTGTAGAAGGCAAACGAAGCGCGCGCCGTCGCGGGCAGGCCGAAGAATTCCATCACGGGCATCGCGCAGTGGTGGCCCGTGCGAATCGCGACGCCCTCGTGGTCCAGGATGGTGCCGAGATCATGGGGATGGATGCCCTCGATCGTGAAGGAGGCGACCGCCGCTTTTTCAGGCGCGGTACCCACGATGCTCAGTCCCGGAATGGCGCGTAAGCGTTCGGTGGCATAGTCGAGCAAATCGTGTTCGGCGGCCGCAATGCGGTCCATACCGATGCCTTCGAGATAATCGATCGCCGCAGCAAGGCCAATCGCACCTGCGATATGGGGAGTCCCTGCCTCGAACTTGAACGGCAACTCGTTGTACACGGTCTTGCCGAAGCTGACGGCGAGTATCATGTCACCTCCGCCTTGCCAGGGCGGCATGTCACGAAGTACTTCCTCCCGCCCGTAGAGCACGCCAATGCCGGTCGGTCCGCACATCTTGTGTCCTGAGAAGGCATAGAAGTCGCAGCCGAGTGCTTGCAGGTCCACCTCGATGTGCGGCACAGCCTGTGCCCCATCGAGCAATACCGGAATGCCGCGAGCCTTCGCCGCTTCGATGAACCGATGCACCGGCACGATCGTGCCGAGTGCGTTCGAGACGTGTGACAGCGCCAGCAGTCGCGTGCGAGGGGAGAGCAGACGCTCGTATGCAGCGAAGTCAACCTCACCCTCCCGGGTGATGGGTATCACGCGCAACACGGCGCCGGTCTGCTCGCAAAGCATCTGCCATGGAACGATATTGGCGTGATGCTCGAGCCAGGACACGACGATCTCGTCGCCGGGTCCCAGTCGCGGTCTTCCAAAGCTCTGAGCGACCAGATTGATTGCCTCGGTCGTGCCGCGCACGAATATGATCTCCCGAGTCGAGCGGGCGTTGAGGAACCGTCGCACCCGTTCGCGGGCCGCCTCGAAGAGGTCGGTCGCTTCCTGACTCAACGTGTGGACGCCGCGATGCACGTTGGCATGCGAGGTCGAGTAATAGTTTGAAATTGCATCGATGACCGCTCGGGGCCGTTGACTCGAGGCGGCGTTGTCGAGATACGTTAGCGGCTTGCCCCGAATTTGCCGCGACAGCACGGGGAAATCCCGCCGAATCGATTCGACGTCGATCGACGGCGACGCGGCGTGGCTAGGCGTCTCGCGGAAGGTAGCCGACGTGCTCACGTACCGGACTCCAGCAGGTTGACCAATCGGGCATTCAAACGGTCGCGCACCAGCGCGGCGAGGCCTGCATGATCCATGCGTGACATCACTGCACCTGTGAAGGCTCGCGTCAGCGCGCTGCGGGCTTCGGCGATCGATAGTCCGCGCGAGCGCAGGTAGAACATCGCGGCCGGATCCAGCTGGCCAGTGGTCGCGCCGTGACTGCACTGCACGTCATCGGCATGGATTTCGAGTTCCGGTTTGGTGTCGATCTCGGCGCCGGGAGTAAGCAAAAGATTGCGACTGGACTGGCGGGCCACGGATTTCTGTGCGCCCGGGTGAACGATCACCTTGCTGTTGAATACAGCCCGTCCGCGATTGGCGGCGATGCCACGGTAGTCCTGCAGGCTGTGCGCATTGACGGCTCGATGATCGACCTGCAGGTGGGTGTCGAAATGGCGCGAGCCGTCCGCAAGGAACAGGCCAGTGATTTCAGTCTCGGCGCCGCTGCCCTGCAGGGCGACATTCACGTCGAGGCGTGCGAGGCTGCCACCGAGTTGAGCATCGCGCAGCATGAAGCGTCCATCGGCCGCCACCGTCGCGTCACAACGTTCGATGTGGAAGCTGCGAGCCCCGGTGTCCTGCAGGCGGTACAAATCCAACCGGGCAGACTCTGCTACCTCGACATCGATAAACGGGTTGATGAAATGCTCGGCGTCGTCATTGCCGACGTGGTGCAGAATCACTCGAAGACTGCTGCCGGAGGCGAGGCGCAGAGCGAGGCGGGGATGGGACATGAGGGGACTGTCGCCGACCGTCGCCATCACGATATGCAATGGCGCGTCGCTGGCGACATTGGCCGCGACCTGGATCAGCAGGGGTTCAGGGCATAGCGCTGCATTGAGGGCGGCAAAGCGCTCCGTTCCACCGCCGCTTGGAACCCGTAACAATCGACCGTCGCTGTCTGGATCAGTGGGAGTCGCTGAGATGCGTATGCCGGCGGGGAGGGTGTCCGTCTCGCTGAGGTCCGCTCGCAGAAAGCCATTGATGAGCACCAGCCGCGCAGGCGCGAGCGCGGCGGGCAGCGAGGGCGCAGCTTGTCGGGCTGGGTCGCGGTCTGCATACGCGAAACGCCGGGCCTCGAGACGGCGCAGGGAGGTGTATTTCCACGATTCCTCGCGTGGTCCGGGAAACCCGAGTTCACTGAACCGGGCAAAGGCCGCCTCGCGCAGGTGCGCTGATCCCGACTGTCTCAACGCACTTGCGGAAAAGACTTCCCGATAGTGAGCGACTGGACTTGCAGCTGCGGAGTTCATGCCGCAGTTGCCTCCTGCTTGACCCAGTCGTAGCCGCGACGCTCGAGTTCCAAAGCCAATGTCCTGTCGCCCGTCCGCAGGATGCGTCCATCAGCGAGTACATGCACGTAGTCGGGTTCGATGTAGTCCAGCAAGCGCTGATAGTGCGTGACCATCACAATCGCACGTTCCGGACTGCGCAGTGAATTCACTCCAGTCGCTACCACGCGCAGCGCGTCGATATCGAGTCCGGAATCGGTTTCATCGAGCAGCGCCAGCTTCGGTTCCAGTACGGCCATCTGCAGGATCTCGTTGCGCTTCTTTTCGCCGCCGGAGAAACCTTCGTTGACTCCCCGGTTGAGGAAGCTCTCGTCCATCTGCATCAGCTTCATCTTCTCGCGGATCAGTGTCAGAAACTCAAAGGCGTCGACTTCCGCCTCGCCCCGCTGCTTACGCGTGGCGTTGAGTGCGGCCTTCAGCAGATAGGCGTTATTGACTCCCGGGATTTCCACCGGATACTGGAATGCGAGAAACACGCCACTTCGTGCCCGCTCCTCTGGTTCCAGCGACAGCAGATCGCCGCCGAGGTAGGTGGCTGAGCCCTGCGTGACCTCGTACCCGTCGCGCCCGGCCAGCACACTCGCCAGGGTGCTTTTCCCGGAGCCGTTTGGACCCATGATGGCGTGTACCTCGCCGGCCTGAACCTCGAGGTTCAGACCCTTCAGGATCTTGCGGGCGCCGATTTGTACGTGCAGGTCGCGGATGCTGAGCATGATGAAATTATTCTCTGTGATGATCAGCCGACGGCGCCTTCGAGGCTGACCGACAGCAAGTTTTGGGCTTCAACCGCGAACTCCATGGGCAGTTCCTTGAAGACCGCTTTGCAGAAACCGTTGACGATCATGTTCACGGCATCCTCTTCGGAGATGCCACGGCTGCGGCAATAGAACAACTGATCGTCTGCGATCTTGGAGGTCGTGGCTTCATGCTCGACCACCGCGCTCGGGTGTTTGATTTCCATGTAGGGGAAGGTATGGGCGCCGCAGCGGTCGCCCATCAACAGCGAGTCACACTGCGTGAAATTGCGCGCCCCCTCGGCGGTCGGCAGGATCTTCACCAGTCCCCGGTAGGTGTTTTGGCCACGACCCGCGGAGATGCCCTTCGATACGATGGTGCTGCGGGTGTTACGACCCACGTGAATCATCTTCGTGCCGGTGTCTGCCTGCTGACAGTGGTTGGCAAGCGCCACGGAATAGAATTCGCCGACCGAGTTGTCACCCGTCAGCACGCAGCTCGGATACTTCCAGGTGATGGCCGAACCGGTTTCCACCTGCGTCCAGCTGATGCGTGAATTGGCTCCCCGGCATTCGCCACGTTTGGTGACGAAATTATAGATGCCACCGCGACCTTCCTCGTCGCCCGGGTACCAGTTCTGTACCGTGGAGTACTTGATGTTGGCATCTCCCATGGCAACGAGTTCCACCACGGCAGCATGCAACTGGTTTTCATCGCGCATGGGCGCGGTGCAGCCCTCCAGGTAACTGACGTGGCTGCCCTCATCGGCAACGATCAGCGTGCGTTCGAACTGGCCCGTATTCGCCGCATTGATACGGAAATAAGTGGACAGCTCCATCGGGCAACGGACGCCCTTGGGTACATAGACGAACGACCCATCCGAGAACACGGCTGAATTCAGCGTCGCGAAGTAGTTGTCGGTGTAGGGCACCACACTGCCCAGATAGCGCTCGATCAACTCAGGGTGCTGGCGCACGGCATCGGAAAACGAGCAGAAGATGACGCCGACTTTGGAGAGCTTGTCTTTGAAAGTCGTCGCGACAGACACGCTGTCGAAGACTGCGTCGACCGCAACCCCTGCCAGCCGCGCCCGCTCATGCAGAGGCACACCCAGCTTCTCGTAGGTCGCGAGCAGTTTCGGGTCGACTTCGTCGAGACTCTTGGGTGCGTCTTTCTTGATCTTTGGGGCGGAGTAGTAGGAGATGGACTGATAATCCATCGGCGCCACGCGCAGATGAGCCCAATGCGGCTCGCTCATGGTCAACCAGTGACGGTAGGCCTTGAGGCGCCAGTCCAGCATGAACTGCGGTTCGGTTTTTTTTCGGGAAATCAGACGGATGACATCCTCGTCGAGTCCGGGTGGGACGGTATCGGACTCGATATCCGTCACGAAGCCGTGCTGGTATTTCTGGGCGACCAGCGCGTCGAGATCGTGTTGAGTGCTAGACATTGGCGGCCGACCTCAGGTGCGTTGTGGGCCGCGCAGGCCGGTGCCGAGGCGTGTGGCTGCCGACAACTCGGGCCGCCACGCAGCCACGGTCTCGAGCCCGGCCAGTTGGGCGAGTGATACATCCTCGAGTGAACGGCGGATGGCACCATTGATGCGCTGCCACGCGCTGCCCGTACTGCAGGTGTTCTCGAGCCCGCAGGCGCTGTGATGACCGCTGCATTCCGTCAGCGTGACCGGCCCCTCGATGGCGTCGATGATCTCGGCGGCGCTGATGCGCGAGGCCGGGCGCGACAATTGATAGCCTCCCAAGGCGCCTCGGGTCGACGTTACGAGCCCGGCGCGGTGGAGGCCTTTCAGCAGCTTGCTGACGGTCGGTGCCCCGAGGCGGGTCCGCTCGGCCAATTCGCTAGCGGTCTGTCGCCGACCCGGTTCCGCCGCGAGACGGGCGAGGATCAGGGTGCCGTAATCGGTGAGTTTGCTGATTCGTAACATGGGTGTCCTCGATATAGGACAATTTTAGTCCGAAATCGATGGCTCGCCAAGTGCGGCTCGGGCGGGAGCGCGGACTGAACCTGTTACAATCCGCGCAGTCGAAAAGGGGCGTATGGACCGGTCCCAACAACCTGAAAATACTCTGGAAACCGTCCCTGATCCCCTGCCTGCCCACTCAACTGCGACCGTGAACGAAGCGCATAGAACACACGCCGGAGCCGACGCTGACACCTCGCGGGCAGCGGTACGCCTGCGCGATGTGCATTACCGCGTCGATGGACGGCCCGTGTTGCGCGGCCTCGACATCGACATTGGCGCAGGAGCAATCACGGCCATCATGGGGCCGAGTGGCACCGGGAAGACCACGGTTTTGCGACTGATCACCGGGCAGATATTTGCCGATTCCGGTGTGGTCGAGGTCGAAGGTCGTGACGTGGCGCAGCTCGACCGTGATGCGCTGTATGCCATGCGTCGGCGCATGGGGATGCTGTTTCAGAACGGCGCGCTCCTCACCGACCTCAACGTGTTCGAGAACGTCGCGTTCCCCTTACGGGAGCATACGCGGTTACCCGACCGGCTGATCCGGACCATCGTGCTGACGAAACTGCATGCCGTTGGGCTGCGCGGCGCCGTCGATCTGCTGCCCCAGCAGTTGTCCGGCGGGATGGCGCGACGGGTCGCACTGGCACGTGCCATCGTCATGGACCCTCAGATCCTGATCTATGACGAACCGTTCGCGGGTCTCGATCCGATTTCGATGGGCGTGGTCATGCGGCTCATCCGCTCGCTCAACGATGCGCTCGGGGTGACCAGTATCGTGGTGACCCATGATGTTCAGGAGGTCTCCCAGATTGCCGATGCCTGCTACATCCTGTCCGAGGGGCGGGTGGCTGCGTTTGGCTCGCCCGTTGAACTGGCAGCCCACCCGTCACCGATGGTGCACCAGTTTGTAGCCGGTCTGGCCGATGGACCGGTGCCGTTTCACTACCCGGCGACCGACTATCGGGCCGACTTGCTCGGCTTGACCACCCCGGCATGAGTGGTCTCGGCGGCGAGTTGCTGGCCAGTCTGCGCGCGGCCCTCGAGAGGCTGGGCGCCATGGCGCGATTCAGTGGTCGGCTGCTGATGCTGACGCCGAGCGGCTTCCTGCGGTTTCGGCTGGTGGTCGAACAGATCTACAACGCAGGCGCGTTGTCGTTGGTCATCATCATGACCTGTGGGCTCTTCGTTGGCATGGTGCTGGGATTGCAGGGGTTCGACCTGCTGCAGCGTTTCGGCTCGGAGGATTCGCTCGGCACGGCAGCGGCGCTGAGCCTGCTCAAAGAACTGGGACCGGTGGTCACGGCGCTACTCTTTGCCGGTCGTGCCGGCACGGCGCTTGCCTCCGAGATCGGTCTGATGCGCGCCACCGACCAACTGTCGGCCTTGGAAATCATGGCGGTCGATCCCATGCAGCGTATCGTTTTGCCGCGGTTTTTGGGTGGTTTGCTGTCGATGCCGCTGCTGACGGCAATCTTCATCGCCATCGGTCTGTTTGGTGTGCAACTGGTCGGCGTGCAATTCCTCGGTGTGGATCAGGGGCAGTTCTGGTCGCAAATGCGTGGCGCCGTGGAACTTGGAGACGTCCGCGAGGGTCTGGTGAAGGGACTGGTCTTTGGCGCTGCCTGCAGCCTGATTGCCGTGCACGAAGGCTACAATGCCGCTCCCACGGCGGAGGGAGTGGGTCTCGCGACCACCCGGACAGTCGTGATCTCGGCGGTTACGACACTCGTCCTTGATTACATCCTGACCGCCCTGATGCTTTAGAGCAGAGGACAATATGCGTTCTTCTCGTACCATCGACTTATCGACGGGCCTGTTCGTCTTGCTCGGTCTTGCGGCCATTTTGTTCCTGGTTTCCCAGATCACCAACCGGGAGTTTTCGCTGGGCACTGACTCCTATCGGGTCACTGCACAGTTCGGCAACGTGGGTGGGCTCAAGGCCGGTGCCCCTGTCTCCATGGCGGGTGTCACCATCGGTCGCGTGGAGAGCATCAGCTACGACATGAAACTCTTCAAGGCGGTCGCTGTCCTGCGTATCGACAAGCGCTATGGCCAGATCCCAAATGACAGCGATGCCAGCATCCTCACCGCGGGTCTGTTGGGTGGGCAGTACGTCGGCATCTCGCCGGGTGGTTCGGACGAAGTGCTCAAAGACGGCGACCGCATCGAATTGGTGCAGGACGCAATCGTCCTCGAAAATCTCATCAGCAAATACCTGTTCAGTCAGGCTGACAAACGGGCGGAGGACGCCGGGTCGGCCAAGGAGTCCGCGCCATGATCCGTAGTTTTCTTGTGTTTGCGCTGCTGGCAGGGTTGGGGCTGACCGCGACGGTTCTCCACGCTCAAACGGCAGCCAGTGCGACCGCGGCGGTGCCCGGTCCGGGTCCGCAGGAACTGATCCAGCAATCGGCCCAGGCCATGCTGCGTGATCTGGACCGTGAGCGCGACGCCTATCGCAAAGATCCGAAGAAGATGCGCGCGCTCATCGATCGTCATCTGCTCGTCCACTTTGACGTGGACTACGCCGCACGCATGGTGCTCGGTAAGCACTGGCGTTATGCGACCGAGGTGCAGCGCCAGCGCTTTATCGAGGCTTTTTATCAGTCATTGCTGCGCAATTACGGCGACGCCATGGCCGACTTTACGGCTGATCGCTTGAAGATTTTGCCTTTCAAGGGAGAGCCTGGCGCAACCTCAGCGACCGTCCGTACCGAGGTCAAACGCAGCAGCGGCCCCGCGGTGCCAGTCAACTACACCCTGCGGGCGACACCCGAGGGTTGGAAGGCGTGGGACGTCACCATCGAGGGCATCTCATACGTGCGTAACTATCGGACCGACTTTGGTGCAGAAATCGAGCAAAAAGGACTCGATGCCGTCATCCGGCGGCTTGAAGCTCAAAACGCTTCCGGCAAGCCCGACGCCGCGCCTGGCACGGGTCGCGCTGCGCGGGGCGCGGGGTGACAGACGACGCTTTCGCGCTCGAGCAGTCGGCCGATGGCAGTTTTCTGGCATGCGGTCGGATGACCTATGCCAACGCAGCCGCGGTTCTCGAAAACGGGTTAGGCGTATTGCGTGCCAGTCAGACGTGTATCGTCGATCTGACGGCCGTGCAGGAGACCGACAGCGCAGGGCTGGCGGTTCTGCTCGAGTGGCGGGCTGATGCGATCAAGCGCGGTGCCAGCCTTCGTTACCGGAATATTCCCGCGCAGATACTGGCAGTAGCCCGCATATCCGAGGTTCAGTCGTTGCTCATCGACTCCTGAGCGCGACTCCTCGCCGAGGACGCCAAAGAAGTTCTACCGCGGCGGCGCCGGCTCGCCGTATAGCCAGAGCCGTCCGATTACTTCGCAGGTTCCGGGTCGGCGGGGGGACTGTCCTCGAATTCCTCGATCGCCTGCTGCGGAGGATTGCCGTCATAGACCTCGTACTGGCGACGCTGCCAGTAGGCGTTGCGAGTGAAGGCGTACGGATCGTAGGTTTTCGCCAGGGTGTCATCGAGCGGCAATAATTGTGAACGCTTGCTGACCAGACTGACGCCCAGGGAAATCCATCGATCCTGATCGCCGTTGTACCAATGAAAGGGCTGCGAAAAAGTGTCTGCGTAGCGAGCAGGCAGGTCGCGCAGCGTGGTTGGTCCGAGGAACGGCACGGTCAAAAAGGGACCCGGAGGTACGCCCCAACGCCCCAGTGTTTGGCCGGAATCTTCATCGTGCAGGGGCAGTCGCGCACCGGATGCCACGTCCAGCACGCCACCCCAGCCGAGCGTGCTGTTGATCAGCAGCCGCAGCGTGTCCTGGCCGGCCTGCACCACTTTTCCCTGCAGCAGTTGGTGGGCAATCGTAGTCGGGTAGAAAAGGTTGGTGAAAAAGTTGTCGACACCCGTACGCAGCCACTGCGGGGTAGCGCGAACGTAGGCCTTCGCCGCCGGCTTGAGCGCATTGCGATCAATGGCGTTGTTGAAGTTGTAGACCTTGCGGTTGGCGCTCTCGAACGGGTCGTAGACTTCCGCGTATTTGTTGCTGGCACAACCGCCGACCAGCAGGGTCAACAGTGTGATGACGGCGGCGGCGGGGTGACGCATGTTCATCTGTGTGGTCTGGCGGTTGAAATCTGGCGGGCGCTCGAGGCGGTGGCGACGGCTCGAGCAGCCCATTCTAACCTGCGCCGGGCGCGGTCTGGGGGTGCACGCCGATACGGTCAGCCTTTGCTGCCGGATTCATCCCCCGAAGATGACTGGAACAAACGCTTGCGCTCCTTCGGCAGGGCCTCCCGGAATTCCTTGAGTCGGGCGACAAAGCGGCTGCGCTGCACGTCGCTGATGTTCGGAACCGACAGTGCCAACTCCAGTTGATTGATCGCGAGGGGGAGGTCGCCACCCATTGCGTGGTACTCCGCCATGTAGGAGTACGCATCGGCGACGTCTCCCGCGGCGTTGGCTGCCATGGCGGTCAGGCGGATCTGTTCCTGAGTCGGCGCGACGTTATTGAATAGGTCCAGCAGCACCTCATGCGCGCGCTTCGGTCGGCTGGCCTGCATCAGGATTTCACCGTAGCGGATGGTCACTGGAATATTCCGGGGTGAGAGTGCCATGGCTTTTTCCAGTGTTGCGAGCGCACCCGGCACGTCGCCGGCGATGAATTTGGCCTGCCCCAAGGCAGTGTACAGGGCCAGATTCTCGGGATGTGCTGCCAACAGGCGGGAGAACGTCGCGATCGCAGGCTGCGGATCCCCAGCCGTCATCTGTGCAAGCGCGTAGCCATAGACTTGGGCGGTGCTGGCGTCCGCTTCGTTGGCTTTGACGTTGGGGTAGTAGCTGCGCGGATCCTTGCCGGGTGGGGTCGTGAGTACGCGCGCCCGCTCTTTCATCATCGAGTAGCTCAAACTGTCGGTCACCGTGCGCGGCGGGTACTGCAGCGCGCGCGATTTGGACTCTGCCACGCGGTTGCTGGTGACCGGGTGGGTACGCAGCAATTCCGGAACCTGATCCGGGCCAAGCTGCGTACGACGGAACATGGTCTCGAAAAAGGCGGGCATCGCGTTGGGATCGAAGCCCGCGCTTGCCAGAACGCCGATGCCCACTCGGTCAGCCTCGTACTCATTGTCCCGGGTATTGTTGATCTGCGCCTGCGCAGCCAGACCCTGCGCGGCCGAAATGGCACCCATGGTCGTGTTCGAGCCACCACCCGCAGCCGCGCCAATCACGATTGCGGCGATCATGGCGGCGGTGGACATCAGATTGGTTCGTGCCTGGGCCTCGATGCCACGTGCGATATGGCGCTGGGTGACGTGAGCCACTTCGTGGGCAAGAACACCGGCGAGTTCACTCTCGTCAGACGTCTCGAGCACCAGACCGGAGTGGACGCCGATGAAACCGCCCGGCAGGGCGAAGGCGTTGATGGTCGGTTGACGGACCATGAAGAAGTTGAATTGCCGGTCCGTGGTGCCTTCGTGCGCGAGACTGGACAGGCGCAGTCCGAGCGATTGCAGGTATTCCGTGATTTCCGGGTCGTCGAGGACCATGCCCGAGCTGCGCAGGTCCCGCATGACCATGCGTCCGATGCGGTACTCGTCCTCGACGCTGAGTGCGGCTTGAGCAGCCGTGCCCATCTCAGGTAACTGGTCCTGAATCTCAGTCCCCGACGAGCCCACCGCCGGTGGTGCGGCTAGCAGCACCAGCGCAGCCGGCAGGAGGGCCATGGCGGTACGATTCAGCGCGAATCTGTGCTTCATGACTCTGTGTGACAGGTGCCGCCGCCACGGGTTCCATCCATGGGGGAGGGCGGACTGGGGGGCGTTAGATCGTCTTGCAGTCTTCCGCTCAAAGGATCTCCGAGGCGAAGTCGGCGAGCCGCGAACGCTCACCTCGCGACAAGGTGATGTGGCCGTGATGCGCCCAACCGCGGAAGCGATTGACCACGTAGGTGAGGCCCGAGGTGGTCTCGGACAGGTACGGGGTGTCGATCTGAGCGATGTTGCCGAGGCAGATCAGTTTGGTTCCCGGGCCTGCACGGGTCACCAATGCCTTCATCTGTTTCGGTGTCAGGTTCTGGGCTTCGTCCAGAATCAGGAAACGGTTGAGAAAAGTACGGCCGCGCATGAAGTTCAGAGACCGTATCTTGATGCGGTTGCGCAGCAGATCGTTGGTGGCGGCACGCCCCCAGTTGCCACCCTCCTGATTTTGGGTGAGCACCTCGAGGTTATCCATCAACGCCCCCATCCAGGGCTCCATTTTTTCCTCTTCCGTGCCGGGCAGGAAGCCGATGTCCTCGCCCAGCGGGATCGTCACACGCGTCATGATGATCTCATTGAAGCGGTTGGTCTCGAGCGTCTGCGCGAGGCCGGCTGCGAGCGTCAGCAGCGTCTTGCCAGTACCCGCCGGACCGAGGATGGTCACGAAGTCGATCTCGGGATCCAGCAACAGGTTCAGGGCAAAGTTCTGCTCGCGGTTACGCGCATTGATACCCCACACCCCGTGTCGATCGCCGCGGTAGTCCCGGGTGACCTCCAGAACGGCGGAGTCACCTTCGATGCGTCGCACGATCGCCTCAAAACCCTGCTCGCCGCCCTGATACACGAACAGGTTCGGCGCCCAGTTGGCGACCGCCCGGCCGCGGATGCGATAAAACGAGCGCCCCCCGTGTTCGTGCCAGGACTCAAGCTTTCGGCCAGCCTTATCCCAGAAATTGGAGGGCAATTCCTCCATGCCCGTGTAGAGGAGGTCCGCATCTTCGATTGTCTTGTCGCTGGAATAGTCCTCGGCATGAATGCCGATGATGGCTGCCTTGATGCGCAGGTTGATGTCTTTTGAAACCAGCGTCACCCGCGCGGATGCCTGCTCCTGCTGTAGAGCCAGCGTTTGAGCCAGAATCGCGTTATCCGCACCGCCGCCCGGCAGCGTGTCCGGCAGGCCGCTCGATAGCCGCCGTGTTTGAAAGTACAAACGGCCGGTGGGTGGTTTTTTACCGCCGGTCGTGTACTTGGCCGGCGGCAGTTCGAGACCGTTGTCGATCTGTTGCTTGCTGGCATTCGCCATCAGCTCATCGAGGAATCGGCTGACTTGCCGCACGTTGCGGGCCGCCTCGGACAAGCCTTTCTTGCCTGCATCGAGTTCCTCGAGGACCGTCATGGGTATGAAGATGTCGTGTTCCTCGAACCGGAAGATGGCCGAGGGGTCGTGCATCAGCACGTTGGTGTCGAGGACGAAGATGCGGCGTTGCGGTGTCTGCCGTTTGGAGCGAGGCAAGGTTGACTCCGTGGCTGCTCAGAGCGACTGAGCGGCAGCCAGCACCTCTTCGGCGTGGCCGTCGACTTTGACCTTGCGCCATTCCTGACGCAAAACGCCTTTCGCATCGATCAGGAACGTGCTGCGTTCGACGCCCAGATATTTCTTGCCGTACATGCTTTTTTCTTTGATTACATCGAACAACTGGCACGCCTGTTCTGCTTCATCCGCCAGTAGTTCAAAGGGGAAGGCATATTTGCCCTTGAACTTCATATGCGACGCCAGCGAATCGGTGGAAATGCCCACGATGTCGGTTTTGGCTTTCATGAACTGGGCATGCAGGTCTCGGAAGGCTTCGCCTTCCTTGGTGCAGCCGGAGGTGTTGTCGCGCGGATAGAAATAGACCACCAGATTGCGGCCGACGGCAGCGCTCAGGCTGAAATCCGCGCCTGCGGTGGAGGGCAGCTTGAAAGCAGGAACTTTCTTGCCAATGGAAACGGTTTTGCTCGCAGTCATGGTGTCAGGCCTTGAGTGGTTCGAGAATCGCGTCGAGGTTCATGTGATCGCAAAGGTCCATGAATTCTTCGCGCAGCGCGGCAATGTGGATGCGGTTCGGTACGTGCACGACCATGTACAGGGAGAACATCGGCGCCCCGGTGTGGGTCGAGGTGAACGTGCGGGTATTGATCTCGCCCATCTCGATACCACGGGAGGAGAAAAAACCCGATAGCGCGTGGAGTACGCCAGGTTGATCGAGGCACATCACGTCGACGCTGAAAGCCATCATGTCGGGCCGAGCCGGGCGCGCCTCGGTACGGCGGGTGGTTACCGCGAGACCTGAGGTCTCGCCGAACCGCGCGAGTTCGCCCTCCAGTTTGGCCAGCGTGTGCCAGTTGCCAGCCACCAGCATCAGGATCGCGAACTCGTTGCCAACTGCGACCATCCGGCTGTCCAGAATGTTGCCGCCGCACTCGGTCACGACCCGAGTCAGGTCGTAGACGAGGCCCGTGCGGTCGGTGCCGAGGGCGCTGAGGGCGATCAATTGCTTCATGGTTTCTCCATGGTGCAGTTTAACGGCAGGACGGCCGTCCAACACGTGATTTCTCCTTGCCGCGGCCGGAATCCGTTGAGTACTATCCGCGCCTTCCTAGGCAAGGCGGCAGCATGTTCCGAGGCAGTATCCCAGCGCTGATCACGCCCATGCAAAGCGATGGGTCGATCGACTACGTCGCGTGGGATCGCCTGCTGGAATTTCACTTGACATCCGGGACGGACGGAGTGGTGGTGGGCGGCACCACCGGTGAGTCGCCGACCCTGGAGGTCAGCGAACTCGAACAACTGGTGCGGCGCGCAAAACAACGCCTAGGTGGTCGGATCCCGGTTATCGCCGGCAGCGGGTCGAATTCGACGCTCAAGGCCATCGCGTTGTCGAGGTCCATGCAGGACGCCGGTGCCGACGCCTTGCTGGTGGTCACGCCCTATTACAACAAGCCGACCCAGGAAGGTCTCTATCAGCATTTCATGGCGGTGGCCGATGCAGTGACCATTCCCGTCATCCTCTACAACGTGCCCGGTCGTACGGGCTGCGATCTGTTGCCGGAGACGGTGGTCCGACTGTCGCAGCATCCGCGTATCGTCGGCATCAAGGAAGCGACCGGCGATCTCGCTCGCGCTGGGTTGATCTTGGGCGGAGCGAGGCCCGGATTTCTGTTGCTGAGTGGTGATGACCCGACCTGCGCCGATTTGATGGCTCGGGGAGCATGCGGAGTGATTTCGGTCACCGCCAACGTGGCGCCGCGATCGATGCATGAGGTGTGTGTAGCTGCGTCGACAGGACGGCATGCTGAGGCGCAACGGCTGAATGAGTCCTTGCAGGGCCTACACGCGGCAATGTTTCTGGAGGCGAATCCAATCCCCGTAAAGTGGGCGGTGGCGCAGTTGGGCCTCATCGGTCCGGCACTGCGGCTGCCACTCGTGCCCCTGTCAGCACACCTGCACGCGTCGGTTTTGGCCGCCTTGCACGCCGCGGGGATCGCCCAAGCTGCGTGAGCAGGGCGGCAGACTAGCCGCGGCAGGGTGGTGCGTGTACCCTTGCGCGCTTCGGTGAGCGTCGGAGAGGTGGCCGAGTGGTCGAAGGCGCTGGACTGGAATTCCAGTAACATCTAACCGGTGTTCGTGGGTTCGAATCCCACCCTCTCCGCCAGATCCTGCCGGTTCGGCCTCGAAATAGTTAGCTGCGCTCTGTCAAGGCGCGAACTGATGTGCCCCGACCGCGCAGCCCCGATCAGCATGCCCGCCAGCGATCGGCAGACGGTCGCGACTTAGTCCTAGGCGCTCGCCGGGTACGCCTCAGACGGACCCCGGGCTACAATGGCTGCGCCATGGAAGACCCCCTGATCCGGATGCGACGCCAGCCTTTGCTGGCCCCTTTGCTCGTGCCCTTGCTGGCACTGCTGGCAGCCGGCGCGGGTGTCTATTGGATAGGCAGTTGGGCACGGACCAGTGTCGTGGTGCTCATCCATCATGCGGAGGCGGGGGAGAGCAGTACCGGCGATCCTGACCTGAGTGTCGCGGGGGAGCGGCGGGTTGCCAAACTGGGGGACGTCCTGGCCGACCTGTTGGGCTCACGCCGAGTCGATTATCTGTATTCCGCCGACACGCGTCGCGCCCAGCAGACCGCAGCCCCGATCGCCAACCAATTCAAGTTGCCGGTGAACCTCGTGATGAGCAGCGACTGGCCGGGGCTCGCCGGACGGATCAAGCGCGAACACCGGGGACGCACCGTTGTGGTGGTCGGCTACGTCACGACCCTGCGCTCGGTATTTTCTCAGCTGACCGGTGAAAGCATTCTGATGCCGGATGAGGAATACGATTCGATCTACGTCGTGGTCACGCCGAGTCCAGGCGAGACGCGTTGGTTCCGGATGCGCTACGGGCAGCGCTCCCTGCTGCGATCCGAATCTGAGAAAGAGAAATATAAAAATACTCTAGAGTATTGATTTTAAAGTTTAAATATTTATATTTTCCAGTGCTTTCGAGCTTTCAACGGGCTGCCTTGGCTCCCGCGGCCACCGCCTGTCGGACAAACGCTTCATGCGCGCCGATGCGCAAATCCGCCAGTACGGACCCTTGGATGCGGCCGTCCTGACCGATCAGATACGTGCCCCGCCTGACGCCGAACCCGAGGGGCCCGTCGAGTTCGTACGCCTTGACCGCCTGCTTGTCGGGGTCGGCGAGCAGCGTGAAGTTGAGGCCGTGTTTGGCGGCGAAGCGTCGGTGAGAATCGCTGTCCTGCGGGCTCACGCCGACCACCCGCAGGCCGGCAGCCAGTAAATCGGATTGCAGGTCGCGGAAGCTGCAGGCCTCTTTGGTGCAACCCGGAGTGAAATCCGCCGGGTAGAAATACAGGATCAGCGGACCTTCGCTCAGCAGACTTGCCAATGAGTGGCGCTTGCCGTCCTGATCGGCCAGATTGAACTCGGGCGCCTTGCTACCGTTGGTCAACATTGATCACCTCTTCATACGGGCGGTGGCCTTTGAGTAATCGACTTCCATGATTCGGTAGCCCGCATCCTGCATGCCGCAGCCAAGGTAGGTCTGCTGGGCGCGAACGTTGTCCAGTTCCACATAGAGCCGCAGGCCACACACACCCGGGGTCGATTTCGAGAGCGCTTCGATGTGTTCGTAAAGGGCCCGGAACACGCCTCGGCGACGCGCCTGCGGCAGCACGTAAACGCTCTGGATCCACCAGAACATGCCGTTGCGCCAGTCGCTCCATTCGAACGTGTACATCAACTGGCCCACCACCTCGCCGTCGATCTCCGCGACGTAGTAGCGCCCCCGACTCGGATCCTCGAGCGCTGCCGCGACGCCCGCATGGACTGTGTCTGGGTCGAGAATCTTGTGTTCGGTTTCAAGTGCCATGGCCGCATTGCCGCTCGCAATGAACGCCAAGTCTGCGGGAAGGGCGGGGCGTACATGGATTCTCATGGGTCGATAATAACGCCGACCAGTTCCGGTTGCGGCAGTTTGGCTGAGTGTTACAATCCGCGCGCTCGTGTGGGGCGGTAGCTCAGCTGGGAGAGCGTCGCGTTCGCAATGCGAAGGTCGGGAGTTCGATCCTCCTCCGCTCCACCAATATTCAACGCCCAACTGGTTCCAGTTGGGCGTTTTCATATCCTAGTCCGTCGATTGCATGCCCCCGGCGTGGCGCAGTGCGGGCGCAGTGTTGTTCCAGTTCAGACCCGCCATTAGGTACCATCCGGGTTCTACGCTGGCTGGGTGGATCGAGGCCGTGTTGGGCTTAGTAGAATCCAGTCGCCATGCCCCGGTAGCTCAGTGGATAGAGCGACCGCCTCCTAAGCGGTAGGTCGCAGGTTCAACTCCTGCCCGGGGCACCAACCCTGCGCAGCCGGCGGGGTCCGGGTGCTGACGGCCATTCGGCTATCGGCGTTTCATGACCACCAGCGTCACGTCGTCAAAAACCCGCTGGCTACCGATGTGTTGGTAGACATCTTCGATGGCCTTGTCGCGGATCACGTCAGCGGTATGGTGCCAGTGTCTCGCGATCACCGCGCAGAGCCGCTCGATCCCGTAATGCTCCCCGGCCGGGTTTTCAGCCTCGGTTACGCCGTCGGTGTACATGACGATGCCATCGCCAGGCTGCAGTTCCAATGTCCTTTGATCGACCAGATGGTCGATATCGTCGACCAGACCGACCGGAAAGCCCAGATCCAGGGTCCCGATGCGCTCTACGGTCCCGTTGCTGCGTGCCACCAGTATTTCTTCGTGTTGGCCGCTGATATGAACCACGCCGTCCGAGTAGTCGAGGATGGCCAAGGACAGGTTTTTATCCGACCCAAGCCTGCAAACGTTGCCGTATAGGGTCTTGTTGAGCGTGCCGAGGAACCGGCGCGGGTCTGTCTCGCCACTCAATTGCAGAGTGCGGACGATGGATTGTGTCATCAGCATGAGTACGCTGCTCTCGAGACCATGACCGGTCACGTCGCCGATGCCGATCTTGACGCGTCCTTCGTGCTGCTGGATGTCGTAATAGTCGCCGCCGACCTCATCAGCGGGGTTCATGTAACAGGCGAAATCGAGATCCCCAATCCGCTCGAGTTCTGCGGTCGTTGGCAGGATCATCTGCTGCAGACGCCGCGTCACGTCGAGTTCCGCACCCATGCGCAGGTTCTCGGTCTTCAATTGCGTCATCATCTGGCGGACTTGCTGCATCATCCCGTTGAACGTCGAGACGAACTCTCCCATTTCGTCCTTCGCCCGGTATTCGATGGGCCGACTGAAGTCCCCGCCGGCGACCGATTTGGCAGAAGTGCCTGCAAGTGCGAGCGGCTGGATGACGCGCTTGCGCAGTAAGAGCAGCGTAAGCCCCGCAATCGTGATCGCGAGCAGGCTGAGCAGAACGCCCGCAGATGACAGCATGCGACCCCGTTGCTCCTTCCGACGTATGTCGTTCGTCGTGCGGGTGTCGACCAGAGTGAAGAAATCATTGAGCGGGCTCATGATCTGGGCCTTGCTCTCGAGGTACTCGTTACCGAACATCAGTTTGCGCGCCAGTTCGAGGTCGGGCGGGCCGCTGCGCAGGAACCGTCCCGTGCCATCGTCGAAACGGCCCTCGACGGCGTTCATGGCCACTGCCTCGATCCGCACCAGTGCGTCTGAGTTGCGTTGGGCTTCCCGCAGCTTGGCGAATTCGGCAGCGGTGAATCCTTCCTTGCGCATGCGATCCTCGAGAGCTTGCGCCGCGCCATACGGTCGCGGTCGTTCACCGTTGGGACCCACCAAATCCCAGTACACGAGTTCATAATGCTCGGGGCGCGGCGCCTTGCCGTTGCGTATGGCCAGGATTTCGTCGAAATAGCGACGGAAACGCGGCTCGCCGGTCACTGCATACATGCGAGCCATCTGGGTCAGATCGTCGGAACTCTGGCGCAGTTCATCGGCCAGCAATTGGGAATGTTGTCTGCGGACCTCTGATTGGGCGATGCCCGCCTCGGTGCGAAATAGCCCGCCGAGAGTGCCCAGCAGGCCCATCAGCAGGGCAAACAGGCACGCATACAACAGCATGAAAATTTTCTGGATTTGCATCGCTGCTCCCCCTTTCCGCACCGACGACTTGGTGCCTGCATCACGCCGGCCCACTGAGGCGGGCGTCTCTGGGTCGAGACTCTCGCCCTCGGAAACAGTAGTTCATCGGCGATTGGTTTGCTGAGGCAACCGGTTCATACGGCGGTCTTTTCTCCGCGCGGTGCCTACGAGGATCGAGACCGCGGGACTGTGACGGACCGCGCGTTATTGAAAACAGGCCAGATTACCCATCGAAATACGCTGCCGAATCCGGTTAAAACGACAGTCCATTCCCACCCTGAGGTTGTCATGCATACAGTTCCCCTGGCGAGTCTGGGCAAAAGCGGTGTGATGATTGGCGGCTTGCCGATACCGGGCGCCGATCCGTGGCATGTCAGTCGGCACGATCCTGCCGTTACGATCATGACTGATTTTCGCGAGCGGGCATCTGTAACCGTCCGTGATGCTGCCAGGATCGACGATGCGCTCGAACACATGAAACACACGGGAGTACGGTGCGCGTTTGCGATCGACGAGCAGCGCCGGGTGGTCGTGGGCATGATTACCGCATACGACATCATGAGCGAGCGGCCCATGCGCCACATGCAAGCCACCGAGAGTCCGCGCAGCGAGGTTCTGGTCAGCGACATCATGACCCCGATCGGCGAGTGGCGAGTCGCGGACATGGAACTGGTCGAGCGGGCAACGGTGGGCGACATTGCCCGATTGTGTGATGCGTCTGGACTGACTCACCTCCCGGTCATGGAACTCAATTCTGCGGGAGAACGGCGCTTGCGCGGATTGATATCGGCCGCAAAGATCAGGCGGTTGCTGGGTTGAGGGTGCAGCGCTGACAACGGTTTGCGTTGTCCTGCATTTGGACTGGGGTTTTCGCTAAACTGTGACCCTGTCGCGAGCCCGCTGGCGGGCCCGGCGGTTTTGACTAGCGATAACACCCGGTCTGCAGGATGACTCACCTTAAAGCAATGCTCACTCCGACGCCGCTGGCGGCGGGCAACGATGCCTATATCGAGGCATTGTACGAACGCTATCTCGCTGATCCCGATTCGGTCGACACGCGTTGGCGGGAATATTTCGCGGGCATGAGCGGGAGCGGCGGGGACATCGCGCACGGCCCCGTGGTCCGTGAGTTGGAGCGCATTGCCAAGGGACCCCGGTCAGGCGGTGCGACGAGCGCGGGGCAGTTGGTGCCCTCGGACATTGCGGCGAAGCAGGGTGCGGTGTCCCGTCTCATCCAGATCTACACCAATCGCGGCCATCTGGTCGCCGACATCGACCCGCTTGGACTAATGGTCCGCCCGATTCCCAAGGTGCTGGGGTTGGAGTATTTCAACCTCAGTGCGGCGGATCTCGATTCAGAGTTTTTCACCGGTAGTCGCACACCGGCCGTCAAGCCGCGGCTCAAGCTGCGCGACTTGATCGAACAACTGAAGCAGATTTATTGCGGGACGATCGGCGCCGAGTTTGCTCACGTGTCGGATGAAACCGAACGTCTGTGGCTGCAGGATCGTTTCCAGTCGGGTCGCGTCGGGCAGCATTTTGGCGCAGAAGCTCGCCGCAATGTTCTCTGGGGTCTGACCATGGCCGAGGGTCTCGAGCGCTACCTTGCCACCAAGTACCCGGCTCAGAAGCGATTTTCACTCGAGGGCGGGGACAGCCTGATTCCGCTGCTCGACGATCTCATCCAGTCATCCGGCCCGCATGGGGTCGAAGACATCGTGATCGGGATGGCGCACCGCGGCCGACTCAACGTGTTGGTCAATGTATTGGGTAAGGATCCTTCGGCGCTCTTTTCCGAATTCGAGGGTCGGTACGACCTGGCCAAGCTGAAAGGCTCCGGCGACGTCAAATACCACAAAGGTTTCTCCTGCGACGTGCGCACGCCGTCCGGCAACGTTCACGTTGCACTGGCCTTCAATCCATCCCATCTCGAGGTGGTCAATCCGGTCATCGAAGGCTCCGTGCGAGCACGCCAGGAGCGGCGCGGCGATGAGACGGGCGCCAAGGTCATGGCTGTGCAGATCCATGGCGACTCGGCTTTCGCCGGACAGGGCGTCGTCACGGAAACGATGCAATTCTCGCAGGCCCGCTCGTTTTACACCGGCGGGACCATCCACATTGTCATCAACAATCAGGTCGGCTTCACGACCAGTGATCCGCGCGACACTCGGTCGACGCTCTATTGCAGCGACGTGGCGAAGATGATCGAGGCGCCAATACTGCACGTCAACGGAGATGACCCAGAGTCGGTCGTGTTTGCGGCGCGCTTTGCGCTCGATTACCGCATGCGGTTTCGCAAGGATATCGTGATCGATCTGGTTTGCTATCGTCGCCTCGGTCATAACGAGGCCGATGAGCCTGCGGCTACGCAGCCGGTGATGTATTCAGTGATCCGCTCCAAACCGACCACTCGTCAGGTATACGCATCACGATTGGTCGAACACGGGGTACTGACTGCGGTCGAGGCCGACCAGATGGTCGAAGACTATCGACGCGGTCTCGATGAGCGTAAGCCGCAGGCGAAGCATGTGTTGGGCCTCATCGGCAACAAGTACACCGTGGACTGGTCCAAGTATCTCGAAGTGGATTGGGATACTCCCGTTCGAACCGGCGTCGGCATCGACCGGCTCCGAGAACTGGCGGACAAGGTCACCCGGTACCCCGACGGATTCACCCTGCACAGACAAGTGCAACGTATCGTCGAGGATCGACGCCGGATGGCCGCAGGGCAAATCAGCGTTGATTGGGGCTTTGCGGAAACGCTTGCCTACGCCTCCCTGCTGGAAGAGGGCTATCCGGTCCGGCTGACTGGACAGGACAGCGGTCGCGGCACGTTTTTCCACCGTCACGCAGTGGGTCATGACCAGCAAACGGGCGCCACTCACACGCCGCTGCAGCACATCAAAGCCGGCCAGCCGCAGTTTCGGGTGACGGATTCGATCCTCTCTGAGGAAGCGGTGTTGGGTTTCGAGTACGGTTTTTCCACGACCGACCCGAATTGCCTGGTGATCTGGGAAGGGCAGTTCGGCGACTTCGTCAACGGTGCCCAGGTCATCATTGACCAGTTCATCAGCTCTGGCGAGGCCAAGTGGGGTCGCGCCTGCGGACTCACGATGTTCCTGCCCCACGGCTACGAAGGGCAAGGACCGGAGCATTCCTCCGCCCGTCTGGAGCGCTTCCTGCAATTGTGTGCCGAGAACAACATGATCGTCTGTGTGCCATCCACCCCGGCCCAGATGTTCCACATGCTGCGCCGTCAGATGTTGCGTGCTTTCCGCAAACCGTTGATCGTGATGACTCCGAAGAGCCTGCTGCGACACAAGCTTTCCGTCTCTCGGCTCGAAGACCTGACCCGCGGTGGCTTTCGCAACGTGATCGACGAGATCGATGAACTCGATCCGGCGAGTGTCCGACGCGTGGTCTTCTGTTCCGGCAAGGTCTACTTCGACTTGCTCGAGGCGCGTCGCGCCGATGACGTGCGCAATGTGGCGCTGGTGCGGATCGAACAACTTTATCCGTTCCCGGGCGACGAGTACGCGGCTGTCCTGCGGCGTTATCCTGCCGCCGCTGAGGTGGTTTGGTGTCAGGAGGAACCGCAAAACCAAGGTGCCTGGTACCAGATCCGTCACCGACTGCAGGGGCCGCTGACACCCGATCAGGAACTGCTGTACGCAGGTCGAGCCTCCGCGGCAGCGCCTGCCACTGGCATCAGTCCGCTGCATGCCTCGCAGCAGAGCGGCTTGGTGCTCGCTGCGCTCAAGGCCTCACCCAAGAGCGGTCCGCGGACCAAGCCTGTTGAAAAATCGCCGTCAGACAAAGCGGCGAAGACCGTTGCGAAGGTATCCCAGAAATCCGTCAGAGCGGGTGCGACAGCGAATCTCCCCGCCAAGGCCCCCAGGAAGAAGCCATGACCATTGAAGTGCGAGTTCCGCAACTGCCCGAATCCGTTGCCGACGCAACTGTCGTTGCTTGGCGAAAACAGCCCGGTGATACCGTAACGCGGGATGAGAATATCGTCGATCTCGAGACCGACAAAGTCGTACTCGAGGTTCCCGCTCCCGCGGCGGGCACCATCAAGGAACTGAAAGTTCCGAGTGGCGCAACCGTTACCAGTGGTCAATTGCTTGCGATCATCGATGCAGGTGATGTTGCTGTCGCTGCTGCGACCGTGGCCGCGAAGGCGGACAGCGCGGTTCAGACCGAAGCGGTCGGCGGCGCGAAGCTCGCGCCTTCAGTGCGGCGCTTGGTCGAGGAACACCACCTGCAACCGACTGGGATCGAGGGATCGGGTCGCGATGGTCGGATCACCAAGGGGGATGTCCTCTCGCACCTCTCCGAAAAGGAATCCAGCAACGCAGTACCTGCTGCAGCGGCCGCGCGCCCCGTAGCATCGGCAGTCGTTCCGATTGGTGCTCCGAAGGGATCGCGTGCCGAACGCCGTGTGCCGATGACCCGCCTGCGCGCGCGCATTGCGGAGCGGCTGATTCAGGCGCAGTCGACTGCTGCCATGCTGACCACCTTCAATGAGGTCGACCTGTCTGCGGTCAACGACCTGCGCTCGCGTTACAAGGAGCGCTTTGAGAAAGAGCATGGGGTTCGGCTCGGGTTCATGTCGTTTTTCGTCAAGGCCAGTATCGAAGCGTTGCGGCGTTTCCCGGTGATCAACGCCTCTGTCGATGGCAACGATATCGTCTACCACGAGTACTACGATATCGGTGTGGCGGTTTCCACTGACCGCGGACTGGTGGTCCCGGTCCTGCGCGATGCGGATGGGCTCGGTTTTGGCGAGATCGAAAAATCTGTTTCTGCGTATGCCAATCGGGCACGCGAGGGCAGCCTCACGCTCGACGAACTGACCGGCGGCACATTCACCATCACCAATGGCGGTGTGTTTGGTTCGCTGCTGTCGACCCCCATTCTCAACATGCCGCAGAGCGCGATTCTGGGGATGCACAAGATTCAGGAGCGGCCCGTAGTGGTCGGCGGCCAAATCGTCGTGCGGCCCATGATGTATCTGGCGATGTCCTACGACCACCGCATCATCGACGGCAAGGAGGCAGTTCAGTTCCTGGTGGCCGTGAAGGAAGCGCTGGAGGATCCGGCGCGTCTGCTGCTGCAGGTCTGATGCATCTTGAGGTTCAGGAGTTCCCATGTCTGACAATCAATTCGACGTCGTCGTCATCGGTGCCGGGCCGGCCGGGTATCCATGTGCCATCCGCGCGGCCCAGAATGGTCTGAAAGTCGCCTGTATCGACGAATGGAAAAACGCGGACGGTAGCTATGCGTTCGGCGGCACGTGCCTCAATGCGGGCTGCATTCCATCCAAGGCGCTGCTCGAGTCCTCGGAGTTGTACCACCGGGCCCAGACTGAGTTTGCCGCCCATGGTCTCAGCGCCACTGGACTTGCCTTCGATGTCGCGACGATGCAAAAGCGCAAGACGCAGATCGTCAAAGCGTCGACGCAGGGGATCGCGAGTCTGTTGAAGGCAGCGGGAGTGACCGCGCTGCAAGGGCATGGCCGGCTGTTGTCGGGAAACAGGGTCGAGTACACCGCAGCCGACGGCAGCAAGCGCGAACTGAGCGCGCGTCATGTAGTCCTGGCCACCGGTTCTGCACCGATGGAGCTCAAGTCGGTGCCGTTCGACTGTCGAGCGGTGGTCGACTCGTGGGGTGCGCTGGAATTTACCGAGGTTCCGAAGCGGCTGGGCGTCATTGGTGCTGGCGTGATTGGCTTGGAACTCGGCAGCGTCTGGCGGCGTCTGGGTGCCGAGGTGGTGGTGCTGGAAGCCATGGACCAGTTCCTCGCGATGGCAGATCAGCAACTGGCAAAGGAAGCGCTTAAGCATTTTCGTAAGCTCGGGCTCGACATCAAGCTCGGCGCCAAGGTCAGCGGCGCTGAGATCGGTCAGGACGGCGTGACGCTGAAGTATGCCGATCAAGCGGGTGCGAAAAGCGTCACGGTGGATAAGGTGGTGGTCGCCATCGGCCGTCGGCCATACACGCGAGACCTGTTGGGAGAGGGCGTGGCAGTTGAACTCGATGAACGTGGTTTCATCAAGGTCGACAACGAATGCCGGACGACGACACCCGATGTCTGGGCCGTGGGCGATGTCGTGCGCGGCCCGATGCTCGCCCACAAAGGCAAAGAAGAGGGCGTCATGGTTGGCGACCTGATTGCCGGGCGGGTCGCGGAAGTCAATTACGCGGCGGTGCCGTCCGTCATTTACACCGCCCCTGAAATCGCCTGGGTCGGCCAGACCGAAGAACAGGTGAAGGCCAGCGGCCGTGCCTACAAGACGGGCTCGTTTCCGTTCATGGCGAGCGGACGTGCCCGCGCCATGGAAGCGCCGGCCGGATTCGCCAAGGTCATCTCGGCGATCGACGATGACACCATTCTCGGCATTCATGTGATCGGTCCGATGGCGGGGGAACTGATTGCCGAAGCCGTGCTCGCAATGGAGTACTCGGCGAGCACGGAGGACCTGCAACGCACCATGCATGCCCACCCGACCTTGAGCGAGGCATTGCATGAGGCGGCTCTGGCGGTGGACAAACGGGCGATCGACTACCCCAACAAATAGGTCTCGGACGGCAGCGGCGCTCGCAGCCCGGCTGGTCGGGTCAGCCGCCGGGTCACCCGCGCCGACGCACGGATATGACGTTCTGCAGACCCCCGATTCGGCTCAACAGGCGACTCAAGTCGTCCACACCGTGGACTTGCGCGGTGAGGTCCACGGTTGCCGTGTTCTCGCGCGAGTTCGTGACGGTATTCATCGCCTCGATGTTGATCCGCTCATCAGCAAGCACCGCGGTGATGTCGCGCACCAGCCCGCGACGGTCGAAGGCGTGGACCACGATCGAGACCGGGAAGGTTTCTGCGGTCGAAGGTCGTCCCCAATCGACTGCCATGACGCGCTCGGGGTGCGCGTCGCGCAAGCGGAGCAGGTTGGGGCAGTCTGTGCGATGGATGCTGACACCGCGTCCCACGGTCAGGTAGCCAGCAATGGGTTCATGCGGCACCGCTTTGCAGCAGCCGGCCATCACGCTCAGCAAATCGCCGACGCCGTCCACGACGAGCCCGCGCGACCGCGCTGAGCCGGCTGTTGCAGGGCGGGTCTTCGGTAATCGCGGCGGTTCACGCGCCTGCAATCGACGTTGGATTGCCCCGGCCACCTGAGCCAAGGTGATTTCCCCTTCACCGAGACCGAGATGCAGCGCGTCGATACCGGGCAGGTCGAGTTCGGCCAGCAGCTCCGGCATCGGCAGATTACGCACGCCGAGCCGTTCGATTTCCCGCTCCAGCAGCTGTCGCCCCTGTTCACGGTTTTGTCCCTCGTCCTGCTTGCGAAACCAGTTGCGGACCTTGGCCCGGTTGCGCCCCGACGCGAGAAATCCCAGTTGGGGCGAGAGCCAATCCCTGCTCGGTTGCGGCTGCTTTCCCGTGATGATCTCCACCGTATCGCCATTGGCAAGTTTGTGATCGAGCGAGACCATGCGACCGTTGACCTTGGCCCCGCGGCAGCGATGGCCGAGGTCAGTGTGTACGTGATAGGCAAAATCGAGCGGGGTCGCGTCCTTGGGTAAGTCGACCACCTCACCCTTGGGGCTGAGTGCATAGACCCGATCGTCGAAAATGTCAGCCTGCAGCCCATCCAGCAGGTCGCGCTCCATACCGGCGCGGTGCTGGGGCTCGAGCAGTTGCCTCAACCAGTTGATCTTCTGCTGAAAACTCGCCTCGGCCTGACGACCCTCCTTGTATTGCCAATGTGCGGCGACACCGAGTTCGGCATGGTCGTGCATGTCCCGGGTGCGAATCTGCACTTCCAGCGGGAGCTTGCCCGGGCCGATCACTGCGGTATGCAATGACCGGTAATCGTTATCCTTGGGTGTTGCGATGTAGTCGTCGAACTCGCCGGGAATGAACGGCCAGTGCCCGTGCACCATGCCGAGCGCCGCGTAGCATTCGGAGACGGTATCGACGATCACGCGTACCGCAAGTACATCCATGACCTGATCGAACGCGAGCCCCTTGCGATACATCTTTCGCCAGATACTGTAGATGTGCTTGGGTCGGCCGGTGACCTCGCCGCGAATGCCCGCCGCCTGCAGGGCAGCGACCAGTTCGCGTTGAACGTCCGCGATATACCGCTCGCGTTCGTCGCGCTTGACGCGTAGCCAGCCTGCGATGCGTTTGTATTCCTCCGGCTCGCTGAATCGGAACGCCAGATCCTCCAGCTCCCATTTCAGCTGCCAGATGCCAAGTCGATTGGCGAGCGGGGCATAGATTTCCCGGGTCTCGATCGCAGCGCGGCGTTGCGCCTCGACCCCCGCATTGCGCAGCGCCCGCAATCTGACCAGTTGCAGGGCAATCCGCAGGAGCACCAGCCGTACATCGGCTGCCAGCGACAACAGTAATTTGCGCAGTCCCTCGGCCTGCTCAGGCCGCAGTTCGGTTCCCGGATTCCAGCCGGCGGGAATACCGCTGTCGCCGATACGCTGCAGCTGTGTTGCCAGTTGCAACGCGGGTTCCCCGAAGAGCGTGGCTGCATCGGGCGGGCTCAGTCGACCGGCCTGCAGCAAGGGCACGGCAAGGCCAGCCAGGATCAGCTCGTCGCCAACCTGCATGCCGGCCAGCAAACCCGCGAGCTCTAGGCTCTGCGCCGTGGCCACATCCGCTTTTAGCGCGCCAACGGCGTCGACGGCGCTGCGCACCGCCGGTGACAAGCCCTCGATGTTGATTTCAGCGTGTTTCACGCAGGAGTATCATACGCTGTCATCTACAT
>Ga0114972_10000002_pt1 | contig 188052 bp, 163 predicted proteins | sample M_140807_EF_Meta_FD_87354 | JGI IMG/M metagenome (GOLD analysis project Ga0114972, IMG submission 87354) | Freshwater microbial communities from Lake Montjoie, Canada to study carbon cycling - M_140807_EF_MetaG | ecosystem: Environmental > Aquatic > Freshwater > Lake | place: Lake Montjoie... | reverse complement strand
GAGAAGAAGCCTGACGAGAAGAAGCCTGACGAGAAGAAGCCTGACGAGAAGAAGCCTGACGAGAAGAAGCCTGACGAGAAGAAGCCTGACGAGAAGAAGCCTGACGAGAAGAAATAACCCTGAACTGTTGCCTGGGGGCAGGCATTTTTGTGGAGAGGGAATCGAGACATGGAGAGGGATAGGATGCGGATGCCTGGCTGGCGGGATCTGGCGACGGCAGCGGTACTGTTGGCCGCCGGGATCGTGATTGGCCTCGTGGTCGCCCCGCGGCCTGCGGTTTCGCGGGCGCTGGCGCTTGGCTCGCTGGCAGACGAATCGTTTGCCGTCTGCACGGTGCCGCTCTCGGTCGGTGTCGAAGGGATCTTCATGCTCGACTTCGAGACAGGCGAGCTGTCTGGTGGTGTCATGAATCCGACGACGAGGCGGTTCATGGGCGCCTACAAGCACAACGTGCTCGGCGATCTCGGTTTCAAGGCCGGGCAGGTCAAGAATCCGAAGTTTCTGCTCGTCAGCGGGGGGGCCGAGATGGCAGCGGCCGGCAGCCTGCCGCTGGCATCATCACTGCTCTACGTGACCGACTCCTCGACCGGCGTCACCGTGGCCTATGGCATCCCCTGGAACTCACAGCAGGCGGCCCCGGCATCGGTGGGCACGGAACTGCTGCCGCTGGATGTCGCCCGTCCTCGGGGCGGCGGCACGAAGGCCGGCGGGGCCAAGCCGACAGGTCCCGTGAAGGCCAAGGACCGCTGACCGCCTGATGGAAGAAGGCCGGATGGAAACCCACGGGCAGGATCTGGCGATCACCGTCAACGGCGAACCCTACCGCGCCCCGGTCGGGTCGTCGGCGCTCGAGATCGTGGCCGCCCTCGGTCTGGCGGGCAGGCCTCTGGCCGTCGAGGTGAACGAGCAGGTGGTTCCGCGGGCCCGGCTGGCAGCCTGTATGCTCACGGCGGGCGATCGGATCGAGATCGTGACGCTTGTCGGCGGCGGCTGAGACGAGGTTCCCGGCACCCACACCATGAACAGGTCAAGCACCATTGATCCGGCCGGCCCGGCGGCAGCCGACGATCTCCGCGTCGGCGGCGTGACGCTCCGCAGCCGGCTGGTCGTCGGCACCGGCAAGTATCAAAGCTTCGCCGAAATGGCCCGCTGCCTCGACGCCTCCGGCACCGACTGCGTGACCGTGGCGGTGCGGCGGGAGCGGCTCGTGAACGCCGCCGGCGAAAACATCCTCGACCACCTCGACGCCTCCCGGTACACGATCCTGCCGAACACTGCCGGCTGCTATTCGGCCGACGACGCCGTCCGCGTCGCCCGCCTGGGCCGCGAACTGCTCCGTGATCTCGGCAATCCCGGCGCGGAATGGGTCAAACTCGAGGTCCTCGGCGACTCCCGCACGCTGCTCCCCGATCCGGTCGGCACGCTCGAGGCCACCGCCCGGCTCGTCGAGGACGGCTTCGCGGTGCTCGTCTATTCGAGCGACGATCCCGTGGTCGCCCGGCGGCTCAAGGATCTCGGCGCGGCCAGCGTGATGCCTGCCGGCAGCCCCATCGGATCGGGGCAGGGGATCCTCAACGCCAACAACCTGCGGATCTGCCTTGAGTATCTCAAGGCCGGCGATCCCGGGTATCCCGTGATCGTCGATGCCGGCGTGGGCACGGCCAGCGACGTGGCCGAGGCGATGGAGCTCGGCGTCGACGGCGTGCTGCTCAACACGGCGATCGCCCATGCCGCCGATCCGCTGAGGATGGCCGCAGCGATGCGGGCCGCCTGCTTCGCCGGACGTCAGGCGTTCCTCGCGGGGCGGATGCCGAAGCGGCTCTACGCGACGGCGTCGAGTCCGGAGACGGGCCTGATCGGCGGCGGGCCGCAGCAGTCCGGTGGAGCGGCCTGATGCTCGCCAAGCGGATCATCCCCTGCCTCGACGTCGAGAAGGGCCGCGTCGTCAAGGGAACGCGGTTCCTCGACCTGGTCGATGCCGGCGATCCGGTGGCCGTGGCGGCTCGCTACGAGGCGGAAGGGGCGGACGAGCTCGTGTTTCTCGACATCGCGGCGAGCCACGAGGGTCGGGCGATCATGCTCGAGGTCGTCCGCCGCGTCTCGGAGACGATCTTCATGCCGTTCACCGTGGGGGGCGGGATCCGCAGGCTCGACGACGCCTGTCAGCTCGTGCAGGCGGGCGCCGAGAAGGTGAGCATCAACTCGGCGGCAGTCCGCACGCCCGACCTGATCACGGAGGTGGCCGACCGGCTCGGGAGCTGCGCCACCGTGGTCAACATCGATCCCAAGCGGGTGATCCGCGACGGCCGCGAGATCTGGGAGGTCTTCGTCAGCGGAGGCCGGATCGCCACGGGGCTCGAGGCCGTTCCCTGGGCGAGGGAGGTCGAGGCCCGGGGTGCCGGGGAGATCGTGCTCACCTGCATGGATCGGGATGGCACGCGGGACGGCTACGACCTCGAGATCACCGCCGCCGTCAGCAGGGCCGTCGGAATCCCCGTGGTTGCCAGTGGCGGCGCCGGCAGCCCCGAGCACCTCGCCGACGCGATCGAGCAGGGGGGTGCCGACGCTGCGCTCGCGGCTGGAATCTTCCACTTCGGGCAGTGTACGATCCGTGAGGTGAAGGAGGAGTTTGCCCGCCGCGGCATCCCCGTCCGGCCGGTGCCCAACCAGCGCCAAGACGCCCGACATCGATGAGACATCCATGACGCTCGATCCCACCACGGCACCTGCTCAATCGACGGCCTCGTCGGCCCCCGCGGCCACGGTCCCGCCGGTCGAGAAGCCCGTCCCCGGAGACCCCGGCGACCGCGAGATCGACCGCCTCTTCGAGGCGATGGTCCGGCTCAACGGCAGCGACCTGCATCTCAAGGTCGGCCAGCCGCCGTTCATGCGGGTCAAGGGGGCGCTCCAGCCGCTCAAGTATCCGCGGATCGAGGCCGAGCACATGAAGCGGCTCTGCGGGCCGATCATGAACCCGCGGCACCGCAAGATCTTCGACGACGACGGCGGCGCCGACTTCGCCTACACCTGCGTGGTGGATGGCGTCCGCTGGCGGTTCCGGGTCAACATGCTGACCCAGCAGGGCTCCTGGGGCCTCGTCGCCCGTCGCGTCAACAACACGATCCCCGACTTCGAGAAGCTCTTCCTGCCGAACTCGATCGAAAGGCTTTGCCAACTCGACCAGGGGATGGTGCTGCTGGCAGGCGTGACCGGCTCCGGCAAGAGCACGACGATCGGGTCGATGCTCAACTACATCAACCGCAACTACCGCAAGCACATCCTCACGCTCGAGGATCCGATCGAGTTCGTCTTCACCGAGGACAAGTGCCTGATCAACCAGCGGGAGATCGGCAATGACGTCCGCAACTTCGAGATCGGCATGAAGCATGCCGTCCGCGAGGATCCGGACATCATCCTCGTGGGCGAGTTGCGGGACGTCGAGACGTTCAAGACGGCGATCCACGCCGCCGAAACGGGGCATCTGGTGTTCGGCACGATCCACGCCGCCAGCGCGCCGAGCACCGTGACCCGGATCCTCGACCTGTTTCCGCAGGAGGAGCATGCGGCGATCCGCAGCGCCATCGCGTTCAACATGAAGGGCATCGTCGCCCAGAAACTGCTCAAGTCGATCAAGCCGGGGGTGAGCCGCGTGCCTGTCGTCGAGATGATGTTCTTCGACGTCCTCGTGCGGAAGTACGTCCTCGAGGAGCAGGACCACCTGCTCGCCGACCACATCCGCAAGTCGGCCAAGGACGGCATGCAGGACTTCACCATGAGCCTCAAGAGCCTGATCGACCAGGGGCTCATCGACCGGAATGACGCCCTCGAGATCGCGCCCAACCGCGAGGCGCTGATGATGTCTCTCAAGGGCATCGGAGTCTCCTGATGCCACCGGATCGGAGATTCGCGACCGGCCGACTGCCGGCGGTGGTGCTTTTGCTCTGCCTCGCCGGCCTTGTGATCCCGGTGGCCGATTCGGGCCGATCTGTGCATGCAGCCCAGGATGCCGCCGCCCCCGCTGGGCAGGAAGACCAGCGTCCCAAGGGGGAAACCCTCGGCGAGGACCAGCGACAGAAGGCGGCTGCCGATGCGGAGGCGAAGGCGGCCGAGGAGGTCGTCGAGGAGGAGAAGGGATTCGTTCGCGGCAGCGGCGGCGGTCTGGCGATCCTGCCGGCGGCGGTCTGGTGGCTGCTCGTATTGCTCTGGGCAGGCACGACCAATTGGGCGGCTGCCGACCGCTCGAAACTGCCGACCTTCGGTCATTTCTGGCTTCCGCTGTTGACCGGGCCGTTTTTCGCGGTGGCCATTCTTGCCTGGTGGCTTCCCTGGTCGTTCGTCGCCCTGCCGCTGCTGGCGATCACCTGGCTCGGACCGCTCCTGCCGTATGCCCGCCTGCGGGACGCGAAGGTCGGCGTCGATGATCGGGTGCTCTCGCTGCACCACGTGTCCAAGTCCGCCGCCGGCATGCTCAGGCGGGTCGGAATCAAGCTTCCCGAGGGGGAAAAGAAGCCCGGCTTTGCGCTCCCGGACCTGGCCCTCGCGGGGGTGTTCGAGGATCCGTCGATCGATTCCAAGGCGCTCGCGGCCGAGGCGAAGGCGATGCCGGGCTTCGCCCCCTTCCGCGAACTTTTGCAGTGGGCGGTATCCGCCCGGGCCCGGCAGGTCGTCCTCGAGATGGGCGAAACGGGCACGAAGGTCAGGCAGCGGGTCGACGGTGCCTGGCAGCCGTCAAAGCGACCGGTCGCCGTCCGCGAAAAGATGAAACGCGTGGAGAAGTGGCAGGAGTCGGCACCGATCACTCCCGAGGCGACCACGGCCATGATGGAGGCCGTCAAGACGCTCTGTCTGCCGGCCAGGAAGTCGGGCAAGTCGTCGCGGTCCGGGAAGTTCATCGCCACGGTCGACCGCAAGCAGGTACCGGGTCGGCTCTCGCTCGAATCAACGCCTGCCGGCAAGAGGATGGTGATCGAGTTGGACCAGCCCGACCCGACGTTCCCCACGCTGGCCGCCCTGGGTATGGATGAAGCCGCCGCGGGCAGGGTGGCCAGGGCACTCGTGCTCGAGAACGGACTGGTCGTCGTCTCAGCGCCGTCGGGAGAGGGGCTGACGACCACGTTCACGCAGGTCGTGCTGGCGACGGACCGCCTGCTCCGCGACATCGTGCTGATCGAGGACGCAGCCTCGCCGCTCAAGGAGATCCAGAACGTCAAGCCGTTTCGCTATGGCGGCGATGATGCCGCGACGCCTCTGGCCACGCTCGAGAAGGCGATGCTCGCCTACCCGACGGGGATCGCGGTTCCCGACCTTCGTGATGGAGAACTGGCCGTCGAACTCGCGAGTCGGGCGGCCGAGATGCTCGTCATCGTGGGCATTCGTGCCAACGATTCGATCGACGCCATCGAGAAGCTCATCTCCCTGGGGATGCCCCGGGAACCGCTTGCCCGGGTCCTGCAGGCAAGCGTGTCACAGCGGCTGGTGCGGAAACTCTGTCAGGGTTGCGCCCAGGAATTTCCGGCGACCCCGGAACTGCTGGCGAAGTTTCATCGGCCGGCCGAACCCGCCGCAACGCTCAAGCGGGCGGCCGCCGACGGATGCGGCGTCTGCTCGGGGCATGGTTTCATGGGCCGCACGGCCGCCTTCGAAGTTGCCGGAGGGCCGACGGTGAGCAAGGGCATCCTCGTCAAGGCCGACGCCAGGACGATGCAGAAGGCCGCCGCCAAGGACGGGACCGTGCGGATCAAGGACGCGGGCGTGGCGATGGCGTTTGCCGGAACGACGTCGCTCGAGGAGCTGCAGCGGGTTTTCAAGAAGGAGCCACAGGGATGAACGTCGGACTGATCGTCGACCTCTCGCTGCTTGTCATCCTGATCACGATTGCCGTGTTCGTGGCCCGCTGCGGACTCTGGCAGGCCGCCCTCGTGTTCCTCGACGTGCTCCTGGCCGCCAGTCTGGCGACCGCCTGGTACGAGCCCGTGGCCACATTCCTGCAGCAGTATCTCGCCCCCTACACCTACTTTCTCGACATCGTGGCGATCTGGGTGCTGTTCACGGTGCCACTGTTGGTGCTGATGACCGCCACCCAGCAGGTGGGCAAGAGGGCCGTGCATTTTCCAAAGTGGGTCGATCTCGCCGGCAGCATCCTGCTCGGCCTGATGACGGCCTGGACGGTGACCGAGTTCGCCGGGTTCTCGCTGCACGTCGCCCCGGTCCGAAACGAGGCCGTGCCCCTGCCGCCGGCGAAGTCGATGTTCTTCGGATTCGGCCCCGACTCCCGCTGGCTCTGGTGGGTTCGCGGTGGCTCCCGGAACGGGCCGTTCGCCGTGACCGATCAGCCGTTCGATCCCGAGGGCGACTTCTTCGCACGGCATGCCAAGCGACGCGAAGAGATCGCGGAGCAGCCGTCGCTCATTCTGCCCCAGTGAACCGGATCTTTTCGGAGGGCGAGTCGCACGATGCCTGACGGTGCGGCGGATTACCGGCCGATGAGCGTCGCCGCGGTGACTGCCGCGGCCCTCGGGGCCGCCTCGGCGATAGCGGTCGTCAGTCCCGTCTTCTGGGTCCTCCCCCTGATCGCAATCGCGATGGCGGTCGTCGGGCTTCGGGACGTCGCCAGGCCGGAACTGCCGAAGGCGGGGCGACTGGCGGCAATCGCCGGACTGGCGCTGGCGGTGGGGTTCGGCACCCAGGCAGTCGTCTCCACGGCGACCGGCCGGCTGCTGGCCGCCTCGCGTGCCGAGGCGGCGGCCAGAGTCTGGCTGGCGGCGATCCAGGATGGCCGCGTCGGGGATGCCCGAGGGATGTGCCAGCCTGAGGTCGCGGGGGCGGTGGAGTCTCTTGCGGCCTGTGTCGGGGGGCCGGCGGTGGTGCGACGCAGCTGGGCGGACGAGCCGAAGGATGCCTGGGTCGTCGAGGCTGCGATCGGAGATTGCGAAGCCGTGGTCAGGCTCGCGCCGACACGCACGATCCGTCAGGGAAGGCCCGCGGACCGATGGATGATCAACTCCGTCGATCTGGTCAGGAGTCGCGAGAACTGAAGCCGCGAACCGCGTCGATCGAGGATGCGCCGGCGGCGAGCATCACGAGACGGTCGAAGCCCAGGGCAGCCCCGACCCCCTCCGGCATCGAGTCGCCGTGGGCCTCGATGAGCCTGAGCGGCAGCGGCAGGGAAGTCCGGCCGTCGGCCAGCCGGACCCGATTGGCGGCCTCGATCCGTTCGCAGAGAACCTCCCGGCTCGGCTCCTCCTCCCAGCCGTTGGCCAGCTCAACGCCGCCGAAGAACAGTTCGAACCGTCGCGCGATTCGTGGATCGGCGGGATCGAGTCTGGCGAACGCCGCCTGAGCCGCTGGCCATGCCTCGAGCATGCAGGGCCGCTCATGTCCGAGACGTGGCGCCACCCGTTCGCCGAGCAGCAGTTCGAACCAGAGTTCGGCCGAGTCGCTGCAGCCCTCCGGCGGTCTGACGCCCTGCCTTCCGCCGGCCGCCCGCCAGTCGTCGAGCCGGGCCGCGAACGGATCGACACCGGCAAACTGGAGGAATGCCTCGCGGCAGCCGATCCGATCGATGCCACGGGTTCCGAGCCCCGCCTGACAGAGCCGGTCGAGCAGCACTGCCGCATCGTCGAGCCCGGTGCCCGGTGCGTACCATTCGAGCAGCACGAACTCCACGTCGTGGCGGTCACCCCGCTCGCCCGCCCGGAAGGAGCGGGCGAACTGGTAGATCGATCCCGAGCCGGTCGCCAGCAGCCGTTTCATCAACGCCTCGGGGCTGGTCTGCAGGTAGCGGCTTCGGCCGTCGAGTTCGACCAGGATCGGTTCGATCTGGGCCTCCGGCAGCACCTCCGCCGAAAGCACGGGCGTATCGACCTCGATGAAGCCGAGCCCGTCGAACACGCCGCGGAGCCGGGAGCGAACGGCGGCACGGAGTTCGAGCATCTGCCGTATCGGAATCGGACGGCTCATGCTTTTGGCCGGGTTGTCGCGGAGGCGGGGATCAGACGGACGCGGGCTGCTGCCTGTCGGAGGAAAGTTTCTCGGCAGTCTCCCGATAGACAAGCACCGGACAGGGCGCCCGCCGCACGATCGCCTCGGCGACGCTTCCCATCAGGATCCGCGTCAGGCCGGTGCGGCCGTGGGTGCCGAGAACGATCACTTCGGCCCCCTCCTCACCCGCGATCCGGACGATCTCGCCGGCCGGATCACCCATCGTCAGCCGGTGCACGAACGGCACCTTCGGGTCGGAGGGCTTCACGTCCTCGAGCATCTTCAGGATCCGCTCCGAACTCGGCTCGGGAAGGCCGTAGTAGAGCTCCCCTCCGCCGTAGGCGAGCGGCGGCTCCTCGACATGGACGATCAAGAGTCGGGCGGCTGACTGGAGGGCCAGCGCCTCGGCATGACGCAGCGCGGCGTCGCTGGCATGGGAGAAGTCGGTGGGAAAGAGAATCGTTTTCTGCTCTGCCATGGCGGGAACTCCTGCGGTTGACGGCATGCCTGCCCGGGAGATGGAGCGACTCATCCTCGGAAGTATTCTACGCTGCGGGCAAATCGGCCGTAGGGAAACCTCGCTCGCCGGCGCCAAGCCCGGAGGGCCGGGTCAACGCCAGCGACCTCCCGCGAACTATCGCAGCCGCATGCCCGGCAGGGCGCCCGAATCGGGGCTGAGCAGGTAGACGCCGTCGGCGCCGGCGCCGCTGGCCGCCACCACCATGCCTTCGCTGAGGCCAAACTTCATCTGCCGCGGGGCGAGGTTGGCGACGACGACCACGAGCCGGCCGACGAGTGCGGAAGGCTCGTGGAAACCCTTGATTCCCGCGAACACCGTCCGCGTGACATCGCCGCCGAGGCCGATCGTGAGTTTGAGCAGTTTCTTCGCCTCGGGAACCTCCTCCGCGGCGAGGATCCGGGCCACCCGGAGGTCGACCTTCGTGAAGTCGTCGATCGTGCAGGTGGCGGCGAGCGGTTCGGCGGCGAGTGGTTCGGTGGAATCGGCGGTTGGCTGCGTGGTCATCGAAGGTCCTCCGGGTGAGTGGGAGCCGGGCTGGGGCGGGGCCTCGGCGAGCGACTGGGCAAGCATGGCCTCGATCTGTGCGGCCTCGACCCGTTGCATCAGCGGCGTGAACCTGCCGATGGCGAGCCCCTCGAGCGGCCGCTGGGATTCGTCCCAGGATCGAATTGGTCCACCGACCAGGTCGCCCACCTGCTCCGCGAAACGCGGCAGCACCGGCGCGAGATAGACGGCCAGCTGCCGAAACAGATTGAGCGCCACGGTCGCGACATCCTGCAGCCTTCCGGCGGCCTCGGGGCCGGCCTTGGCGAGCTTCCAGGGCTGTTCCGCGTCGACATAGGCGTTGGCCCGGTCGGCGGCGAGCATGATCGTTCGCATCGCCCGTGCGAAGTCGCATTCCTCGTAGGCGGCGGCGATCTCGGTGCCGTCGGCAGCCGCCGCGGCGAACAGGCCGCCGTCTTCGGGGTAGCGGGGCGAGAGGCCGGTATCGGCGAGCCAGCGGGCGGTGCGGCTGGCGAGGTTCACGACCTTGCCGACCAGATCGGCGTTCACCTTGGCGGTGAACTCTTCGAGATTGAGGTCGATGTCGTCGATCCCGCCGGAGAGCTTGGCCGCGTAGTAGTAGCGGAGCATTCCCGGATCGAGGTGTCCGAGGTAGGTCCGCGCGAGCAGGAAGGTGCCGCGGCTCTTCGACATCTTCTGGCCGTTGACGGTCAGGAATCCGTGGATCCTCACCTTCGTCGGCAGGGCCAATCCGGCCGCCTCCAGCATCGCCGGCCAGAAGAGGGTGTGGAAGTAGGTGATGTCCTTGCCGATGAAGTGGTGGATCTCGGCCGCGGCCTCGTCGCCTGTGGTCCGCTGCCACCATGACTCGAACGTCCCGCCGCTGCGTTCGCACCATTCACTCGTGGCCGCGAGGTAGCCGATCGGGGCGTCGAACCAGACATACCAGTAGTGCCCGGGGGCGTCGGGAATCTCGAAGCCGAAGTAGGGGGCTGGCCGGGAGATATCCCAGTCGCGGAGTGGTTCACCGAGGAAGTGGCCGGCGAGATAGTTGGCGATCCGGGGATCGAGGGCACCTGACGACCGGGTCCAGACGGCGAGAAATTCATGCAGCGCCTCGATCGTGACGAACAGGTGCTCGGCGGACCGAACCTCGGGCGTGGCGCCTGAGAGGGTGCTTTTCGGGGCCACGAGATCGGCCGGGCCATAGGTGGCCCCGCACTGCTCGCAGGAGTCGCCGTACTGGTCGGCCGCGGCGCACTTGGGGCAGGTGCCGCGAACGAAGCGGTCGGCGAGAAACACGCCGGCCACGGGGTCGAAGAGCTGTCGCACGTCGCGTGCCGTCACCAGACCCTTCCGCCGCAACGCCGACCAGATCTCGCCGCACAGCCGCCGGTTGGCGGGGCTGTCCGTGCTGCCGTAATGGTCGAAGGCGATCTGGAATCCGGCGAAGTCGGAGAGGTGGGCCTCCCGCATCGCGGCGATCAGTTCCTGCTCGCTGCGGCCCTCGGCCCGGGCCCGGATCATGATCGCCGTGCCGTGGGTGTCGTCGGCACAGAGATAGATGCAGGTCTGGCCGCGGAGCTTCTGAAAGCGGACGAAGATGTCGGTCTGGATGTACTCGACCAGATGCCCGAGGTGGATGTGCCCATTGGCGTAGGGCAGGGCGGAGGTGACGAGGATACGGCGTGGCGAATTGGGCATGGGCCGGATTGTAGGAACGGAGCGGGACTGTTGAAACGGGGAAACAACGCAGGAAGGCGGGTTGTGGCCATCGAGCGGAACCTGCCCGAGAGCGAAAGTGGCCTTGTCGCGCCGCAGCGAGGGCGGCACTATCCCGCCCGCTCGGGGCCACCGGCCGCTTCGGCGAGCCCTTGGGCCAATTGCCAGGGCCGGGCACCAGAACGAGTCGATTCGCAGCACGATGAATGACAGCGCAGACAGCATGGAGCCGCGGATGATCCTGTCCTCACGAGCCAAATGCAGCAGACGGCCGACGATACGTCTGGCGTCGATCATCTCCGTTCTTCTGGTTCTGGTCGCAATTTCCCAGCCGCGGGTCGCGGTCGCCGCGGCACCCGCGCCGTCCGGCACATCCCAGGCCGCCGGTCCTCTCGCCCCCGACGAGATCGTGCTCCTCGACTTCTCGGCTTCCTGGTGTGGCCCCTGCCGCTCGATGGCGCCTCTCATCGGCGAGATCGCCGCCGCAGGCTGGAACGTGCGGCACGTCGACGTCGATCGCGAGGGGGATCTCGTCCGCCGATTCGGCGTCACCGGCGTGCCCTGCTACGTCCTGCTCGTGAAGGGTCAGGAGGTCGGCCGGATCGACGGTGCCACGACACGGCCCGAGATGGAGCGGTTGCTCGCCAGCAGTCGGCAGCCGCAAGGTCTGATGCCGAGTGCTGTCGCCGGCCCGAACTCCCGGGCCCAGCTCCCGTCAGTTCAGCCGCTGCCGGGCATCCCGGTTCCAACCAGCATTCCCGACAAGCCACTCGCCCTCGAGTCGCCAGCCGCGAGGCCGGCGTCCGTGGAGGCGACGCTCGTCTCGAACACCCGGCCAGCCGAGGACGCCCGCGAATCCCTCGAACGGCTGCCCGCCGACAGCCGCGGGCCGGCACCATCCACGACGCCCGCCGCCGACATCCCGCCGCCGCTCTCCGCCTCCGACCGCGAGAGCCTCGAGCGGCGGCTGCTGAGTGCCACGGCAAGGCTGCGGGTCGGCGATCCGGGCGGCGCCTCATGGGGCACCGGGACGGTCGTCGACTGCCGCCAAGGGGAAGCGCTGATCCTGACCTGCGGCCACATCTTCCGCGACTCCGAAGGCAAGGGCATGATCGAGGTCGACCTGTTCGGGCCGAACGGGCCCCGCGGTGTCGCCGGACAATTGATCTCCTGCGATCTGAAACGAGATCTGGCGCTCGTGAGCGTCTTCACCGACGCCAGCATCGAGCCGGTCCGGGTTGGCGGACAGCAGCGGACCACCGAGGCGGGCGAGGCCGTCGTCACCGTCGGCTGCAACGGCGGTCAGAATCCCACGATCCATCACAGCCGCGTGACGGCGGTCGACAAGTATCTCGGCCCCGCGAACGTTCAGGTGGCGGGCCAGCCAGTTCAGGGCCGCAGCGGCGGCGGACTGTTCAGCCTCGACGGCACGTTGCTCGGGGTCTGCAACGCGGCCGACCCGACCGACAACGAGGGACTGTTCGCGGCCCTGCCGGCGATCCACGAGCAACTCGACGAGGCAGGGCTCGCCTTCGTCTATCGCAGCGTCTATCCGAGTGGCGGCGCGGTCGACTCGACGGCATCCAGCGCGCCGAGCATGCCCGCCGAGATGCCCCCCGTCTCGTTCGATCGACGCGATCGGGCCGACGCCCTGCCCACCGCCTCGACCGATGCCGGCCTGGCGGCCCCCGGTTTTCCTCAGGCACCACCAGCCATGCCGACGCCCCCGGCCGGCCTGCCGCAGCCGCTGGCGCAACAGGCCAGCTTTCCGCAGCCGGCCCGGAGCCAGCCCGCAACGCTCTCATCGGGGGAGCAAGCGCTGCTCGAGCAGGTGCGGATGCAGCAGGGCAAGGCGGAAGTGATCTGCATCATCCGGCCACATGGCACGCCCAACGCCGCAAGCGAGGTCTTCGTGCTGCAAAACGCGAGCCGCGACTTCGTCGACCATCTTTCGCGAACCCACACGCAGGCCAGTTCCGGGCACCGCCCGGCCGCTGCTTCCCGTTCTGAAGTCGCCGCGATCCCAGGCGCCGAGCCGCCACGATAGGCAACGCGATGCGGCAGGTTCTGATCCGCCACGGCGAGAGCGTTTCAAACGTCGAGGAGCGGGTCCAGGGACAGGCCGACGTCGATCTCTCCGATCTCGGCCACAGGCAGGCCGCAGCAGTGGCCGTCTGGTGTCGCGAGAATGCCGCCGAGGTCGACGAGATCTGGTCGAGCCCGCTCAGGCGTGCCCGCGACACGGCCGCCGCCATCGCCGCAGCAACCGGCCTGCCGCTCCGGATCGAGGACGATCTCAGGGAACTCCACGCCGGTATTTTTCAGGGGCACCTTTGGGCCGATCTGGAGGAACGGTTTCCGGAAGAGGTTGCCCGCTGGCGGAGCGGCGATATCCACTACGCGATCCCCGGCGGTGAATCGCGGTCGGAACTCTCGGCCCGCGGACGGGCGGTGCTCGAATCGCTCGCCTCGCGGCCCGTCGGCGGCATGATCGTCGTCGCCCACGGAGGCCTCCTGACCGCGGCCCTCGGCAGTCTCGTGGGCCGCGACCATCCGCTTCTGGCCTCCGCCGCTCAGCGACCGTTCACCAAACTTCCGGCGCTCGCCAACGCCTCGCTCACGCTGCTTCAGTGGCCCGGCCCGAGGCTCGTCTCGTTCAACGAAACGGCGCATCTGAAAGTCTTGGAGAGCGAAAGGGAGGCCATTGACAACTCACGCCTCCCGTGATCCGGGAGGGTTTGCCCGTACCCCGAGTGCCGGCCAAGGAAAATTCGGCAGGATGCCGAGATTTTCCGTGAAGCTACCCCCCGACTTCGATCGTGACAGGGTCTGCGTTGACGCTGTTGATTGGGCCGGGGCCGGTGCGGCCCGTGGCCCGGATCGTGACGCTGCCGCGGCCGAGGAGTTCGGCCGGCACCTCGATCGATGAAGAGCCGTTGTTCAGCCGGCCGAGCACCCGGCCCATGCCGAACACCACGACCCCCTCGAGCCCTTCTCCCGAGACGCTGACCCGCACGCTGCCCGAGGGATTGACCCGGCGCGGCTCGACGGTGAGCGTGAGCTTGCGGCCGCGGTTGCCGAACGAGACCGGCACGATCCAGCGGCCCTGGGATTCGATCGGCGAGGCATCGATCGCCACGACCCGCAGTTCGTGATGGCCGTCGGCCATCTGGGTGGTGTCGAGCGTGAACCGTTCGCCGAGTCCGCATTGGGATGCCCGGACGCCATCGACGAAGAGTTCGAAGCGATCGGCCTTGCCGCCCCCGGGGACATGGGCCCGGGGCTCGATTTCCAGGGTGCCCCGCAGCAGTTCGCCGGGCCGCACCGGACGGGAGTCGGGGGCGATGACGGCCTCGACGACCGGGATCGTGGCCCACGGCCGACAGAGCGGATCACCGACGACGATCAACTGGTAGGGAGAGCGGATCGACTGGTAGAAGGCCTCGGCGAGGTTTGCTCCGCGTGCGTAGTGCACCTGGATCGACGCATAGGGAAACTTTGCCTGGAGCGCGTAGGGCTCGATCACGGCCCCGCTGGAACCGGCGGCGCCCGCCCGGAGGAACTCCGAAAGCGGCGTCTGGCCGGCGGAACGGGAAAAGATGCCCCCGTAGCTGGTCAGGTTTTCGCAGATGGCGCCGGGCAGGATCGTGCTCCGGGATTTGGGCCAGTCGAAGTCGGCGGTGCCGGTCATCAGTCCGGCGACATCGCGTTTGCCGACCGGCAGCGCACCGTCGATCACCTCGGCCTTCACCCCGAGCGATTGGATCGCCTTGACCGCCGCCTGAAACCCGCCGCTGCGGGTGGTGGAACGGACGTCGGAGTTGCTCACGAAATAGATGGTGCCTGCCGGCCGGGTGCCGTCGGCGGTGGCTGCGGTCGAGAGGTAGCGGACGATCTCCGGCACGGAATTGCCGCGGCCGGCCGTGACGCCGAGCATTGCCGAGAGCAGGTAGCGGCTCCCGCCCGCCTCCATCAATTCCCCGGTCGGTCCCCAGCCATACCAGCCGCGGAAGCCGCGGGTCGTCTGCGGGATGCCCTCGGCTCCGAGCGGCCGCCAGTAGCGGTTGCTCGCCGGGTCGAGATAGGCCGGCCCCCCCTGCTGCACGCTGGCAAACAGGGTGGTCATGCCGGTGAGCGATCCGGAGGGAAATTTCTCCCGGCCGGCGAGTTCCCGGGGAAGTTCCTCGGCGAAGTCGATCCGCCAGGGGAAGTCGGCGGAGTAGACGATGTAGTCGATCTGCGGCGCAAGCTTGCGGGCATCGATCGCCTGCAGGATCGGCCGCAGGATCTCGCTGCGAAACCTGGCGATGGTCACGTTCTCATCGCTGCCCTGCCAGGGCAGCATCAGCACGTTGATGGGCGGGATGCCCCGCAGCGCCGCATAGGCGTTGGCGACGGCCAGGCTGTCGGCACTCGAGGAGTTGACCACCAGAAACAGGTTCTCAGGTCCGCCGCCGGCCCGCAGATCGGAGCCGACGAAGCCTGCGCCGAGCCAGCAGGCGAGACCGAAGAGGATCCGCCGCCTGCCAGAATGCACGGCGTGTCGGGAGGGCTGTCGTGCCATGATTGGGAGGGCCGGGAGGAGTGTTCACCCTGCGGTTTCTGACCTGCCTCGTTCTACCACGAACCCGGTAGACTGAAGTCATGGCATGCAGCGTCATCAGAGCGAGCCGGTCGCGACGGTCTGGACTCCGATTCGGAACGCTCGTCCTCGCGGTGCTGGTCGTCGCTGGGGCTTCGGCGGAAGAGCCCGCCGTGTTTTCCGGGGAGTCGGCCATGACCCACCTCGAGGCCGTCGCCGCCCTCGGGCCGCGGCCGAGCGGTTCCGACGGCATGACCCGGCAGCGGGAGATGCTGCTGCGGCATTTTCAGGCCGCGGGGGGCACCGTTCGGAGGCAGCCCTTTCAGATCCGCGATCGCCGTTCCGGCCGCGTCGTGCCGATGGAAAACATCGTCGTGGAATGGCATCCCGAGAGGCCGGAGCGAGTCCTGCTCGCGGCCCACTACGACACCCGTCCCTTTCCCGACCGCGATCCGGTCGAGCCGCAGGGAACGTTCGTCGGGGCCAACGACGGGGCCAGCGGGGTCGCCTTGCTGATGGAACTGGCCCGTTCGATGGGTTCGATCGACGGGACCGTAGGGGTCGACTTCGTGCTCTTCGACGCCGAGGAGTATGTCGTCGCACCGCGGGATCCCTACTGCCTCGGCTCGACCTTCTTCGCCCGAGAGCATGCGGCGGGCCGGATTCCCGGCGGTGGCAAACATCGCTATCGCTGTGGGGTGGTCCTCGACATGGTGGCCGATCGCGACCTCGAGATCTGGCAGGAGGGTCACAGCGCCTCCTGGCCCGACACGCAACCGATCGTCGACTCGATCTGGGACGTGGCGGCCAGACGCGGCGCCCGGGAGTTTGTGCCCCGTCCGAGGCACACGGTCGAGGACGACCACGTGCCGCTGCGGATGATCGCCCGCATCCCGACCTGCGACATCATCGACTTCGACTACCCGCAGTGGCACACCACCCAGGATACGGCCCGGAGTTGTTCCGCCGAGTCGTTGGCCGTGGTCGGCGGCGTGATCCTGCAGTGGCTGCGGGAGCTCCGCTGATCGGCCCTGCCGACATGGATGGGCCGTGATGGATCCAGCCCGAACCGAATCGCAGCCCGCGGCGATCCGCCAACTGGTCGTTCCCGATCTCGGCATCGTCGGCATGCCGCTGACCATTTCGCTCTGGCTGGTTCCGGCCGGGAGTGCGGTGCAGGAGGGGGATCGGGTGGTCGAGCTGAGCGCCGGCGGGGCGACCTGCGACCTCGAGTCGCCGGTCAGCGGCCGCCTCCTGCGGCAGCTTGTCGACGAGGATGACATCGTGGTGGCGGGAACCGTGATCGCCGAGTTCGGGACCGCGGAAGTCGCATGACCATGCTGCCAGAGGATCACGATCCGCCGTCCAGCCCGGGCTCTGCGGCCAGGCAGGCCGACCAGGCAGCCGTCCGGCAGGAATGGCTGCTGGCACTCGCCGGCGGGATCTCGATGTTTCTCGTCCAGCCCCCCGCCGACCTCTGGATGCTGGCATGGTTCGCGCCACTGCCGTGGCTGCGGCTGGTCCTCCTGCCGAGACTCGCAGCGGCCCATCCGTGGCGGATGCTCTGGGTCTCCGGATTCGTCCACTGGCTGCTCGCGATCCACTGGCTCAGGCTTCCCCATCCGGCCACGTCGATCGGCTGGCTGGCACTCTCCGCCTATCTGGCCCTCTATCTGCCGTTTTTCGTCTGGACGGCCCGCCGGCTCTATCACCACTGGCGTTGGCCGCTCGTGTTCTCGGCAACGGTCGCCTGGATTGGCTGCGAGCAGGCCCGCGGCTGGATTCTCGGCGGCTTCACCTTTGCCGGCCTCGGCCACACCCAATGGCGCTGGACGACACTGATCCAGATTGCCGACGCCTTCGGCGCGATCGGCGTCGGGGGGGTCGTGATGGCGGTGGCGGCCGCAGTCGCCACGCTTCTCTGGGCAGTCCGCACTGGCGGCACCGCCGCCGGCAGGCACGACCGGCGGCTCGGCCCGTGGCCCGTCGCAGCCGTTGCCATCGGCCTGCCTTTGGCCACGCTCGCCTACGGCTCCTGGCGGCTCGCCGGCGAGCCGCGGCCGCAGCGGCGGCCGCTCGACGTGCTGCTCGTGCAGGGATCGATCGACACCGAACTCAAGCACGACCCGGATGCGGCGGCCGAAGTGGCCCGCCACTACGACGACCTTACGCTCGGGGGACTCGCCTCCGAGACACGGCGGCCCGATCTGATCGTCTGGCCGGAGACGATGTGGCGCTGGGGCCTCGTCGAGATCGAAGCCGATGAGTTGCTGCCGGAGGCGGTGGTCGAACAGACGCTCGGTCCCGGGCCGGCCGCATCAGACCGCAGCGAATCGTCGCAGCAGGCCGCCGAGCGACAGGCTCGTTGCCGGGCCAGGCTCGAGGAAGAGCGTCTCGAGGCGGTCGCCGCCTTTGCCCGACGCTACGGCACCTGCTGGCTCGTCGGCCTCGATCGGCAGGTGATCAGCCCCCGGTTTCCGTCGGGCGCCCGGCACTTCAATGCGGCGCTCTTTCTCCGGGGCGACGGCCGGCCGCTCGGTCGCTACGACAAGATGCACCCGGTGATGTTCGGTGAATACATCCCCTTGGCCGAACGGTTTCCCTGGCTCTACGACCTGACGCCGCTCCCTGCCGGCCTGACGGCGGGCGTCTCTCCGGTGGCGGTGACGGTCGCGGAAACCCGGGTGGCGGCGACGATCTGCTATGAGACCGCCCTGCCGGAGGCGATCCGCTCGATGGTGCTCGAACTGGAGCGAACCGGCGACCGGCCCGACCTGATCGCCAATCTCACCAACGACGGCTGGTTCTGGGGATCGAGCGAACTCGACATGCACCTGGCGGCCGGCATCTTCCGGGCCGTCGAGGTTCGCACGCCGCTCGTGATCGCGGCCAACACGGGATTTTCGGCCTGGATCGACGGATCGGGCAGGCTCCGTGCCCGCGGGCCACGGCGGCAGACGGCCACGCTGCGGGCCGCTGTCGAGCCCGACGGCCGACGCAGTCCGTGGCTCGTCTGGGGGTCTGTGCCGACGGGGGGCTGTATGGCGGTCGTGCTGCTGTTCGCGCTTGAAGCGGCGTTGGCCGGGAGGGCGGCGCGAGCCGGCCTGCAGATGCGTTGACCGGCCGGCCGATGCAGGATTAGTCTGCAGGGAGGTGGAGACGGCATGAACATCATCGGCAAGATTTTCGTGTTTGCGGTGTTCGTCATGAGCCTCGTGTTCATGAGTTTCGCCGTCGCCATCTACTCCACGCACACCAACTGGCGGGACGAGATCACCCGCACCGCCGACCAGGTGCAGGCGAACAAGCCGCTGGGATGGAAGGCGCAACTCGATCAGTCGAAGAAGGAGCGGGAGACGCTCACCCAGCAGATCGACCAACTGACCCGGCAGGTGGCCGAGTCGGAGGCCGAGCGGGACCAGGTCGTCGCCAAGATCCAGACCGCCCTCGAGCAGAAGGACAAGGAGCTTCAGGATCTCCGCAAGTCGAAGGACGTCCGGGAGGACGAGCGGGAGAAGGCGCAGGCGGAACTGGTGACCGCCCGGGCCGAGCTCGAGAAGACCACCAAGGCCGTCGATGAACTCCGGGCCGAGGTCCGCGGGATGCAGGCCAAGGTCGACGAGCAGGTCGACCGGGCCACGAAATTCGCCTCTGAACTGCACGAGAAGGAATCGTTCCTCGAGATCGCCAACGAGCGAAAGGCGCAGCTCGAGAAGCAGGTGGCGAATGCACGGCTCCTGCTCAAGCAATATGGGCTTGCGATCGAGAGCCTGCCGCGTGATCACGTGCCCTCGATCGACGGCGTCGTTTCGGCCGTGGCCGACGACTCGGTCGAGGTGACCCTCGGTGGCGACGACGGGGTGCAGATGGGGCACTTCCTCGAGGTCTGGCGGGACGATCAGTACCTCGGCCGCGTCGTCGTGATCAGCGTCAAGTCGGATCGGGCGGTCGGACGCATCATCCCCGAATTTCGCCGGGGCATCATCCAGCCGGGCGACCGGGTGGCCACCCGGCTGAAGGCCTGATCGCTTCCGGAGAACCTTCATGGCAGACGATTCGTCGCCCGCCCCTCGTCCGCCCGTCAACGTCTACACGGCGATGATCGTGCTCTCGTTCGTGGCGATCGCGATCGGCTGCATCGTGCTGGCGCTCGACCTTGCCCGCTACGACTTCCAGATCGTTCCGCCTGCCGACATGCGTCCCTGATCACGAGCCGCCGCGGAGCCGGATCGCGAGGTCGCATGTTCGGCTGGCTGCGGGAGCGACGGCGGAGGGAGATCAGGAACAGGCCGTTTCCGTCCGCCTGGAACGAGATCCTGATGCGAAACGTCAGGCAGGCTGCCTGGCTCGATGATCAGGAGCGTGACCGGCTCAAGGGATGGATCGCCGTCTTCATCGACGAGAAGCGGTTCGAGGGCTGCGGCGGCATGGAGATCGGCGACGAGGTGCGGGTCTCGATCGCCGGCCAGGCCGGGCTCGTGGTGCTCGGCATGCCGGACGAACACTACCCGCGGCTCAAGTCGGTGCTCGTCTATCCGGGCGACTATCTGGCGCGGAAGTCGGCCCCGCTCGACGGCGGCGGCGAACTCGAATGGCAGGAGGAGCGGCTGGGGGAGACCTGGTCGGGCGGCAGCATGGTCCTCTCCTGGCCGAGAGTGAAGGAGGGGGGAAGACTGCGGGACGGTCCGCGATCGGTCGTGATCCACGAGTGCGCCCATGCCATCGACATGCTCGACGGCGAGGTCGACGGCATTCCGCCGCTCGAAACTCCCCATCAGCGTGCCGAGTGGTCACGCACGATCGAAGACTGTCGGATCAGATTCGAGGAGGCGCTCGATGAGGGGCGGAGCGTGCCCTTCGACGACTACGCCTGCGAGAGCGACGGGGAGTTCTTCGCCGTCGCCAGTGAATGCTTCTTTCAGGATCCCCACCGGCTCGCCCGCTTCGACCGGACGCTCTACGATCTGCTCGCCCTCGCCTGGCGGCAGGACCCGAGGTCACGGGTTCCCGCGCACCGCGGCTGATACTGGCTTGAGGGATGCGATCGCGCCGCCCGGCGTGGCGAGAATCAGCCGGTCGTTCCCATGGTTTTCGACCGGGAACGTGAAGCCTCCGAGGCAGAACTGTTCCAGGCATTCGCCGGTGGTCGCATCGAGGCTCGAGAGCTTTCCGACGCGGTCGAAGAGCCAGACCCGGCCGCCGCTGACGGCCACGATCCGGCCCCGCAGCGGGCTTCGCCAGAGTTCGCTGCCGCTCTGGGTCGATCGGGCCACGATCCCCTGTTCCCCGAGCGAGACAAAAAGCTTGTCGCCCGAGGCGAAGATGTCGCCATCCGGTTCGGTCTCGAGGAGCACCTGCCAGTCGACCTGCAGCCCTCCCCCCTGCGTGTCGAGTGATTCGATCCGGGCCAGATCCCCCTCCACGGTGGCCACGTAGATCGCCCCATCATGCACGACAGGCCGGCCCGCCGCAGGCATGCCGAGCTCGAACTCGTTGCGATGCCAGCCATCGTTGCTCGGCTCGAGGGCCACGAGCTTGCCCTCCTCCGTGCACCAGAGGAGCCCGTTGTTGAAGGCCTCGGGCTGTTGGCAGAGCCTGCCGCCGGTGGCGAGCGAGACTGGATCGAGACTCTCCACGGGCCGGCGGTCCTGCTTGGCATTTTTCTTCTTCTTGGTCGACGCGGTCTGCTTCGTGGGACGGGGAGCGGTGGGAGTGAGACGGTAGGGGTTGGCCGGCAGGCGGAGGATTCGGCTGGAGCCGCGGGGGATGTAGACCCAGCCGCCCGCGGCGACAGGGCCGGCATCGCTGAGGCCGCCGATGTGTTGCTGCCAGCGGACGGAACCGGTGGCCCGTTCGAAGGCGGCAACGACGTTGTCCCGGGCCACGAGGACGAGGTCGGGGCCGACGCTGGCCGGCACGATCGGGCCGCTGCCACCGAGACCCTGGCACCAGAGCACGGTTCCGGGGAGCGGCATTCCCGGCCTGCCTTCGGCCGTGGAGATGGCGACGATGCCACCGTCGCCCGACTGGGCGATCAGCAGGCCGTCGGCGATCGTGACCCGCTCGAGCTGCGTGCGTTCCGTGTCGAACGGTGCCTGCACCAGCCATTCCCGCTGGAAACCTGCCTTCTCGGCCAGGAAGGCGTCGGCGAGCGACCCCTGCAGGCATTCGCCGGCGACGCAGGTGGCGGTCGGCGTTCCACCGCAGGCGGCGGCGACCATCGCGAGGACGAGAAATCGGACGACGGACAGTCTCATGGCAGCATTCCTCCGGGGACTGGGAAACCCGAGGTTTCCGGCCTTCGAACAACCATAGGTCAGAAAAAACCAGGCCGCAAAAATGGTAGGATTCGGCGGTTGAAGCGGTTTTCGCGTCGGTTCAGGGGCCGTGAGAGCGGATGGTTCCGCCGCCGCCGGTCGTTCACAGCGGGCTGGGGCAGAAGCCCCCTTCGGCCACATGCAGCAGCAACCTCAGTCGTCACGGCCGGCGGACTCAGCCGCGCTCGTCCTCGGATACCTGAATTTCTCCTCCGGGGCGTTCGACCCGGTCGCCTGGCGGGCGATGAACGACCTCTATGCGGCGATCGAGCCGGCCGGGTCGGAGGGGATTCCGGAGCGGCCCGACGCGTCGGCAGCCGTCGCCCAATCGCTCCGCTCGCGGCTGGCGACGCTGGCGGCGGATCAGCCGGCATTCCGGGATTCTCGGCAGGCGGCAGCCGTTCTCGGCATCGTCTTCGACAGGCTCCTGCCGGCCTACCGGAGCTTTCATGCCGATCTTCTCGAACACCAGCCCCCGGGCGGAATCGAGCGGCCTTTTTTTCTGATGGCCGCGATGCAGGCCGTGCTGGACGGCGGTGGACCGTGGGACGAGTGCGACGAAACGGTGATCGAGGAGACCGTCCGGCGGGCGATCGCCCAGCTCAACGACTACGTCGGCTGGCGGCCCGTCGCCGTGCTCGAGAACGGCCGCCTCTCAGAGCCCTATCCCCACGAGAAGGTGCGGCCGATCCCGCTGTTCGTCGCGGGCGCGGGGGCTGCCCACGGACGCTATCGGAATCTGGTCGCCGGTGCCGTCGAGATCCTCTCGGCGGCACCCGCCGGCATATTGCAGCAGGCCGACTTCGATCTCGCGATGTTCGAGGAACTTGCGATCGACCCGCGGGCCTTCGACTTCCTCCATCCCGCCGCCAGCCGGCCGAATTATCTGTTCGGCCTCTGGGACCCGTCGCGGATCGACGAGCGGGGCTCCTACCGAAGGATGGTCGTGCAGCAGGCGACGCTCGACGGCATCCTCTCCTGGCCGGGGGCGGCCGCGACATCGCCGCTCGACCGGGACGAGGACCGGCAGCGGCAATTCCGCCTGGAGGCTTCGGCGGTGCTCGCCGGCGTGATGCTGATGGCGTCGGGCCTCTCGGGGCACGGTCCCGGCTCCCATCAGGCCTCGATGTCGCTGGCGGAACTGCTGCCGAGAATTGCGGGCTATCGCGACGAGTTCTATCGCTGGCTGCTCGGATGCCTGCCGGAGGATCATCGCCAGCGTCTGGAAAACGAGATGCAGCGGCTCCGGCAGCCCTTCGGAGGAGTTCGCCGGCATATCAACGCCCTGCTGGCGGCCAGGCGGGCCCGTCAGGTGGAGAGCGTGGCATTGGCGGCGGTGCTGGCCCGGCTCGGTAGATCCGAGGCCGCCGAGCGGCTCGCCGGCATGGTACCGGCGGCGTCGGCCAGGATGTTCGCCCGAATCACGGGCCGGGTGGTGGCGGCGCAGCGGATGATCAGGCTCGGGAAGACCCCCGACGTGGCGGACCGTGCCCTCGATCAGCTCGACGATGCGACCGACATCCTCTTTCGTGCGGTCGGCTGCGGGGCGGCGGTCGATCCCTGGAACATCCTCGGGCTCGGTGGACAGTTTCCCCTCCACGAGCCGGGGGGCGAGAGCCTCACCGATCCCCGGGTCGACGACCTGATCTCGGTGACGGAGTCGATCCTCTCCGGCTATGCGTCGGTCTGGAGGGCCAGCAGTCTCGATGGTCCGGCTGCCGCGTCGGCACGGGCGGCCGCGGCCCTCGAACGGCTGGCGGTCTGGTGGGATCGGCATGCGACCACGACCGTGTCGGGACTGCCCCACCTCTCCGGCCGCGAACTTCTCGACTCGGCCCGGGACGTGATCGGCGCCCTCGCGCGGCGGCGCGAGATCGTGGCGACCACGCCGTCGCCGGCATTCTGGCGCCGGGAGGTGGCGACCTTCACCTCCCCCGAGAGCCATGCCCAGGCCGCCGACGCCCTGCTGAGCGAGGGTGACCTCGACGGCGCGATGGGCCTGCTCGTGCACTGGGCGTCGCTCCTCGAGGGAGTGGCGATCGAGCGGTCGGGTCCCGAATGGCTGGCAGCGGCCGCCCGCTGGACCGCCCGGGCCGTGGCGGAGACGGAGCCCGAGTCGCGAAACAGGGTGCGAAGGTTCCTCGAACTCGTCGATGCCAACACGACCGCCGTCGCCGATGTCATCGAGCGGGTCGCCGTGCAGGCCGATGCGGGCCCGGGGCGGCGGCGAGGCGGACGGTCAGAAGCCGGATCGGCCGCGGAGGCGGCGGTCGACGAGGATTCCGACGATGATCAGCCGGACGCCGAGGAGCGGGTGGCTTCGGCCTATGAGTCGATGGTCTGGCGGGATTCGGCCGACGACGGCAACGACGGTGGGATGCTCGATGTCGACATGCCGGGGGCCGCTCAGGGGGGCGGCATCGGCGAGGTGGAGCGGGCGGCGGAGTTCATCGCCGGGGTCTGCCGGCTGCTGCGACACTCGGTGACGGCGCTCTGTGCCGCCGATGTCCGGCAGCGGACGCCGCCGCCGCGGGCCGAGATCGATTCGGTCATCGGCTGGAGGCACACGCTGCGCCGGCTGCGGCGATCGATGATTCGGGCCGCAGACGTGATCGCGCGGGCCGACGCTTCGCCGCCGCCCGGCATGCCGCCGGCCGAATTCGATAGGCTGCGTTGGCAGCGGGATGCGGCCGCCGAGCGGCTGATCGATGCCGCCGTCCAGGCGACCGAAACGCTCTGGATCCTGTCGGCCCGGCTGCATCTGGGCGGCTCTCCAGCCGCGGGCAGGCGGCCGGTGTCGGGGAGTGTCGGCCGGCTGTTCGCGGCCTTCATGGAGGGGGATCGGGAGGCGGCCCGAACTGCTCTGGAGATGGTCCGCAGCCGGCTCGCGGGCAAGGCGGTGCTCTATGTTCCGCTGTCGCGTGGCGGAAAGCCGCTGCGGATCGTGCGGGCCCGAAGCCGCGAACGCCTGCTCGAGCGGCTTGCCGCCTGCCTGCCGCGGCTCGGGCTCGTGGCCGAGACCTCGGCGATCGTGCAGCTCGCCAAGGCGCTCGAGAGCCGGCGTCCGCCGGGAGCCGCCAGTGTCAGTGAATTCGACCGCATCTTCGAGGCGGCCGCGACGGCGCTCGTGGAACGGATCGTGGAGAGCTGTTCCAACTCTCCCGATGCCGCCGCCGATCCCGAGGTCGTCAGCGAGCGGATTCTCGAAGGGCTGTCGCTGCTCGTGCCGAAGCTGCTCGACACCTGGATGACCCACGCCCGGCAGCTTCGGCTTTCGGTGCTCGAGAGGGTTCGGGAGGCGAAGGCCTTCGCGGCGGTCCGCGAATTCATCGAGACCTACGGCGGCGGCCTGTTCACGCAGCACCTGCTCACCCCGCCCTCGCTGCGGGGCATCCTTCGGGGAGGGGTGCGACAGTTTCTCGAGCAGCTGGCCGACCGGCATCCTGGCGAGGCTGATTCAGCTCCCTCGGAAGTCGCCGCGCGGCGGCCGACACGGCTGATCGAGGATCTCGCAAGCGGCAGCCTGCCGCTGCGGACGGCCGCCGGCCGGCTCCGGTTCGTGCTCGAATGCATCGCGGAGAATCACGCCGAGTACCGCGACTGGAACTCGACCACGACCCAGTCGGACCGGGGGGAGCACCTCCACATCCTGCTCGACTTCCTCCGGCTGAAGGCGGAGCACGACCGGATCGCCTGGACACTGCGGCCGGTCGGCATGGCGCACCGCGTTCTTGCCCGCCGCGGCGCCCATGCGGCCGCGGCGGCATGGCGCGGTCGGATGCGGGACGAGACGCGTGACACCGTCGGCGATCTTGCAGAGCGGCTCGCGAAGCTGGAAGCCTTCTGGGGAGTCCGGCTGGCGAGCGTTGCGGACCGCGTCGCCCGGCCATTCACCGAGGCGCTCGAACAGGACGAACTGGAGGCGTTGATCGAGCCTGCGGTGACCGAACTGGTGGGAGGTGCCGATTCGAACGCCGGCGCCCGGCTCGAGGAGCGTGCCGAGAGGTGCCTCGGGCTTTCCGGCGGGTCGGGCGTCGAGATTCCGGACTGGCTCGAACGGTTTGGGCAGGCGGTGGATCGGGCCCTGGAACGGGCCGACGCCGGACCACCGCAGCGGCTGCGAACCGGCGTCCTGCCCGACTCCGTGCCCTGGCTGCCGATGTCCTGGGACGAACTCCGTGTCCTGCTCGCCCAGTGATCCGCCGGATCTCACCGACCTCGGGCATCCCCGATCGGCCGGCTGCTAGACTCGTCCGCAGCATGACGGATGCCCGAAACACCCCCAGACGCCCCCTTTCCGTCTGGCTCGCAGGCCGGCTCGGAATCGATGCCTACGGCTCGCTGGCCGAGCGGCTGGCCTGGGAGGTTTCGGAGCCTGAAGGCCGCGGCCCGACACTCCTCCTCTACGAGCCCGAGCCCGCGATCACGATCGGCAGGCTCGGCTCCCGAACCGACGTCGAGATCGCCGACGAGGAGCTGAGGTCGAGACTGCTCGAGCTGCGGTTCGTCGGCCGGGGCGGGGGAGCCGTGCCGCACGGACCTGGGCAGGTGGGCGTGTCGCTGTTCGCGGGGCTCGACGACCTCGGGTTTACCCGGCACGACGTGGGCGGGTACGTCGAGCGGTTCGAGGCGGCGCTCGAGGGGGTGGTGCGGTCGCTCCGATGCTCTGCCGGGCGGGACTCGCGGATGCATGGCATCTTCGGCCGCAGCGGGCTGCTGGCCTCCGTCGGGATCGCCGTCCGCCGCGGCGTCGCCTGGCACGGCGGATTCCTCAACGTGCAGCCGGACCTCGAGCTTTTTCGCCGCGTGCGCAGCGTGCCGGTCGCCGACGCCCCGGGAATGCGTAGGATGGGATCGATCGAGGCCGACCTGCGGCGGAAGGTGCGGCTGCAGGACGCCCGCTCCACGGTCGTGCAGCAGTTCGTCGATGCGTTCGCGTTTTCCAGATCGCACGTCCAGTCCGGCGTTCCGGCTCCATATCCCCAGGGAGCTTCGGGACACGGTCGTCCGGAGAGAGCCAGCCGTGTCGGATAACAGCCCGGGCCCCCAGGGAACGCTCCCGCAGGTGATCTCGTTGCCGATCATCGGAGCCGACGAACCGGCCCCGCCGGTTCCGAGTGCCTCCCGACGACTGCCGCCATGGCTGCGGCAGAATCTCGCCCCCGGCGGCGGGCATGCGGAAACGGCACACCTGATCGCCGAGCTCAACCTGGAGACGGTCTGCTCGTCGGCGAAGTGCCCCAATCGGCTCGAATGCTGGTCGTCGCGGACGGCGACGTTCATGATCCTCGGCAACGTCTGCACCCGGCCCTGCGGATTCTGCTCGGTGCCCAAGGGCAAGACCGAGGCCCTCGAACAGGACGAGCCGGAGCGAGTGGCCGAGGCCGCCCTGCGGCTGGGGCTCAGGCATGTCGTGATCACGAGTGTCACCCGTGATGATCTGCCCGACGGCGGGGCCGACCACTTTCGGCGCACGGTCGACGCGGTCCGTGCCGCGACCGGGGCCGCGATCGAGGTGCTCGTGCCCGACTTTCTCGGCAAGGACGGGGCCCTCGAGCGGCTGATGGAGTCGAAGCCCGATGTCTTCAACCACAACACCGAAACGGTGCCGAGGCTCTACGAAAAGGTCCGCGGCCGCAAGAGCCGCTATCCCTGGACGCTGCAGCTGCTCGCCGATGCCAAGCGGATCATGCCCGAGGTGAAGACGAAGAGCGGACTGATGCTCGGCCTCGGCGAGACCCGCGACGAACTGCTCGACGTGTTCGCCGACCTGATCGCCCGGGGCGTCGACTTTCTCACGCTCGGCCAGTACCTGCAGCCGACACTCGACTCGCTGCCTGTAGATCGCTACCTGCCCCCGGAGGAGTTCGACGAACTCGGCCGTCTGGCTCGCGGCATGGGCTTCGCGAAGGTTGCCTCGGGCCCGCTCGTGCGGTCGAGCTATCACGCCCGCGAGATGACCGAGTAGCCGGATGGGCTGCGGTCGGTTGCCTGTCAGTCGGCGTTTTCCAGGCCGTGCTCGACGAGTTTCTTCCGCAAAGTGTTGCGATTGATGCCGAGGCGGGCGGCGGCCTTGAGCTGTACTCCGTCGCAGGCGGCGAGCATTTGCGAGATCAGTTCGCGTTCGACCCGGCTGACGATCCGATCGAAGAGATTTTCGTCGTCCGGCGGCGCGGTGGTCATGCCCTGTTCGACCAGGTCGCGGGCGAGGCTGTCGAGGTCGCCGCCGCGGCCGGGCATCGAGACGGAGGGGCGGTCGCCCAGGATCGCCGGCGGCAGCAGGTCGAGGCCGATCTCGTCGGCGTCGGCCATCACCACGCACCGCTCGACGACGTTCTGCAGCTCGCGGACGTTGCCCGGCCAATGGTATTTCGCCAGCGCCTCCATGGCCTCGGGCCTGATGTGGACGACGTAGCGGTCGTTGGCCTCATTGTAGATTCCGAGGAAGTGGCTCACGAGCTGGGGGATGTCCTCCCGTCGGGCCCTGAGCGGAGGCAGGTAGATCGGCACCACGTTGAGCCGGTAGTAGAGGTCCTCGCGGAAGGTCTCCTTCGCGACCTCGTCGAGCAGTTCCCGGTTGCTCGCGGCGATCACCCGGGTGTCGACGCTGATCGTCTCGGTGTCGCCGACCCGCTCGAACTCCCGTTCCTGAAGCACGCGCAGCAATTTGACCTGCAGCTTCGGCGTCGTGGAGTTGATCTCGTCGAGGAAGATCGTGCCGGTGTGGGCGGCCTCGAAGCGTCCGGTGCGGTTGGCGACCGCCCCGGTGAACGAGCCGCGGACGTGGCCGAAGAGCTCGCTTTCGAGCAGGCTCTCCGAGAGCGCGCCGCAGTTGACCCGCACGAATGGGCCGCTGCCGCGGGGGGAGAGCTGGTGGATCGCCTTGGCGACCAGTTCCTTGCCGGTGCCGGTCTCGCCGACGAGCAGGACCGAGGCGCTCGACGCGGCGACCCGCCGAGTCATCGCGTAGACGTCCCGCATCGCCGCGCCCGCCCCGATCAGCCCCTGGATCGGGGAGGAACCTTCGTCAGGTGGTTGGCTGGGGGTGCGGAGCATCGACGTCGGCGCCGGGGGCGTCCGCGGGAGTATGGATCGGCTCTGGGGCTGTCCCTGGATTGTACTGTGCCCGGGTCGGCAGGTCCCAGCCGCGGCGGGAGAGGATGCCGAGCAGCACCCGCGCCTGCTCCGCCCGGTGTCGTCGTTCGGCGGCGCGTGCCGGGCGCGCCGAGCCGGCGGCGTCGGCAACGCCGACGAGATCCGCAAACGCGGCAGGGAATCGGGCCGGTGCAAGCTGGTTGCCGCTCGCGGGATCGATCGTCGGCATGAAGAAGCTCTCCATCCTGTCGACCATCGCCACGCATTGCAGGTCGGAGAAGGTCAACAGGAGCGAGCTGAGGAAGCAGCCGTGGGGCCAGTCGTCGAGCGGATCGACGACGACCATGACCGGTGGAATCTCGCCGAACGGCTGCTGCTGGATGAACTGCGTCGTCTCATAGGCAGAAGGCATGATGATCCGGGCGTCGATCATCACGAGGACGACGTCGCCGTCGCCGCGGGCGGCGAGGATCGCCTCCCGGCCTGTCGAGACTCCCACGGTCTGATAGCCGAAGCGGGAGATGTTCGTGGCCAGCTGGTTGCGGATTTGGAGGTCGTGGTGGGCGACAACGACCCGGTCGATGCCCTGCGACGCGGCCGCATGGGCGAGCAGGTTGACGACCTGGCTCGAACCGGGATAGGGGGGCGAGCCTGCGGTGAGAGCGAGCGTGCGGGCGGCCTGGAACTGAAGCCGTGCCTGGGGCACGGAGAGCGCCCGCACGAGCGACCTGCGGACCCCGGGGGGCAGCGACGTCGGCGGGGAATCATCGGCCTGTTCGAGTGGAGCCTCGGCGGCTTCGATCGCCTCGCAGGCCGCGACCGCCGCAGGAAGCATCCCCCGGACCACCGCCAGATCGAGGACGTCGGCGATCGCCTCGATGTCGATCCCGGTGGGGCCCTCGAGCGATGCGAGGATCTTCGCCGGCTCCGCCTCGTCGTCGGCCGCGAGCAGCAGTGACTCGAGCCGTGCCAGCATCACGAGTCGCACCGCCTCTGGATCGTCGGCACCGAGCGCCGCCAGATCGCGTGCCAGGTGGGCGGCGTCGCGGGCCCGCTCCGCCCGGGCGGAGGTATCCCGTTCGCCGACATGGGCACTCTCCTTGGGCAGAGGGGCGAGCACCGCGTCGAGCCGCCGCGTGAGCCTGACGATGGCCGTGGCGATCGACGGCGGCTGCCAGGTCGCGGGACCCTCGCCGCTTCTGATCGCGGCAGCCCTCAGCGCCTCGAGGGCCCGGCGACTGATCGCCGGCGGCGTCCCCGGCACGAGGGCCGGCGCCAGCAGGAAATCGGCGACCTCATCCCCTCCGGCGGCGTCGAGCCCGGCGATCACGCCCGGCCAGTTGGCGACGTCGTTCGAGCCGAGCCAGGCGACGAGTCGTCGCCTGCCCTCGGGGCCCGTCTCGCGTACCAGCCCCTCGCCGATCCTGCGGGCGATCGTGTCGTCCGGCCCCGCCGTCTGCAGCAGGTCGACGAGCGCCGGCAGGGCGTCGGCGCCGGCCCGTCCGAGCCGGTCGGTCGACTCGACTCGCGTGGCATGGGAACCACTTCGCAGGCCCTCGATCGCGGCGGCCAGACGCTTGGGATCTCGGCGTCGGGCCATCGCCGCCCCCTGGATCGCCCGCAGCCCGCCGACCGCATCGGGATCGCGGGTCGCCAGCACCGACTCCAGTCGCAGCATGCCGCCGGGATTGGCCGCGTCTCCGAGATCGGCGAGCAATTCGTTTCGGTCCGCTCCCGCCTCATCCAGTTTGGCGAGCAGTTGCCGGAAGAATGCCGTCGCGTCGGCGTCGGCCTCGACCATTGCGGCCCGGATCGCGGCGTCGAGCAGCGGGCCAGGCTCGGTGCGTGGCGGTTGCCGCAGCGATTGGACGACCGCCTCGGCAAGCGGATCGAGCGGCGGCTCGGTCTCCGCACCGCCGACGACCCGGGCCCATGCGAGCAGACCGGCTGACAGCAGGGCAGTCAGGGCGACGCCCGTCGGGTTTCGGGTGGGGGTGAGGCGAGCCGCCGTTGCCATACGGCAATCTGTTCGGCAACCCGGGCCGGTGCCGTGGAACCGAAACTCGCCATGCGTTCCACCGCCCGGGAGGCCCCCAGAGCGCCGCGCAGGGAGGCCGTCCAGCCGGCGTATTCCCGCCCGCACTCCTCGTCGGTAAGGTCCGCCAGGGCGACCCCTCTTGCCATCGCATGGCGGACCAGGCGGCCGACCGTCTCATGGGCCGTCCGCTGGGGGACGCCGGCGGCGATCAACGCCTCCATCAGGCTCGTCGCATCGAGATGGCCGCGGTCGATCGTCGCCTCGACCCGCCCGCGATCGAAGGCCGTGCCGGCCACCAGCGGCGCCGCCACGCCGAGCATCGCCTCCAGCGTGTCGATCGAATCGAAGATCGCCTCCTTGTCCTCCTGCAGATCGCGGTTGTAGGCCGTCGGCAGCCCCTTGAGCAGCACGAGCAACGCCTGCACGTTGCCGATCGCCCGGGCCGACTTGCCGCGGACGAGTTCCAGCACGTCGGGATTGATCTTCTGCGGCATGATCGAACTGCCGGTGCAGAATCCCTCGGGCAGCCGCAGGAAGCCGAACTCCTCGGTGCTGTACAGGATCCACTCCTCGGCCCATTGCGAGAGGTGCACCGCGCTGAGCGAGATCACGAATGCAAGTTCGCAGACGAAGTCCCTGTCGCTGGCGCCGTCGAGGCTGTTGGTGGCGACCGCCTCGAACCCGAGCGCCGCCCTGACGTGCTCGCGGTCGATCCCGAGGCTCGTTCCGGCCAGGGCACCTGAGCCCAGCGGGAGGACGTTGGTGCGGCGCCGACAGTCGCCGAGCCGCTGGCGGTCGCGGTCGAATTTTTCGCACCAGCCGAGCAGCTGGTGCGAGGCCAGCACCGGCTGGGCCCGGCGCAGGTGGGTGTAGCCCGGGATCACCAGGCCCTGTTCGCGGACGGCGAATCCGAGGAAGGCCCGCTGCAGTTCCAGCAGGCCGCGGTCGAGCCGGTCGATCGCCCGGCGGCAGTGGAGTCGCAGATCGGTGGCGACCTGATCGTTGCGGCTGCGGGCTGTGTGGAGCTTGCGGCCGCTGTCACCGAGGCGTGCTGTGAGGGCCGACTCGATGTGGAGGTGGATGTCCTCCTTGGCGGCCGTGAACTCGAACCTGCCGTCGGCGATCTCGGCCCGGATCTCCTCGAGCGCATGCGCGATCGCGTCGGCCTCGTGGACGGCGATCAGACCGCAGGAGGCGAGCATTCTCGCATGGGCGATCGAGCCGTCGATGTCGTCGTCCGCGAGCCTCCGGTCGAACGAGACGCTCTCCGAAAACGCCTCCACCCGCCTGTCGGTCGGCTCGCGAAACACGCCTCCCCAGGCCTTTGCGGAACCGGATGTCGGGGGCTGGTCGGCTGACGGCATGGCAGTCTCTCGTGAGGCGGAAGAACGCCCCTTACTTGTACTTGAGTCGGTTCAAAAATCCATCCATGCAGTGCCCCGTCTGAGCCGGCCTCCGCAGAGGTCCTGTACACTCCCTGCATGACGACCCCCGACGACTTTCTCGCGCCCGGCGGTCGGCTGTCGGCGCGGCTGCCCGGCTGGGAGGCCCGTCCCCAGCAGATGGAGATGGCGAACCTGATCGCGGCGGCGATCGCCGGACGGCGGCATGCGATCGTCGAGGCCGGGACGGGTGTCGGCAAGAGCCTCGCCTATCTCGTTCCCGCCGTGCTCGCCGTGACGGCCGATCAGGTCGATGCGCCGGCGGCCGTCCCGGAGATTGCGGCAGAATGGGACGACGACGATCCCGTGGCCGTCGCTCCCGCCGGAGCCAGGCGGCCGCGACGGATCGTGATCTCGACCCACACGATCGCGCTCCAGGAGCAGTTGATCACGAAGGACATTCCGCTCGTGGCCTCGGTGATGCCGCGGGAGTTTTCCGCCGTGCTCGTCAAGGGACGCGGCAACTACCTGAGCATGCGCCGGCTCGCGCTGGCGATGGAGCGATCGGGCAGCCTGTTTCAGGACGATCGGGAGGTCGCCGAACTCGGCGAACTGCTCTCCTGGGCGCGGCAGACGTCGGACGGATCGCTCGCCGACCTGCAGTCTGCCCCGTCCCCCGCCGTCTGGGAGGAGATTGCCAGCGATTCCGGCAACTGCATGGGCCGTGCCTGCCCGACCCACTCCCAATGTTTTTATTACGCCGCCCGCCGCAGGATGGCCCATGCCCAGGTGCTGGTCGTCAATCATGCCCTCTTCTTTTCAGATCTCGCCCTGCGACGTGGCGGCGCGAGCCTGCTGCCGGACTACGACATGGTGGTCTTCGACGAGGCCCACATGGTCGAAGGCGTGGCCGGCGAGCACCTCGGCATCGGGCTTTCCAGCGGCGCGGTCGATCGGATCCTCTCGAAGCTCTACAACGAGCGGCTCCACCGTGGACTGCTCGTCCACTATTCGATGGACGATCTGCGCCCCGACGTGCTGCGGGTGCGACGGCAGGCGGAGGACTTCTTCGATGCCGTGCGGGCCGCCGTCTCCGGCCCCGGCGAAGGACCGTGGCGGGTGGCGGCAGCGGGGCTCGTTCCCGACACGCTCGGCGAGGGGCTCACCACGCTGGCCCGGAAGCTTCGCTCAGCCGCCGAGCGGGTCGGAAACGAGGCGGAGCGGCATGATTTCCACGCGCTCTCCGACCGGCTCACGATGGCCGCGGCCGCCGTCCGGGGCTGGCTGGAGCAGGATCAGCCCGGCTCTGTCTGGTGGGTCGAAGCCCATCGCAGCCGCCGGGGCCGGGAGCGGCTGCGACTTTCGAGTGCCCCGATCGACGTCGGGGCGACCCTGGAGCGAGAACTGTTCGCTCGGGTCGGCACGGTCGTCCTCGCAAGCGCCACGCTCGCCGTCGGTGGCGCGGGAGAGGAAGGCAGCGAGGAACCGGCCGATCCGTTCGGGTTTTTTCGAGGCCGGATCGGCCTTCGCGAGGCCGAAAGCGGGCGGCTCGGCAGCCCGTTCGACTACCGGCAGCAGGCCCGGCTGATCCTCGTCGACAGGCTGCCCGATCCGTCGGATCGTGACGCCTACGACCGGGCCGTGGCCGCCATGGTTCGCCGCTACGTGGAGCGATCGGAGGGCAGGGCCATGGTGCTCTTCACGAGCATCGCCTCTCTGGCCCGGGTGGCGGCCGATCTCGGCGGCTGGTGTGCCCGCCGGAACTATCGCCTCGTCAGCCAGTCCGACGGACTGACCCGCACGCAGATGCTCGCCGACTTTCGCGCCGGTCCGGCGAGCGTGCTGCTCGGCACCGACGGCTTCTGGCAGGGGATCGACCTGCCGGGCGATCAGCTCGTGAACGTGATCATCACCAAGCTGCCGTTCGCCGTTCCCGACCGGCCTCTTGTCGCGGCGAGGATCGAATCGATTCGGGCCGCGGGTGGCAACCCGTTCATCGATTACCAGGTGCCGGAGGCCGTGCTGAAACTCAAACAGGGCTTCGGCCGACTGATCCGCAGCCACGCCGACCGGGGCTCGGTGGTGATCCTCGATCCAAGGATGCTGACGAAGCCCTACGGCCGCATCTTTCTCGACAGCCTGCCTCCCGCCAGGGTCGAAATCGAACCCTACGACGAGCTTCGAATTGTGTAGTTTGTGACCCATGCCCCGTCGCCGGACGTTCGCTGCCGGAGTGGGACAGGCTTCAGCCTGTCAAGGCTTTGAGTACAGGCGTCTTGCGTGGGTCGGGGTTGCCCATGCCCCGTCGCCGGACGTTCGCTGCGGCCATCCTGGCCTTCGCTCTCTGCACGCCGGCTCGCTTCGCCATCCTGGCTGCGCTGGCCGCCGAGCCCGGCTCTCGGGGCATGGGCAACCCCGACCCAGGGCACGGGCAGCTTCCGGAGTGCGTCTGAAAAAACTGCAAACGTCGGGGCTAGATCCTGGTTCGCAGTTCCAGTTCGGCCCAGGTCGTGGGGTCACTGTCCCAGGGAAACTCTGCCGGTCCGCAGAATGGCAGGCTGCCCAGACGGCGGTCGATGACTGCCGCGAAGAAGCCGAGCCGGGGCAGTTCCAGCGGATCCCAGCCAGGAAGTGCGGCGGCGGAGATGAAGGCGTCGATCTGCCAGCCATCGGGATCGAGGCGGGCCTCGATCGGGATCGCGCCCTCGGGAATCTCCCCCGGCATCTCGCTCGTCCGCGGGATCACCGCAGCCACCGCGACCGGCCTGTCGGCCTGGCGGCCGCCGCCGGTCGGCAGCAGGGCGAGCCGTCGGCAGTAGCGACCCGCACGGTGGCTTTCTCCCGTCGGCCGGGTCGCGATCCAGAGGTGCAGCCCGTCGCTGTCCTCGGGCCGTGTCGGCTGACACCAGCGGGTGCCGCCCACGCCGCGGACGGCCGCCCGCAGGCCGAGGCCCTGTTCGTTCCAGGCGAGCCGAAGATCGAGCAGGTCAGGCACGTCGGCCAGTGCCGCCAAAGTCGGAAGCCGCAGCGATTCGTCGAGGTTTGCCACAGCCGGCGGCCAGAGACTGTCGCGACGGCCGCATGGCAACCGAAATCTGAACAGCGAGGCTGGATTGACGAGCGGGCACATGACGGTGGGCGATCTTATACTATCCTCGCCTGACATGGCCGCCTGCCGAGGCGGCGGTTTCGAGACGCCTTCCTCAGACGCGAGACGTGCAGCCATGCGGGTGCTGATGGTGGCCAGCGAGGCGGCGCCGTTCGCGAAGACGGGCGGGCTCGCCGATGTCGCCGGGTCGCTGCCGTCCGCCCTGGCCCGACTCGGCTGCGACGTCACCCTCGTCCTCCCGGCCTATCGCGAGGTCTTCGCCAGGGGGCTCTCGGCCGAGCCGATGGGCCTCGAATTCGAGGTGCCGATCGGTGCCCGAAGCCTGCCTGCCAGGGTGCTGCAGAGCCGCCTGCCCTCCGGGAATGTCCGGGTGCTGCTGGTGGCGAACGACGGATGCTTCGACAGGCCCACGCTCTACGGCGGGGCGGAGGACTATCCCGACAACGCCGAGCGATTCATCTTCTTCGCCCGCGCGGCGCTCGAGGCCGCCGGTCGGCAGGACCAGCCCTTCGACATCATCCACTGCCACGACTGGCAGGCCGGGCTCGTGCCCGCTTACCAGAAACTGCTCTATGCCTCGTGGCCTGCGCTGGCTCCGGCCAGAACCCTGATGACGATCCACAACATGGCCTATCAGGGTCTGTTCTGGCACTGGGACATGCTGCTCACCGGCCTCGACTGGCGGTATTTCAACTGGCAGCAGATGGAGTTTTACGGGCAGCTCAACTTTCTCAAGACCGGGCTTGTCTTCGCCGATGCGATCAGCACGGTGAGCCCGAACTACGCCCGGGAGATCCAGCGGGAGCCCGGAGGCTGCGGTCTCGAGGGGGTGCTCGCCTCGCGCAGCGAAGCCGTCAGCGGGATCGTCAACGGCATCGACACCGCCATCTGGGATCCGCGCACCGACAGATTTATTCCGCGGAACTATTCCGAGGACGACTTCGATGCCGGCAAGTATGCCGCGCGGGTCGCGTTGGCGGCCCGACTCGGGCATCCGGCCCCGGACCCGAGGCCGCTGATCGCCCTCGTGGGCAGGCTCGTCGAGCAGAAGGGGATCGATCTTGTGATCGAACTTCTCGCCCGGATGGCGGGCGGCGGCAGGGCACGTTTCGTGATCCTCGGCACCGGCAATCCAGCGACGGAGGACGCTCTGCGGCGGATGGCGGCGGCATTTCCGGGAACGATCGATCTCGTTATCGGGTTCGACGAGGGGCTTGCCCACCTCGTGCTGGCGGCGGCCGACATCGCACTCGTTCCAAGCCGGTACGAGCCCTGCGGGCTCACCCAGCTCTACGCCATGCGGTACGGCACGATTCCCGTTGTGCGGGCCACGGGCGGCCTCGCGGACACGGTCGTCGACGCGACCCCTTCGGCCCTAGGCGAAGGCACCGCGAGCGGCTTCGTGTTCGAGCCCTTCAGTGTCGCGGCCCTCGACCATGCCGTCACTCGGGCGCTCGACGCCCATGCCGACCGGCCGCTCTGGACCGCGCTCGTCCGGCAGGTGATGCAACGTGACTGGTCGTGGGAGGCGAGCGGACGGGCCTATCTGCAGCTCTATGAATGGATGCGGGGCAGGCCTCCGGTTCCGGTCCGATGACCTTCTGGCAGGCCGGGCAGGATGGCCCGACCTTGCCGGCGGGAGGGGCCGGAGCCATGTGGGAGTTTCCCTCTGACCGATACAACCGGCATGCAACGCATCGCCGCCAACGTTTTCCGCGCGAGCATCGTCGTCCTGCTCGTCGGAACGAGTGCAGTCGCCGGCGAAGCCTTCCGCTGCCGGGATTGCGGGCCTGGATACGGCGGCATGGCCACGCCCTACGGCGACACTGGCTGCGGGCCACGCTACTGGGGTGCGGTGCATGACGAGCCGAACTGTCCCGATCCCTGCGACGCCTGCAACCGCTGGCGGGATTGCACGGGCAGGTCGCGATCCAATGACGTGCTCACCCCCTGGCAGCTCCCGCCCGGCCGCGGGTTCATGCCGCCGGAGCAGTTTGGCTACGACACGAGCAGCGGCTGCGAGCAGTGCCGGTCTCACGGCCGCTGCGGTGCCCGTCGCTGATCGGCCGCGGCGAGCGCGGCGGCGAAGGTGATCTCGTCGCCCCGTTTTCGGCAGGCATCGAGCAACGGCTCGACGACGCCCCCCGACACGGCCAGTTCGACGAGCGGAGGAAGCATGCCGCTGGATTGCATCGTGCTCGGCATGCCGTGGTCGGCGGGGCGTGCCAGTGCCGTATGCAGTGCCTCGGCGGGTCGGCCGAGCCGCCAGAGCAGGTAGGTGAGCGTGTCGGCAGGAAGCGTGCCTGCCTCCTCGACCGCGGCGATCGCCGCGGCGCGGCGGAAGTGGGCGACGGCGGCATCGACATCGCGGCCGAGTTGGGCGCCGAAGAACAGCCGCGATACGTTGGCGACATCCTCGAATGGCGGTTCCCCGGGATAGCTCACCCCGGCGGGAAGGCGGCATCCATAGAGGGCGAGTTCCCAGGCCTGCCGCAGCACGACTGGATCGATGCAGACCCGTGCGATCCGCAGCACCGACTGCAGGTGCGAGACATCGACGTGCAGTCCTGGATCGGCCGACATTCCTGCGACGTCGAGGAGTTCGGCAATCGACCCTCTCGACGCAACCGGGAACTGTATCCCCCGCCCGCCGAGATCGGACTCGATCGCGGCGGCGATCTCGCGGTGGAGGTGGGCCACGAGCACGGCCGCCGCGGGCTGCTGCCGGTCGACGGGCAGCCGCGAGACGGCCTGTTCGTAGGCGGTGATCGCGTTGCATGTGCCCTGCCTGGCGATCACGAGCCGAATGCCGAGGGCCGAATCGACGCCCTCCCAGAGGGCGACGTGGATGATCTCCTGCAGGCGTTGTTCGGAAGCTTCGTCCGCGGTGTCGAGGGACTCACACAGGCCGTCGGCGATGGCGGCCAGTCGGGCGGCCACGTCTGCCGGTTCGGCGGCGGCCCGAAGATACATCCAGGCCGCTGCGACCTGCCCCTCGTCAAGCAGCGGCCAGCCGACCTCGCGGCAGGCCTCGAGCGAGCGGGCGTCGAGCGATTCACGAACGCCGGCATCGACGGTCTCGATGCCTCCTGACAGGGGCAGTCCGAGCGCCGAGCGGGCCTCCAGCAGCCGCAGGTCGAAGAGGGCGTGCCAGCGGCGGCGTTCCACCAGCGAGGCCGCCAGTGCCGCGAACATCGCGGATGAACCGCCGGAAGCCGCCGCTGCGGTGATCCGGTCGAACGCATCACTCGGGACGTCTGGCATGCTCATGGTTTCTCCGGGGCCTGCCGCAGCGACTCGTAGGCCAGAACGGCCGCCGTGGCCGAGACGTTGAGGCTGTCGGCTCTTCCCCGCATCGGCAGTCGGACCGACTCGAAATCGATCAGGCCGTCTGCGGCAGCCTGTTGCCACTGCGGAGAGATCCCCTGGGCCTCGCTGCCGAGCACGATCGCCGTGGTACCGGCAAGCCGCGACTTGTGCCAGAGGACCCGGCCGTCGGGCATCGCGGCCAGCACCCGCCGGCGTTTGCCGCCGCACCATGCGATCGCCTCGGCGAGCGTCGCCACTGCCAGCGGCATCGAAAACACCGTGCCGAGGCTGGCCCGGATCGTGGCCGGGTTGGCGGGGTCGGTCCGCGGATCGCAGGCGATGACTCCGGCGATTCCCGCGGCGTCGGCGGTCCGCAGGATGGCGCCGAGGTTACCCGGCTTTTCAACGCCGTCGACCACGATCACCGGCCGGTTCGCCTCGGCACCGAACTGCCGCAGCGTTTTGCCGGAGAATCGCACCAGGCCGACGAGCCCTTCGTTGCGGCTGCCGAAGGCGACCTTCTCGAACGGCCGTGCGGCGAGCAGCGTGATCCTCGTGCCTCGCTGCTGGAGGGCTCCGAGCCAGGCTTCGCGGTCATGGTCCGGGGCCGCGCCGGCATCGCAAAACACCTCGAGGATCTCGATGCCGGTGTCGGCCGCCCGTTTCAGCTCCCGCCTGCCGTCGACGAGCGTCAGGCCGGTTGCGCGACGGCCGTCGGCGTCGCGCAGGCGAACCGCCTCGCGGACACGAGGGTTGGAAACGCTCGTGATCGGGTCGTGCGGGATCATGGCGTCGTGGCCTGTCGGGCGAAACTGCCGAGCGGAAGGCGTCGACCGGCGGCATCGACGCATTCGAGCGATCCCGATTCGGTCGGACGCCCGGAGAAGACACCGGACAGTGTGTCGCAGAGTCGCTGCCGGTTCCAGCGGGGCGAGTGGCTGGTGAGCAGGATTGGACCCAGAGGCCCTGATCCAGCGTTGTCGAGCAGGGCCGCCAGCGACTCGAGCAGGGGTTCGAGATCTCGTTCGATCGAGAAGGCCTGACCTTTCGGGCCATGGCCCCACGACGGAGGATCGAGAACGACGCCATCGTATGCTGCCCCGCGGCGCAGTTCGCGGGCCACGAAGCCCACTGCATCCTCGCAGAGCCAGCGGATCGGTGCCGACTCGAGCCCCGAGGCCGCCGCGTTTCGCCGCGCCATCGCGGTCGCCTGGCGGGAGGCGTCGACATGCACCACCTCCGCACCAGCGGCGGCCGCGGCGATCGTCGCGGCGCCCGAGTGGGCGAACAGGGAAAGAATCCGGCTGCCGGGAGGGGTGACGCGGGCAAGCCAGCGCCACTGTTCGGCCTGTTCGAGGAACACGCCGAGCTGTCCCGAAGGGGCAGTCCGCACCTCGAGGATGATCGCCAACTGCGAGGCGGCGGCAGGCAGAGGCAGCGACACGAGCCAGGGGTCGGGCAGGGGGCCGGAGAACTCCCAGTTGCCGGAGCGGGTGTCGCCGGGGGCGGGACAAAACCGGGCGACTGCCCCCTCCCACGCCGAAGGGCTGGTCCGGAGGGGAAGATCGGGGATTTGCAGTGGACGGGCCACCAGAACACCGCCCAGCATCTCCAGCCGTGCGCCGTGGCCGGATCGGTCGGCTCCGAAATCAACCAGCGAGGGGTCGGGAAACTTTCCGATGGCTCGGTCGTTCATTGGGAAGCAGCATACCGGCTGTGGTTTTCCAATCGATCAGGAGCAGGGCAATGACACGGGCGATTTCTTGGGCGATTGCGGCGGTCTGCGGTGTGGGCCTGCTGCTGGCGGCCGGACGTTTCCAGGCGGTGCGGGCCGAAGACCAGCCATCCCCCGGCTCGAGGGTCGAAGCTGACGCAATGCAAAAACTCGACCGGATCGTCGAGCGACTTGATCGGATCGTCGGTCGGATGGGACCGGGCGGTCCACGGCCCGGACGTCCCGAACATCAAGGCTTCGGTCCAGGTCCAGGCCCCGGGCATGACGGGCCACCGCACGATGGTCCCCCCCATGATCGTCCCCGCTGGGGCGGCGCTGGCCAGCGGCCCGAAATGCCGCCGGAGATGCGGGAGATGATCGAGGAACGGATGGAACAGGGGCGGGAGCGGATGGAGAAGGCCCGGGAAAAGTTCCGCGAACTCGAGGAGCGGGTGAAGTCGCTCGAGGCCGAAGTGGAGCGGCTCAAGGCCCGAACCTGAGTTTCGAGCCGGTTTGAATCTGCCGCGGGCCGGTTTGGCAGCCGGCCAGTGGTTGTTTGCCGCAGTCCAGCCATCGTGCTATCGTTGCAGAGTCCCGCTGATCGACCTCTCTTTTAGGTCCGCGTTCCCCGGCCGATACAGCCGACGGAACGGCGACGCGGGTGTTTCCCAACGACATGGCGAGGACACCATGGGACACACCGCCTGGCGTGGTTGCGCAAGTGCGTGGATCGGATGCCTGATCGCTGCCACTTCCGCGGTGCTGCCCGCCGCGGAGCCGCCGCCCGACTTCAACCGGGATATCCGTCCGATTCTTTCGGACCGCTGCTTTTCGTGTCATGGGCCGGACGAGCATCGCCAGGCCGGGCTTCGCCTCGACGACCGGTCTGCGGCCACTACAGAACTCGAGAGCGGCGTCACGGCGATCGTGCCAGGGAATCCTGCCGCAAGCGAGATTCTGGCGCGGATCGTGGACACCGACCCCGACGTCGTCATGCCACCGCCGCATCTCGGCAAGCCGGTCACGCCGGCAGAGGCCGAGATCCTGCGTCGCTGGATCGCCGAGGGGGCCGAGTACAAGGGGCATTGGTCATTCAGTCGGGCAGACCGGCCCGGGGAACCGGCGGTCAAGTCTCAAGACTGGTGCAGAAATCCGCTCGACCGATTCGTGCTCGCGCGGATGGAGGCGGTCGGCCTCGAGCCCAATCCCGAGGCCGACAGGACGAGACTCGCCCGCCGCCTTTCCCTCGACCTCAGAGGTCTGCCTGCGACGCCCGAGGAGATCGATGCATTCCTGGCAGATACCTCTCCCGATGCCTATGAGCGCTACGTCGACCGGCTGCTGGAAAGCCAGCACTTCGGCGAACGGATGGCGATCGAATGGCTCGACGCCGCCCGCTACGCCGACAGCAACGGCTTTCAGGCCGACTCGAGCCGGAAGAACTGGCCCTGGCGGGACTGGGTGATCAGGGCGTTCAACGCCAACATGCCCTTCGACCAGTTCACGATCCGTCAGCTGTCAGGCGACCTGCTCCCGGGTGCCTCCCGCGACGACATCGTCGCCACCGGTTTCAACCGCAACCACAGAATCAACGGCGAGGGAGGTCTGATCGCCGAGGAGTGGCTCGTCGAGACGGTCATCGACCGCACCGAGACGACCAGCCAGACCTGGCTCGGACTGACGGTGGGCTGCGCCCGCTGCCACGACCACAAATACGACCCGCTGACACAGAAGGAATTTTATTCGCTCTACGCCTTCTTCAACTCGATCGACGAGTCGGGCGTCCTGCAGGTCAACCGCGCCGGCGGCAACACCGACCCTCTGCTCCGCCTTCCCGACGAGACGCAGACGGCGGAGATCGCCAGACTGCGAAAGCTGGTCGATGACGCGAAGGCGGTGGTGACGGCCGAGTCGAAGAACATCGATCCGCTCGCCGAGACATGGGTCGAAACCGTGCGGCAGTTGATCGATGATCCCTCCGAAGTCTGGCAGCCACTCGAGCCACTCGAACTCAGGTCGACGGGAGGGGCGGAGTTTCGCCGGCTCGACGATGGCTCCTGGCTCGTGGAGGGGCCGAACCCGCCGAGCGACACCTATGAGATCGAGGCCCAGATTCCGGAAGGCACGCTTGGCGGGATGCGGCTCGAGGTGATCTCCGACGGCTCGTTTGCCGATGGGGGCTATGCCCGCCTCGGCAACGGCAACATCGTGGTCAGCAAGGTCGAGGTTGAAATCGAGCAGCCGGACGGCAAGACCGCAGCCGTCGAGTTGGCTCGGGCCGATGCCGACTATGCCCAGAATGGATATGACGCTTCCCAGGTCCTTGCCGGCTCCAAGGGCAAGGGCTGGGCGATCAACGGTCACAGGAAGGACGTTTCTGAACGCCGGCCGCGGATGCTCGCCGTGATGGCCGCCAGGCGGATCGACATCGACGAGAATTCGCGGATCATTTTCCGCATCCGCCAGGAATCGTTCCCGAACCATGCGATCGGCCGGTTTCGGATCGCGTTTTCGGCGCTCGAACCATCGTTGCTGAAGGTCGGCGGCATCGGTCTTCCTGACGACGTGCAGGCGGCAGTCGACGCGGACGCCGAGGCTCGCACGCAGGAGCAGCGGGATTCGCTGCGAGGATTTTACCGCAAGCACGTCGACGGTCCGGTCCGGTGGGCCGATGCGGCGCAGGCTGCCGCCGAGAAGAGTCTGGTGGATTTCGAAAACACGCTCCCGAGCGCGATGGTGATGCGCGAGGGGAAGCCCCGGGATTCGTTCGTTCTGTTGCGCGGCGAGTACGACAAGCAGGGCGACAGGGTGACGTCGGCGGTACCGGCCTTTCTGCCGCCCCTGCCCGGGAACGTGAAGCCCGATCGGCTCGGGCTCGCCCGCTGGATCGCTTCCCGGGACAATCCCCTCACGGCCCGGGTCTGGGTCAACCGGCAGTGGGAACGGTTTTTCGGCACCGGGATCGTGAAGACGAGCGAAAATCTCGGTAGCCAGGCCGAGTATCCAAGCCATCCGCAGCTGCTCGACTGGCTGGCCGTCGAATTCATGGAGAACGGCTGGGACATGAAGGCCATGCTCCGGCTTCTGGTCACGAGTGCCACCTATCGGCAGTCTGCCGCCGTGACGCCCGAGAAGCTCGCCAAGGATCCGGAAAACAGGCTCCTCTCCAGGGCGTCGCGGATCCGGCTTCCCGGCGAGATCGTCAGAGATCAGTCGCTGGCGGTGGCCGGCCTGCTCGTGCCCACTGTCGGCGGTCCGAGCGTGCGGCCCTGGATGCCGGACGGCATCTGGGACGAGACGAGCGTCTACGGTGACCTGCGGGGCTACAAGCCCGACACCGGCCCAGGCCGCTATCGGCGGAGCATGTACACGATCTGGAAACGCACGGCCGCACCTCCCACGATGCTGCTGTTCGACGCCCCGAATCGTGAGATCTGCACGGTGAAGCGTGCCCGAACCAACACTCCGCTGCAGGCGCTCGCCCTGCTCAACGAGACCACCTTCGTGGAGGTCGCCCACGGTCTGGCGCGGCGGATGATCGCCGAAGGCGGCTCGACGCCCGCCGAGCGGATCTCCCATGCTTTCCGTCTGGCGATCGGCCGCCGCCCGGAGGCCGAGGAGTTGGCGGCGCTGGTGGCGGGCTACGGTTCCGATCTGGCCCGCTTCAATGCCGAATCGGAAGCCGCCGGGCGATTCGCGGCGGTTGGGTTCATACGAAAGCCGGACGGCGTGTCCGACGCGGAGTTCGCCGCCTGTTCTCTGACGGCCAGCGTGATCATCAATCTCGACGAATACGTGATGCGGGAGTAGTGTCATGATCGACCAGCATGCCCTTCGCGGCCAGGACGCCCTCAATCGCCGCGTGTTTCTCGGCGGAGCCGCCGGCGGACTCGGATATGCCGCCCTGGCGTCGCTGCTGCAGCCCGGGAACGCCCGGGCGGCGACCCTGTCTGCGACCGGCGGCCTGCCGGCCTTTCCCAATCATGCCCCGAAGGCAAAGCGGATCATCCACCTCTTCCAGTCGGGTGCGCCCTCGCAGATGGATCTCTTCGATCCCAAGCCCGGGCTCGCAAAGCGTCGCGGCGAGGATCTGCCGGAATCGATCCGCCAGGGGCAGCGGCTGACGACGATGACCAGCGGCCAGAAGAGCTTTCCTGTGGCGCCCTCGATCTTCCCCTTCGCCCAGTACGGCGAGAGTGGAATGTGGTTCAGCGATCTGGTGCCCAACATCGCCCGCCATGCCGATCGCTGGTGCATGATCCGTTCGATGTTCACCGAGGCGATCAACCACGACCCGGCGATCACCTTCTTCCAGACCGGCAGCCAGCTCGCCGGCAGACCGAGCATCGGCTCCTGGGTGAGCTATGGTCTCGGCAGCGAAAACGCCGACCTTCCCGCCTACATCGTGCTGACGAGCTTTGGTTCCGGCCGCAAGGACGACCAGCCGCTCTACGATCGTCTCTGGGGGGCAGGCTTTTTGCCCACGAAGCATCAGGGGGTGAAGTTTCGCAACTCCGGCGACCCGGTGCTCTACCTCGCCGATCCGCCCGGCATCGACCGTGATGCACGGCGAAGCACGCTCGACAGGATCGCAGCCCTGAATGCGGTCAGGAGCCGTGTCGTGGGGGACCCCGAGATCGCCGCACGTACGAGCCAATATGAAATGGCCTTCCGGATGCAGGCCAGCGTGCCCGATCTCGTCCGTATTTCCGAAGAGCCGGAGCATGTCCTCGACGCCTACGGCCCCGATGTCCACCGCCCGGGAAGCTACGCCTTCAACTGTCTGCTCGCGCGGCGGCTTTCCGAGAAGGGGGTGCGGTTCGTCCAACTCTTCCACATGGGCTGGGACCATCACTTCGGCCTGCCGGAGGCCCTCAAGGGGCAGTGCAGGGACACCGACCAGCCGACGGCCGCCCTGCTCGACGATCTCGAGCGCCGCGGCTTGCTCGACGACACGCTCGTCGTCTGGGGAGGCGAGTTTGGCCGCACGATCTATTCCCAGGGCACGCTCACCGAGACCAACTATGGCCGCGATCATCATCCGCGTTGCTTCACGACCCTGATGGCGGGAGCCGGCGTGAAGCCCGGCCTGGTCTGGGGCGCGACCGACGACTATTCCTACAACATCACGACGCCGGACCAGAAGGTGCACGTTCACGATCTCAATGCCACGATCCTGTATCTGATGGGGATCGATCACCTCCGGCTCACGTTCCCCTATCAGGGCCGCGATTTCCGGCTCACCGACGTGCACGGCGAGGTGGTGCGAGGGATTCTGGGCTGAGTTCAGGACGAGTGCTCGCCATGCCCTGGATCAGCCATGACAGGCTGAAGCCTGTCCCACGTCGGGCAGGGCAGGGGCTGCCGGCTCAATTTTTCCGGCGGCGTTCGGGCTTCTTGGCCTTCTTTGTCGGCTTCGCCGGCCCGGCTTCTTCCGCCGGCTGTGCTGCCATCACGGGCACGATCTGCGGCACGACGATGCAGTTGTCGCCGAGGTCCAGATCGTCCTGCTCCTCGATCGGCCGGCCGCGGTCGTCGAGTTTCACGTCGGCCTCCGCCGTCTTCTTCTTGGCCACGGCGAGCAATCGTTGGTAGAGCTCGTCGCGATCGACACCGTTGATCGTCGCGACGGCGGTGGCCACCTCGCCGAGATAGCGGAGGAAGATGCTGCGACGCTGGCCCTCCTGGGCGACACGAAGCCGCCGCCGCATGTACATGCCCAGCTTCCGGCCGACGGCCTGGAGCGCGAGCCGGATCTCCTTTTGGATCTCCGGATAGGACGCGATCGCCTCCTTCGATTCGCTCGTGAAAGGCACCCAGACACTCGCCACGTGGACCATCGTCGTCACGGGGCCACTTGGGAGTCCGCCGCGTGACTGGGAGAGGCCGTAGGACCGCCAGTTGGTGGAGAGAATCGTCTGGGTGACGGCGCATGCGGCGGGCTGAAACTGCAGCGGCACGCGGTTGGCATAGCGGAGCACGTTCATGCTCTGCCCATCCTCGGCGTTGACATGCTGCATCGCCCCGTGGAGGGCGTCGATCTGCGGCTTCTTGAGCTTGGAGGGGCTCTGTCGCGGTGCCAGTTGGGCCTCGCCGAGGATCTTGTCCACCGCCTCGCCCCCCATGCCGCTGAAGGTCGTGGTGAGGAACTGCCGCAGGCTGCGGGCGTCGCTCTCGGAGGCGAGTTCGCCGAGGGCCTCGCGGCTGATCTTTTGGGCGGATGTGCCCCCGCCGAAGGCGAGCGCGGCCTCGATCAGAAACGGATTGCCCCGGTAGACAGAAGGCGGACGGGTCGCCGCCGTGAAGAACTCGCCGGGAACGACCTGCCGGAGACCGGCCAGCAGCCGCTGCTCGCCGATCGGCACGATGCAGTCGGTGGCCGGCGGGGGAATCTTCGTCTCCTGAATCGCCTTGAACAGTGCGTCGGCCTCGCCGCGGCCGAGTTTGCCGGTGGTCACCCTGGTCGAGAGCTTTGCCGTGTCGCAGATCTTCTTGGCCGTGCCGTGGGAGACGCGGGAGAACGACTGTGAGAGGAATTGGGCGAGCGTCAGTTTCGGATGCTCCTGGAGCATCGTCACCAGCCGCCCGAGCTCGACGCCGTAGGGATGCGGCTTGATCTCCTTCGGCTCCGGCGGGAGGTCGTCGCTCGACCGCTCGATGATCCGTTCCGGGCCGTCGGGACCCTGGAAGTGGATCCTTGTGTGCGGGTTCGCGATCGCCGTCTGCTCGAGATACTCCTCGACGCTTCCGCGTCCGCGCTGAAACTTCGCCTCCATCTCGATGGTCACCCGGGTGCCGTGCTCGATCGATTCGCCACGGTCGTTCTCCGCGATCCACTCGATCGAGTGCTTGGTCATCAGGTCGGCGCCGCCCTTCCCGGCGGGGATGTCGACGCCCTCCCCCTTGCCGTTCAAGATCTCGGGCTGGTTGGTCTTGGTGTCGATCCGGAGTTCGGAATAGTGGGCCGGGTGCTTGGCGTCGATCTTGGAGATGATCTTCACCGGCTTGCCGGTGGTGAGCACGCCGTACATGCCGGCGGCCGAGATGCCGATTCCCTGCTGTCCACGGCTCATCCGCAGCCGGTGGAATTTGGAACCGTAGAGCAGCTTGCCGAAGATCAGCGGGATCTGCCTGCTGACGATGCCCGGGCCGTTGTCCTGGACGCTCATCCGGTAGCGGGTGCCGCTCTCGCCGACCTGCTCGATCCGTACCCAGATCTCGGGCAGGATTCCGGCCTCCTCGCAGGCGTCGAGGGAGTTGTCGACCGCCTCCTTGACGCTCGTCAGCAGGGCCTTTCGCGGCGAATCGAATCCGAGCAGGTGCCTGTTCTTGGCGAAGAACTCGCTGACCGAGATGTCACGCTGTCCGGCGGCGAGCGTCTGGGCCGAGGCCCGACGCTTCGTGGCCGGCTTCACGTTTGCGGATGGAGAGGCATCCGCCTCGGATGCCGCCGCTGGTTCGGGCGGATGCGGCTCGGCCTTCCGGGACCGGGCCTTGCGGGACTTGTTTTTCGGGGGCTTTGGTTTCGTGGCCATGTGGATGCCAAGACTCTGATCGACGCACCGGACGCTGGCAAGAGGGGCAAAGTATAGCGGTTGTAGGGCCACCCTGGCCTGCGGCTCCGGCGATCGTCACCGGGTCGGCGGACCTTGCCTGCTGGGCAGGCGATCAGAGGGCCGGCCCATCGACTGATCGGTTCGATCGGAGACAGCCGAAGAACGCAGCGGGTTGGAACGATCGTGAACGTTGTGTCGAGGAGGTGACCCCATGGTGGGCGGTTGCAGGATCCCGTTCGTGGCGTTGCTGGCTGGTGTCCTCATTCCGATGGCCGTGCCGGCAGCGGGCCATGCGGCTCCGATCAACGGCGGCGTCGAAGCCCCGACCCCCGACGTCTTCTACAACTACTACGTGCCGCCCGTGCCGGCCGGATCGGGCCCCGGCTTCGGGGCCCAGCTCTACGTATCGCCGCGGCCGGTGCCGCCGCACGTGGGCCACACCTGGTACACCTATCCGCCGTTCATGCCCCACGAGTTTCTCTACAAGCACCGCCGGCACTACGTGCGGCCGGCAGGTGCCATGGGGATGCGGACCGACGTGCACGCCTACTGGTGGTGAGGAGTCGCGAGACCATGCAGCGATCGAGAGTCGATTTCACCCTCCACCGATTCGGCCGTGCCGGATCGTTCGCCCTGATGGCGGCGGTCTGCCTCGGCGGTGCGCTCGTCCACGCGGGCGGGCACCGCGGTGCCGCCTGCACGCAGGGCGGCTGTGGCAACTGCCGGCAGGGCTGCGGCGAATGCTGCGGCCGCTGCGGGCATCACGGATGCCACGGCCTCTGCTCCGGCGATCATCACGCCCTGCACCATGACGTCTACGAGAAGCGGTACTTTCTCCGCAGCCAGGGGAAGAGCTGGCACAGCAACTGGTACGATCCGACGATCGGCCGGCCGATGGCCCTCGTCGTGCCGCCGACGGCGGAGTTCACGAGCGAGTATGCCTGGGGCGTGCCCAGTTCGCGGGTGATGCCGATCTATCACCAGTTCCGTCGGCCCTATCCGGGGCCGGGGGCGGTGCCGGGCTCCGGCGGCGGCATGTATCCGACACCCTACTGGCCGAGCGACACGGTGCAGTTCGGCGTGCACCCCGTCCGTGGCCCCTGGGGCGCCTACTAGCAGGCCATCGACTCAGGAATCCGCCAGCGGATTCAGTTCGGCTTCGCCTGCAGGAAAAGATACGGCTCTGCCGGCACGAGTTGCGGTTTGGCGTCGCCGCTGTACCGCTCACCGGCGGCCAGCGGCAGCCGCTTCACGGTCGACCCCGCCCCGAAGTCGAGTCCTTCGAGCGGAATCCAGCAGACCGTCGGGCTGGTGGCCGAGTCGAAATAGACGACGCGGTCCTTTTGGTCGTGCACCGTCCGCCAGATGGTGCTGGCGATATTCGGTTTGTTGGGGGTCGTGATGCCCAGCGGCACGCTCGCACCGCGGATGACGCTGAACACCCCGGCCACCGCCCGCTCGCCCGTCGTTTCCCGGGGGATCGCCCCGATATAGAAACTCGTCCGCACGAAGCGATCGCTGGCACGGCTCGTGCCGGGCAGCATCACATCGCCCCCGATCTCCTTCCAGTAGGCGTCGAGCGCCAGCTGCTGGTCGAACGTCGGCGAGTTGGTCATCACGGTGTACCGGCGGCCGTGATGGATCACGAGTCTGCCTCCCACGTATTCCAGGATCGCCGAGTCGCCGGAGGGATCGGAGATGGCAAGGTGGCCCACGCCGGGGATGCCGTTGGGCAGCACCGGGGCCACGACCGTGAACGGCTCCTTCTCCAGGGCGGCCACGGCCTCGGCGACCGTCGCGTAGGAATCGAGCACGTACTGGGTCCAGGCCGCGATCGACAGGTTCGGTCGGCCCGCCACCTGCTTCCCGTAGTCGCTCTCGGCGAGATAGAGAACGTTGGCGACGAGGCCCATCTCGTTCATGCCGTCGGCCGTCGCGATTCCGTAGAAGCTGACGACGACCGACCCGTAGCGGCTCGTCCATTCAAGGCTGTTCGGGCCGGCGGATCCGCTGCGCTTCATCCCCCGGGGAAAGACCCAGATCTCCGACTTCGGGTCTTCGGCCCAGTCCATCGACCGGCCCACGAGAACCGTTCCGTCGGTGGAGACGTGCATGCAGCGGGTGCAGGCGACGACGGGAGGGGCGATCAGTCCGGCGGCAACCGCGAGAACGACGACGAGTGGACGAATCGACATTGCGGAATCTCCGGGATGGGTGACGGGCAGGGAATCAGAAAGAGTCCTTCCTCAGACCTGTTGCGCGGACTGCCCGCCGGTCTGCTGGACGGTTGCGCCGCCGTGGAGCTTGTCGCGGGCTGCGTCGGCCCAGGGGCTTTCAGGCGCGAGCGAGATGAACAGTTCGAGATGCCGCCGGGACTCAGGCTCGCGGTCCACGGCCTCGAGCAGACCGGCCATGTGCCAGTGGGCGTCGGCGTAGTCGGGCTGCTGGTGGAGCACGCCTTCGAGGGCGGCGATGGCAAGGTCGTGCTCGCCGAGTTCCGACAGCACGCAGCCGAGGCTGGCCCGCGCCTCGAGGTGGTCGGCATCGAGTTCGACGGCGGCGTAGTACCGCTCCCGGGCGGCGGTCAGGTCGCCCGATCGGTAGAGCAGTTCGGCCAGCATGAAGACGACCGGGGCGGACGGACCTGCGGCCTGCAGCACGGCCCGAATCGCCTCCGCAGCCTCGACGAATTCGCCGGCGGCTTCGAGGTCGGCCGCGAGGTCGAGCAGTTCTGCAACGCAGGTCGGACCCTCGCCCTCGTCGGGTTCCGCGCTGGCATCGATTCGGCCGACCACGCTCCGCCACGGGACCGAATCCTCTCCGCCCCCGTCTGCCCCGGTGCCGAGCCCTTCGCTGTAAAACCCGAACTGCAATTGGCCGCCCGAGCCGACGAGCCGGTCGCCTTCCCGCATCGAGAGCCGGCGGCCGTCGACCACGATCCGATCGCCACACCGTGCCGCGACTGCGGACTCTCCCGGGGCGAGCGCCCGCAGGCCGGCGTCGATCTCGCGGAGCGAGAGACCGCTGCCGAGCAGCCGTGCCAGCTGGCGACCCGTCACGAGCTGCCCGAAGTCGAACCATTCGATCGAATCCGCCCGTCGCTTCGGCTCGAGCTGTCCGGTTCGGCTCCAGTACCGGACGGCGGCCTGCGGCACGTCGAGGACGGCGGCCATCATCGCCACCGTGTAGAGCCGGCGGACCCCGCACTCGCTCTCCTGTCCGGCGCCAAACAGCGGACGCTCGGGAGTTCGACGGCCGGCAGCGGTTTTTCGCAGCGACCGGCGTCGCTGGGGCGCGGCGGATGCGGTGCGTGCATCGCTCTGGTCGTCCTTGACCCTGCTGGTCATGATCGCTCGCTCCAAGGTGCGAAGACTCTACCCGACGTCAGGTGCACCGTCCATCGGCGGCACCGCCGCGATCCAGCCTTCGAGGGTGTCGAGCGAGCGGGGCAGGCCGTAGCGGGGCAGGGCGGCGGCGTGGGCGGCCTGCAGTCCGCAGATCACCGCATCGAGCAGATCGCCGCCGCCGTCGGCGACCAGCCGTCGACGCCAGGCGGCGCCGATCGTCAGCCTCAGGTCGAGACCGGCGGTGCCGGCGATCAGGGCATCGAGGATCGCCTGCCGATTTCGGGCCCGCTCGCCGGTCTGCCTGGCCCGGTCGTCGCTCTTGTATGAGCGGCGGCAGACCTTCCGGGCCGTGAAACCTGGATAGGCCTCGACCGCGATCCTGACCCGCGCACGCTGCGGGCGAGGCCGGTGCCCGTGTGCTGGAAAGGCGAGTCCGGCCGCGAGCATGCGGCCGATGCCGGCGTGCATCATCCAGGCGACCGGCGGGTTGGCCCAGCGCATCGCCGGACTCGATCCCGCCGGCCTGTCAGCCTGGCGCCAGGCGAACTTGTCCCCCTTGGGCCTGCCATCGCACCAGCGTCGAAACGTCGCCCGCAGCGTCTCCCGGGGCTGACTGCAGTAGAACCGCACGAAGTCGGGCCAGCGGTCGGGCCAGCCTTCATGTTCGATCAGCATCCGCGACTGGCCGAAGGGAAGATCGAATCCACCGACCCAGGGGCCGTCCTCGCGCAGAAAGTCGTCGAAGGCTTCGAGGCTCGTGAGTTCCCTGATCGTCTCCAGCCGATAGACGCCGTTGGATCCTCCTCCGACGCGACCGACCGCCACCGTGATCGGCTTCCGCGGGCTCGGGGCCGACGTGAAATCGATGCCGAGCACGAGTTCTGTCGCGCCTTCGGCAGGCCGCTCTCTGACCGGCCTACGCCTGCTGGACACGCCGCAGATTCTCGTCGATCGCCGCGAGGAAGTCCTGGGTGTTGAGATGCGGCTGATCCGGCCCGATCAGAATGGCCAAATCCTTCGTCATCTTTCCCTCCTCGACGGTGCCGATGCAGACTTTCTCGAGCGTCTCGGCAAAGGCTGTCAGAGCCGGTGTGCCGTCGAGTTTGCCGCGGTGGGCGAGGCCGCGGGTCCAGGCGAAGATCGAGGCGATCGGATTGGTCGAGGTCGGCCTGCCCTGCTGGTGCTGGCGGTAGTGCCGCGTCACCGTGCCATGGGCCGCCTCCGCCTCGACCGTCCTGCCGTCGGGCGTCATCAGCACGCTCGTCATCAGTCCGAGCGATCCGAAGCCCTGGGCCACGATGTCGCTCTGCACGTCGCCGTCGTAGTTTTTGCAGGCCCAGACGTAGCCCCCCTCCCACTTGAGGGCCGAGGCCACCATGTCGTCGATCAGGCGGTGCTCGTAGGTCAGCCCCTTGGCGACGAATTCGGTCTTGAACTCGGCATCGAAGATCTCCTGGAAGAGATCCTTGAACCGGCCGTCATAGGCCTTGAGGATCGTGTTCTTGGTCGAAAGGTAGACCGGGAAGTTCCGGGCCAGTCCGTAGCGGAAACTGGCCCTGGCGAAGTCGCGGATCGAATCGTCGAGGTTGTACATCGCCATCGCCACGCCCGCCGACGGAAAGTCGTAGACATGGAGTTCCATCGGAGCGGAGCCGTCCTCGGGCTTGAAGGTGAGCGTGAGCGCACCCTTGCCGGGAATCCTCACGTCGGTCGCCCGGTACTGGTCGCCGAAGGCGTGTCGGCCGACGACGATCGGCTTCGTCCAGCCCGGCACGAGCCGCGGGATGTTGCTGATGATGATCGGTTCGCGAAAGATCACGCCGCCGAGGATGTTGCGAATCGTCCCGTTGGGGCTCTTCCACATCTTCTTCAGGCCGAACTCCTTGACCCGGGCCTCGTCGGGGGTGATCGTCGCGCACTTGACGCCCACGCCGCACTCCCGGATCGCATTGGCCGCGTCGACCGTCACCTGATCGGCGGTGGCGTCGCGATTTTCGATCGAGAGGTCGTAGTAGCGCAGGTCGAGATCGAGGTAGGGCAGGATCAGCTGTTCCTTGATGAATTGCCAGATGATCCGGGTCATCTCGTCGCCGTCGAGTTCCACGACGGGACCGGCCACCTTGATCTTGCCCACGGAAACCCTCCTGTTGCTGCGGCGTTCTGCCCACACGACGTGGAGAACCTACAGCGTCGTCTGGGTGGTCGCAAGCAGCGCGACGGAAGAGGGACGCACCAGCGGCTCCTGCCCGAAGTGGGACAGGCTTCAGCCTGTCAAGCATCGCTACCCAGCGCCAGGCCCGGAGGGCCGGGTAAGCACCAGCCGGCGGAGCCGGCCAAGCAAACAACGGCAGGATGCCGTGTGTTTGCGTGAAACCGCGGGCCGGGTAAGCACCAGCCGGCGGAGCCGGCCAAGCAAACAACGGCAGGATGCCGTGTGTTTGCGTGAAACCGCCGCTCTAGGTTGAGCGGTCGCCGAAGGCGGACTGGATGCGGATCAGGCCGCTCGAGGTTTCGGAGGCCGGCAGGTCGCGGGTGTCGGCGGCCGGGGGGGCGGGCTCGACGGAGGGTCCGAGCGGGGCGATCGTCGGCTGCTGGGCTGGAGCCGGCTTCGGGTTCGATGGGGCCGGCGTCGGGATCGGCTCGATGGGTCGCATGGCACCGCTCTCACCGGCCTTGTCGACCGGCTTCTCGGCCCGGATGGCGCTGCTTTCCCCGCTGCCCTTCGAGGGATCGACATGGCCGAGACCGGACGATGTCCAGCCTTCCTGGGCCGGCGGGGCCGAGTCGGCGGGCTTGTCACTGAAGGTCTTCATCGGGCCGGTCGCAGACGTGGCCGGCAGCGAAGGTGCGATCGACGGGGCGGCCATTGTCGCCGGACGGGAGGCCCCTGCCATGGGAACCGCAACTGCTGGAGCCTGGGCTGCGGCGGGGATCGGATTGCCGCAGGGATCGAGCGGCACCCGCATCACGACCGTCCGCGGTGAACGCACGGTGTAGGCGTAGGGTTCCCGCTTCTCGACCACCCGAGGCACCTGCATCGACCGCTCCTCGGTGACGTACTTGCAGACCTGCACGCTGACCGGCTCCACCTTTTCTTCGGTGACCATCCTGCAGACCTGCACCGGGACCTGCCGGACCTGCTCCTCGGCCACCATCTTCATGACCTGGACAGGCACCCTGTTGTCGACCCGCTCGACCACCTTGCGGACGGTCTGCACCGGGATCTGGCGGACCTGCTCCTCGGCCACCATCTTCATGGTCTGCACCGGGACCTGCTGGACGACCTGCTCATCCACGTAGCGGACGGTCTGGACCGGAACCTTGCGGGTCATCACCCGGTTGACCATCGTGGTCTCGGGCACCTGCACCGGCGTGTAGGTCGGCTGGTAGCTGCGGCTGACCTGATTCATGACGACGCCGGGGGTCACGGTCCAGGCGTAGCCACCACGCTGCCATGACATCAGTCCCGTGGCGGGATTGATGGCGTATCCGCCAGGCACCCAGCCAAGCTGCGAACTGCCCGGGGCGACCATCGGTGTCACCACGTCGACCGGCTGGGAGCCGACCGAGTAGGCGGTGCGGACGGTCGTCACCGGCTCGGCCACGGTGAACGCCTCCTCGCGCTCGCTGGTCTCGTAGACCGGACGGCGGACCAGGCTGACCTGCTGCTGCACGGCGGTCTCGTAGACCGGCTTCATGACGGTGAACCGCTCCTCGCGGGTGCTCGTCTCGACGACATCGCGGGTGACGTCGTAGCTCCGGTCGACGATCTGCGTCTCGTAGACCGGCTTCATGACGGTGAACCGCTCCTCGCGGGTCTGGGTCTCCCAGACGGGCCGCTGCACCGTGTAGCGGCGCTCCGAGGTCTGGGTCTCCCAGACGGGCTTCGTGACGGTGTAGGTCTTGGTGTCGTAGACCGTCTCGTAGGAGACGCGATAGGCAGTCATCTGCTGCTCGTCGTAAACGGTCTGGAAGTCGAGTCTGTAGGTCTGGGTTGCAACCGGCGCCGGGGCGGACTGACCGCAGCACTGGGCGTTGGCGATCGCAGCCGACTGCGGTGCCACGAGTGCGACACAGGCAGCCAGACGGGACGCGTCGCAGGCGAACGAACGGGTCGAGAAGAGACGAAGAACGGTCATCGGTGCACTCCTTGAAAAGACCCTTTGAGACTAATCCCTCAAACGCAGCCATCAAGCGGTTTGTTCACTCTTTTTCCGGATTTTTCTCGGGAAAAACAGGGGTTCCGTCGGCGTGATCGTCGTAACCGGTCCATCTTACGGGGGCGGTCCAGCGGTCCCTCACAGAGGTGGAGGGATGGGAGGCGTGGGGGGGTGCAGGCCGTCGCCGAACGGCTCGGTCAGACAGCCGGGGAAAGGGCGATCCGTCGCGGGAACGGTCAGGCCCCGACCGGGCTGGTGACGTCGGCGTCGAGAATCCGCAGGTAGTCGGCGACGAATTCGCCGTAGCGAGCCTTCACATCGGCCGCCAGATGCTTGTATCCGGCGACCCTGCCACGACACTTGGCGGCACCGCAGCGGCACTCTCCGCCGAGGTGTTCGACCTCGTACTCGAACGTGTCGTAGTCGAAGGTCAGCTCCTCGCCCGCCGCGATCGGCCTCAGCGCCCGGACCTCGATCCGCTTCACGCCGGCGCGGATGACGACGCCGCAGTTGGGCTCGCACGAATGGTGCACGAGGACCGTCACGCCATCGGGAAGGATGTGCATGTCGGACTCGACCTGCATGGTGTGCCGGGTCCGACTCGGAGCCTGCGGCCCCCATGTCGAGAGCACCGTCTCACCTGCGGCGATCGCCCGGGTGGCGCAGACCGTCCGTCCGAGCCGGCCATTGCGAATCTCGACCGGCTCATTCGGGCCGGGGACACGGTCCTGCGACTCGCGGACGGCGATGCCGGCCATCTCGTCGAAGTTCGTGTCGCGAAGCCGGGCCCCATAGCGGGCCTGCAGCCAGGGGATCGTTTGCTCAATCGTGTCGGGCTGCAGCAGGATCAGGTCACCCGCCGTCGCGGCGTCGAGTACGAGCGCCGCCGAAGTCGACCAGTCGCCACCCGATTCGATCAGCGTGCCGCGTGCGGCAGCCGCTTCTCGGATGCCTGCGGAGATCAGCCGGGTGATCTCGCCCGGCTGCCGCCCGCGAATGTAGGCGTCTTCGTAGATCACCACGCGGTCGAAGGTCTCGCCGAGGAGCCGCCCCTGGATGATCAGATCCTCGTCGCGGCGGTCGCCCGCGGCCGAGTAGACGGCGGTCCGCCGCTCGTGGGGCAGCCTGCGGAGCGTTCCGCAGATCTGCTCCAGCGACGGCACGTTGTGGCCGTAGTCGACCACGATCGCGGCCCCGTCGAGATCGAGCAGGTTGAACCGTCCGGGTGACCCGGTCGACCCGGAGGAGAAGCTCTCCAGGCCGAGTCGCACCAGTTCCAGCGGCACCCCGAGCCGCCAGGCCGCGGCGGCGCTGGCGAGCACGTTTTCAACCTGGAAGCCGACGAGTCCCTTGTGGACCAGCGGCACCCTTTCGAGATGGGCGAGACGGGTTTCCCGCGGGCCGTCGCAGAGCACGATCCAGCCTTCCCGCACGGTGGCCGCAAGGCCGCCCTGCGCCAGGTGCTCGACGACCACCGGATTGGCCGGGTCGAGGGCGAAGTAGACTACCTGCCCCTTGCACCACTTCTTCATCTCGACGACGAGGGGGTCGGCGGCGTTCAGCACGGCGGACCCCTTCTTGCTCACCGCGGCGACGATCGCCCCCTTCACCCAGGCGAGCCTTTCCGGCGTGTCGATTTCTCCGAGGCCGAGATGGTCGCCCGAGGCGATGTTGGTGACCACGGCGACGTCGCAGAAGTCGAAGCCGCAGCCCTCCCGGAGGATGCCGCCACGGGCGGTTTCGAGGACGGCCGTGGTGACTGAGGGGTTGGCGAGCACGCGTCGGGCGCTCGCCGGACCGCTGCAGTCGCCGGCGTCGATCTGCCGTCCACCGATCCAGATGCCCTCGGTGCAGGTGCTGCCGACCGTCGCCCCGCCGGCAGTGGCCAGATGCGAGATCAGCCGGGTGACCGTGGTCTTGCCGTTCGTGCCGGTCACCGCAGCCACCGGGATTCGGCCGTCGTCGTCCGCGGCGAAGAGCGTCTCGACGATTGCCTCACCGACGTTCCGCGGCGTGCCCACGGTGGGCTCGAGATGCATCCGCAGCCCCGGTCCGGCATTGACCTCGATGACGACGCCCCGCTGGGATTCGAGCGGCTGGGTGATGTCGGAGGTGACGATGTCGATTCCAGCCACGTCGAGCCCGATGATTCGGGCGGCCTCGACGGCCCGGGCCGCCACCTCGGGATGCACCTGGTCGGTGACGTCCTCGGAGGTGCCGCCGGTGCTGAGGTTGGCGTTCTGCCGGAGCAGCACGACCCGGCCATCCTCGGGAATGCTTTCGGGCGTCAGTCCCTGCTCATCGAGCACGGCGAGGGCGACGTCGTCGAGGATCACGGGGCTGAGCGAGGTGGCGTGGTCGCCGCAGCGACGCGGATCCTCGTTGACCCGATCGGCGAGCTGCTTCACAGAGAGATAGCCGTCGCCGGTGACCGCCGGCGGCCTTCGGCGGGCGGCGGCCACGACCCGGCCACCCACGACCAGGAGCCGGTAGTCTGCGCCGGTCACGAACCGTTCGACCACGACGCAGGCGTCCTGCTCCCGGGCCAGCTGCCAGGCCCGCTCCACCTCCTCGCGGCTCTTGAGATCGACCGACACGCCGCGGCCCTGATTGCCATAACGCGGTTTGACGACGACGGGCGCGGCGATCTCCTCGGCGACGACCCAGGCATCGGCCGCATCGGCCACCGGTCTGCCCTCGGGCACCGGGATGCCGGCCTCGGCGAGCAGCGTGCGGGTGAGGTCCTTGTCCTGGGCGATGCACTCGGCCACGGCGCCGGTGCGGTCGGTCTCGGCGGCGATGATCCGCCGCTGCTTCGCCCCCTGCCCGAGCCGTACCAGCGAGCCCGCGGTGAGGCGGGTCGCCGGGATGCCCCGGGCAACGGCTGCCTCGACGATCGAGCGGGTGCTCGGGCCGAGCTGCTCCTCGAGCAGCACCTTCCGCAGCCGCTTCAACTCGCAGCCGATCTCGAACGACTCGCCGGAGATCGCAGCCTTCAAGAGGCGGTGGGCGGTGTGGAGGCACTCGATCGCGAACTTCTCTTCCTTGTACTCGATCGCCACCTTGTAGACACCGCGGGTCTTGGCCTCGCGGGCCCGTCCGAAACCGACCGGGGTGCCCGCCAGCGACTGCAGTTCCAGGGTCACGTGCTCGAGGATGTGACCCATCCAGGTGCCGATCCGCAGCCGCTCGAAGAAGCCGCCCCGCTCGCCGATCGTGCAGCGGTGCTCGATCATCGTCGGCAGCCACTGCATCACCCGTTCGTTGAATCCGGGCAGCGTGTTGGAGGGATGGTCCTCGAGATAGCCGAGGTCGACCCAGGCCTCAAGAACCGGAAACGAAGCCCACTGGTTGGGACCGCGCAGAACCTTGAGCGAAATGATCTCCATGGAAGAAAGGCATGCTCTCGTGCCCGGACGCAGACGCGTGCGTGGGCTGGGTTTGTGTGGGCCTCCCCCGGCCGCAGGACGTTCCTGGGGACGTTGGGGGAATGGAGGCCGCACGGATCAAGTCTGGGCTGGGCAGGCGCGTCGCCCGCGAAGCCCGGTTAGCAAGGGCGGGGGTCTCACCGAACACGACGACTGCCGTCGTCAGGGCGGCCGGGAGTCCGGGGCCGCGGGCGAGGTGCCTCTGGCGAAGCACGGCTTCGCAGTCAGGCGGAAGAACGTGGGAAGGAAGAGCCTTCCCTGCAGGGAGGAACCAGCGAACCACCAACCGGCCGAAGTGGCCATGGGTCGTAATGTTTCCCAAACCCGAGGGCCGCATTGCACCGCCGCACGCCGCGCGGACGTGCGATCGCTTGCGGTACGCGTGCCCTCCGGCACCATGAATCGATTCACACCAATCTTCGAACTCTGAATCATCAGCTCGTTCAGCCCGTCCCGGAAGGTTCTTCTGCAATGCAGTCGAAGCCTTCGCAGGTCGCCGAAAAAAGTTTACGCTTCCCTGTCCAGGATGCGAATCAATTTTCAGTGTCAGGGAAACGTTGCACGTTCCGTGCCAACGCTTCACGATGCCGACTGCAGAGCGAGCGTCCGCCGAAAGGCAGGCCTGCCAATGCGGGCCGCGGGGCGTGGTCATGGAAGGGATGACAATCCGGTGTGCAAAATCGCGAGGCGGGCGGCGGGAGGCAGGTAAGTTTTTCCAGATGAACCGGTCGATCCAGACCTGGCCCAGTTAATTTAGGTATCTTCGGAAGCCCACGCAAGATTCTGTCGTTCGTTGTTGTGGGGCTGTCGTCCCCGGAAGATCACTCCTCTCAGCCCTCGTTTCAGCCGTTTTTCATGGAAAATCTTCACCGGACCAAGGCTCGGGATGGGGCGGAAACCAGCTTCCGGGCGGGGGGGCCGCCGGCGGGGCAGGTTCAGGCCGGCAAGCCTGGCCAGACTGGGCCGGCCGTTCCCGACCCGGCCGGCAGTTCTCCGATGCCGCCGGTGGACCGGTTTCAGCTGGACCCTGGCGAGTCGCTGATCTCGACCGCCAGGTTCGATCTCGACGTCAATCTCGACTTCGCCGACGGCTGGATCTTGCTCACCGATCGCCGGCTGCTGAGCGACAGCCCGGCCTCTGCCGATCGGGGTCCGGCGACGGTTTCCCCGCAGGGCGTCTGGTCATGGCCGATCGACCAGTCGACGATGTTCGATGTGCGGCTGCGGAGCGCCGTCGGCAGGATCGAGCTCTCTCGCGACGATCGGGTCGTCGCCCGCTGGCTGTTCACGCCCGCCCGGGCGAAGGCCGTGCATGCCCTCGAGGATGCGTTCGATGAACTGACCCGACGCGACCCCGATCATGACGACGAGGATTCGACCTCCTCGGAGCCGGAGCCGTCGGCGATCGACGAACCTGCGGCCGCCAAGGCGGTCGATGCCGATGAGGGCGGGTTGGAGAACGAGCCGGCGACGACCTCCTGGCGGGCCCTGGGCCGGCTGGTCTCCTTCGTGCGTCCCCACGCCGGCATGGCGATCCTCGGCGGCCTGCTCTCCCTGGCGGGAACCACGGCGGCGCTCGTGCCGCCATACCTGACGATGCCACTGGTCGATCAGGTGCTGATCCCAAGGCAGTCCGGCGTGCCGATTCCGTTTTCGGTCGTCTGGTGGTATCTCGGCGGCCTCGCCATCGCGGCGGTCGCCGCCTGGATTCTTTCCTGGGCCCGGTCCTGGGTGCTCGCCTGGGTGAGCGAGCGTGTGGCGGCCGATCTCCGCGTCCGCACCTACGCACACATGCAGGGGCTGTCCCTCGACTTCTTCTCCGGGAAACGGACCGGCGACCTGATCACGCGGGTCGGCAGCGACACCGACCGGATCAACGTGTTTCTCTCGGTGAACCTGATCGAGTTCTCCTCAAACGTGATGCTCGTGCTGCTCACCGCGGTGGTGCTCGTCTGGATGAATCCGATGCTGGCCCTCGTCACGCTCGCCCCCTTTCCGTTCGTCGTCTGGCTCTCCTACGCGGTCCGCTACCGGCTGAGGCGCGGCTTCGCCCGGGCCAGTGTCGCCTGGGCCGACATGACGAGCGTGCTCGCGGACACGATTCCGGGCATCCGGGTGGTCAAGGCGTTCGCCCAGGAATCCCGCGAGGTTGCCAGATTCAGGGCCGCCAACGATCGGGTCCTCGAGGCCAACGACCGGGTCAACGTCGTCTGGTCGTTCTTCGGGCCGCTCGTCAGCCTCTGCAGCGAGGCGGGGATCCTCGTCGTCTGGGCGGCGGGCGCATGGCTCGTCTTCGGCGGCGGTGTGACGGTCGGAACGCTGACCGCATTCCTGACCTACATCTCCCGGTTCTACGGCCGTGTCGAATCGATGATCCACATGGTTCCGGCGACCCAGCGGGCCGCCGCCAGCGCCCAACGCATCTTTGAGATCCTCGACTGCACGCCAACCGTCGCAGAGTCGCTGCGGCCCGTCGATCCCGGCCGCGTGGCCGGTCGGATCGTGATCTCGGGGGTCCACTTCCGCTACGGAACCAGGGAGATCCTCCACGGCATCGACCTCACGATCGAGCCCGGCGAGATGATCGGGCTCGTCGGTGCGAGCGGCTCCGGAAAGTCGACCCTGGCGAACCTCGTCTGCCGGTTCTACGACCCGTCGAGCGGGTCGATCACGATCGACGGCGTCGACCTGCGGCAGTTCTCGATCGCCGACTTCCGCCGGAACCTCGGCTGCGTGCTGCAGGAGCCCTTCCTTTTCTTCGGGACCGTCGCGGAAAACATCGCCTACGGCCGCACCGATGCCTCCCGGGAGCGGATCGTGGCGGCGGCACGGGCCGCCGGCGCCCACGACTTCATTCTCCGGCTGCCCGCCGCCTACGACTCGCGGGTGGGCGAACGGGGCGGCTCGCTTTCCGGCGGCGAGCGGCAGCGGCTCTCGATCGCCCGCGCTCTCCTGGTCGATCCGCGGATCCTCGTGCTCGACGAGGCGACCTCGAGCGTCGATCCTGAGACCGAGGCGGTGATCCAGGCGGCCATCGATCGACTGGTGGTCGGCCGGACCACCATCGCCATCGCCCACCGGCTGTCAACCCTGCGTCGGGCCAATCGGCTGGTCGTGCTCGAAGCCGGCCGGATCATCGAGACCGGAACCCACGACGAACTGCTCGCCGCGGACGGCGCCTACGCCCGGCTCTATCATGCCCAGATGAAGGCGGCCGAGGCGGCCGAGGCCGGAGTCTGACGAACGCCCTTCGAATGGAGACACCCTTCACCATGACGGCACGACAGGAGGCTCCGGTGACATGGCGGCTGGAGCGGCGGCCCCACGGCCGGCTCGACTTCATCGATGCCGAGGGACGGCCCCATGTCGACGTCGACGTGCTCCGGGCCTTCCCGATCTCGGCTCCTGCCGGCCCCGTGGCGATCGTCGGCGAGAACGACGCCGAACTCGCCTGGATCGAGTCGCTTGCCGACGTCGAGCCCGGCCTGCGAAGGCTGCTCGAGGAGGAACTCGAACGCCGTGAGTTCGTGCCGCTGATCGAGCGGATCGAAGCGATCTCAGAAGGCGAACCCGCCGAGTGGAGCGTCGTCACCGATCGCGGCCCGCACCGGTTCAAGGTCGGCCATTCGGACGACATCCTCCGGCTCGATGACGACAGTGTCGTGATCACGGATACGTTCGGCGTGCGGTATCGGATCCCGCGACTCGCCGATCTCGACGCCGCAAGCCGTCGGCTGTTCGAGAAGGCCCTGTAGATCCCGTCCAGCGAGCCTGGAGCGTCGGCGCGGGTGCCCCGCCCCCTTCGCCTCACCTGCCGAAGTGGGACAGGCTTCAGCCCGTCATGTCCCATCTCGGGCTCGGCCTCATTTCAGCCCCGGGCGGCGGTCGAGCGCGCCGCGGACGCCGAGCTGTTCCGGGTGGCGGGCGATCTTGTCGGTGAACACGCGGACGTCGTCGACGATCGGCCTCAGTTCCTTGGTCAGCTTGTTGACGTTGTTCGCAGCCTGTGCAAGGTCGTCGTAGACCTTCGGATCGCGGACCAGTTTTCCGAGCGTACCCTGGGATTCGTTGAGGGCCTTGGTGAACATGGCCGCCTGCTGGAGCGTCTGGTCGAGTCGGCCGATCGTTCGATCGACCTGGGCCACCATCTGTTCGCCCCGGTCGCCGAGCGGCTTGGTGAGTCCCTCGAGGTTTTTCAGGTTGCGGTCGGCCGAATCGACGACCGTGCCGATCCCCTGCACTGTCGTCCGCAGGTCGGCCATCACCTCCGGCAGGGCTGCGATCGCGGTCTTCATCTGCTCCCGCGACTTCGGGTCGCCCATCACGTCGTTGATGTTGTTCATCGCGATGCTGAAGTTATCGAGTGCGGCCTCGGTCTTTCGGACCATCCTCTCGAACTTGTCGTCCTCGCCGAGGAACATCCGGTCGAGGTTGCCGGCGAGTTTGGTGACCGAATCGCTGGCCTCGGCGAGGGATTCGAGGGTGGCCCCAAACTTCGGCTCCAGCGTGGCAAAGACCTCGAAGGGGTCGCGGGAGACGGCCCCCGTGAGCACCTCCTCCTTTGCCAGCCGCTGCCGTGGCGGCACGATCCGGCCCGGCACGAGCGAGATCTCGGCATCACCGAGCAGAGAGCCGCCGATCCGCGGCTGCTCGTCCTTGTAGACGGGCACGTAGGAATCGATGTCGGCGACGACGGTCACGCCGCCGCGTTCGTTGAGCGTCACTTTGCCGACGCGCCCGACGAGGATTCCGTTCTTGCGAACCGGTGTTCCCTGCGACACTCCCCTGGCGTCGGCAAACTCCATCTTCAGCGGATAGGTCGCCTGCACCAGCGAGGGCAGGTCGCCGAAGAGCACGATCAGGATGCCGGCGATGATCGCGGTTGCGAGCACCATCACGCCGACACGGAACTGCATCACGCGGTCGTTCATGCCGAAAGCCGCTCCTGCTCGTCCTGCAGCTCGATCAGTCGCGAACCGGCACGGCCCTCGACGAACTGGCGAATCCGCGGATCGACGCAGGCGTCGAGTTCCGCGGGCGTCCCCTCGAAGACGATCTGCGACTCCTCCGGTTCGAGCCGAAACAGCGGATAGAGCATGATGATCCGGTCCGCGACCTTGCGGGCGGTGTTCATGTCGTGGGTGACGACGACGCTCGTGACCCCCTCCCGGTTACGAACCCGGAGGATGAGCTCGTTGATCACGTCCGTCATGATCGGGTCGAGCCCGGTGGTCGGCTCGTCGTAGAGCACCAGCGGCGGGTCGAGGGCCAGAGCCCGGGCCAGCCCGGCCCGCTTCCGCATCCCGCCCGAGAGCTGCACCGGTTTCTTTCGGGCCGCGGAGCGGGGCAGCCCCACCTCGGCAAGCAGCGACTCGACGATCGTGGCGATCTCCGCTTCGTCGAGCCGCGTGTGCTCACGGAGCGGAAAGGCGATGTTGTCGGCGATCGTCAGGCTGTCGAACAGGGCCGCGTTTTGGAAGACGAAGCCGTAGCGGGTGCGGATCGACGCCAGCCGGCGGTCGTTCATCTCGCCGAGCGACTGCCCCTCGAAGCGGATGTCTCCCTCCGTGGGACGCACCAGGCCGATCAGCGTCTTCAAGAGCACGGTCTTGCCGCAGCCGCTCTCTCCGAGGATCACGAGCGTCTCGCCCGCCGGAATCTGCAGCGAGATGTCGCGGAGCACCGGCTGCCTTCCGAAACGGACCGAGACGGAGTCGATCTCCAGCATCGGCTGGTCGGGCCGTTCGTGGCGGGTGGGCGGGGCGGTGGCGATGGCCGGCATGGCGTGGTCTCGAGGAGGGAATGGGGTCAGAGCAGCGTGCGCGGACCCTCGGGACGGAAGAAGTCGTGGACGTTGTTGAGCCAGATGCCGAGGAACAGGTCGAGCACCAGGATGAGCACGAAGGAATGGACGAAGGCGTTGGTCGCGGCCCGCCCGACCCCCTCTGCACCATGGTCGCAGTTGAAGCCATGGTGGCAGCTGACCAGCGCGATCGCCGCGCCGAAGAAGAAGGTCTTGAAGATGCCCATCAGGAAGTCGAAGGCGTCGACATACTCCCGGGAATTGGCCCAGTAGTGGTGGTAGTCGATCCCCAGCAGCCCGTAGGAATAGAGATAGCCGCCGAGAACCCCCATGAAGTCGGCCATGATCGTGAGTGTCGGAATGAGCACGAGGCAGCCGAGAAAACGCGGCACCACGAGATAGTAGATCGGATTGGCGCCCATGCTTTCGAGGGCGTCGATCTGCTCGGTGACCCGCATCGTGCCGAGTTCCGCGGCCATTGCGCTGCCGACCCGGCCGGCCAGCATCGTTGCCGCCAGCACCGGACCGAGTTCCCGGACGAGGGACAGGTTGATCACCGATCCGAGCCGGGTTTCCAGGCCGAGCGCCTTGAACTGGGCGAAGCTCTGCACGGCCAGAACCATTCCGATGAACAGACCGGTGATGGCGACGACAGGCAGTGAGAGGACGCCGATCTGGTAGAAGGCGGGAAGCAGGACGTCCCGCCGCTGCCGCCGCGAGAACAGCCAGCCCACCGTCCGCAGCGAGAAGATCGCCACGTCACCGATGCCGGCGATCCTGGCCATGGCGAATTCGCCGACGTTGGCAACCTGATTGACAAACCATCCGGCGACGCCTGATGGATCCGCGGCAGCGGTGAGGGATGGGGATGCCATGGGCGTTGCGACCTGAAAGATGTCGGTCGTATCGGCCAAGCGGGTCGGGCAAGTTGAGCCATCCGCGACGATTCTGCGTCGGTCGCGGCAGGCTGGGGGGACTGGCCGGGGCGGGGGAGCCCTCAGCCCCCTGTCGAACTCGGGGTCTCGAGTTCGTGGAGGAACCGACGCGTCGACTCGACATGTGGGCCGGGCCGCTCGAGCGCCCGCTTCGCTGTCTCGACGGCCGCATCCCGATCCCCCCGCATCCGCTGCAGATGGGCCAGTGTGTCGAGCGTGTTGCCATCGTCGGGAGCGATCGCCAGGCTCCGCTGCACGGCATCGATCGCCACCGAGACGAGTCCGGCCGGGAGCGGCTTGTCCTCGGCAAACTCGACCACAAGCCAGCCGATCTCGTTGAGCGTCTTGGCGTCGTTCTGCCGGGTGGCCGCGAAGTCCCGAAACTCGGCGATCGCCCCGGCAGGGTTCTTTTCCTGGCTGCGTTCGATGATGTTCGCCATCCGGGCGCGGATCGGTTCGATCTGGCGACGCTCGTCGATGAAGGCCGATCGATCCCAGGAGCCCTCGACCACGCTTCGCAACGGCGAGGCGATTTCCGACGGGTGGCCGATCCATTCGACCAGGCCATCCCGGCCGATGATGAACACGGTCGGAATCCCGGTCTCGTCGACGGCCTCCATGTAGTCGCGGTGGACCGACTCGTCGGGATCGATCGCGATGCAGCAGGTTCGGGCCGCTTCGACGGCCGGACGTGTCGCCTCGTCATCGCCGGCGAGAAACTGCCTGACGTCCTCGGGCGACTCGTGGGTCACGGCGACGACGGCCACGTCCCGCAGGCCGGCCTGTTGCTTCAGCCCGGCCAGCAGGGGCAGGGTCTCGCGGCAGCGAGGGCACCATGTCGCCCAGAATGCGAGCACATGGACCCTGCCCGGCTCGAACGACTCGAACGGATTGCATGACGTATCGGCTCCGGCTGTCCAGTGGGCGACGGCAACCGCCGGCGCGGGCCGGCCGAGGAGCCGGGTGTAGGCCGACGTCGGATAAAGACCCACCACGTGCTGGCCGGATGGCTGCGTCTCTGCGTCCGAGGCGGCCGGCCGCGGGTTCCCGGGAGCGCATGCCGGAACGGCGATGCAGACGGCCAAGAACCAGAATCGCGAACTGCTGATGGATCGTGGAGTCATCGGAGTGTCTGGCAGGTGACGGTCTGGCAGGGATGGATCGGATCGCCTTCCGGGATGGAGCCTAATTGCAACCCGCCGCGACTTCCAGCCGCAATCCGACGGCTTTTCGTCGCTTCGTGCCGAACAATCCCGGCCTGAAACCCGTATCCGAATCCCGCAGGACGGAACGTCGATCCTGCGGGCGGTTTGATCGGGCCGACGAACCAGAGCGAGGTGAACCACGATGAAGAAGATGCAGAGCAAGTTTTCCTGGTCGTACACCTGCGTCTCATGTGGCCGCAGCAAGGAGTATCGGGCGGAAGAGCCCTGCTTCAGCGACATGGTCTGCGGCCGCTGCCGCCGGCTGGAACGGGCGCTCGACGAACTGCCTGTGAAGAAGGACCCCTCCGACCGCAAACTCACGAAGGTCCTGGACTCGCTCTCGAGGAAGCCCAGCTGACGCTGGACCGCCCGGCCGCGGTCGGCATGCCGACGAGCGATTCTGTTCCGGAGTCCGGCTACGAGGCGGAGGGCTCGCCGGTGGGGCCGGCGGCGACCGGTTCGGCCGTCACGATTCCCTTGAAGACGAGTTGCTTCTTGCCGGCGACCTCGGTGCAGTCGACCTGGATCGTGTCCTTGCCCTCGAACTCGCCCTTGAGCAGTTCCTCGGAGACCGGGTCCTCGATGTAGTTCTCCAGGGCCCGACGCAGCGGTCGGGCACCGAAGTCGGTGTCTGAACCCTTCTTGATGAGGAACTTCTTGGCCTCTTCGGTGAGTTCCAGCTTGAGGCCGCGCTCGCCGAGGCGTTCGCGGACCTTGGCCAGCTCGATGTCGATGACCTTCTTGAGGTCGTCGACCGTGAGGTGGTGGAACACGATCACGTCGTCGAGGCGGTTGAGGAACTCAGGCCGGAACACCTTCTCGATCCGCTCGTTGACGCGGCCCTTCATGCTGTCGTAGCTGGCGTCGTCGTCCGGCTTCTGGAAGCCGAAGGCCGACTCGTTCTTGATCGCCTCGGCGCCCGCATTGGTCGTCATGATGATGATCGTGTTGCGGAAGTCGACGTTCCTGCCGAAGGAGTCGGTGAGCCGTCCCTCCTCCATCACCTGCAGGAGCATGTTGAACACGTCGGGATGGGCCTTCTCGATCTCGTCGAGCAACACCACGGCATACGGCCGCCTTCTGATTTTCTCGGTGAGCTGGCCGCCTTCCTCGAAGCCGACGTAGCCCGGCGGGGCGCCGATCAGGCGGCTGACGTTGTGCTTCTCCATGTATTCGCTCATGTCGATCTGGATGAGCGCATCAGCGTCGCCGAACATGAACTGGGCCAGCGCCTTGGCGAGCAGCGTCTTGCCGACGCCCGTGGGGCCGGCGAAGACGAACGAACCGATCGGCCGCTTCGGATCCTTGAGGCCGGAACGGCTGCGGCGAACCGCCTTCGAAACGCTCTTGATCGCGGCGTCCTGGCCGATGACCTTCTTGTGGAGTTCGTCCTCCATGCCCATCAGTCGGGCCTGATCCTCGGTGCTCATCCGGGTGAGCGGGATGCCGGTCATCTTGGAGACGACCTCCGCCACGACCTCCTCGTCGACGACGCCGTCGGCCTCCCGGCTCTTGTCACGCCAGTCGCGGGTCATCGACTGCTTCTTCTTCTTGAGCTTGTCCGCCTGGTCTCGGAGGGCCGCCGCCTTCTCGAAGTCCTGATTGGCGACCGCCTCCTCCTTCTCCTTGTTGAGCTTCTCGACCTCCTCGTCGATCTCCTTCAGATCCGGCGGCTTGGTCATCGCCTTGAGGCGGACCCGAGCCCCGGCCTCGTCGATCACGTCGATCGCCTTGTCGGGGAGGCAGCGGCCGGTGATGTAGCGGCTCGAGAGTTCGACGGCGCTCTCCAGGGCCTCGTTCGTGATCTGGACCCGGTGGTGCGACTCGTAGCGGTCGCGGAGACCCTTGAGGATCTCCACGGCCTCGGCCTTGCTGGCCGGCTCCACCATGATGATCTGGAATCGGCGGTCGAGGGCCGAATCCTTCTCGATGTACTTTCGATACTCGTCGAGCGTGGTGGCACCGATGCACTGGATCTCGCCACGGGCTAGGGCCGGCTTGAGCACGTTGGAGGCGTCGATCGCACCCTCGGCGCCGCCGGCACCGACGAGCGTGTGGAGTTCGTCGATGAACAGGATCGTGTTCTTGGCCCGGCGGACCTCGTTCATCACGGCCTTGATCCGCTCTTCGAACTGGCCTCGATACTTGGTGCCGGCGACCATCATCGCCAGGTCGAGGACGACGATCCGCCTGTCCGCGAGCAGTTCGGGCACGTTGCCATCGACCACCCGCTGGGCGAAGCCCTCCACGATCGCCGTCTTGCCCACACCAGCCTCGCCGAGGAGCACGGGGTTGTTCTTGGTGCGGCGGCAGAGGATCTGGATCGCCCGCTCGATCTCCTTCTCGCGGCCGATCACCGGGTCGAGCTTGCCCTGGCGGGCGAGTTCGGTGAGGTCGCGGCCGAAGCTGTCGAGGGCCGGGGTCTTGCTCTTGCCACCCTTGGTCGAGGTTTCACCGCCGCCGGCACCGGCACCGGCCGTCTGCCTGCCCCCCATCCCGGCCCGCTCGCCTCCCTCGTTCTCCATGCCGTGTCCGAGGAGGTTCAGAACCTCCTCGCGGACGTCCTCGAGTTTGAGGCCGAGATTCATCAGCACCTGAGCGGCCACCCCCTCCTGCTCCCGGAGCAGCCCGAGCAGGATGTGCTCCGTGCCGACGTAGTTGTGGTTGAGGTTGCGGGCCTCCTCCATCGAGTATTCGATCACCTTCTTCGCCCGGGGGGTCTGGGGCAGTTTGCCCATGGTGACCATGTCAGGGCCGCTCTGGACGAGCTTCTCGACCTCCATGCGGATCTTCCGCAGGTCGATGTCGAGGTTCTTGAGGACGTTCGCCGCCACACCGCTCCCCTCCTTGATCAGGCCGAGAAGGACGTGCTCCGTGCCGATGTACTCGTGGTTGAACCGCTGGGCCTCCTGGTTGGCCAGCTGCATCACTTTTCGGGCACGGTCGGTGAAACGCTCGTACATGTACTGTTCCTTCGCGGGATTCATCACCTGCCGGGGATGCCATTCCGGCAGCCGGCCTGTCGACGGATTCAAACGGTGCAAACCTTACGCCAAACGGCGTCCCTGATTCCACCCGTGCGAGATTGTAGGAGGACCAGCGTCGCTCGTCGCGGCAGGGCGGCATTCCCGGGCAAAACCAGCTTTTTCGAGTCCGCCCGCCGGCATCGGCACGCGACTAGGCCGCCACTGAGTCGGGTTCACCCTCGGCCGTGGGGCGGTCGATGGCGAGAATGGCCGGCTCAGGACCCGCATCGGTTTTTGGATCGGCTTTCGTCTCGGCCGACCTGCCGGCCACGGCCGTGATCCGCGCCCGCTCCCTTGCAATCGCCGAGGCCCAGCCGGCCCCGGAATCGCTGCGGGCAAGTTTTTCGAGAGCGGTCCTGGCTTCGGTGAGCCGTCCCGCCCGGCGGAGGAGTGTCGCGAGCAGCAGCTGTGCCTCGCCATCGGTCGGGGCGACCGCGAGCAGGGACCGCAGCTTCGTCTCCGCCTTGAGCCAGTCGCGTGCCAGGTAGGCGTCGCGGGCCTCGACGAACAGACCGTCGTTGGCGGCGTTGCGGCGGGTCTGAAGGGGCGTCGGAAATGCGGAAAGAGCCGAAACGCCGGCGATGATCCAGACGGCCGCCGCCGCGGCCCAAAGGCCGATGGGAACGCCCGCATCGACGAGGTCCGACCAGATCCAGGTGGTCAGGATCGCCGTGTCGAGCACGACGGCGAAGGCGATGGCGAGCAGGAGGCCGGCCCTGCTGCCGCGGAGCCAGAGCCAGGGCATGCCGGGCCAGAGCAGCGTGAGGTATCGGAGGGCTGCCACCACGAGAATCCTGTGCGGGCCTACGGGAACGTCTCACACCGACGGAGTGGGGGGCAGGAGTGTAGGACCAGCCGAAGATTTCTCCAAGGCGTCCAAGGGCTACAACAGAGGCTGCGGAATCCGGGCGTTCGCCGGGGAATCCGCGGGTTCGGTGAACCGGCGAATGGAGCAAGCGGTGGAAGGCAACCAAGACACGCAGGAAAAGGCAGGGCACGGGCCGGAGTTCGCCCGATTCGAACAGCCCGGGGAGGCGGCCGGAACCGGGGCCGGAGTCTGGCGGGCGGTTGACGCCTCGGCCAATCGGGCTGGGGAGGCCCTGCGGGTCGTCGAGGACATCGTGCGGTTCGCCCTCGACGATGCCCATCTCACAGGGCTCGCGAAGCAGCTGCGGCACGATCTGGCCGCGGTCCTGGTGGAGGCGGAACTGTCTCCGCGTCGGGCCGCGCGGGATGTCGTTGGCGATGTCGGGGCCGGCGCCGAGGCCGACGCATCGCTGCCCCGCGCCACGGTCGAGGACATCATCGCCGCCAACGCCGCCCGGGCCGGCCAGTCGCTCCGCAGCCTGCAGGAATGCGCCCGGATGCTGGCGCCAGGGCTTGCGGCGAGGTTCGAGCAGATCCGCTACCGGCTCTACGTGCTCGAGCGGGCCGCCCTCGGTACGGCCCGTTCGACGGAGCGACTGCGGGGCATCACGCTCTGCGTCCTGCTGGATGGTCGTGCCGACGCCCAAACCTTCGAGCGGCTCGTCGAATCCCTGGTCGAGGCGGGGGTGCGGATGTTCCAGATCCGAGACAAGGACCTCGGGCTTCCGCAGCTGGCCGATCGCGTCCGTCGGGCCGTCGCCGTCACACGGCGTCATCACCACGGCGGCGGCGCCCTCGTCGTCGTCAACGATCGGGTCGATGTGGCCGTCGCGGCCTCTGCCGATGGGACCCACACCGGAGCCGACGACCTCCCGACCCGGCTCGTTCGCAGGGTGATCGGCCCGCGGGGGCTGCTCGGCAGGACCGCCCACGATCTCGACGAGGCCCGGGCCGCGGTGCTCGACGGGGCCGACTATCTCGGCGTCGGGCCCTGCTATCCGTCTTCGACGAAGTCGTTCGAGTCGTACGCACCGCCGGACTTCCTCGCGGACGTCGCCCGTGAGATCCGGCTGCCGACCTTCGCCATCGGCGGGATCACGCTCGACCGGCTCGACCAGATCACGGCCCTCGGCTACAGGCGGGTTGCGGTGGCTTCGGCCGTGGTTTCCGCCCCCGATCCCGCCGCGGCGGCCGCGGCCTTCATCGAACGGCTCCGGCCGCAGGAGCCGCGGAACCCGGCAGCGTCTTGAGGGCCTCGACCACAGCGGCGGCCATGTCGGCCTCGTCTCGGCCGCGAAAGCCCGTCCAGACGGCGCGGATGCGAGCATCGGGGCCGATGAGATAGGTCGTCGGATAGGCGGAGAACCCAAACGCCTCCGAGAAGAGCATCCGCGTCATCCCGTCGGGGTCGGCCCAGGCGTCGATCGCGAGTCGCTGTTCGGCGAGAAAGGCCTTGGTCGTGTCGCGAATCTCCTCGATCTCGTCCGGTCCGCCGGCGCCACAGGAGATCGCGATCAGTTGAAACCCCGGTTCGTCCGCCAGTCGCCCCGCGATCCGCGCCATGCCGGGCAGTTCTCGGCGGCAGGGAGGGCACCAGGTGCCCCAGAAGTTGAGCAGCGTCACCTTGCCCGCAAGTGTGGGGGGCGGGCTCGCCGGGTCGCGGATCGAGACGATCGGCAGGCTGCCGACGGTCCGGCCGATCGCGGGGTGACCGGCAGGCTGACCGCCACAGCCGGCGATCGTGGTCCAGGCGGCCAGGCCCGCCAGGAGCAGGCCCACGTGCGTGGCCGGCTGCCGCCGGACTATCATCGGACCTGGTTGGCTTGCGTGTGGCATTGTGGGTCGCACCTGGCAGGGGAGAGTGTCTGGTCAGGCAGGCGGAGGGCAGCACAAGTGTATGAGGTGGAAGTCAAGTTTCCGGTGGCCGATCGGGCGGGGCTCGAACGGCGGCTGGCGGCGGTCGCCGCCCGGTTTCGCGACCCGATCGATCAGGTGGACCGTTATTTCTCCCATCCGGCCCGGGATTTCGCCCGCACCGACGAGGCGTTGCGGCTGCGGCGGGTCGGCCCCGACGTCGCCCTGACCTGGAAAGGCCCGCGGATCGACGCCACCACCAAGACCCGCCGCGAGATTGAACTGCCGCTCGGATCGATTCCCTGCGAACTTTCCGGCGGCCCGCCGGCGACGATCGACCGCTGGACCGAACTCCTCGAGGCGCTGGGATTCCGCAGCGTTCTCGAGATCGCGAAGCGGCGGACGCCGGCCCGGGTGCCGTGGCAGGGGGCGGAGGTCGATCTGGCCCTCGACAGCGTCGCCGGTCTGGGAGAGTTCGTCGAACTGGAACTGCTGGCCAGTGACGGAGAGGTGCCGATGGCCCAGGCCTGCATCCTGGCGCTCGCCGAAGAACTCGGCTGCGGCACGCCCGAGCGACGCAGCTACCTCGAACTGCTGCTGCTGCAGCGGCCCGTCGTTCGCTGAGGCGAGGGGCAGCGGCTAACGGACGACCCGATTCCGCTCGTCGAGCAGGATCACGGCAGGCGTGTGCCGGGCCGCCTCGTAGCCATCGAGCCAGGTGAACGACATGATCGTGAGCCGGTCCCCCGGCTTGCCGAGATGGGCCGTGGCTCCATTGAGTTCGATCGCTCCCGATCCTTCGGGACCGAGGATCACATAGGTTTCGAACCGCTCCCCGTTGGCCAGGTTTCCGACGAGGATCTTTTCATAGGCCGCCAGCCCCACCTGACGGGCGAGGTCGGCCGAGATCGTGAGGCTTCCCTCGTAGTCGATCGACGCCGCGGTGACGACGGCCCGGTGGATCTTCGATTTGAGACGGCAGACGATCATCGGCCAGGATGTTTCGACGTCAGCGGGAGGGGTGGAACAGCACGCAGACCGGAGACGGCACATCGATCGACTGTCCGGTGAATCGCAGTCTGCCGGAATTCGGGTCGATCGCGAAGACCGTCACCGTATCCGAATGCTGTCCGGCAGCCAACAGGTGCCGCCCCGAGGGGTCGATCGCGAAGTGCCGCGGTGTCTTGCCCCGGATCGGCTCGCAGCCGAGGAAGCCGAGCCGGCCGGTCGGGGCATCGATCCTGAAACTGGCGATCGAGTCGTGGCCGCGGTTCGATGCATAGACCGTCCGACCCCCGGGGTGGACCGCGATCTCGGCGGTCGAGAACCCCTCCCGGTCGCTGCCGCCGTCGGGAAGTGTGGAGAGCGACTGCAGCGGTGTGAGCACCCCGGCTACAGGATCAAAACCGCAGGCCGTCACCGTGAGATCGAGTTCGTTGACCACGTATCCGAATCGTCCATCCGGATGGAGGGCGAAGTGACGGGGTCCGGCGGCCGGAGCCATGCTGGCGGCCGAGTGCGGCGCGAGCGTCGCCGCGGCGGTGTCGAGCCTATGGACGAGCACCTTGTCGATGCCAAGATCGCAGCTGATGGCGAAGCGGCCGTCGGGCGAGGCATCGATGGAGTGTCCGTGCGGACCCTGCTGCCGCTTCGGGTTCAGGCTGCTGCCCTCGTGCTGCAGGAAGCCTCCGGGAACGACCGGCCGCAGGCTGCCATCGGCCTCCAGTCCCAGACAGATCACGCTGCCGCCGCCGTAGTTGGCCGCCAGCAGCACGCGGCCGCTGCGATCGACCGAAATGTGACAGGGGCCGGCACCGCCCGAGGGCTGGCCGCTCTGCCGGGTGAGCGTGCCGGTCGAGGGATCGATCCCGAACGAGACGACCGCACCCTGCGGCCTGCCGGCGCCATCGGCGGTTTCCGAGACCGCATAGATCACGGGAAGGGTCGGATGGAGCGCCAGAAACGACGGGTTCTTCGCGAAGGCCGCGGGTCTGGCGTTCGAGAGTCTGCCGGTGTCGTCGTCGAACCTCGCGACGTAGATCCCCTCGCTCTTCGAGCGGCCTCCGGTATAGGTGCCGAACCAGACGAGCCGCCCCTCAGCTTCGGCGGCCCGGGCCGGTGAGATGCAGGCAGGCGAGATCCAGGCCGCCGCGACCGCCCACGCGAGCATCGCCAGAAACGCCAGCCGCCGCATGCTGGACACGTCGGTCACACCGGCACCCACTTGATTGGAGTTGGACACGATGGACGGAGTGGCCAAAAAGCCTCATGCTGCCAAGGAAACGCGACTGCCGCAGGGAATCAATCGTACCCCCATGACCGTGAGTTACAACGAGCGCAGATCGACCTCGGAAAGCGGTTCAACCAGCCTCGAGCCCGGCGGGGAATCGGCAGACGGCGGGCATGACCGAGAGGCCCGCAACACGGCCTGGCTCGAGGCCTACCAGATCGTCGTCCGCATCGGCTGGATCTTCAAGACAGAGACGATCATCATGCCGGCGGTGCTCGATGCGGTCGTCGATTCGGGCGGGCTGCGGGGGCTGCTGCCGGTGCTCAATCGGGGCGGGCAGAGCCTGCCGCCGCTGGTCGTCTCGGGGCCGCTCGGCCGTCTGCCCAGGAAGAAGTGGGCGCTCGTCGGCACGAGCGCGGCGATGGCGGCCTGCTTCGGACTTCTGGCCGTGGCCTGGGGGCCGCTCGAGGCCCGCCGGCCCGATCTGCTGGCCCTGCTTTTCCTCCTGCTCTACGCGGGCTTCTCGGCCGTCAACGGTCTCAACCAGCTCGCCTTCGCCGCCCTTCAGGGGAAGCTCGTCTCCCCGGGCCGCCGCGGCCGGGCGCTCGTGGTGGGCACGGCGGTGGGCAGCGTTCTGGCGATCGTCGCCGCGGTGGCGCTGCTCGGGCCGTGGCTCGGCCAGCCCGACGGCTTTCCCAAGATCTTCGCGGCCACGGCGCTGTTCTTTGCGCTGGCCGCAGTCCTGCCGATTTTCATCGATGAGCCGGCCGAGTTGGCCGAAACCGCGGCCGTCATGCCGGCGGCGAACGTGGGACGGCTGGCTGGGATGCGTGCCGCATTCCGCCGCGGCATCGATGGCTGGCGACGCACGCTTGCGGCCGACGCCGCGCTCCTCCGACTGGCCCTGGTCGCCGCCTGTTTCTCGGCCGTGCTGATCATGTTTCCCCACTACCAGGCATTCGCCAGGGACCGGCTCGGTAGCCGGATCGACAGCCTGCTCTGGTGGGTCATCGTGCAGAACGCCGCCACCGGCGTGGCGAGCCTGTTCGCCGGTCCGATCTCCGATCGCCGCGGCACGCGGGTCGTGCTCGTCTGGCTGGTCGGCCTGTCGGCGGCGACGCCGCTGGTCGCCACCGGTCTTTCATTGCTGCCGCATGCAACCGCCGTGGAATGGTTCTGGCTGGTCTACGTGCCGCTGGGACTGAATCCGATCTCGCTGAAGATCTTCACGAACTACGCCCTCGAACTGGCTCCAGCCGCCGTCGAGCATCCGCGGTACGTGAGCATCGTGGGAGCCGCGCTGGCGGCTCCGTTCGTGGTCTCGCCGCTGGTGGGCATGGCGGTAGACCGGTTCGGCTTCCGCCATGTGTTCGTCGTCGGCGCCGCCGTGATCGCCTGGGGGGCCGTCGTGGCCACCGGTCTGCCCGAACCCCGCCGCCGCTGAGCGGCCAGTCAGCGCAGGCCCTGGAGCCAGGCAACCAGATCGCGAAGTTCCCGCCGAGTCAGCTTCGCCGCCAGGTCAGCCGGCATCGAACTCGGACCACTGGTGCGGTCTTCAATCGACCCCACCGCCACCCGCTCCTCCTTGCCATCGGCGTTCTTGAGCCTGACGAAGCCATCGTCCTCGCCGATGACGATCCCAGAAACGGTGCGTCCCTCGTCGGTGACGATAATGGTCGTGCGGTAGCCTTCGGCGACCCTGGCATTCGGCAGCACGATCGCTTCGAGCAGGTAACGAGCGTCGCGGGTTGCGGCGATTCCATCGAGCTTCGGGCCGACGTTTCCACCGCTGCCCTCCGCCGCATGGCAACGGATGCAGGAAACCTCGGTCTTCTTCAGGAAGATGTGGTGGCCCCGCCGGGCGTTGCCTCCGACGAGCAGATCGCTCCATTCGGCGAGCGGGTCCGCCTCCTCGGCAGCCTGGCCTCCGGCCGGCCGCTGCCGCGAATCCGCCGCAGTCCCGAGTCGCAGCGTGGCGGCCTCGCGAACCTCGAGGGCGATCGTTGGATCGAGACTGCCAGCGAGGAGTTTTTCATGAAGTTCGCCGATGGCGGCGGTGGCGGAGGGTTCCGAGATGCTGGCCAGGAGGCTCACTGCAGCCTGTCGCTCATCGAGGTCGGGGCCGCCGCAGGCGGAGACGAGGTCGGGCACGATCGCGGCGGTCGGGTTTTTGCTCGCCCTCACGCGTCGGGCCGCGGTCCGCACCAGAGGCTGGTCGTCGGTGATGAGCCGGTTTGCAATCTCAAGGACGCCCGGATCGCCGGCCGTAAGCAGCGCATCGAGCGCCTTGGCCCGGGAGGCCGCGCTGCACGAGGCGTCGTCGCACCAGGCTGCGAGCAGCGGCCCGACGCCGTCGATGCCGAGGCTCGAGGCCGCAGTCAGCAGTGCCGAGCGGAGGGATTCATCGAGCCGCGGTTTGGCAGTGTCGTGAACCAGCGAGGCCATTGCATTGCGGAGAGCCTCGCGTGCCGGCGTGGCATCGCGGGGGGTGGCGAGCGGCAGCCAGGCTCCGGTCACCCGGTTGACCTTCGGTGGATTTTTCCAGGCTCGCAGCGCGTCGACGGCCTCGAGCCGGGTGGCCAGGGAAGCGTCTTCGCGGTTGATGACCCGGACGAGTTCAGCGGCCGTCACGGGCCTGCCCACCTGTTCGGCGGCCGATACGGCCCGGCGAAGAAAGGCTTCATCGGCCGGACCGCTGCCTGCCCGGGCGGCGAGAGCCGCGAGGCAGCCGCTGAGGGGAATGTCGTGAATGGCCCGGGCCGCCTCGACGACGATCGCCTCGTCGGGGTCGTCGAGCAGTCTCACGATCCGCTCGTCGGCGCGGCGGCGAAGTGCCAGGCAGGCGACCATCCGCAGGCTCGCCGAGGGATGTTCGATGAGTGATTCGAGGGCCTCGGCCGGCATGCCGCCGGAGATTCCAATCACGGCCGCATGGCGCAGGGTGCGGTCGGCGTCTGCGTTGCGGTCGGCGAGTGCAACCAGTTCGCGCCCGATCGCCGGATCATCGCCGGCGCGCTGGCCGAGTTGGCCGAGAGCCGTCGCCGCAGCCACCTGCACGTGCGGGTGGCCGTCGCTGAGCCGCCGTCCGAGCGCCCCCCGCACGTCAGCACGTCGGGCCGCGGCAGGGGGGCAGTCGCCGAGAGCCCGGGCGGCCACCATCCGCAGTTCCCAGTCGGGGCTGGCGGAGGCTTCGATCAGGGGATCGACGACCTGCTCCATCTCCGCCCGCAGGATCTGCCCGAGTCCCTGCACCGCATGCACCCGTGCCAGCAGCGGCGCCGCCGTTTCGCCGAGCAGCGTCGTGAACGAGGCGGCCTCCCGCCTGCGGGCGAGTTCCCACTGGGCCTCGAGGCGAACTCGCCGATCGGCATGGTCGAGCAGTTCGCGAAGCCGTCCAGCATCGATCGCCCCCCAATCGCCCGCCAGCAACGACCGCACCTCGTCGACGACCTTCGCGTCCTGATCCTTCGGCCGAAACCGCCAAAGCCGTCCCTTGCCTTCGCCATCCCAGCCGTGGACCCAGTCGCTCACCCAGACAGCCCCGTCAGGCCCGAATTCGACATCGGTGGCGAGGATGTGGCGGAACGTCTCCTCCTGATCGAAAACCTGAAACGTGCCGCCGCTTGGACGGACTCGGAACGAACGCACCGAACTGCCCGCGGCGCCGCCGTGGAAGTCGGCGAGCAGGAAGCGGCCGTCGAAGTGGGATGTCAGGCCGGTGCCGGGGTAGGCGGCCATTCCAGATGGACCCGCGCCGACATGGGCCAGCGGCGGCAGCGTCCAGGCCGGCTGGCCGTCGCAGGCGGTGTGCCAGATCTTTTCGCGACTCCAGGGGCCGCGGTCATCGAGATATTGGAACGACATGTTCCAGCCGGCCTCGCCGCCCGGAACGAGGTGCACGACCCGGGCCTTGTCGCCTCCGTCCGAGTTGTTGTCGACGGTGAACAGATTGCCGAGGTCATCGAAGGCGAGTTCCTGTGGATTCCGCAGGCTGCGGGCGAAGACCTCGAGGCTGCGGCCGTCGGGTTCGCAGCGGAACACGGCACCCGAGCCCGGATCATGGTCCACCCGGCCGTCGTGCTCGAGGCGGTAGCCCCGGTCGCCGATCGTGAAATAGATCCGTCCATCCGGTCCGAGGACCAGGCCGTGCAGATCGTGTCCCCGCAGCGCCACCCGCACGCCATAGCCCGTCGAGAGGATCGCCCGCTCGGCGGGGGATTTGTCGGCACGGCCGTCGCCGTTTTCGTCTCGAAGCCGATAGAGGCTGGGGATGCAGGTCAGAAACAGGTCACCCCGGCGGGCGAGGATACCGGCGGCCGTGCCGTCGAGGAGACCGTTGAAGCCCTCCGCGAAGACCGTGGCGGAGTCGGCCCGGCCGTTTCCGTCGGCATCGACGAGCAGCCGGATGCGATCGTCCTGGAGTTCGTAGTCCTTCACCTTGTCGCCGAGCAGACGGACGTGATAGGCCCGCCTGTCCTCAACCGTCTGGGCAGCCAGATCGGCCTCGACCCAGGTCCGGTCGTGCTTGCGATTGTCGGTCACGCCCTGGTTTTGTCGGAATGATTCGCAGACGAAGACGCGGCCATGCTCGTCGATCGAGAAGGCCACCGGGTTGGCGACATCGGGCTCGGCGGCGAAGAGTTCGACGACGAAGCCCTCGGGCATGCCGAACGTCGTGGCCGACTTGGCCGGCTCGTCCGACGGGGCCGCGATCGAGGGGGGCTGCGCCGCCGGCGCGGGATCGACGCCGGGGATCGCCCAGCCGGTGTTCCCCGACAGGGAGACGAGCGCCAGCAGAAGAATCCAGGGCATCCTGCCATCACGGCACTCCCGCAGAGAAAGGGTGGAACGTCGGAACTGGTAGCCGGGCATCCGAATGGCTCTCTGATGAATGGGCGGACCACGTGGGCAGGACCCCTTCAGAATACACCTGATTTCAGGCTTGTCTGCGAGAAAACGCTGCCCAGTCGGGCTGGGAAATGGCCTAGGTGGGAGGGGTCGGGCATGGAATACTCCGCCCCTTCCCCCGGTTTCGAAGGGTGGCCCGATGCGCGTGTTTCTCTCCGCCGGCGAACCGTCCGGCGACCACCATGCTGCGTTGCTCGTCCGCGCCCTCAAGGCGCGGCGGCCCGATCTCGAATGCGTCGGCCTCGGCGGGCCCTGCATGGAGGCGGAGGGCTGCAGGCTCGTGGCCGACATGACCCAGCTGGCCGTGATGTGGTTCCTGCGGGTGATCCTCAACATCCATCGCTTCGTCGATCTCGCCCGGCGGGCCGAGAGGAGCTTTCTCGACGCCCGGCCGGACGTCTGCGTGCTCGTCGACTTTCCCGGCTTTCACTGGTGGCTCGCCTGGCGGGCGAAGCGGCACGGGATTCCCGTCGTCTTCTACTGCCCGCCGCAGATTTGGGCCTGGGCCAACTGGCGGATCGGCAAGATGAGGCGGCTCATCGATCGGGTGCTTTCCGCGCTGCCCTTCGAGCACGACTGGTTCGTCGCCCGCGGCATGCCGAGCACGCTCGTCGGACACCCATTCTTCGATGAGCTCGACACGTCGCACCAGCCTGCGGAGTCCCGCCACGGCGACCGCAGGGTGTTGCTGCTTCCGGGGTCGCGAACCCAGGAGATCGAGGGCAACCTCGGCACGATTCTTCGGGCGGCGGCGATCGTCGCCAGCCGCGTGCCCGATGCCCGGTTCGTGATCGGAGCGCTGCACGGGCGACATGCCGAGCGGATCGGCCAGATCATCCGCTCGTGCAAAGGCCAGCTGGGCGGCATCGAGGTGGAGGTCGAGGTCGGCCGCACCCGCAGCCTGATGCCGGCGGCCGACTGTGCGATCGCGGTCAGCGGTTCGGTGTCGCTCGAACTGCTCGCGGCCCGGGTGCCGACCGTGATCGTCTACCGGGTCGGCGGGTTTGCCTACGTGGTCCAGAGCTGGTTCCGGCATGCCAGGTTCATCACACTGGTGAATCTGCTCGCCGTCCGGGATCCGATCGGCCCGGCAGAGGGCGTCTGGGTGGCTCCACGGAACCTGCCGCGGGCCGACGACGAGGCGGTTTACCCCGAATATCTCACGGTTCAGGATCCTGCCGAACGGGTGGCCGAGCATGCCGTCGAATGGCTCACGGAGCCACAGGTCCGGCAGGCCACGATCGGTCGGCTCGAGGAAGTCGCCCGGGGAGTTGCCCGGGCCGGATCGGCCGTCCGGGCCGCCGAGGCGGTGCTGGCGATGGCCGTCGGCTGTGCTCCGCCGGAATCAGCGTCGCTGGACACACACCAGCCCGCCCGTGCGGCATAATCAAGGGATGTTTCTCACCGAGCCCCAGCCAACGGCCGCCGACCTCAGGTTTTCCTGGAGCGGGATCCCGGTCCGGGTCTCGGCATGGTTCTGGGTGGCCGCCGCCCTGCTGGGCTGGAATGTCTGCCAGAGCCTCGCCGGCGGCGATCAGCGTGAGTTGCTCCGCTCGCTCGTGGCCTGGGTGGCCGTCGTGTTTTTCTCGATCCTCGTGCACGAGATGGGGCACGCCCTCGCCTATCGGTACTTTGGCCAGACGGCGCACGTCGTCCTCTATCACTTCGGTGGACTCGCCATCCCGGATCGCTGGGGCCGTCGCGGGGCGCGGCGGCCGATCGAGCGGCTGATCGTCTCGGCGGCCGGCCCGCTGGCCCAGCTTGGACTCGCCGCGGCGATCGTGGGCCTGCTCAGGGCCGGTGGCTACCGCGTGCCCTTTCCGCTCGACGCCCTGGGGAACGCGCTCGGCCTCGACACCGGCCGTCCGTTGCCGTCGCAACTTTCGTTCACGATCGTCTGGTTCCTGCTCCAGGTGAACATCTTCTGGCCGCTGCTGAACCTGCTTCCTGTGCCGCCTCTCGACGGCGGCCAGATCGTACGGGAAGGGCTGGCCAGCCTCGGGGTCGGCGACGCGGAGCGGATCGCAGGCCTGCTCGGCATGATCGCCGGAGGCCTGGTCGCGGTATGGGCCTACTCTCGAAACGAGCCCTATCTCGGAATCATGTTCGGAATGCTCGCCGTGTCGTGCTTCCAGAACCTGCCGGGAAACACGCCGTGGCAGCGGTGGAATTAGCGAGCCCTCCGCGGTCGATCGTGGTGCTCGGCGCGAGCAATGTCTCGCGCGGATTGCCCCGGCTCGTGGCGGCAGTTCGCGATCGCGCGACAGGGCCACTCGAAATCTCGGTCGTCGCCGGACATGGCCGGTCCTACGGAGCCAACAGCCGGGTCTGGATGCGTCGGCTGCCGTCGATCCTCTGGTGCGGTGTCTGGCGGGCACTTGACCGGATTTCGGATCTGCGGGCCGATCCTCCGCCGCTCCACGCGCTCGTCACCGACGTGGGCAACGATCTCCTCTATGGCTTCCCGGCGGATCAGGTGGCGACATGGGTCCGGGAGGCCGTGGCCCGGCTGGCCGCCCGGAAGGCCACGATCGCGATCACTCGGCTGCCGCTGGCGAGCATCTCCGGCGTCGGATCCTTTCGCTACAGCCTGCTGCGAACGCTCTACGTGCCGGGCTGCTGCCTTTCGCTCGACGATCTCAAGTCCGCCGCCAACAGGCTCGATCAGCAGCTCCTGGCAATCGCCGCCGAGTTCGGAGCCACGGTCATCGAGCAGCCCCAGGATTGGTACGCCTTCGATGCGATTCACCTCCGCAGGCGGTCACTCGACCGGCTCTGGAGCGAGTCCTGCGACGCCTGGGGCCTGCCACGGCCCGCAGCCAGTCCGCGGGCCAGTCTTGCCTCGTGGGCCGTCCTTGGCAGCCGAACCGCCGAGGTGCGGATGCTCGCCGGCCGGATGCGATACACGCGGCAGCCAACCGTCGAACGTGACGGACTGAGGATCTCGCTGTATTGAAGCAATCAGCTTTGCCCCTGCCCGAAGTAGGACAGGCTTCAGCCTGTCATTTTCAAGATCCACCACCCCGCGCTAAGCCCGGAGGGCCGGGTTTGAACCAGCCGGCGGAGCCGGCCAAGCAAACAACGGCAGGATGCCGTGTGTTTGCGTGAAGCAGCCGGCCGGGTTTGAACCAGCCGGCGGAGCCGGCCAAGCAAACAACGGCAGGATGCCGTGTGTTTGCGTGAAGCAGCATCCGCCCTACAGCACGGGCAGGGAGGGGAGTGGCGGGCGGGCGGCGCTGGCGGCGGCGAGGTTGCCGGCGAGTCGCTCGCAGATCGCCTGCAGGTAGGGAAGGCAGGCCGGGTCGGAGAAGTTGTCGGCCGTTCTGCCGGCATCGCCATGCTCTCGGATCGGGATCTGGATCGGCACCTCGCCGAGGAACGGGATCTCGAGTTCCTTGGCCGTCCGCCTCGCGCCGCCCGTGCCGAAGATGTCGTACCGCTTCTGGGTGTCGGGGCAGACGAAGAAGCTCATGTTCTCCACCATGCCGAGGATCGGGATGTTCACCTTGCGAAACATGGCGATCGCCTTGGTGGCATCGAGCAGGGCGACGTCCTGCGGCGTGCAGACGACGACGGCGCCCGTGAGCGGCAGCACCTGCGAGAGCGAGAGGGCGATGTCGCCCGTGCCCGGCGGCATGTCGATGATCATGTAGTCGAGCGGACCCCAGGCGGTGTCACGGAGCATCTGCGAGATCGCCCCGTGGAGCATCGGCCCACGCCAGACGACCGCCTCGCCGGCCGGAATCAGGAATCCCATCGACATCACCGGCATCGGGTGGGGGCCGACGGAGAGGTGCATCGGCATGATCCTGCCCTGATCCACCTGCGGGCGTCCCTCGAGGCCGAGGAGGTGCGGCACGCTGGGGCCGTAGACATCGGCGTCGAGGAGTCCGACCCGGCTGCCGGCCCGGGCCAGTCCGATGGCGATCGAGGTGGCGATCGTGCTCTTGCCCACGCCCCCCTTGCCGCTGCCAACAGCGATCACGCTCTTGGCCTCGAGCCCGATCTGGCCGAGCTTTCCGGGAGGCCGCTCGTGCGGCACGATCTCGACATCGACCCGCGAGACCTGCGGGAACCGGCTGCGGAGCAGCTCCTCGATCCGTCCGCGGGTCTGGTTCCAGAGGATCGCCGAGTGGCTGGTGAGGCCGATCCGGATCGCGATCGCGTCGGACGACGCCGACACGGAATCGATCTGCCCCATCTCTTTGAGAGGCCGGCCGGTTTCCGGGTCGGCAACGGAGGCGATCGCGGCGACGACGGATGTCTGATCGGGAGTCGTGTTCATCGGAGGTCGCTCGCCACCACCTGGGCTGCCGGACTGCCCCCCGCCCGCGATGCGGCTCGGAACAGTCCGGCCGGTTTCACGGTCGCCACAAGGACCAAGAGCAGGCAGGCAAGCATCGCGAGTCCGGCCGAAATGCCACCGTCGGCCTGCACGCCCCGCTTCGTCGACTTGAAGTACATCGCGGCGATGATCCGCAGGTAGTAGGCGGCGGCGATCGCGGCATTGATCACCAAGAGCACGGCGAGGGCCACGAAGGCGGCCCTGCGGCTGCCGAACGTGATCGCCGCGTTCCAATCGACTTCCAGGGCCGAGGTTGCCAGCGACAGCTTGCCCCAGAATCCCGGCAGCGGCGGGATGCCGGCGAGACTGAGCAGGAAGATGGCGACCGCGAAGGCGGCGACGGGATTGGTGGCGGAAAGTCCGTTGAGATCGTCGACCGTGCCGATCTCCTCCCGCGGCGGCCGTGGGCCGGCGCCGCTCTTCCACTCGGGCCAGCGATGCCCGAGGTAGGTGATGGCGGCAAAGATGCCGAGCGTCGCCAGAGCGTAGGTGGCCAGATAGAAGAGGGTGGCACTCGCCCCGCCGAGCCCCTGGGTCCAGCCCTGATCCGCCATAAGGCCGCCTTTTGTCACGCCGGTCGACGCTGCCGCGGCCGCGGCCGCCACGCCCACCAGCAGGTAGCCGGCATGGGCGATCGAGGAACAGGCGAGCAGCCGCCGGAGATTGGACTGCATCAGCGCCATCACGTTGCCGACCGTCATCGTGATCGCGGCGAGGGCGAGGGCAAGCTGCCAGAACAGCGTCGTGTAGGCGATGGCGCCCGATCCGACCGCTGCGGCCTGGACCGGCCCCGCCACGGCGAGCCCGAGCAGTCGCAGGAGCACGACGACGCCCGCCACCTTCGGCAAGGTCGAAAGCAGGGCCGCGTTGCCCGGGCTCGTGCCCTCGTAGACGTCCGGCGCGTAGAAGTGCATCGGTACGGCGGCCAGCCTGAAGGCCGCCCCGGCCATCGCCATCCCGATCGCCACGGGAAGCAGGACGGTCGTGATTCCGGCGATGGCGTCGTCTGTGGATCGGAGTCGGGCACCGATCGCCGCCAGGCTGGTCGAGCCGCCGATCCCGTAGAGGCAGACCAGGGCATAGAGAAACAGGGCCGAGGCCACGAGCGAGAGAAAGAAATACTTCAGGCTCGCCTCCTGGCCGTGGGCATCCCCCCGCTTCAAGGCCAGCAGGATGTAGGTCGGGATCGAGACCAGTTCGAGACCGGCGAACAGCAGCACCAGGTCGCCGGCCACGCCGACCAGCGAAAGACCCGCCAGCAGCAGGAGGAACGTGCCGGCCTCCTCGCAGGTTCCGCCCCGCCAGACGTTGTTGCCGCGGCTCACGGCTGCGGGAAAGAGATCGCCCGCGAGCACGAGTGCCAGGAGGGCTCCGAGCACGAGCACCGTCCAGCGAACATAGACCGAGAAGGCGTCGATGGAGATCGCCGCCGAGACGGCCCCGCCCGTCGGTTGCCCACCTGCGAGGGCCATCGCCGTCGCGATTCCGAGGAGGGCCACCAGCCAGCCACTGCGAAGTCCGGCGAAGGCGCCCGCCAGAAAGGCGATGATCGCCGCAACGACCAGTGCGATCTCCGGTGCCAGCAGGGCGAAGGTTTGCAGGGAGGTTGTCATGGGCGAGGGGCGTTCCGGCGGAGCGGGTGTGTGGCGAACGTGACTGGGTGGAACCGGAGGAGGATCAGGGCAGTCGGACGACGAGGGCGGCCTTCGGCCGTTCGGGCTCCATCCGCTCTGCGAATGCCGCGGCGCCGGGCTGCATCGCGGCCCGAACAGCAGCCGCCGAAGGCTGGAGGAATATCGCCGGAACCAGACCGATCCAGAGCATGAAGACCGCCAGGGGTGCGAGGGCGGCGAACTCATACCAACGCAGGTCGTCGCCCCCGGTGGTGGACTCGTCATGGACGCCGTGACCGCCGTGGCCGGCCGCGTGCATGCCAGCCTGACCACCGCGGGGAGGCTCCCGGGATGGTCCGAAGAGCACCCGTTCGACCGCCCAGAGCATGTACCAGGCACCGAGTACAACGCCCACGACCGCCAGCACGGCCATCGTCAGATAGGCGGTCTGCCAGGTGGTCGAGACACCCGACCAGGCCCGCTGAAACGAGCCGGCGAGGATCATGAACTCGCCGACGAAGCCGTTGAGCCCCGGCAGGCCGATGCTCGAAAAGGTGAACAGCATGAAGAAAGCCGCCAGCCAGGGGGCCTTCGTGGCGATCCCGCCGAGATTGGCGATCGACCGGGTGTGGTACCGCTCGTAGATCATCCCCACGAGCGCGAACAGCCCCGCCGCGGAGAGACCGTGGTTGACGAGTTGCAATGTCGCCCCCTCGACGGCCACCGGCTCGAGCGCGAACAGCCCCATCACGCAGTAGCCCATGTGGCTGACGGACGAATAGGCGATGAGCCGTTTGAGATCGGTCTGCACGAGGGCGACGAGCGCCCCGTAGATGATGCCCGCCACGCCGAGACCGAAGAGCCACGGGGCGGCGGCCGCCGCAGCCTCGGGCAGCATCGGCAGCGAGAACCGCAGAAAGCCGTAGATGCCCAGCTTGAGGAGGATGCCGGCCAGATCGACGCTGCCGCCGGTGGGCGCCTCGACGTGGGCTAGCGGCAGCCAGGTGTGGAAGGGAACGATCGGCACCTTGATGGCGAAGCCGATGAACAGCGCGACGAAGACGATCATCTGCAGCCACCCCCCCTCACGGCTCATCGGCAGGGGGTGGGCCGCCATGCCCGCGGTGAGCCTGTCGATGTCGAAGGTCACGCTGCCTGTGTGGGAGGCGTTCCAGAGGACGATCGTCAGCAGGCCGAGAAACGTGAGCACGCTGCCGGCGAGCGTGTAGAGAAAGAACTTGATCGCCGCCCGGCGGCGGTCGTCGTGCCCCCAGATGCCGATCAGAAAGAACAGCGGCACGAGGGTGAACTCGAAGAACACGTAGAACAGGATCACGTCGCGGGCGGCGAAGACGCCGAGCATCGCCGCCTCGAGCACCAGCAGGAGGACGTAGAAGCCGACGGGCCGGTCCTCGATCGCCTCCCAGCTCACCATCACCGCCGTCAGCGAGAGCAGGGCCGAGAGGCCGAACAGCCAGAGCGACAGTCCGTCGAGACCGAGCGACAGCCGGACGTCGAACATGCCGTCCACGAGCCAGGGCGCCGAGATCACGGCGTAGGGCCTGCCGAGAGCGGCCTCCGGGCTCTGCAGATAGCGGAGCAGAAGCCATCCGGCGCCGACGAGCGTGATGATCGCCGTCACGGCAGCGCTCTGGCGGACCGCATGCCTGCCGCGGGAGCCGAGCAGCCAGGCCACGACCGCGCCCACCAGCGGGGTGGCGACGACGAGAAGCAGATGGGTGCCCGGGGAAATGCCGTTCATGGATGGTGCAGGTGGGGTGGGAGGTTCAGCCGCGAAGTTGCCAGGCAAGTGCCAGCACGATCATCAGGACGCCCATGACTCCGGCGAGCGCGTATCGCTGGACGAGCCCCGACTGCATCCGGCGCACGATTCCGCCAAGCCCGACTGGAATCAGCGCCACCGCGTTGACGAGGCCGTCGATGAGGTGGCGGTCGATCAGGGCGGCCAGCATCGCGACCGCCTCGAGCGGCTTCACGATCAGCCCCGAATAGATCTGGTCGAAGTAAAACTTGTTGGCAAACAGCGTCTGCAGTGGTCCCAGCAGCCGTTCCATCTGGGGGGAGTCGCTGCGGCGGCCGAGGTGGCCGATCGCGGCGATCACGATGCCAATCGCCGCGGCGAGCGTTCCCTGGATGGCGAGATCGACGTGGAAGGCGTGCGGCACGGCCGTTCGGGCGACGGCTGGGGCGGCCAGCGAGGGCGTGGCGGAAAGGAAGTGGGCCAGCCAGTTGGTGCTGAACAGCCACCATCCGGCGAGTGCCGAAGGCACGGCGAGCAGGATCAGCGGCAGCGTCATCACGGGGGGCGATTCATGGGCATGATGCCCCGCCTCATCGGGCACGCGGGTCGGCCCGGTGAACGTCATGAAGATCGCACGGAAGGTGTAGAAGGCGGTCAGTCCGGCAGTCAAAAGCGCCATCCAGTAGAGGGTCTGCCAGATCGCGGGCCGGTCGAGGGCATCGAGGGTCGTGCCCCCGGAATCGGCTCCGATCGCTGTGGTACGACGGTGGGACACCGGCAGAAATGGGCTCTGGGAGGCAGCGGCATGGCCGCCAGCCGGCGCGACCTCGTGATGCGTTTCATGGGCGTTCGGCCAGGCCTTCGCATGGATCGTCGCCAGGATCTCGTCCTTGCTGAAGAAACCTGCGAAGGGTGCCACGCCGGCCAGCGCCAGCCCACCGATGAGAAACGTCGCCGCCGTGATCGGCATGATCCGCCGCAGTCCGCCGAACCGCCGCATGTCGATCACGCCCCCCATCGCGTGCATCACCGACCCGGCCCCGAGAAAGAGCAGCGCCTTGAAGAAGGCGTGGGTCACGAGGTGGAAGATCGCCGCAGTGAATCCGAGCATGGTGCCGGTGCCGAGGCTGGCGAACATGTAGCCCAGCTGGCTGATCGTGGAGTAGGCGAGCACCCGCTTGAGGTCGTTTTGCACCGTCGCGATCAGGGCCGCCACGAGCGCCGTCGTCGCCCCCACGATAGAGACCATCGTCAGGGCGCCCGGACAGGCGACGAACAGCGGACTGGCGCGGGTGATGAGATAGATGCCGGCCGTCACCATCGTCGCCGCGTGGATCAAGGCGCTGGCCGGTGTCGGCCCCTCCATCGCGTCGGGCAGCCAGACGTGCAGCGGCAGTTGAGCGCTCTTGCCGCAGGCGGCGAGCAACAGCAGCAGGCAGATGGCGGTGCCGACCGTGCCGCCGACGATCCCCGACACGTCCGCCAGCCGGGTCTGGCCGAGGATTCCCGGCAGGATGGTGCCGTCGGCCGAGAGCGTGTCGTGGAAGTCGAGGGTGCCGTAGGTCATCCAGAGGAGGAAGGTCGCGATCGCCAGGCCGAAGTCGCCGATCCGGTTCACGAGAAAGGCCTTCTTGGCCGCCCGGGCCGCCTCCGGCTTGCGGAACCAGAACCCGATCAGCAGGTAGCTGCAGGCGCCCACCGCCTCCCAGAAGACGTAGACGATCAGGAAGTTGCTGGCCGCGACGAGCATCGCCATCGAGAACACGAACAGCGACACGAGCGCGAAGAACCGCGGATAGCCGGGGTCGTCGTGCATGTAGCCGACGGAGTAGATCGCCACCAGCAGGCCGACGCAGGTGATGATCGTGAGCATCGTGGCGGTGAGCGGGTCGAGCCGCAGTGCCACCGGGATCGAGAAGGCACGGGCATCCCCCTGGCCGCCGACCGCCGTGCCGGGAATCGCGGCCGGGCTGCCGGCGGGGGGTGTGTAGGCGGCATCCACGCTGGCCCATTGCCAGAGCGTCGAGATCATCTCCACCGGGCGGACGGGTTCCGTATGGCCGCCGCTCGTGCCCCCGACCTGGCCGGCCGTCGCCAGAAGCAGCGTGACGGCCGCGGCTGCCGCGGCGGCGATTCCGGCGATCGCCGGCAGGTGGGCACGTGAGCCGAGGACTCTGCCGAGGATGATCGTGAGGATCGCGCCGACGAGCGGAAGCAGCGGCACGAGCACGAGGAGCGATGTCGGTGAAATGGACTGCATGAGTTGGAAGGGGTCCGAGAACGCTGCGTGGCGTCAGATGTGTTGGCGTTGCTGGTCATCCTCGCCGCCGCCGGTCGGGAGCACTCCGGCCGGTGAGAGCCGAGGCCAGGAAGCGGGCGTGGCGTCGGACGCAGGCAGTTCCCGATCGACGGTGCGGGCAAGACTTTCATCCCGAAGCGACTGCCAGGCAGCGGCGTCGAGGCGGCCCGTGCGGGCGAAGGCCTGAAGCACGAAGACCAGTGCCACGGCCGCCTCGCAGGCGGCCACCGTGAGCACGAAGATCACGAGCACCTGCCCGCCCCAGTCGCCGTGGTAGCGGCTCCAGGCGACGAGACTGACGGAGATCCCCTGGAGCATCAGTTCCGCCGAGAGAAACATCACGATCAGATTCCGTCGGGTGAGAATTCCGACGAGTCCAAGGGCGAAGAGGATCGCGCCGACGATCAGTGCGTTGTGCAGCAGTGGCATCGAGCCGGCCGCCAGCAGCGGGGAGATCGGACAGGAAGACACCATCATCCGCCCGTCCTTTCGGTCAGAGAGCCGCGATCGGCCTCGAGTGCGGCCTCGCCCCGCGAGACGACGGCGACGGCCCCGATCAATGCCACGAGCAGGAGCAGTCCGGCGACCTCGACCGAGAGCAGGTGCCGGCCGAAGAGTTCGCTGCCGAGTCGGGCGATCTGATCATCGGCCAGGGGGTCGATGGCGGCCATCGGATCGGTGGCGAGCGGTGTCGACCGCAGCGGATCTTCCGTCACGGCGGCTGTTCGGGAAGGAACGGCACAGCAGGCGGCCGGTTCCGCGGAAAGACGGCCGATCGAAAGCGTGAGGAGACCGAGCAGCACGGCGCCGGCCACTGCGGAGAGCAGGGGCTCGCTCGAGACCCGGTCGTAGGGCGCAAGCCCCGAGGGCTGGGCGAGCATGAGCACGAACAGGAACATCACCAGGATCGCGCCGGCGTAGACGACGATCGTGGCCACGCCGAGGAACTGGGCGCCGAGCACGAGCAGCACGCCGGCGACGCCGGTCAGGGCCATCGCGAACCAGATCGCGGCATAGACCGGTGACCGGGTGACGATCGTGGCCGCACCTGAGATCACGGCCACGAGCGAGACGGTGAGAAAGACCGCATCCTCGCCGAGGCTGCCGAGCCTGCGGCCGGTGGCGATGAAGCCTGCCAGTGCGGCGGCCCCGAGCAGCATGCCGAGCCAGCGGGCGGCGGTGTTCTCGCTGCCGCGGGGAAGCAGCAGCCAGAGGCTCGCGGCAGCCGACGTGACGGCCGCCGCGAGCAGCACTCCCGGTGAGAGAGAAGGCAGGGCGGCGGCGATCACAGCGTGCCTCCAAGCCCTGCCGACTTCATCGGCTCGGCGTCCTTCGTCATGTCGTAGACGCTGAGCAGTTTTTCCTTGTCGAAGATCATCTCCTCGCGACTCTTGCCGGTCAGGTCGAGCAGGCTCGTGAGTTCGATCGCATCGACCGGGCAGGCCTCCTCGCACATTCCACAGAAGATGCAGCGCAGTTCGTCGATCTGGAAGCTTTCCGGATATTTCTCGCGATCGGGCCAGGGGCTGTTGGTGGCCACGATGTCGATGCAGTGGGCCGGACAGGCCGTGGCGCAGAGGAAGCAGGCGACGCACTTCACCCGGCCTTCAGGGTCGCGGTTGAGCCGGTGGACGCCGCGGTAGATCAGCGGATTGCCGACATGGGGCCGCTGCTCGGGAAAGCTGACGGTGACCTTCGGACTCACCATGTGGCGGGCCGTTGTGGTCAGGCCCTGGATGAAGAGCGGGAGGTAGAGCCGCTCTGCCAGTCCGAGCGGCTTCTCCTCGAGCCATGTGATGCCTGGATCGCTGGGTTTCATCGGCTGCCTGCGAGTTCGTGTTCGAGCAGATCGTGTTCGATGTCGAGCGGTCCGCGGGCCCGGATCGGCCTGTTGTCGGTGCCGGACGGGGTGAACACGCCCGCCAGGATCCAGCCCACGAAGAACACCGCCCAGGGAATGGCGATCGCCAGCCAGAAGGCCGGGCCGGCACCGAGGGCGGCCACGAGCTGCGGCCGGAATTCCTCCACGGCCGCCACCGTCACCAGATTCGCGAGCCCGAGCGGCAGCATCACCTTCCAGGCGAGGTTCATCAGCTGGTCGAAACGGAACCGGGGCCAGCTCCAGCGGACGAGCATGAAGAACACGATCACGGCGAGGATCTTGGCCGAGAGCACGCCGAAGCGGAGGAATGCTCCCGCCCAGGTGACCTCGTTGCCCGAGCCGGTGAGGCCCCAGAGATGCCAGCCGCCGAGAAACATGATCACGATCAGGAAGGCCGCCGTGATCATGTGGAGGAACTCGGCCACGAGGAACAGCAGCAGCTTGATCCCCGAATACTCAGTGTGGTAGCCGCCGACGAGTTCCTGCTCCGCCTCGGGGAGATCGAAGGGCAGCCTGGCGGCCTCGGCGAAGCTGGCGACGAGGAACACGAGGAAACCGAGCGGCTGGGCGAAGGCATACCAGACGCCGGTCTGGGCCTGGGCGTTCATGATCGTGTCGAGCTTGAGCGATCCGGCCGCCAGCACGACCCCGAGCAGCCCGAGCCCGAGCGGGATCTCGTAGGCCACGAGCTGGGCGCTCGACCGCAGGCCGCCGAGGAATCCATACTTATTGTTGCTCGCCCAGCCCCCGAGCAGCACGCCGTAGACCGCGATGCTCGAGAGGGCGAAGACCCAGAGCACGCCGACGTCGAGTCCGGGGGCGACGAGAAACGGCACCGGATCGGGCAGGCCCGGAATGTTGAGCGGCGGCAGCACGCTGCCGAAGGGGATGGCGGCGAAGATGGCCAGCGAGGCGGCGAGGATGACGAGCGGCGCCGCGTTGTAGAGCACCTTGTCGACGTGCTTCGGCGTGAAATCCTCCTTGAGGATGATCTTGAGGCCGTCGGCCAAGGGCTGGCCGAGCCCGAAGAGCCGGATCTTCGTGAGCGGAATACCGACCCGGTTGGGGCCGCGGCGATCCTGCACCCAGGCGGCGATCCAGCGTTCGAGCAGCACGAGGTAGGCCGCCGCCGTCATCAGGCCGCCGATCAGCAGGCCGATCTTGGCGAGCGCGGCGAGCGTCGTCGGACTGGGCAGGAGGGTGGTGAGTGGGTTCATGGGGTGGTGACGGGCACGGCGGCAGGGGACATGTTCAGGCGGTGTCTCAGGCGAGTTGGTGGATCCGGAGGTCGACTCCGTGGGCGGGGATCTCGCCGGCCAACGCTGCCAGTGATGCAGACTCGGCGAGCTGCCGCCGCACCGCGGACGGGTCGTAGAGTCCGCGACGGCCGAGCATGTTCCAGAACAGCCGACCCTCCGGCCAGACTCCTGCCGGCGGCCGGATCGCCTGTTCGAAGGCCTGGGCCCGATGGGCGACGTTGACCCAGGTTCCCGCCCGTTCGGCGAAGCCGGCGGCCGGCAGCCGCCAGGAGGCCAACTGGGAGAGCGGAGTGTCGAACATGTCCTGGACCACGAGGCAGGAGAGATTCGCGAACGTGGCGGCAGTCTCGGTGTCGATCCACGGTCCGCGGCCGGACGTCGGATAGCCGGCGGTGATCCAGGCGGCGTCGGCGTTGCCGCCGCCGACATGGGCGAGGAGATCGCTCCAGCCGTGCACCGCCGGATCGAACAGCGCCACCACCGCCTCGACGCCGCGTCGGTTGGGGCACTTCTCGGCCCGGATCGTGAACCCGCCTGGGAAGGTCTCGTCGCTGTCGGTGGTCGGCAGATGGCCGACGGCCAGGTAGGCCTGCGGATCGATCGACCGGGCCACGGCGCAGAGCATCCAGGCCTCCTCCACCGTGAGCATCGGGGAGACGGCCACGGCCAGCCTGCCGGCCCGGGTCAGGTCGTCCCGCAGCCGCACCACGAGATCGGCCCATTCGACCGGTTCGTATTCGGTCGGACGGCCGCGTTCTGCCGGACGACGGCGGCCCGCCTCGACCAGACGGGCGGGGTCGTGGAGGTGGTGCCAGCCGTAACGGCCCTCGTCGCAGATCCACCAGGCGTTGACCTGCGGATTCTCCCGCGGCTTGAGCCGGTAGACGGTGTCCTGGTTGTGCTCGGTGTAGATCGAGCAGCCCGCCGAGCAGCCGCCACAGACGTTGGCCTCACGCTTCAGGAACCAGACCCTCTGCTGATAGAGGAAGTCCTTGTCGCCGAGTGCCCCGACGGGACAGACGTCGACGACGTTGCCGGAGAGTTTGTTGTCGAGGGGAAAGCCGGGGAAGACGTCAATCTCTTCCTTTGCCCCGCGACTGGTCACCATCAGTTCGGCGGTCCCGGCCACCTCGCGGGTGAACCGGACGCAGCGGGTGCACATGATGCAGCGGTCGACGAACAGCGTGACCGTGGGGCCGACGTCCCGCTTGCGGCTCGTGAATGGATGGAGGTCGGCACGGCGTTCCGCCTGTCCGTGCTGGAAGTGGTAGTCCTGCAGCAGGCACTCGCCCGCCTTGTCGCAGATCGGGCAGTCGATCGGATGATCGATCAGCAGGGCCTCCTCGACCCGGGCCCTGCTGCTCGTGACGAGGTCGCTCTTGGTGACGATCACGGTCCCGTCCTTGACCGGCGTCTGGCAGCCCGGCACGAGCTTCGGCACCATCGTGATCTTGCCGCTGGCGGCGTCCCGCTGGCCGGTCTCGATCAGGCACATCCGGCAGCTGGCCACGACCGAGAGCCCCGGATGCCAGCAGTAGTGCGGAATCTCGGCGCCGGCGCGGCGGGCGGCCTCGATGCAGTTGAGCCGCTCGTCGGCCCCGATCTCGATCTCCTGTCCGTCGACGATGACGACCGGCATCAGTGTGCTCCCACGATCTGCAGGGCTGGGACGGGGTCGGTCACCATCCAGCCCGAGGGATTGGTGCGTTTGATGTGGTCCTCGAACTCGCCGCGGAACTTCTTGATCGCGTTCTTGATCGGCCAGGCGGCGCCGTCGGCGAGACCGCAGATCGTCGATCCCGGCATCATGCCCATCGTGTTGCCGATCTCGGCCAGCAGGTCGAGATCCTTGAGCCGGCCCTTGCCGGCCTTGATCCGCTCGAGCATCCGCAGCGACCAGCTCGTTCCCTCGCGGCAGGGCGTGCACTGGCCGCACGACTCGTGGGCGAAGAAGCGGCAGGAGTTGTGGAGGAAGTCGACGATGCTCGTCTGGTCGTCGATCACGACCACGGCCGCGGTCCCGAGGCCGAGGCAGCCGACCCTGCCCGGGCCGGCGAAGTCGAGCGGCGTGTCGAGTTCGCTCTCGGTCATCAGGCCCATCGAGATCCCGCCGGGGATGACCGCCTTGGCCCTGCGGCCCCTCCAGACACCGCCGCCGAAGTGATCGATCAGTTCCCGGGCCGTAATCCCGAGCGGAGCCTCGTAGCAGCCAGGCTTTTCCACGTGGCCCGAGAGGCAGTAGAGCTTCGGCCCGTAGGAGCCGGGATCCCGCGGATTGTTGGGGTCGGCGGGCACGCCGATCGACTTGAACCAGTCGACACCGCGGCGGGCGATCTGGGCGACGCAGGCCATCGTCTCGATGTTGTTGACGACCGTCGGCTTGCGGAACAGGCCCTCGATCGCCGGGAACGGGGGCTTGATCCGCGGCCAGGCCCGCTTGCCCTCGAGGCTTTCGATCAGGCCGGTCTCCTCGCCGCAGATGTAGGCCGCGGCGCCGCGGTGGAGGTAGATGTCGAGCGAGAATCCACTGCCGCGGATGTTCTTCCCGAGATAGCCGGCGGCATAGGCCTCGTCGATCGCCGCCTGAAGGCGGTGCCAGGCGGTCGGATACTCGTAGCGCAGATAGATGTAGGCCGTGGAGGCACGGGTGGCGAAGGACGAGAGGATGATCCCCTCGATCACCTGATGGGGATCGTCCTCCATCAGGATCCGGTTGTTGAACGTCCCCGGCTCGCTCTCGTCGGCGTTGACGCAGAGGTAGATCGGCCCGGGATGATCCTTCGGCAGGAACGTCCACTTGAGGCCCGTCGAAAAGCCGGCGCCGCCGCGGCCCCGCAGGCCCGACGACTTCACCATCTCGACCACGTCGGCCGACTGCCTGCCGGCGAGCGTCTGCTCCAGGGGCGCGTAGCCGCCGCGGCTCTTGTAGCTGGCCAGGGTGTTGCCGTCGGGCACGCCGACGGCCTCGAGGAGCACGGGCTTGAATGGCTGCATGGTCAGGTTGCCTTCGCCCTTGGCTGCCTGAGGGCGGCCTCGGCTGTTTCCGGGGTCATGTTCTTGAGCAGGTCGTCGTTGGCGAGGATGCAGGGGGCGAAGTCGCAGGCCCCGAGGCACTCCGCCGGCTCGATCGTGAGCTCGCCATCGGGCGTCGTGCCGTAGGGCTCGATGCCGTTTTTGTGGCAGAGTTGCTCGAGCAATTGATCGCCGCCGCGGAGGGCGCAGGAGACCGAGCGGCAGACGAAGGCCCGAACCTTCCCGTGCGGCTTCTCCTGATGGAAGAACTGGTAGAAGGTGAGGGTGTCCTGCACCTCGGCAGGGGCGAGCCCGAGCACGCCGGCGATCTCCGCCACCGCCTCCAGTGGCACGTGCCGGAGTTCGGCATTGACGATGTGGATCGCCGGCAGGGTCAATGCCCGGCGATTCGGATACCGCGGCGCGAGCGCCTCGATCCGGGCCACCATCTCCTCGGTCAGGATTCGCTTCGGGGCGATCATCGGTCGAGCTCCGCGGCGATGATGTTGAGGCTGCCGAGTACGGCCACCACGTCGGAGAGGGTGTGGCCCCGGATCAGGTGCGGAAAGAGGGCGAAGTGGAGCACGGAGGGCGGCCGGCAGCGGGCCCGGTAGGCCGTCTCACCGCCGTCGCCGACGAGGTAGAAGCCGAGCTCGCCGTTGGGGGCCTCGATGGCCGCGTAGCTCTCCTCGCAGGGAACCTCGAAGCCGCGGTTGCTCATCGAAAGCTCGAAGTGCGAGATCGTGCCCTCGATCGTGGAATAGACCTGCTGCTTCGTCGGCAGGGCGGTCCGCTGGTCGATGCCGACGTTCACAGGGCCCGAAGGGAGATTCTCGAGGGCGTCGGCCACGATCCGCAGGCTCTCCCGCATCTCCTGCATCCGGACGAGGTAGCGGGCGTAGCAGTCGCCGGCACTCGCGCAGCAAATCTGGAAATCGAGTTCGCCGTAGGCGAGATAGGGCTCGTCGCGGCGGAGGTCGCGGGTCACGCCGCTGGCCCGGGCCACCGGGCCCGTCGCACCGCGGTCTATGGCCTCGGCCTTGGTGAGCACCCCCACCCCCTTCGTGCGGTCGACGAAGATCCTGTTCCGCGTCAGCAGCCGCTCCATGTCGTCGAGCGTCTTGGGGAACGTTTTTACGAAGCTGCGGATCTTCTCGATCACCAGCGGAGTGAAGTCCTGCGAGACGCCTCCCACGCGGGTGTAGCTGTTCGTGAACCGTGCCCCGCAGAGGGTCTCGAAGATGTCGTAGATCACCTCTCGCTGGTAGAAGCCATAGAGGAAGAAGGTGAACGCACCCGTGTCGAGGCCGACTGCTCCGTTGCAGAGCAGGTGGTCGCTGATCCGGGCGAGTTCGGCGATGATCGTGCGGATGTACCGGCAGCGGGGGGTGAGCTCAATGCCAAGCAGCGTCTCGACGGCATGGTGCCAGGCGACGTTGTTGGCCATCGGCGAGATGTAGTTCATCCGGTCGGTGACCGTGACATACTGATTGAAGGTGAGGTGCTCGCCGATCTTCTCGAATCCGGAATGCAGATAGCCCATCTCGGGCATTGCATCGACCACCCGCTCACCCTCGAGCTTGAGCACGAGCCGGAGGGTGGTGTGGGTCGCCGGATGCTGCGGGCCGAAGTTGAGCGTCCAGAGGTAGTCCTCGGAGCGGGATGCATCGGCGGCCGGGAGGTCGCGGGTCTCGAATTCGGTCGGTGCGATCGCCATGCGATTTCCTTCAGCCGTCGTCTCGGGTGAGGACCGGAAAATTGTGCCGCTCGCCGCGGCCCTGGAGCGGATAGTCCTTCCGCAACGGATGGGCCGTGAAGGCCTCCGGCATCACCAGCCGCCGCAGGTCGGGGTGCCCGGTGAAGCGGATGCCGAACAGGTCCCAGACCTCCCGTTCGAGCCAGTTGGCGGCCCTCCAGAGAGGCACGACGCTCTGAACCGTGGGATCGGGATCGTCGACGAAGACCCGGACCGTGAGCCGCCGGTTGGTCGCCGTGGCGGCAAGCAGGTAGACGAGCCCGTAACGGTGCTTCGCCCCCTTGTACTCGAGATAGTCGACGCAGCTGACGTCGACGAGCAGGTCGAAGCCCAACTCCTTCAAGAGCCGCAGCCCCTCCATCGATCTCTCGGCATCGATCACCACCCGCGTCTGTCCGCGGAACGTCGAGGACTCGATCGGCCCCAGGGCGGCCGCGAGGGCGTCGAGGGCAGGATCGGACGGACTGGGTTCGGCGGGGGCGGTCGATTCGTCCATGTCGTGGATTTTTTACTGATTCGGGCGATGCGGTGCGAAGGAAATCAGTTCCGTCCGGCGGTCTGGGAAAGTTCGCGTTGGATCACCGGGTTGCGGGAGGCGTCGATCGTGAGCAGTTCCGAGGCTTCGACCAGGGCCCGCTTGCGACGCTGTCGCTCGGCGGTGTCGAACTCCCGGCCGGTGATCGTGCCCTCCCGCTGGATCTTGTCCTGAAGATCGATGATCGCTTGGATCAGCTGTTCGGGCCGCGGCGGGCAACCCGGCACGTACATGTCGACGGGGATGAAGCGGTCGATCCCCTGCACGACGGCGTAGGTGTCGAACACACCCCCCGTGCTGGCGCAGGCCCCCATCGAGATGCACCACTTGGGCTCGTGCATCTGCAGCCAGATCCGCTGAAGCACCGGCAGCATCTTCATCACCACCCGGCCGGCGACGATCATCAGATCGCACTGCCGGGGGCTGAAGCGGAAGACCTCTGCCCCGAACCGGGCGAGATCGTGCTTGCTGGCGCCGGTCGCCATCAGTTCGATGCCGCAGCATGCGGTCGCGAAGGGCATCGGCCAGAGGCTGTTCTTGCGGCACCAGTTGGCCAGTTCGTCGAGCTTGCTGACGAAGACGTTCTCGGGAAGTTCGAGCTTTCCGGTGCTGCCGCCCGTGATTACCGCCATCGAAACACCCCCTTGCGCCAGTCGTATGCGAAACCGATCACGACCATGGCGATGAACAGCATCGCCCCCGCGAACACCAGCCCCCGCCCCGAGACCAGCCCGTCAGCGACCGCCGCGTCGATTCCAGCCTTGGAGCGGCTCGCAACGGCCCAGGGATAGAGGAACAGCAGTTCGACGTCGAACACGAGGAACGTGATCGCCACCAGATGGAAGCGGACGTCGAACCGGCGCCGGGTGTCGTGGACCGGGTCCATGCCGCTCTCGTAGGGCATTTCCTTGACGGCGCTGGTCCGCTTTGGCCCCACGAGCTGGGCGAAGACGACGAGCCCGACCGACACGGCAGCCGCGATCAGGACGAACAGCAGGACTGGCAGGATGGCGTCCATGGGAGGAGGCTGCGGTGCGATGGATCGGCGGGCGGGTAATGGAAAATCGGCCGTGGAAACGGACTTCGTGAAATTCGTCACGAAGTCCGTGCCAAAAAAACCGGCGGGCAATCATCCCTCCGGCAGGCCAGCATGACCGGCAAAGTTATACATCCCCGGCACGGTGGCGACGAGAAGGGGTTTTCCGGGGCCTGTTTTGGCACCGTCCGATCGCTCGCAGGGATGCATCGGTCAGGCAGGCATCGGCCGATGCGCTGACGCCGCAGGCCGGTGGGGCCGAGGACAGTCCAGCGGCCTTGAGGTCAGAAATTGCCGACCGAGAAGCCAACGTAGGCGCCGAATGGGCCGACCCCGACCGACATTCCGTCACCGCCCTGGGAGTCCGAGAACGGCGGCTTGCCTCCGCCCTGGCTGCGATAGGGGGAGTAAGCCGGTGCGCTCGTTCTGGCAGCGGCCGCGTTGGAGGCGGCCGCCGTCGCCTGCCTGGCGGCCTGTGCCTGCTCGACGAGGGCCTGCCTGCCGCGGTCGAAGTCCTGCTGCTGCTGCTGGAGCGACTGCCTCCGGGCCTCGATCTTCTGGACCTCCCGCGACAGTTCACCGGCCGACATCTCGACCACATTGGGGATGTCCTTGAGCACCTCCTCCCGCTTGCGGTCCGACATCGCCGACAGATATTGGCCCACCCAGGCTCGGGCCTCCTGGGCCTCCGGCGTATCGATCACCTTGAACTTGGCCTCCAGGTCCTCGAGCATGTATTCGAGTTCGTAGGACGACATCTTCGCCACCCGCTGATTGAAGTCCGACTTGATCCGCATCACCTGCTTCGGCGGATAGAGCTGCTGGGTGTCGAGCCATTGGCCGAGTTCGAAGATGGCCCTGCGCCAGCGTGGGCTGCGGAGGATCTCGGCCTTCTTGGCCAGATCGTCCTTCGGATCTTCGACAGATGCACCGGCCGGAACCGGGGCAGGTGCGGGAGTCTGGGCCACGGCTCGGCCCACCTGGCAGATCAGCCCGATGAGGATGAGTGCGGGTGCGAGCATCTGGGTGGCTGGGGAACGGTTCACGGCGTGGTCCTCCCGGGCTTGCGGATCAGTGTCATGTTGACCGGGGGAAGGTGCTCGCTGCCGGCGTGCGTATGCAGCGACTGCCAGCTGCAGCGGTCCTTGCCATCGTAGGTGTAGACGTTGATCGACGAGGTCTGCGAGCCATCGGGCAGAACGGCTGTCGTGCGGGCGACCCAGGAATCGCCGTCGTGCCGCCAGAAGGCCTCGCCGTGGCCGCCGTCGGCGCTGAACACCCAGGAGCGAATCTGGTGCGAGAGCGGATCCCAGCCGATCCGCTGGCTGACCTGGATCGGCACAGTCTTGCCGGCGGCGGCAGGGGGTGTGATTTTCATGTCCCGCAGCAGGTAGGTTCGATTGGCATTCCAGCGAACCATCACTTCGATCGTCGGCGCTTCGGTCGGCCTGGATCCGGCCCCTCCGGCCTGCCCGCCGCCGTTTTCAACCGTCCAATCGCCGACCATCCAGTCCAGATCCTGAAGCTGTTCAGCCCCACTCTGACCCGCCTGCGACTCGCGAACACCCGCCAGCTTCCAGCCATCGGACTGTTTGACCCAGGTCGCCGAGAAGCGGCCGGCTGAAGCGGCCGACGATGCCGACTGCGGCAGTTCCACGATGCCGTCCTCGATCGCAACTCCCGGCGCGATGAATCGCAGCCGCAGATCACGAATCCGGAACTTTTGGCGGGATGCCGGGTCGGCCTCGGCCACGAGTGACACGGTATCGCGGCCCTTGGTCAGGTTGCCGTCGCCGTCGACGATGTCGCCGTCGGCCGTCCAGAGGGCCGCGAGCGCCTTGCCGTCGCCGCGGTCGAGGGCCTGCTGGTAGGCGGCACTCGCCGCCCGGATCGCCGTCTCGTCCTCCGAGGTCTGGGCCAGGCCGCCCGCTGCCGAGCAGGCGACCGTCGCCGACAGCGTCGCGACAAGCGGGAATCGGCAGAGAAGCCTCGGCACGTCGGTTCGACCCATGCAACAGCCTTTCGGGATGCGGTTCAGGACTCCCGGCCATCCGCCGGAAGCCCGTCAGGCGATCGTATCACGCTGATGGCCGGCCGGGAAAGAAAGCCGGCCGTCTGGTAGGGTGTTTTCGATGACCGACCATGTGGCCACCCTCGCCGATCTCGTCCGTCGCCCCAGTGTGAATCCGATGGGCCGCGACGTCTCCGGGCCCGAATATCTGGAGGGTCGGGTCACGGACTACCTCGTGCAGCGGTTCAGCACCGCGGGCATTCCCTGGGCCCGCCAGCCGGTCGCCCCCGGGCGGGACAACGTCCTGGCCCGTCTCGATGCCACCGTTGCCGGCGCCGATGTGATTCTCTGGGACGCCCATCAGGACACGGTGCCCGTCGATGGGATGACGATCGAACCCTTCGTGCCGGTCGTTCGCGACGGCAGGCTCCACGGCCGCGGGGCCTGCGACGTCAAGGGAGGAATGGCGGCGATGCTCACGGCGCTCTCACGGCTCCAGGCCAGCCCCGCGCCGCGGCATGCCACGGTGCTTTTTTCCGCGACCGTCAACGAGGAGTTCGGGTTCTCCGGCGTGCGGGCGGTTTCCCGACTCTGGCAGCCCGCCGGGGAGGCGATTCCGGGCGATGCCGCCGCCCGCGACCTGATCGGCGGAAGGCCCACGGCTGCCGTCGTCGCAGAACCGACGGAACTCGGGATCGTGACCCAGCACAAGGGTGCCGTGCGATGGCGGGTTCGGATTCATGGTCGGGCCTGCCACAGCGCCTTCCCCGAACGGGGCCAGAATGCGATCTATCCGGCAGGCCGTGCGGTGCTGGCGATCGAGACGCTGGCAAGGGAACTGCTCGAGCGTGACCCGGGCCACGCCTGCGGCCCGCCGACCTTGAGTCTCGGCACGATCCGTGGCGGCACGGGGGTGAACCTCGTCCCGGATCTGGTCGTCCTCGAGATCGACCGCCGGGTCGTGCCGGGGGAATCGCCTCGCGCCGCCCGTGACGAGGTGATTCGACGGATCGCGGCGGCCGCCCCCGAGGCGCGGATCGAGCACGACGAGCCGTTCCTCGAAAGTCCGGGCCTGCCCGAGGCGAAGGGGTCCGCCCTTGCCGAGGCGCTCGAGGCGGCCTGCCGGTCGAACGGCCGCAGCACACGCCGGACCGCCGCCCGCTATGGGACCAATGCCAGCATCCTCGCCGCCGCGGGCGTGCCCTGCCTGGTCTTCGGCCCGGGTTCGATCGAGCAGGCCCACACGGCCGACGAATGGATCGACCTCGATCAGGTCGATGCGGCCGCCGAGATCCTCTGCGACCTCGTCACCGCCAGCCCGCCAGCGTGAGCAGTTCGAGGGCCAGGATGATCGCCACGCCGAGCAGCGACTCGCCGGCGATCAGCCCGCTCGAGACCGGCACGACGTAGGCTTCGCCGACCTTCGGCGATCGCCTCGTCACGACCCAGGCGATCAGAGCTCCACCGAACATCGCGATCGAGTTGAAGGCCGGGATCACGCCGGCGATCCCGAGGCCCGTCGTCGAGGGAATCCAGGGCCGCCAGCTTTTGGGTGCAAACTCCTCCAACAGCGTCAGCAGCACGCCGAGGATCCCGCCCACGACGATCGCCTCACGGGCTCCTGCGGGAAGCGAGTCGATCCCCTTGGCGAGCAGTTCCGCGACGCCGGCCCAGACCTTCGCCGCCGGCGCCGGCAAGGCCTCGGAGCCGAGCCGCTCGGGGTGCCGCTGCACCACGAAGATGTATGCCGGCACGGAGGCGAGCGTGCCGGCGACGACGCCGAACAGCTGCGAGATCATCTGCTTCCGCGGATTGCCGCCGAGCAGATAGCCGCTCTTGAGATCGGTGAGCAGGTCGGCGGCGTGCGAGGCGGCCCCGGAGGTGATCGAGGCGGTCATCAGGTTGGTGGTGATGTTCGAGGGGGCGACCACCCCGTAGATCAGCTGGGTGATCTTGCCCATCGCCCCGATCGGAGTGATGTCGGTTTCGCCCGTCGCCCGGGCGGCCACCATCGAGAGTAGGAAGGTGACGAGCACGGCCAGGATACCCATCCACCAGCTGATGCCGAAGATCCAGTGGCCGAGCAGCACGCAGGCCGCCCCCGTGACGGCCGTGCCGATCGCGAACCAGGAGCCGGGCACCTCGATCCGGGCGAGGGGATCGCCCTCGTCGGTCCGGCCGCCGAAGAGCCGCGACAGTCCGCCGAACGCCCGCAGCACCGTCCGCCACTTGAGTCCGAACGAGAGCAGCCCAGACGTCACCATCATCGCCGTCGAGGGCCAGAGCACCCAGGAGACGATCCCGCGGTAGCCCGGCTCGACAATGCCTCGTTCGACGAGGATCGGCCCGATCACTCCGAAGCAGACGATCGAGCCGACCAGCATCCAGAAGGCGACCCGCAGTCCCATGATCGCACCTGCCGCGAGCATGATCAGCGAGCCCTCGATGCCGATCGTGTATTTCGCGAGCAGGTCGCGGCCGAAGGCCGTCGGCAGGAAGGGGATCTCGGCGGGAAACGCGTAGGCCGAGAGCGACCTGAGCTGCGGAAACAGGTCGCGCCAGACGGCGACCGTCGCGCCGACGAGGCCGGCCGCGAACAGCGACCGTCCCTTGGACGCCGAGTCGCCCCCCTCGTCGTGCATGCTCCGGAGCGTCTCCGCCGTGGCGATGCCGGACGGGAAGGGGAGCTGGTCGATATTGATCAGCTGCCGCTTGAGCGGGATCGCCATGAAGACGCCGAGCAGCGACAGCGCCCCAAGCCAGAGCATGATCTCCCACCACTCGAGGAGCCTGCCTGTCGTGAGGTAGAGCGCAGGCAGCGCCGACACGAGCCCGGCGCTCGACATGTAGCCGGCGGCGCTCGCGGCACTCGACATCGTGTAATTTTCGAGCGTCGTGAAGGGCCGGTCACGATAGGCCGGGATCACCGCCTCGAGGAACTTGAAGACGGCGAAGGCAATGATGCAGGCCGTGATCGTGACGCCCAGCCCCCAGCCGGTCTTGAGCCCCACGTAGAGGTTGGAGATCGACATCACGCCGCCGATCAGCATGCCGGTGATCACGGCCCGCGGCGAGAGCTGCACCGCGTCGTCACCGGCATACACGTTTGCAAGCCACCACCGACCCGCCTCGCGGTCGGTCTCGAACGGCGGATGCGGCTGGTGGCTCATGGGCGGCCCGTGCGTCGGGCGGTCGCCGCCCCTTTCGAATCGCCCATGCTACTCCATCAAAGCCGCTGGCGCCGGCTTCGGGGCGGCAAAAGTCTCGTCGCTGTGGCCCTCGAAGACTTTTGTCCAAACGCTCCTCGAGCATTCGCCGACCCCTTCGCCTCCCTGCCCGACGTGGGACAGGCTTCAGCCTGTCACTGCCAAGAACTATCCACCCCGCGCCAGCGACCGGAGGTCGCCAAGGAAAATTCGGCAGGATGCCGAGATGAGAACCGCCAAAGGGCGCCAGGCCCGGAGGGCCGGGTAAGCACCAGCCGGCGGAGCCGGCCAAGCAAACAACGGCAGGATGCCGTGTGTTTGCATGAAGCAGCAGGCCGGGTGCGAGCCAGCGACCGGAGGTCGCCAAGGAAAATTCGGCAGGATGCCGAGATGAGAACCGCCAACAACTGACAGGCCCGGAGGGCCGGGTGCGAGCCAGCGACCGGAGGTCGCCAAGGAAAATTCGGCAGGATGCCGAGATTTTCCGTGAACTCAGAACACGTCCAGATTGAAGTGGTGCCCCTGGTGGTAGCGGCGCGACTTCGGGTAGTCGTTCTGCCACTGCCGGTTGTAGACCGGCACCCGCATCTCCTGCGGGTAGCGGTGATAGAGGTCGTTGGCGCTCTGGTAGTAGCTGTTGGCGTAGTAGTTCTGCGGATACCAGACGTAGGGATAGTGGTAGAAGCGGTTCCAGTCGGGAGTGGCGGCGGAGTAGCCCCACTGGCGGCCGTAGGCCTGCTGCCCCGGATTCTGGGCCTCGGCGGTCCGCGTGTCGAAAGCGATCGCCGCGGCGAGGAATGCCGCAGCGGCAACAACGTGCCGTGTCATCGATGGTCCCCCTGAATGTCGAGCCTCGGGAAAGACTATCGGCCGGCCGGACGACCGTTCTTGACGGAAAAATCCGCAGGGTCCGCCGGACCGCCGCGGGAGGCACGGGTTCGGGGGTGCCGGCTCGCGAGGGCGGCGAGGGCCACGACTTTCCGTTCCCGCCAGAGGTGTTCCAGGGGATCGGGAGCGAACTCGATCGGCGAGAGATGCGGACTGTAGAACGGGTCATTCGCGAAGAAGTGGGCCCAGCGGGCCAGGTAGACATCCTTCGCCGTCTCCTTGACCCGGCGGGTGCGGCTTTCCCAGTGCGTCGCCCGGACGTGCGGCGAGTAGACGATCCTGAATCCGGCCTGCCGCAGCTTCAGGCAGAGGTCGATGTCGTTGTAGTCGTCCGGGAAGACCTCGTCGAAGCCGCCGACCTGCTCGAAGGCCGAACGCCGCAGAAGCATCATGGCCGCGGTCACGGCGGAGAACTCCTGCAGCGTGCGGATGCGGCCGCCGTAGCCTTCGGCGTTGTGCGGCCGGCCGTTGTGGGCCGGGATGCAGGGCCGGCGTGGGGTGAACACCACACCGGCGTGCTGGATGTCGCCGTCGGGATAGGAGAGCAGGGCTCCGACCGCGGCGATCTTCGGGTCGAGTCGGGTGGTGGCCACCATCTGGTCGAGCCAGTTGGGGGAGAAGCCCTCCACGTCGTTGTTGAGCAGCAGGATCCACTCGGCGTCGGTTTCGCGGATCGCCGCGTTGTGCATGGCGGCATAGTTGAACGGACCGCCGTAGGGAAACACCCGCAGCCTGCCGGCCGCCGTCTCGGCAGCGAGAAACGAGGCCAGCAGAGCTTCGTCGGAGTCGTGATCGATGATCGTGATCCCGTAGCGGTCGTAGCCGGCCTTGGCCCGGAGCGATTCGACGCATGTCCGCACGAGTTCGCCGGCGTTCTTGGTCGGAATCAGAATCGACACGCTGGGAGTCTCTTCCGACGCCTCCCCCCGCAGAAACTCGAACTCGTGTCTGCCCGGATCGGACTCGGCATGGGTCACCCGGGCATGGATGCCGTGCCCGGCGAGGACGGCCTCGGCGATGGCCGGCAGCCTGTCGGCGATCAGGTCGGCGGTCGGCCGGGCGACCGCGGTCGTGAGTGGCTGTCGGATGTGGAGGACGTCTTCACAGCCAAGGCCCCGCAGGGCCTCGATCGCGATCCCGTAGAGAGCGGCCCGGCCCGTGGCCGGTTCCACGGCGCGGTCGACGACCCGGTCGATCGCGGCCTCGAGCCGGCCGCGATCGTAGACCAGCAGTGGGCCGGTGAAGGGCCTGGCCAGCAGGTGCGACCAGGAAAAGTCCGGCTTGTGATCGAGCCGAAGCGAGCCGTCGCCCTCCAGATCGGCATGATCGGCGTAGATCGCCTGCGGTCCGGGGTGGCCTGAGAGCGAGGCCGCGAGCCAGAGCGAGGCGTCTTTTTCCCAGACGCTGGCGGCATCGCAGACGGCCAGCATCTCGGAGCCGCCTGCGGCCACCGCGGCATGGAGCGAGCGGAGGATGTCGGTCGGTCCGGCTTCGACGGGATGTTCCGAGACCGCAAGCCGCCGTCCTTGCAGAGGCCGGGCGGATTCCGCCTCTCTCCGGCGTCGGACCTCCTCGAGCACCCTGGCTTGTGCGACGAGGCGGACCCCGCCGATTGCGAGGTGCTGATCCCGCAGCCCAGACAGGAATCCGACGCAGCGATCGACCGCCGGCGGGCCGCTGTCGCTGCAGATGGCAATGACGTCGATCGCAGGGCACGAATCACATGCTGCCGCGAGTGCCGCTGGACGAACCTTCGCCGCGCCGATCCTGAGGCGGCGGCATGCAAGCTGGTGCTCGATCCGCCGACGCAGGGCCCGCAGCCGCCGCTCGATCATTTTGAGCGGATTGGAACTGGCGGCCGGATCGGGCAGATGATCGGCAATGCGGCTCTTCCGCGGCTGCGGCGGAGATTCGGGTGGCATGACCCTGAAATCGTCGCCAAACCCGCGGCGGAGCGGCAAGGCCAATCGTGGAACGGGTCAGACGGGCTGGGGCTTGCCGGCCGGAAACCGTCCCTCGGCGAGTTCTCGATCCCATTCCTCGATCAGCGGCCAGTCGGGTGCGCAGGTGCCGAAGTCGGCCAGTTTCAGATAGCCCTCCAGCCTGGCGATGGTGGCATTCAGGAGCCGATCATCCTTGCGAAAGATCGGCCCGTGGCTCGGGAGCAGCCATTCCAGATCGCTCGCCGCGATCCGCTTCAGCGAGGCGATGAACGACGGAATGTCGCTGCCGTGGTGGGCATCGATCGCGCCCACCGAGCCGTCGCGATAGATGTTGTCGCCCGAGAGCAGCAGGTTGCCGAGGCGGAAGGCGAGCTGGCTGTCGGTGTGGCCCGGGGTGTGCCAGACCTCGAGGCTCTGCGAGCCGATCTCGATCGTTTCCCCGTCGACGACCTCGCGATCGATCTTCACGGGAGGCATCTCGAGATGGACGTTCTGGGCGGCGATCTCGGCGAAGGTCTTGATGCGGTCGCCCGATTCGAGGGCCGCGACGGCCTTGGGATGGGCGAGTACCGGAGCCTTGAGGATTCCTTTCGCCTTGGCCAGCCCCTGGATGTGATCGACGTCGGCATGGGTCGCGATCAGGGCCCGGCACTGGGAGAGCGGGAAATCCATCTGCCGGATCAGTTCAATGATCTCGTCGACGCTCTCCTCGTAGCCGATGTCGACGAGGGCCCAGGCACGCTCGTCATGCACGAGGTAGACGTTGCAGCCGATCCGCCAGCCGGCCTGATGGTTCATCTCGATCACGCCGGGAAACACGGGGCGACGTTCGATCATGGCGTGTGGCGGGTTCGGCGGGGGCGGGGGTCGGCGATTTGCGGGCATGGGCCGCGGAAGCCACACTCATGTGGCTGCGAGTACCGAGGCAGTCTAGCGCAGGCGGTTGCGGGTGGCAACGAACTTCGGTGAAGGAGCGTGACGAGCGGTGGACAGCGACCAGCACCAGCATTCCGACGTCGCCTCCGCTCCGCCCCGGGGCTACGAGTCGTGGGCCGGGCGGGTCGCGGAACTCTGCGGGCTCGTCGAGCGGCTGCGGCCGCTGTCGGAAGCGCTTGGTGTTCGAGACCCTGCCGCGACCGAATGGCATGGGCAGCTGTTCGGCAAGCTGCAGCCACAGGTCTGCCGCGAGCCGGTGGTGGTCGCGGCCGTCTGCGGCGGCACGAACACCGGCAAGAGCCTGATCGCCAACACGCTCGTCGGAGCCGAGATCAGCCGCTCGGTGCCCGAGGCCGCCCGCACCCTGCACCCCGTGGCCAGCCTGCCGCGGGGGCTCGCCGCGCGGGGGGATCTGGCAGCACTCTTTCCCGGCTTCACGCCGGTTCCCTGGACGAGCGATGCCGACGCGCTCGATCCAGGCCGCAGCGACCTGCTCGTCTGGCGGGAGGACGCCGCCGGCCGGCAGCCGGAGCGGCTGATCCTGCTCGACACGCCGGATGTCGACGGTTCGCTGCGGGAGAACTGGCGGCGGGCGGAACTGGTCCGCGATGCCTGCGACGTTCTGATCGCGGTTCTCACCCAGCAGAAATACAACGACGCCGCCGTCCGCGACTTCTTCGCTGCCGCGGCCGCCTCCGGCAAGACCGTGATCGTCATCTTCAACATGGTCGACTGGCCGCGTCAGCGGGAACGGATCGGCGGCTGGCTCGCGACCTTCAAGGCCGAGACCGGAATCGATCCGCTGGCGGTCTACGCCGCCCCGCACGACTTCGCCAAGGCCGAGAGCGGCCGGATCGATTTTTATCCCCTGCCTGAACTGACCCTCTTATCGGCCGCAGAAGGATTGTCGGCCGCAGAAGAAGCGCCGGCCGATGGTCCGATCGACCTCGCCCTCAGCCTCGCCGGTAACGATTTCGACCGCATCAAGCTCAGGGCGATGGAGGGGGCGATCGCGGTGGTGCTCGATCCGCGATCGGGGGTCGGCACATGGCTCGACGCCTTCGAGGCCTCGGCCCGCGAATGGCAGCGAACCCGGCAGCTACTCGCCGAAGAGGCCCAGGTGCGGGTCGAGATGCCGACCGCACCGCGGGAACTCGTCTGGAACGAGATCTGGCAGTGGCTCGAACCGCGACGCTCGCAGTTCGACCTCGCCGTCAGCAGGGCCTATCGCCTGGCCGGCGGCGGCGTGCTCTGGGTGGCCCGCAGGATCGGGTTCGCCCAGACGGCCGAGGAGCGGCGCGAGGATTTCGCGGCCGTCGAACTTCGGGCGCTCAAGCAGGCGCTCGCCGACTTCGTCGAGCGGCTCGACGCTGCCTGTCGCCGGGACGAGCGTCTGGCCGCCGTGCTGTCAGACAGGCTCGTTCAGGCCGACCGGGCCGCATGGTACGCCGATCTGGAGCGCAGGCATGCAGCCCTCCCCGTCGTCTCGGAAGATTACAGGGCGTTCGTCCGGGGAGAGCTCGACCGCTTCTCCCGGGAAAACCCCGACACGGTCCGCTGGATTCTCACCGGGCTCAACGTCGGGGCCGTCGCCCGTCCGGCGATCACCGTCGGCCTCGGCCTGGCGGGCGCGGCGGTCGTGCCCGCTGCCGCGGCCACTGCGGGCGGCCTCTCGACGCTCGTCCATCATGTCGGCGACCTGGTCGTCGGCACCGCCGCGACGCTCGCGGGCGAGGGAGCCCTGGGGCTCACGATGGTGGGCCTCAAGCCGCTTCTGGAAACGCTGTTCGCGGGCTGGTCCGCCGAACGCAGCCGAGTGCTCGCCGAGACGCTTCACGACGTTGTGCTCGGCGACGCGATCGAGCGGATCGACAGACTCGCCTCGGCCGCCGCCATGCCCGAGGTGGCGGCCGCCCGCCGACTGATCTACGAATGCGGCCGGGAGTCGTTGCGGCCATGACAGACGAAATCGCTTCCGCTGCGGATGGAGCCAGACCCTCCACGGAGGTCTTTCAGGAGTCGGCATTCGACGCCTGCGTGGAGTCGCTCGCCCGCTGGAGCGGGTCGCTGCCCGAGTGGTCGCCGGCCCGGCGGGTGCGGGTGGAGTGGGAGCAGATCGAGCCGCGGCTCGATCGGGCCAGGCGCGAGCTCTCCCGGGTTCTCGTGGTCGGCGTGATCGGCGGCACTGGAACCGGCAAGAGCACGCTCGTCAACGCCCTCGCCGCGGGCACGGTGACCGCCGCAGGCGACGTCGCCCGGCCGACGACGACCAACCCCATCGTCGTGGTTGCGACCGATGTCGACTGTTCCTGGCTGCCGCTCGACCGGATGCAGGCCCGGGTCGTGCACAGCGACTCTCCGGCTGTGGCGAACATCGTGCTCATCGACTGCCCCGATCCGGACACGCAGCCGGAGCCCGGGCCGCGGCCGGCTGCGGGCGACGGCCATCCGCGGCCGAGCGACGGAAATCACAACCGCGATCTGCTGGAGGCGATCCTGCCCTCCTGCGACGTGCTCCTGCTCGTCGCCACGGCCCAGAAATACCGTTCCTGGATCGTGGCCCGCGAGGTCGCGGCATTCGCCCCGGGCAGGCCGCTGCTGTTCGTGCAGACGCATGCCAGCCGCGACCCCGACATCCGCGAAGACTGGCTTCGGGAGCTGGAATCCCAGGGCTTCGTCGTGCCGCGGATCTTCCGGCTCGACGCCGCCGACGCGGCGGTTCGGGCGGCCGCGGGGCTCGAGCCCGAGCCGGGGTTTCGCGAACTCGTCGAGGCGATCGACGGGGAACTCGTCGGTCGCGCCGCCCGGCGGGTGCGGAGGACCGGGGCGGTCGATCTTGCCGACTGGTTTCTGCGGCAGTCGGACGATCAGCTCGCCCCGCTGCGGCAGCCGGTCGCCGACCTCGCCGCCGGCGTCGTCGTCCAGCGGACGCGGCTCGAGGGGCTGCTGGCAACCGCGGTGGAGTCGCGGCTGCGGGCGAGTCGTTCTGCATGGCAGAGATTGATCACCGACGAACTGGTCGACCGCTGGCACGGCGGTCCGTTCGCGATGTTCCTGCACTGCATCGCGGCGTTGGGGTCGCTCTGGCCGCGGGTCCGATCGGCGGGTGGCGGGCTGATCGGCAGGCTGCTCGCCGGGCAATTGGTCGTGCCGTCGTCGGGCGGGCAGGGCACTTGGCAGACCATCGAGGAGCTTGGTCTCGGAGAGGCCGATGTCGAGGAGTCGCGGAGCATTCTCGTGGGGCTTTCGGCCAGGGCCTGGATGGCGGAGCCGCTCGTCGGCCGTGCCCGGCTCGACGAGTCGAGGGTGCAGGCCACCGTGGGCACGCTACTCGAGAGGACAGCGGCCTGGCTTTCGACTGGGATCGACAGGCTCGTCGCCGAGAGGCGGAGCCGGATCGACAGCCCGGTCCTGCGGGTCGTCTGCGAGGTCCTCTTCTCGTCGCTTCTGATCGCGGTTCTCGTCCGGGCCGGCTGGAACTTCTTTTACGGACACCTCTGGAGCGGCCGGCCCCTCGAGGGCCTCGGCTTTCTTCAGGAGGCGCTCGTCTGGGTGATCCTCTGGGGGCTCCTGCTCCGCTGGCTCGTGTTCTCCCGGTTGCGGATGGGGCTCGACCGCGACATCGCGGCGCTCGTCAGCCGGCTTCCCGAGGCGCGGCTGGTCGATCCGCTACTCGTCGATTTCGCCGACGCGGCCGAGAGGGCCGGCGAATTCGTCGATCGCTGTGGCCGCCTCAGACGGGAGGTCGGCGGCATGGCGGAGGCTCTCGGCGTCGAGCCGGCCGGGCCAGCCCGACTCGGCCGCCTGCGCGGAGGCCGGTCATGAGAGGGATCCGCGCCGCCGGCGCGGTCGCACTTGTCGCACTGACCTGCGAACTGGCCCTGGGTGTGGCTCGGGGCGTCGCGGCGGACCTCGCCGCCGTCGTCGCCAGGGGCGAACTGGCATGGGCCGCCGATCAGGAGGGGGGCGGGCCGCACGTGTTCCTCGACCCCAAGGATCCCCGTCGGCTGACCGGATTCGAGGTCGATCTCGCCGATCTGCTCGCCTCGGAACTGGGTGTCAGCCCGCGGTTCCAACAGGGGCAGTGGGATCGGCTGCCGCTGCTCCTCGACCGCTCCGTCGACTGCGTGATCAACGGTATCGAGCTGACGCCGGAAAGGGAGCGAGACTACCACTGTTCCAGGCCCTACTTCGCCTACGCCCTGCAACTGCTCGCCCGACGGGACGGCCGACTCGACTCCTTCGAGCGGCTTGGCTCCTCCGGGCCTTCGGGCCGTTGGCGGGTGGGTGTGCTCACCGGATCGGCGGCCGAAACGGTGATGCGTTCGCGTTCCGATCTCGAGATCGACGTGATCGGCTACGACGGCACCATCGATTCGATGGAACAGGTCGTCAGCGGCGTGCTCGACGCCGCCGTGATGGACGACTGCATCTTCAACTTCTACGCCGACCGTTTCGCCCCACTGCGGGCCGTGGGGCGGCCTTTCGCCGGCGGCTTCTACACCATCCTCACCTCGCGGGAGACGCCTGCTCTGGGGCGGGCGGTTGACGAGGCACTGGGGAGGATCATCGCCGACGGCCGGCTGAAGCGGATCTACGATCGCTGGGATCTGGCGGGTCGCCAGCAGATTCTCGCCCTGCGGGATGCCGCCGAGATCCCCGTGGCCGGCCGCAGCAGCCTCCGGCAACTCGCCGTCTCGTCGTTGCCCCTGCTGCTCGCGTCGGCCGGCATGACCGTGCTCCTCTCCTCTGCCGCGTTCCCGCTGGCGATCCTGATCGGCCTGTCCATCGCCATCGGCCGGCTCCACGGCCCGGTCTGGCTGCGGCCGATCCTCGCCGGCTACGTGGAGGTCGTGCGCGGCACGCCGCTGATGCTCCAGCTCTACGCGCTGTTCTTTCTGCTGCCGAAGATCGGCCTCGCGCTGCCGGCGCTGGTGGCGGCGATCGCCGGATTGGCGATCAACTATTCGGCCTACGAGTCGGAGATCTATCGGGCGGGGCTGAAGGCCGTGCCGACGGGCCAGTTCGAGGCGGCGCTGTCGCTGGGAATGACCAGCTGGCAGGCGTTGCGGCACGTGATCATTCCGCAGGCGGTGCGGCTGGTGATGCCCCCCGTCACGAACGACTTCATCGCCCTGTTCAAGGACACGAGCGTCTGTTCGGCGATCACCGTGATCGAACTCACCAAGCGCTACAGCGTGCTCGCCCTCTCCACCGGACGGATCGTCGAACTGGCCGTCGTCACGGCCCTGCTCTATCTGGCGATGAGCTGGCCCCTCTCGGTGCTCTCGCGCAGGTTCGAAGCCAGCCAGGAGTGTCAGCAGTGATCGAGGTGGTCGCCCTGTCGAAGAACCGCGGCAGGAAACGGGTTCTCGAGGACCTGAGCCTGTCGGTGGCGGAGGGCGGGGTGACTGCGATCGTCGGCCCATCCGGCGGCGGCAAGAGCACGCTGCTTCGATGTCTCAACGGCCTCGAGCCGTTCGACGCCGGCGGGATCGAGATCGCAGGCCACCAGCTCGCCCCGGGCGGGCATCCACACGCCCTGCTCGAGCGGGTCCGACGCGACGTGGGCATGGTGTTTCAGCAGTTCAACCTTTTCCCGCAGATGACGGCCCTCGAAAACCTGATGCTGGCTCCAAGGGTCGTGTCGCGGCTGCCCGCCGCCGAGGCCCGCTCGCGGGCGATCGGGCTCCTGGAGCGGGTCGGGCTCGGCGGCTTCGCCGAGTCGCGACCGGCCACCCTCTCCGGTGGGCAGCAGCAGCGGGTCGCGATCGCTCGGGCGCTGGCGATGCAGCCGCGGGTGATTCTCTTCGACGAGCCGACCAGCGCCCTCGACCCGGCGATGTCGGCCGAGGTGCTCGACGTGATCGTCGATCTCGCCAGGGGCGGCCAGACGATGGTGGTCGTGACCCACGATCACTCCCTGGCGAGGAGTGCGGCGTCGCATGTCGTCGAGCTGGTGGCCGGTCGCATCCGGCGGCAGGGGAGTCCGGCCGAGGTGCTGGCGGCTGCCGCACCCCGCTGACTGCAAAAAGAAAAAGACTCCGCCCGGGACGGGCGTCCCGGGCGGAGTTCACTGGCCGAAGTCGGGCAACGGATCTTCCGTCTCGACCGATTGACTACTGACTTCTTACTTCGTGGCAACCGTGCGGCTCACAGCCACGACCTTGCCCGTCGACTTCTTCGACGCAGAGGCGTCGGGAGTCGGGGCGGCCGGGGTGGCCTCGACCGGAGTCGAGACCGCACCGCAGGCCGGCTCGCAGCAGCCGTTGCCGGCACCGCAGGCGGGCTCGCAGCAGCCGTTGCCGGCACCACAGTCAGGGTCGCTGCAGCAGCTGTCGCAGCAGCTCGCCCGACGGTGGAGGTTCTTCTTCGCGTCGTGGATGGCGCGGAGGAGACCACCGATCGAGTGCCGCTTCTTCTTGCAGCAGCCCTTCGCAGCACCGCAGCTCGGCTCGCAGCAGCCGTTGCCAGCATCGCAGGCGGGCTCGGCACAGCCGTTGCCAGCACCACAAGCCGGTTCCGCACAGCCGTTGCCGGCACCGCAAGCGGGCTCGGCACAGCCGTTACCGGCACCGCAATCGGGCTCACCGCAGCAGCTGTCGGTGCAGCCGTGGTGCTTCCGCTTGCACTTTTCGAACAGACCCTTCAGGCCACCGAACAGGTCGTGCTTCTTCCGGCAGCCGGTGCTGCAGCAGGAATTCGCACCGCAGCTCGGCTCGCAGCAGCCGTTTCCGGCACCGCAGGCCGGCTCCGCACAGCCGTTGCCAGCACCACAGGCCGGCTCCGCACAGCCGTTTCCGGCACCGCAGCCGGGCTCACAGCATCCATTGCCGGCATCGCAGCCGGGCTCACAGCACGAGGTGCCGCCCTTGTGGCAGAGCATCTTGTCGAGGAGCTCAAAACCGAAGGACTGGCTACAAACGGTGACACCGAGAACCAGTGCACCGAGGAACATCATACGCTTCATCGAGCCACATCTCCTTTGCTTGTGGAGCACACGGAAGTCGACTTCCGTTCTTGAGGCTTCGTCGCCCCGAGGTTGTGATCCACGAACTTTTCCGCGACAGGCCTGTCGAGCCATTCCGTGACTCGAAGCATTTGCAGGTTACTGTCGCCCCCTGGTTGCCCGACGGGCACAGTGATTGCCCCGGGGGACATGTGGGCTATCGGCGGCTGGGCGAAAGCGGCTTGAGTGCGTTCAAGTATTTTTCAGCACACGAGTTACGGCTGCGCGTTGGGCAAGAAATGCCGGCCGTTCGGGGGCTGTCGGATCTGACGCGCGGGGCCCTACGATCGTCACAGTGTGAACCGGTTTGACGGCCTGATCGTCAGGGTTTCAAGCCGGACGGAGCCGGTTGTGAAACCTTGCGGACTGGGTTGACTTGAGCTGCGCCCGCTACCGCTGCCGCCCATGGGCAGTCGTTCGACAATGCGGGCAGGGCCGACGGAGGCACCGAGGCTGAACCGGGGTTTCCGGCAACCTGCTCCACCGCTCAAGGCGGGGCGTTTCCCGCCATCGGTTGTTTCGCCGAAACAATAAATAGAACGAGAGATGACTGAACTCGAGATTCGACTGGATGTGGAGGGAGACGACCATGCGGACGTTCATCACGATTGGGCTCGCGGCGGTGCTTGGTCTGGTCGCGGTGCAGGATGCCTCCGCCTGGCCGTTCCGAAATATCTGGGAAAAAAGGCGGGCCGAACTCTACGCGGAACTCTCCCGGGACGTCTCCAGGCGGGTGAATGACCGCGTCGAGGAGGCCAAGGGACAACTCGAGGCCTCGCTCTCATCGCAGGTCGCCAACGAAGCCGCGACGCTGCGGGCCCAGGCCCGGGACGGAGCCGAAGAGATGGAAAATCTCTTCGATCAGGAGACGAAGGAACTGGAAGCGACCATCGCCGACCAGTCCGGAAAACTGGTCAAGGGCCTGCAGGAATCGAACGCGGCGTTGGAGCGGAAAATTCAGGGCATGGCCGAGGCCGAATTGAGGCGGATCGAAGAGCGTTCGGCCGCGGAACTCGACAAGATCATGGCGGCCACCGAGCGGCGGATCGGCGCCGAGTTCATGAAGCTCGATCGGGAAGTCGAGCAGCTGAAGTCCCGGCTCGACGAGCAGTTCACCTCCCTCGCCAAGCGGCTCGAGGAGCAGCGGGCGGCCACGGTCAAGCCGGAACAGCCTCCCGTCCCGCCCGATCAGGAGAATCCCGCGGATGACGCGGGCCGCTCCGACGAGGACGCGATTCCGAACCAGTGACGATCTGGGGCACCGCGACAGGTGCCCGCAGACTCTGGAAGCCTTGCGGCGAGTGCGGCCTCGGAGCGTGAGGCCCGTCCTCCCGCTGCTTGACAGCCAGTGGGGAGCCGATACATTGCCCTCCTGAATCTGGTGGCCCGCGCCGGCTTCTGCCGACCGCGAGCAAACAGGGAACTCCGGTGAGATTCCGGGACGGCCCCGCCGCTGTATCCAGGCGACTTTCCCGCATGGGAAGGAAAGGCTGGCTGTATTCAGGCCATTGCGATGGTTCGGTGCACACCCGACCGCTCGCGAGAAGGCATGCAGCCGACCGAGTCTGGGAGTCAGAAGACCTACCAGTTTTCGAGAGCATGCCAACCTGCGAGGGCGGGGCGGTGGGCACGGCCATGAAGATGGCCGGCAGAGACACAAACGGATGCCCATGTCAGCGGTGCCCGCGCACCCGGTGTTCCGCCTCCTCTCGAGGCTGAACCTCGGTCTACGCGGCGATTCCGTCCGGCGTGGGAACGATCGCAACGATGGATGCGTTTCGGGCAGCCCCCGCGCGGGGGCTCCGTGCCGGCATGACGCTCGTGGAACTGCTCGTCGTCCTGGCGGTGGTTTCCGCGCTCGTCGCGCTGCTCCTGCCGGCGGTGCAGTCGGCCCGCGAGGCCGCCCGCCGGACCGCCTGCGCCCACAACCTGCGTCACATCGGCTGCGCCCTGCACGGCCATCTGCTGGCGAAACGCGTGTTTCCCGTCGGCTGCCTGGAATGGAAGCCCGGGCCGGGCGGCGCGAAGCGGTGCCTTGCCTGGAACGCCTTCATCCTGCCTTGGCTCGAGCAGCAGGCGGTCGCCGACCGGCTCGATCTCGACCGTCCCTACGACGATGCCGCGAACCGCTCCGCCGCCGCCGTCGGGATGCCGGTGTTCGTCTGCGGGTCTTCCGACCGCGTGGGGCTCACGATCGGGGGGCTCGGTCGCAGCGATTATGGCGGCATCGCCGGCGAGCGAATCATCGGGCCCAACACGCCCATGAAGGGAGTGCTGGTGCACGAGGAGCAGTTTGGCACCCGTCAGATCATCGACGGCCTCTCGAGAACGATCCTGGTCGGCGAATGCTCGCAGGGAGTCTGGTCCGACGGCCAGTGGATCAACGGCCGTAACCTCTTCGATCAGGCCTACCTGGTGAACTGGCCGACCTCGGAGGACGAAATCCGCAGCCGGCATCCGGGCGGTGCCCACGGACTGGCGGGCGATGGTGCGGTCCACATGCTCGGCGAGACCATCGACAGCGGGGTGTTGGCGGCAATCTGCACCCGCGGACGTGGCGAATCGGTCGGAATGGCCTGGTGAGTCTGGGAATTGGAACGGACCAATCATGAAAGGATATCCCATGCGAATGCGTGCGTTGACGACGGCGATCCTCTGGCTTGCCGGCATCGGAACCGCGGCAGCCGGCCAGTTCCTCATCGATTTCGAGGACCTGAGCCTGTCGGGCGATGGCTTCACGTATGGCGGGCCGGGCACGGCAGACGACTATGAGCCGGAGTCCGTGCTCCTCGCTTCCGGGTCGGCGGGTTTCAGGACGACGATCACCCGGTACTCGCCCGACGAATATTGGTCCGGCTTCGCGTTTTCGAACCGCGGCGACACGGCCACTGGTGGCTTTACCAATCAATACTCCTCGTTCGCCGGAGGCGGCTCCGGAGGCGGCGGAAACTTCGCGATCGCCTACTGGCAGTCGTACGATCCGGGGCCCCTGATCGTCCTGCCCGCGGGTACGAAGCCCGTCTCGCTCCAACTGGTCAATACGACCTATACGGCCCTGACGATGCGTGATGGGGACGTCCACAACTTTTCGGCCGGGGCATACGGTCCCGGCGACTTCCTCTCGGTGACCTTTTCCGGCCATTCGGCAGCCGATGGCACCGGCGCCCAGACAGGCTCCGTCAGCTTCATGCTCGCCGATTTCCAAAACGGCAATCAGACGATCGTCGCTTCCTGGACCCCGCTCGACCTCGCGGCTCTGGGCGATGCCCGGTCGATCAGCGTCGATTTTGCGTCGAGTGACGTGGGTGACTTTGGCATCAACACGCCGACCTACGTGGCCATCGACAATCTCACCGTCACGGCTGTCCCGGAGCCATCGGCCTGGGTGCTGCTGGCCGGCGGGGCCGTCGCCTGGATCCGTTGGCGTCGGCGGGCGCGGACCACCTGACACGTTCCGTGTCGTAGAATCCGGGTCTCGTGGATTCGGGGAATCGCTCACCAACTCCCGCTGGCTCCAATGACCCTGCTGACCCTGCGTGATCTCCTTGGCGGTGTCCTGATCTCGGCGGCGACCATCGTCACGGCGTTCGCCGCCGAGCGACCGAACGTCCTCTGGATCTCTGCGGAGGATCTCTCTGCAAGCACGCTCGGCTGCTACGGCGGCGCGGCCCACACGCCCCGGCTCGACCGGCTGGCCGCCGAGGGGCTCCGGTTCGATGCCGCATTTTCAGCCGCCCCCGTCTGCGCCCCCTCGCGAAGTGGCATCATCAGCGGCGTGATGCCGACCACCCTCGGCAGCCTGCCGATGCGGTGTACCGCGACGCCGCCGCCAGGTCTGGTGGGGTTTCCAAAACTGCTCCGCGAGGCGGGGTTCTGGTGCACGAACAACACGAAGACGGATTACAACTTCATCCGCTCCTTCGAGGCGGGCTGGGATGGGTCGAACCGTACTGCCCACTGGCGAAACCGGCCCCGGCCCGAGCAGCCTTTCTTCGCCGTCTTCAACCTGACCGTCACCCACGAGAGCGGACTGTTTGGCGACACCCCCGAGATCGTTCGACGGGACCTGCCTGAAGAGGCCCGTCGCGAGCCTGCCGCCATCGCAGTGCCGCCGTTCTATCCCGACACGCCGCCGATCCGGCGGGCACTGGCCCAGCGTCTCGAGCTCGCCGCGGCGCTCGACATCGCCGTCGGACAAATCCTCGACGAACTCGAGGCCGACGGGCTCGCCGACGAGACGATCGTGTTTTTCTGGTCCGATCACGGCGAGGGGATTCCGCATGGCAAGCGGTCACTCACCGAGCACGGACTTCGCGTTCCCCTGCTCGTGCGTGTGCCCGAAGCGTGGCAAGACCGGGCCCGGCTGCCGGCCGCTACCGAGCCTGTCGGCACGACGAACTCGCTCGTGAGCCTGATCGACCTCGGGCCGACCGTACTCGGCCTGGCTGGCATCGAACGCCCAGCCTGGATGGAGGGCCGGCCGTTCCTTGGCCCCGACGCCTCGAGCCGCGAGATCGTGATCTCGGCCCGCGATCGGATGGACGCCCTGCCGGGATTCGGACGGTCCGCCCGCGACGGCCGGTTTCGCTATGTCCGCAACTTCATGCCCTGGCTCGACGGCGATGATCTGCCCGACTATGCCAGCGGAGTGGCGATCACGGGTGAACTCCGCGCGGCACGGCAGGCAGGCTCGCTGCCACAGGGAGCCCGCTGGTTCTCGCGGACGGTCCGTCCGGCCGATGAACTCTACGACCTGAGCGCCGACCCCGACGAAATCGCCGATCGAGCGGCCGATCCCGATTGCCGCGGCGACCTCGACCGGCTTCGCGACGCCGTTCGCGGCTGGATGCGGGAGACCCGCGACACCGGGATCCTGCCGGAGTCGATCCTCCGCGCCGAGGCACGCCGCAGCGGCAGCGAGTGGGCGATCTTCCATCCGGCAGGCGACGAGGCCGCCGGCCGGGCCCTTGACCGCTACGATCTGATCCTCGACACCGCCTGGGCCGTGGCAGACGGACGCGACGCGGCCTTCTTCGCAGACCGTCTCGGCAGCGGCGATGAGGCCGTTCGCTTCTGGGCTGTGGCGGGCACCGGCTGGGCCGCGACCCGATCGGCAGCCGACCCGACCAAGGCCCTGATGCCGCTCCTCGCCGACCCGGCGGCTGCCGTTCGCATCGCAGCGGCCAACTGGCTCCTGCGATCTGGCAGGATGACGGCGGCCGACCGTGCCCGGGCAGTGCTGGCCGCAGAGATCGACTCCACCGACCCCGACCTTCGGCTGGCGGCGCTCGTTGCAATCGACGATCTCGGCGAGGTCACCAGGCCACTCTGGCGGGCCGCCGCCGGGCTCGATCTCGGCAAAGAGGATGAGTATTCCCGGCGCACCGCCGAGCGAATCCGTCGCCGGATCACCGATGGCGGGGCGTCATCCGAAGCAGGCCGCTGACACGGAACGCATGCATCCGGAGAGACCATCGAGAGAGTCCACGCTCGCCCTGAATGCCCGGGCCTGGGACAGGCTGGCGGCCGAAGGGGCCGACCTCGCCCGGCCGGCTCTGGATGAGGCCTTCGCCGACCCGAGGGGTTGGCTCGGCAGCGGCGGATCGGCGGACAGGCCCTGGCTGCCCCAGCGGTTCGACGGTCTCGAGGTGCTCTGCCTCGCGGCCGGCGGCGGCAAGCATGGACCGCTCTATGCGGCAGCCGGCGGCCGGGTGACGGTGGTCGACATCTCCCCTGCGATGCTCGAACTCGACCGGCAGGTGGCTCGCGAGCGGAAGCTCGACCTTGCGGTCGTCGAGGGCTCGATGGACGATCTCTCGATGCTCGGCGTCGGCAGGTTCGACCTCGTGATCCATCCGGTGAGCACCTGCTACCTGCCCGAAATCGCCCAGGTTTTTCGCGAACTGGCCCGCGTGACGAGGGCCGGGGGCAGATACCTGAGCCAGCACAAGTCTCCGGCGAGCCTACAGGCCTCGCTCGAGCCCGGGACGACGGGCCGCTACGAACTCGTCCACCCGCAGCGAGTCGCCGGCCCGCTGCCACCCGCGCTTCCGTCGCGGCTCCGCGAGGCAGGCACGCATGAATTCATCCATTCGCTCACGGCGATCCTCGGCGGCATCTGCAGGGCCGGGTTTTCGATCGAGGATGTCTTCGAGCCGGAGCATGTCGAGGCCGGGGCAGCGATCGGCTCGTTCGGCCACCGGGCCGGGTTTCTGCCCCCCTACGTCCGGATCCTCGCCCGCCGCGGAGGCGGCGTTTCCGGCGGTTCCGGAATCCTGCTGGTAGAGTAGGCTCCCGGAGGTGCAGATGATCTGCCTGAACGTGCTGCTCACCGTGAAGGATCCGGCCGACGTGCCGCTGATCCGAGACCTGCTCTGCGAGGCGATGCGCAAAAGCCGGGCGGAACCCGGTTGCCTGCGGTTCGACGTCTACCACTCGACGGCCGAACCGCGACGGTTCACGCTCGTCGAGCACTGGGCCGGCCAGGAGGCGATCGACCAGCACCGTCTCGCCGAGGCCTACACCACGATCTACAAGCCGAGGGTGATGCCGCTCGTCGACCGCGAGGGGCACCCGGCGACGATGCTGGAGTGAGGCTCTCGAAAAGCGCCCCTGGACTCCTGGAAACCAGACTGCTTCGGCCCCCATGATCCTCCTCATCGACAACTACGACTCGTTCACCTGGAACCTCGTCCAGCGGATCGGCGAGATCGCGCCCGATGCGGCGGTCGAGGTGCACCGCAATGACGCGATCACGGGGGACGAGATCGCCGCCAAGGCACCGAGCCATCTCGTGATCTCGCCCGGCCCCTGCACGCCGGACGACGCCGGTATCTCCTGCGATGCGGTCCGCCGGTTCGCGGGGCGGATGCCGATCCTCGGCGTCTGCCTCGGTCACCAGTCGATCGGCCAGGTGTTTGGGGGCACGATCGTGCGGGCGAAGCGTCTGATGCACGGCAAGGTCGATCGGATCGAGCACTCTGGCAAGGGACTCTTCGCCGGTCTCGAGAGCCCGATCGAGGCCACCCGCTATCACAGCCTGGTGATCGATCCGCCGACGCTGCCCCGCGACTTCGAGATTGATGCCTGGTCGACCGCCCCCGATGGCTCCCCTGAGATCATGGCGATCCGCCACCGGATGCTGCCCCTCTACGGCGTGCAGTTTCACCCCGAGAGCTTCCTCACGCCGGCCGGCTACGACCTTCTGCGGGCCTTCCTGCGGCAGTAGGACGGGCTTCACCCCTGTTGGTTCACGCAGTCAGACGGGCCGCAGCCCGTCCTCCCAATGATCGAACTTGCCGAAGCCCTGGCGATCATCGAAGCGACCGCAGAGCCGCTGCCGCCACGGCGGCAGCGGCTTCTCGACGCCTGCGGCCGGGTGCTTGCGGCAGACGTCGTCTCGGACGTCGATTCGCCCCCCTGGGACCGGGCGATGATGGACGGGTTCGCCGTGCGGAGCGAGGACCTGCAGGCCCGTGCCGGAAGCGTCGTTGAACTCGATGTGGTCGTCGATCTCGCCGCCGGAGATGTGACGAGCCTCGGGATCTCCACCGGCTGCTGCGGCCGGATCATGACCGGTGCGCCGATGCCCGCCGGGGCCGATGCGATCGTTCCGGTGGAGTGCGCCGTGGAACAGACGCAGGCCACGCATGCCGGCGGGAAGGTGCGGCTGCAGGACGACCGGTTTCGACCGGGACAGCACGTGGCGAAGCAGGGGGCCGCATTCCGCGCCGGGCAGGCGGTGCTGACCGCCGGGCAGACGCTCGGCCCGGGAGCGATCGGGCTCGCTGCCGAGGCCGGTGCCACCCACGTTCTCGCCACGGCCCGCCCGAGGGTGGCGATCCTCTCCACGGGCAGTGAACTCGTGCCGGCCGATGCAGTGCCAGCCTTCGGCCAGACACGAAACTCGAATGGCCCGATGATCGCGGCCGCGGTCGCGCTCCTCGAGGCCGAGCCGATTCCGCTCGGTGTCGCCGCCGACAGGCCGGAGGCGATCCGGGCCGCGGTCGCCCAGGGGCTCGCCGCCGACATCCTCGTGCTCTCGGGAGGGGTGTCGGCGGGGGATCTCGATCTGGTGCCGGGAATCCTCCGGCTCTGCGGCGTCGAAAAGCTGTTTCACAAGGTGCGGCTCAAGCCGGGAAAGCCCGTCTGGTTTGGCCTGCTCCACCGAGATGCCGCCAGTCCGACGCTGGTCTTCGGCCTGCCGGGCAATCCGGCCAGCAGCCTCGTCTGCTTCGAACTCTTCGTCAGGCCGGCGATCCGGATCCTCGCAGGCTCGCCACGGGATGAATGGCATCTGCCCCGCAGCCGTGCAAGGCTTGAAGCACAGGTCAGGGCCGCCGAGGATCGGCCGGTCTATCTTCCCTGCCGGCTCGCAACGACAGGCGGCCTGGGATCGGTGACGCCGCTGCCTTGGACGGGATCGTCAGACCTGCTCGGGCTGGCGGCGGCCAACGGATTGATCGCGTTGCCAGCCGGAGGCCGCCGCTTCGAGGCCGGCGACGAGGTCGACGTCGCCCTGCTGTCCTCTATCCGCGATGGAAGTGGACATGCCGCCATTGGCCACCCAGCTTCTGCCAGATCCGCGTCTCCTCAGAAGAGACCGTGATCGGCCTGCCCTCGGCGTCGAGTTTCTGCACCAGCCGCACGTAGGCGATCAGGGCCGCCCCCTCGGAGAGCAGTCGGACCTTCGGCGAGGCCATCGTCGTGGTGAGGTGCTTCGGCGGCTGGGGCCTGTCCTCGCCGAGTTTGAAATAAAACTCGTGGAAGGGCAGACCCTCCACGAGGTGGCCGTCGGCCTCCGGCTCGAAGCAGGTGATGTCGTCGGCGACGAGCCTTCGATAGGCGTCCCAATCGCCGCCGGCGATCGCATCGAGCAGCTGCTGATTGAGGGCGAGAATCTCGGCGGCCGGATCATGCATCGGCGAGGTGGACATGGGAGGTTCCTCCGGGCGGTTCTGGATTCAGGAATTCGTCGGGCTCACGAGGCCGAGCGTCACCAGTTTCTGCAGGCACTCGTCCCGCTCGCGGCAGCGTTCCAGTCCCTTCCAGGAAGGATCCTGCACCGCCATGAAGTCGCCCTGCGTGGCCGGCATGCCCCGGCTGCCGGCCTTGCTGGCGAGCCGGCGGATCAGGTCCTGATCGAGCCTGGTGAGCCGCATCGCCTCGACCCGGTAGTCGATGAACGCCTCCCAGACGAGCGGAAACAGCGGCTTCACGATCTCCCGGCCGATCGTCTCGGCGTAGCGGCGGATCTCGAGTTGGGCGTGGGAGTCCATCCGCAGGGCGAGAAAGTGGAGCAGGTTGTGGAGATCGATCTTCCAGTAGGCCTCGGTGTAGGTCGCCAGGGGAAGGTCCTTGCGGGCCTGCTCTCTGGCGATGCCGGCCTCGAGGCGTTCCTCGTAGACCCGGCGGGCGAGGCTCTGCAGTTCCATCTCCGACTGGGAGAGTTTGTGGCCGGCGTCACGGGAAAGGCAGCCGCCGGAGCCCTGCCGGTTGTTGGCCGCCTGGGAGCGCCATTCGTCGTCGTGCGTCGCCTGCATCGAGTCGATCGCCAGCGAGTAGCGGGTCGAGTATTCGTTGACGCTTGCGGTGCGGTGCCGGATCCACTGCCGCCAGCAGTCCATCGGGACGCGGACGACGAACTTGAGTTCGGCCATCTCGAAGGGGGTGGTGTGGGCGTGACGGAGCAGGTAGCGGATCAGCTGCCTGTCGTCGCTGACCTTCCGCGTGCCCTCGCCGTAGCTGACGCGTGCCGCCTGCACGACGGAGCCGTCGTCGCCCATCGAGTCGACGAGCGCCACGAAGCCGTCGTCGAGCACCGGAAACTTCCGCCAGCGAAGCGACTCGAGCAGGGCCTTGCGTTCGCTCGGAACGGGGTCGGCTGGAACGGCGTCGGGTTTGGCGTGGCTCATCACTCGGTTCCGTGGGCTTCCGCGGCGTGGAAACGCCACAGGATGCGGCACGGCCCGGCGCGGGTCAATCCTTCGCCAAAAGTTCCTGCAGGAGCGTGGCCAATTGGCGGGCGTCGTCCGACTTCACCACGTGGGCGATCCGGGTCTTCGGCACGCCGAGTTTGGTGAGCGACTTCTCGATCGTCTCCCAGAGCTTGTTCCGCTTCTTGCCCTCGGCCAGGTAAAGGTCGGTCACCTGCTCGCCCAGCCGCTGGAGCAGGGCGGTGTCGAGGTTGTCGTAGTAGTTTTTGACGATCGACTGCTGGTATTTCGTCAGTTCCGCCACTGTTTCCACTCCCGGTCCGGGCGACTGGAACGCCTCCAGTTCTGGAACGTCTCCGCCGCGCTGGCTACAGTATCGGTCGTCGCTCCCCATTCCATCGAGAGAAACCGATGCCTACCATCACTTTCGCGAACGAAAAGAAGGAAATCCAGGTCCCGTCCGGGGCCAACCTCCGCAAGGAGGCCCTCAGCGCGGGCGTCTCCCTCTACCCCGGGATCCACAAGGTGGCCAACTGCCACGGGTTCGGCACCTGCGGGTCCTGCCGCGTCCTGATCACCAAGGGGATGGAAAACACCAGCTCCAAGGGAATCATCGAATCAGCCCGGCTCGCCGGCCTGCTGGCCTACATCGGCAATGAGGGCACGATGCGGCTTGCCTGTCAAACGAAGGTCAAGGGCGACATCACCGTCACCACCTGCCCGCCGATGAACATCTTCGGCGAGAATTTTTTCAGCTGATTTCACGCGTGGCGTGGCATCCTGCCCACGCCACGCTTGGCGGCCGCGGGCCGCTGGCGAGAAGCCGGGCATCCGGCCCGGCGGTCGAACAGAAAAGAACGTTGTCTGAAATGCCGTGGCGTGTGGCATCCTGCCCACGCCACGCTTGGCGGCCGCAGGCCGCTGGCGAGAAGCCGGGCATCCGGCCCGGCGGTCGAACGGAGATGGACTTGAAAGAAGTGATCGCCATCGTGAAGCCGTTCGTGGCGGAGCGGGTGCTGGAGTCCCTCCGGTACGCGCCGCTCGAGGCCTGTGCCGTCCGCGAGGTGAAGGGCTTCGGCCGGCAGAAGAACTACCTCGACGAATACGGCGAGAGCGAGTTTGCGAACGCCTTTCTGCCGAAGGTCGAGATCCAGGTCTGGATCGAAGATGCCAGACTCGAGGAGGTGCTCGCCTGCATCACCGAGGCCGCGAGAACGGGCCGCATGGGCGACGGCAAAGTCTTCGTGCTGCCCTCCACCGAGGCCTGGCCCGAGCCCGACGAATCTGGAACGTGGTCGGGGTGAGATGAGCAAGGGAGGCGAGGGGGGCGCCGCAGGCCCTGGTGGCGCCATTTCCCACCGGCCGGCGGTCGCCGCATTCTGCGGAGGCGGGTTTTATCCGCCTTCTGCTAGACTCCCGGCTCCCGTTTGCAATTTTTTCAACAACGATCGAGGGCCAGCGAGTCATGGTTTTATTCTCCGGGTTTCGGAATGCTCGATCCGGCGTCCTGGCTTTGGTCGTCGCCCTCTCCTCAGGGAGCGGCTTTTCCCAGGTGCCGGCGGAGCGGTTCGAGTCGCTCGGCATGGACGCCCTCCGGGCCACGGAGTCGTTCCGGCCCCTGGGGGATTCCGCGGTCGACGCGGCCGCCGCATCGCTCCGCCAGTCGCTTCGGCCCCTCGATGCCCTGCTTGCCCGCAGCAAGAGCGGCGACGACTGGAGAAAGTACCTCGACTGGCCGGCCCTCGAATCCCAGGCAGCTTCGGGCATGGCCGCCGATCCTGCGGTGCTGCGGCGGATCGAAAAGGCGATGAACGCCTCCGAAACGGGACTCGACATGCCCGACTTCGTCAGGGTGCGGAAGGCCGTCGCCCGGTATGCGGAGGCGGCCGATGCCGCCCGGGGGCCAGACGCCGCCGGCCGGCTCGGAAAGCGGCTCGATGCCCTCGCCTCGGCCCTGCTCTCCGCCTCGGCCACCGGCAGTGCCGAGATGCTGGCCCCGGTGCCCCCGATCCTCGAGCGGCTCTCCGAATCTGGGCAGGCCGGGTCGATCGTGGCCGCCGTCCGTGGAGCGATGGCGCAGCCGAACATCCATCTCGAACTGCACGAAAACCTGCTGGCGGGATCGGTCAACCGTCCGATCGACCAGATCATGCCCGTCGACGACGTCGTCCTCGGCACCCGGATCCGGGGCATCGGCCGGACGACAGGAAACGTCCGGCTCGACTTCGTGCCCTCGGCCGACCGGGCCGTGTTCGACATCGTGCTCGACGCCCGCAACATCTCGAACACGCATGGCTCGCAGGGGCCAGTGACGGTGCACACCCGCGGCGTCACCGAGATCGATGCCAGTCGGCGGATCTTCATCGACGGCGACGGTGGCAACGTCGCCTCGTCGCCCGTCCAGGCCTCGGCCTCGGCCAACACCCAGGTCACCGGGATCGGCGTCAACAAGCGGTTCGGCAAACGGCTCATTCGGCGGATCGCCAGCCGCAAGGTGGCCGAGACCAAGCCCCGGGCCGAGGCGATTGCCGAGGCCAAGGCCCGCGAACGGGTGCGGAGTCAGTTCAGCGAGCAGACCGATCCGGCCGTGGCCCAGATCGGAGAGCAGATCCGGACCCGCCTTCGCGGCCCGCTCGAGGCCCGCGGCCTGTACCCCGAAATGTTCCAGATGCACACCACCGACTCGAGCCTTCGGGTGGTCGCCCGCAAGGCGCTGCCGGTGCAGCTGGCGGCCTTCAGCGCCCCGCCGCCGAGCCTCGGCGGGAACGTGATCACGGCCCGGATCCACGAGTCGGCGGTCAACAACATCCTGGAGGAAAAACTCGGGGGCCGGATCATCACCCAGGCCGACGTCGGCCGAATGGCCCGCGAACAAAACGCCGCCATGCCCGATTCGCTTGGCAGCGATCCCGACCAGAAACCCTGGGCGGTGACATTCGCCAAGCAGCGGCCGGTGACCGTCTCCGCCGATGATGGCCGCCTGAAGCTGATGTTTCGCGGCGACAAGTTCGTCTCGGGCGAACGCGACTTCCCCGGCATGGACATCTGGGCCACCTACGCGATCGAGTCGTCTCCCTACGGCACGCGGCTGATCCGCGATGGCGATGTCCAGATCTACCCGCCCGGATTCAAACCGGGTGGCAAGGAGAAGCTGACGCTGGCCGAAACATCGCTGCGGCGGATCCTGCAGAAGCGGTTCGACAAGCTCTTCAGGCAGGTGATCGACATCGAGCCGCTGCCGCTGCAGGGAGAGATGGCGGCGGTCGGGCCGCTTCCCATGAACCAGCTCGTCGCCCGCAAGGATGGCTGGCTGGTGGCCGGCTGGAGGAAGAAGGATCGGGCGATCCATCTCGGCCAACTCAACACGGCGGAATGCCAAAGGCAGTGACCACCGTCGCCTGAATCGTCCTGGCACTTGGTCCAGGGTCTGCTACGGCAGCGGCTTCGGCTCGACAGGCTCGAACGGCCGAATCCAGATCGAGCGGAACTGCACCGGGTTGCCATGGTCCTGCAGCGAGATCGGCAGGGCGTCGGCATGGGGAGCTGATGTGGGCGGATCGGCCCATGCCGTCTTGCCGAGGATCACGGTGTCGGAGTGGATCGCGACGCCGTTGTGCAGCACGCTGATCCTGCCCGGCTTCACAAGCATGCCATCGGCCGCGAACCGGGGCCGCGTGAAGAGGATGTCGTAGGTCTGCCATTCGCCCGGCCTGCGGCAGGCGTTGACCGCCGGCGGCTGCTGCTTGTAGAGGGCACCGCACTGCCCGTCGGGATAGGTGAGCGGACCGTCGGTGCCGTCCTCGTAGGAATCGAGCACCTGGATCTCGTACTGCCCCATCAGGAAGACCCCGGAATTACCGCGTTTCTGTCCCTTGCCGGTGGCGGGGGAAGGAAGCCGAAACTCGACGTGCAGCTGGCAGTCGCCGAAGCCCTGCTTCGTTGCGATCGGGCCCTTGCCGACCGTCATGGCGCCGTCGGCCACGGTCCAGGATTCGGCCCCGGTCCAGGCGTCGAGAGTCTTTCCATCGAAGAGCACGATCGCGTCGGAGGGGATCGGCGCCGGTCCCGTTGGAGCGGGGCCGGGATCGACGACCGGAGGCCGCGGCCACTCGATCGGCATTCGCCACTCGCCGCTTTGATGTTTGGTCCCGCGGAGCTGCAGCCGGCGGCCACGGAGCGAATCGGTGAACTGCCGAGCCTTCGCCTCGGCCTCGCCGAGCGGCATGCCGGCGGAACCGCCCGGCCGCAGGTGGCCCGAGGCCGAGAGATAGGCGTCCCGGAGCAGCTTCAGGCGGGCCGTCACCTCGGGGAGGAAGGGGGCGAGCATTTTTTCCAGATCGGGCGACAGGGCCGCATCGTCGCCCCCGAGTCCGGCGATGATCCCGCGGGCCATCGCCAGGTGCCCGTCGTCACTCGGATGCACGGCGTCGGGGCTGAACGTGAACTCCGGATCCTGCTTCCGCTTCTCGTCGAGTGCCGCCTTCATCGGACCGTGCAGGTCGATCACGAGCCAGCCGTCGGACCGCTTCGAGAGCAGCCACTCGGAATACTTCGTCAGCACGGCGTCGTAGTCGACATCGCCGGCGGGGTGCCGCTTTCCGGGACGGCCGTCGTAGACCGCGGGCGTGAGGTGGATGATCTTTGCCCCGGCCTTCTCGACCGCGGCATGGAGCCGCTCGATCCCAGCCTTGAACCTCCCGAACCGCTCCTCATCGAACGGCTTGTAGATCCCGCAGTTCATCCCGTAACAGGCGAAGACGAGGTCGGGTCGCACCACCCGCAGCACCCGATCGAGCCGTTCGAAGAGGTCGGGCCGGGGAAACTTTCCGCCGGCATGCCCTTCCTCGGAGAGCCCGGAGACGGTCTCGCTCGAGAGGCCGACGTCGATCACCTCCCCAGTGATCCCGTTCCATTCCAGCCAGGACGTGACGTCGGCGACATAGCGGCCGTCATGGGTGATCGAATCGCCCAGGAAGGCGATCCGCTTCGCGTTGAGAACGAGATCGATCGCTGCCGGGTTCGGCTCGGCGGCACTGGAAGCGGCCGTCGCGACAAGGCTGGCGATGAGCAGGAGGATGATCTGGAGTGGCATGGTCTTCACTTCACGGGGGTTGCCCCTGCCCGGATTGCGAACAGGTGGCTCTTGTTGGCGATGTAGAGGGTGTCTCCGGCGACGATCGGCGTGGAGTAGACGCTGTTGCCCATGTTGATCTCGCCGATCAGTTCCTTCTCCTTGGCGACCTTGAAGATCGAGATGTCGCCGTCCTCGTCCCCGATGTAGACCTTGCCGTCCACCACGAGGGGCGAGCCCCAGCTGGCGGCGAGCATGTCGTGGGTCCAGTGGGGCTTGCCGGTCTTCAGGTCGAGACAGTGAAACAGACCGCTGAAGTCGGCGACGAACAGCAGCCCGTCCTGGATGGCGACGGTGCCGCAGGTGCGGTGCATCGTCTCTTCGAAGTCGAGCTTGCCGTTGCCGTCGACATCGAAGCCGGGATAGTGCCAGACCGCGGCGGAGTTGGGATTCGGACGCGAAACCTCCCCCTGCTCCTTGATCACGGCCTGCTCGCGGCGGCGGGGCAACGGCTTGGACGGATCGGCCAGGCTGAGGGCGAGTTCGCTCGACACGTCGCCCCGCTTCGTCGGATCGATGCACCAGAGATGGCCCACGCCCTCGCCATGCTCGGGATCCTCGCCGACCGCGATGTAGACGAGCCCGTCGTGGACGACCGGCGTGCCGATGATGTGGTTGCGGTCGGCCCGGCCGCCGAGCGTGTATTTCGACTCCTTCGGATTGCAGTCGAACTGCCAGAGGAGCTTCGCCCGGCCCGGGCCCGAGCCAGAGGAGCCTTCGCCCCGGGCGTCGAAGGCATAGAGCCAGCCGTCGCCGCCGCCGAAGAGCACCTGCGGCACGCCGCCGAGTTCGGCGTAGGCCGGACTCGACCACTGGCCGTGGAGCACGAACGCGCCGGGCGAGCCGTCGGCCCAGAGCAGTTTTCCGTCCCGCTTGTCGAGACAGAGGAAGCTCGGGGCTTCGGGGTTGGGAAGGTTGAGGTGTCCCTCGTCGACACCGTTGCTCGTGTTCACGAAGAGAAAGTCCCCCGCGCTCGTCACGCTGCAGGAGCACATGTTGTGCTGCGAGACGCCGAGATCCTTCATCATGTCGAGCACCCAGACGCAGTCGGCCTCGTCCTCCGCCTGCAGCTTCTCGCCGCTGAAGGGGCCGTCGTTCTCGCCGTCGCGGAAGCCCTCGGTGTCGAGGCACTTCACCTCGCCACGGCTGGTGACGTACCAGAGCCGGTCACCCTCCACGAGCGGCGCGCAGCAGATGCCCTGCAGCGGCCAGTCGTGCACCCGGCCTGTGGGCAGCTTCTCGCTCGAATCCTGCCAGAGGAATGAGCCGTTCTTGATGTCGAAGGCGAGCAGGCAGCCGAGGTCGGTCGCCGGCGGATACCGCTTCAGCCAGCCCTTGCCGTTGTTCGTGCCGACGAAGGCCTTGCCGCCCGCGATCACCGGGTTGCCGTAGGTCTGGCTGCCGAGCGGCGCCGCCCAGGCGACGTTCCGGCTCGTCTCAGGCTTCCAGGCCCCGGTCTCGACGTCGAAGTCGCCGGGGGCCCAGTCGACGGGAATGTTCTTGGCGTCGGAGACGTTGTTGCGGACGGACGAACCGCCCCACTGGTTCCAGTCGGCGGCCTCCGCGACGCCGAAAAGGCCGCAGCCGCCGAGTGTGGCCAGAGTCGCCAGGGCGACGATCGATTGCCTGATGTTCACTGCACAGCCTCCACCCTCACGTTGTCGATGTAGATCTCGGAATCCTTGGAGTTGCCGAAGAATCCCGGACTCCCCTGCAGGTTTCCAGTGTCGTGCACGCCCTCGATCGTCCAGGCCTCGGGTTCGGGTTCGCCCCGCGGCCAGACCTTGCCGCGGAGCAGGGCCGAGCCCTGCTGGGTCCGGGCCTCCAGTTTCATGGTGTACCAGCGGCCGGCCTCCCATGCGAAGGGAATCGTCTTTGAGAAGTAGGTCCCCACCTGCGGCGGCCAGGATCGCAATTGCAGCTGCTGGCTGGCACCCATCATGTCGAGCGTGTACCGCTGGGCGATGAGCCCCATGTCGGGCATCCGGGCCTTCTCGAGCGCCGCGGGGTTCCCAAACTTCTTGGCGAAGGCGTCGGCGTCGGAGCTGGCCGACTTCGCCACCGGCGTGGCCGGATCGCCGGGCTTCTCGACTCCCGATTCCCGGGCCCGGAAGTCCGCCTGCACGCGATAGTCGTGGAACGTGATCGGCCCGATCCAGCCCTGGCTCCGCGTGCCCTTGGGGATCGTCGTCACCTTCACCAGGCACTTCGATCCATCGACCTCGCGGACCACGTGCCGGTATCGCATTCCGATCCAGGGGAGCGGTGGCTCCCCCCGCATGACACCCGTCTTCGGGTCTGCCGAAAGGGCGACCTCGTCGAAGTCGAAGCTCCAGGGCAGGGGCGGCATCGAGCGGATCCGGGCCTTCCCTTCGAGGTTTCCAACCTTGGCCGTCACGATCGCGGCGGCGTGGCTGCCGGCGGGCGCCGTGTAGCTTCCATTTTCGGCGACGGTGCCGGCCGACGCGGAGAATGTCGCCGGCGATTCCTTCACAAACCGGCCTGTCGCGTCGAAGAGGCGGACCTTCAGCGGGAGTGTCTCGCCGGCCGCAATCTGGGCCTCGGCCGGCACGACCTGCACCCAGGCGGGCTCACCGGCCGGGGCCTTGGTGGTGTCGGAGATCTTTTGTGGCACCGCCGGACCGACAGATGCGGAGGAGGATGACGTCGCGGCCTTGTCACCGAGGCAATACAGCCGCGCGGCGGTGGTGAGATAGACGAGCCCGTTGTTGGCGACGGGCGATGCCGTCACCTCGTCATCCTCGTCGAGCCGCATTCGATTCACGAACTTCATCCCATCGGCGGTCGGCTCGATCACGTGCCAGCCGCTCGTCGAGCAGACATAGAGCCGGCCGTCGGCGACCAGCGGACTGCCCCGGACGATCGTGCCCAGAAGTTTCACCGGCTTGCCGACCGCGGCTCCGCTCGCCCTGTCGAATGCGTAAACCTTGGCGCCGTCGTCGATGCAGTAGAGCCTCTCGCCGAGGATCACCGGCATCGAGCGGCCGTCCATCACGCCCTTCTTCTGCCAGACCGCATGGCTGGCGGTGATGTCGCCCGCGCCGATTCCCTTGAAGGCGGTGACGGAGCCCATCGAGGTGTTGTCGAGGTTCTCCTCGGCCTGGGAGATGAAGATGGTCTCGCCATCGACCAGCGGGGCGACGTTGAGCCCGCGACGGGAAAGCTTGAAGTTCCAGACGGCCTTGCCCGTGCGGGGCTGGAAGTTCCAGACGCTGCCGTCGCTCGAGCCGAAAACGAGCGCAGCCTGGCCGCCGAAATCGGCGAGCGACGGCGTGCTGTAGGTCGTGTCCTCGGGAAGTTCCTTGGTGCCGTTCATCCAGCGGACCTGGCCCGTCGCCTTGTCCATGCCGAGGAAGCGGTGGGCCGGCCGGGCGGTGTCGCCCCAGCCCGTCACCACCGCGCTGGCGATCACGAGATCCTCGAACACGACCGGGATGTTCGTGCGGCCGCCGTAGGTCGAGAGAAAACCGAACTCCTCGTGGAGCGACCGCTGCCAGCGGGTCTTTCCGGTCGCGGCATCGACCGCCGTGAACGCACCGCAGACGCCGTGGGCGAAGACCGTGTTGGATTCGGGATCGGCCACAACCGCCGACCAGCCGACCCGCTCGGCCGGCACGTCGGACAGATAGACGTTGAAGACGTTCTCCCAGAGCTTCTTTCCGCTGCGGGCGTCGAGACAGAGCAGCTTTTCGGCCTCCTCCTTCGTGCCTGGCTTGTGGCGGACGAGCGTGAACAGCTTTTCTCCCATGATCACCGGCGTGGAGATCCCACCCGCCTCGTCGTTCTTCCAGAGCAGGTTCGTTCCCTTCTCGGGATCGAACGAGGTCACGAGAGGCGGGCCGTCGTAGTGGCGATCCTGCCGCGGGCCCCGCCAGTCGGGCCAGTCGCCGACGCATTCGGCCGCTGCGAGCGTGAAGCCGATCAGCCAGACGACGCAGAGCGTTTTCAGGAACCGCATGAAACCCTTCCTGAGGATCGTGAGGAAGATCGCCCGAAGGCGATCGTTTGGATCAGTTCGTGATGCCTTCCGCCTTCAGGTCGGCCGGCAGTTTCGGATCGACGATGCCACGGGAGCCGCGGCCCTCGAGCATCCGCGACTCGATGTCGTCCCGGATACTCTGGATGTCGGCGTCTCCCCAGCGGCGTCGCTCGGCCAGGTCGGGCACGGCCAGCGGTCGCAGGAGCCGCATCCCGACGCCGAGGGCCGGCTCCTCCGTGTACCACCAGGGGCTCTTGGGAAGGTTGGGATCGACGTCCTTCCAGGCGATGTCCTCGGAACCCCGACGGGCGGCGCTGCGGCACTGGGCGGGCTCGTCGTAGTAGGCGCCGCCGCGGACCACGCGGGGGGAGAGGTTCTTCGGCCAGACAGCCGCCGCGGCCGTCGAAACGGGCTGCGGCAACGAGGCCTGGGCCGAATAGCCCCCCGTCACCAGTTCGTCGAGCACCCACTCGGCGGCGTTGCCGTGCATGTCGTAAAGGCCGAAGGCGTTGGCATCCTTCTCGCCGACGGGATGGGTGGTCTCGTCGGATGTGTCGGCGAACCAGGCGACGGCTTCGAGCGATTCCGCTTCGGCGCCGGAGTTCCAGGGGGTGGTCGTACCGGCGCGGCAGGCATGTTCCCATTCGGCCTCTGTCGGCAGCCGGTAGAACCGGGCCGTCAGCCCACTCAGCCACTTCGTGTATTGCCGGGCCGCGAACTGGGTCATGGTGACGGCGGGCTGGAGCGGATCCTCGCCGTTGGTGAACGTCATCGTCGGATCGTAGAGGGTCGACGGAGCCGTGACCGCGTCGGCCGCATTCTCGGGCGTGATCTTCCGCACGCCCGCCGACTCCGAGGCCCGAAAGAGTTCGCAGGCGGCCATGTACGACTTGTATTCGGCCCACGTGACTTCGCAGCGGCCCATCCAGAAGGGCTCGACGACGACCTCGAACTGCGGTCCCTCGTCGGCGCTGCGGTCGGCCTCGGCGGCGGCGCTGCCCATCCGAAATCTGCCGCCCGGCACGGGGATCATGGTGAACGAGACATCCGTGCCCGGGATCGTCTCCTCGTAGGACACCATCCATCCGCCCGGCACCCGAATGGCGAGTTCAGCGTCTGTCGGTTTCTCGTCACCGGCGACGAAGCCCGGCTGCGGACCGCCGGAAACCGCCTCCACCGCTCCGCAGGGATTCGCCATGGCGGCCAGCAGCATGAGAGCCACGACGGCCCAGGCTCGAGCTGGTGAAAGGCTCCCGCCGCGACGAGAAAAAACAACCACTGGCATCAGGACGTCCTTGGGTGGGGCGACCTCGTGCCCGGGGCGGGCCGCGTCGCGGATCGATCAGCCGTACACTGGGAGATCATGAAACCCTAAAGTGTAGTCTCAGCGATCGCTCCCTGCCCATATTCGAGAACGCTCCGTGGCCGCACCGAAGCCGACCAAATCTACCCCCGCGAAGCCTGCCGGAAAGTCCAGGCCGGACGAGGCGGCGGCCGAGAAGGTCGTGGCCGAAAACCGCCGGGCCCGGCACGAGTACGAGATCATCGACACGCTCGAATGCGGGATCGCCCTGGTCGGTAGCGAGGTGAAGAGTCTGAGGGCCGGCAAGATGTCGCTCGACGAGGCCTATGGACGGGTCGACGGGGACGAGGTCTGGCTGATCGGCTGCGACATCCCCGAATACGAGAAGGCCAATCAGCTCAATCACCAGCCGAAGCGGCCGCGAAAGCTTCTCCTCCACCGCCGGGAGATCAGGAAGTTTGCAAGCCTTGCCTACGAGAAGGGCCTGACGCTGGTCCCCTTGAAGATGTACTTCAAGAACGGCCGGGTGAAGCTGCTGATGGGCATCGGCCGCGGCCGCAAGACCCACGACAAGCGTGAGCATCTCAAGGCCAAGACCGCCAAGCGGGATATTGAAACCGCCCTCCGCGGCAGGGGCCGCGGAGGGCGGTGAAAGACGTTGTTGCCCGCGTCGCAGTGCGGGCGAGGATCTGCTAGCGATCGTCGCCGGCGGCGACCAACAGTGCCGAGGATTCGGTCGAGTCCTCGGGGTGCCAGAGGGGCATGCCCCTCTGGATCCGCTCCGCGAGAATGTCGAGCTTTTGCCTCGAACCGGCGGGGGCCGTCGTGGGCACGAACTCGGGGGTGGTGTGGGGCTCGAAATTCTCGTCGTGACCGTAGAGCTCGATGATTTCGAAAACGTTGCGGATGCGGGCCATCGGGACGAAACAACTCCTGTAAAAAAATTGGATTCCATCACCCGACGAGGCAATGGGCCGATCCCAATGCCCCCGGGCTTGTGTTTCCGGGTATCTGTTTTGGCCAGGCATCTTCAGGATGCATGGCCACAATGCATGTCCGGCATGACTGCGGCCTGGTCGGCCGAGCCGCCATGCACACCGCGGAGGGGACGGCCGGGAAGCCGCTGCGGATGGCAGGTCGAACAGGACTTCGACATTATGGAGCGTTGCTTGCGCGAGTCAAACATTTGGCGCAAGAAGATTCAGAACGCCATGCTGAGGGGCTTTGCCCGCAGGCCGAAGTCCAGTTGCAGCCCTGTTTGGCGGCGGATTTCCGGAACCTGGATCAACTTCCGGGAGTACCGGGGGGCAGGGCGATCTCGATGTCGCCGGGGGGCGGGACGGTCGAGTTTGCCGGCTGGGAAGGCTTCGCGGACGGATCGAACTTCGGCGTGTCGGTTCCGGTCCTCGTCTCGAGGTCGGCCGTCAGGGAGAGCGGCTCGCCGCCCCCCTCCGGGCGAACCTCCAGCAGCGTGACGCCCCAGGAGTCGCCGAGTTTCTTCCCCTCGACGACCACGGTGCCCGCGGCCTTGGGGCCGCTGGCCTTGAACTGCAGCGCTGCGATGCCGTCGGTCTCGTTGGCCCGGCCGGTGATGGCGTCGGCGCAGGCGACCGGTCTGCCGAAGGCCGTGGCGACCCGCTCGTTGTTCGTCACCTCTTCCCGGGCCTCGACAACCAGAGGATGGCTCGAAAGGCGGGTGCAGCCTGCCGCCAGGATGACGAGCATCAGGATCGGAAACAGGAAACGGGGCATCGAGTGTCCTCCATGAGTCGGGTCGACCGATTCGCAGCAATCAACCGTACAGGCCAGTTCACCCCGGGTTGCACCACGAATTCGCAGGTCACCGGTCGCGGCTCAGCCCTTGGCGTCGTGGGCCCGGCACCAGGCGATTTTCTCGGCCGTCGTCCCGGGGAGCGAACCGCCCGCAGCCGGCTTCTTGGCCGGCGCCTTGGCCGGTGTCTTTGAAGCGGGCTCAGGGGTGGCAACGACGGCCTCAGCTGCGGGTGGCTCCGCCTCAGGCTCCTCATTGGCGGGGCCGGCTGGTGCCGGCTTCGCGGCGGGAGCCGCTCCGCTCTTGCCCCGGGCCGCGGCGAGAATGTCGGCGGTGGAGGGGCGGCCGGCCGCAGCGGGCTTTGCGGCGGGCTTGGCCGCTGCGGGCTTCTCGGCGGCCGGCTTCGCCGCAGGCTTGGCGGGGGCGGCCGCCTTGGCCGGCTTTTCCTCGGGCGGTTTGGGCAGCGGCTTGGGAACGATCTTCAGGGCCGAGGGGTCGATGTCGAACCAACCGATGTTGTTGTATTGATCGAATTCGACGAGGCAGCGGCCATTCATGTTGACCGTCTTCACCTGACCGGTGGTCCGGGCGAAGCGGGCCAGTTCCGGGGCGGGCGAATCAATGACGACGTACTTGTCGGTCCACTCCGATTTGAGCCGCTCGATGACGTCAAACATGGTGCCGTTCCGAAACCCTGGATCCTGCCGCCAGACCCAAGAATCTGATCGATCGGCCGGGGGATCGCAAGATGCCGCCGGCGGCTGCGGAGCAGGGCCGCAAACCGCACATGTTTCATGCCTCGGCCGGTCCCGAGGGGCCGAAGGCATAGGTCCACTGGACCGTGGCGGGCGGCGGCGTCGGGGCGTCCTCGGGACGGAACGCTGTCGGTCCGGCGGGGCCGAGATAGGTCGAGCCGAGCCAGACCGGGGGCTCGACGAGGCGGCAGGCAATCTCGAATCGGACCCAGCCTCTCCTCGCGGCATCTCCGCTCACGCTGGCGGAGAAGTGCGACCTTCCCGCAAGGCCCACCGCCAGAATTGCCGGGCCCTGTGGCAGGTCGAGCCGCGAGAGTTCCACGAACGCGGGCGAGGCGGGCCAGCGGGGATCGCTCTCCTCCGCCCGCGGGCCCTCGACGGACGACCAGCATCCCGCCGCGCCGCAGGTCACCCGATGGCACCAGCGGTCGCCGATCCAGGTGAAGGTGACGTCGATCTCGCCGATGGCAAGCCCGACGGGGCTGCGAAACGGAGCGGAACTCGTGTTTCTCATTGGGTCTGGGCTGTGATGGCTGTCGCGGGCGGCATCGTTCGGGGAAAGTTAGCATAGGGGAGGCACCCGATCCCGAAGGAAGCATCCCGTGGAACCCCGCCGCTCGGTTGGCTGGCCGATTCTTCTCGGCGTGGTGCTGATCGGCTCGATCATCGCGCTCGGCGTGGGCTGGGTGCTCGTCAGCATCGCCGCCGCCCTCGGTTCCAAGAACGCCGCCTTCTATTACGCGCTGCTTGGGGTCGGCATGGCCCTGCTCGTGCTGGTGCTCGTGGGGGTGATCGTCTACCTCTTTCTCACGGTCAAGGCGATCGCCCTCTCGCAGCGGCAGAGCAACTTCATCGACAGCGTCACCCACGAACTGAAAAGCCCGCTGGCCTCGCTCAAACTCTATCTCCAGACTCTCACCCGCCGTGCGGTGCCCGCCGAGCAGCAGGCCGATTTCCACCGCTTCATGCTCCAGGACGTGGAGCGGCTCGACACCCTGATCGACCACCTGCTCGACGCCGCCAAGACGCTGCAGCGGAAGGCCGTCCCGGGCCTCGATTCGACCGCGATCGAGCCTGTGCTGCAGCACGTTCGGGAAAAGACGCTGCACCGCTACGGCGTCTCCCCGGAGAGCATCGTCATCGCCTGCGATCCGGCCGCCGGAGAGCTCAGGGTCCTCGGCCGGGAGGCGGATCTGGAGATCGTGTTTCGCAACCTGATCGACAACGCGGTGAAGTATGCCCTGCCCGATCCGAAGGTCGAGGTGACGGCGGTTTCGGCTCCCAAGGGCAGGGTGGTGGTCCGCGTGGCCGACAACGGCCCGGGCATCCCGTTCTCGCAGCGAACCAACATCTTTCGTCGCTTCGTCCGCCTCGGGAGCGAGCTCGAGCGGTCCAAGCCGGGAACGGGACTGGGGCTGTTTCTCGTCAAGTCGCTCGTGGGGCAGCTGCGGGGCACGGTGAGCGTGAAGGGCAGGGCGCCGCCACCGGGCACGCTCATGGAGGTGGAGCTGCCCGCCGCCCCGTGACGGCTTGTCCGGGGGCATCGTGCTGCTCTAATCGGAAGCCATGAATCCAACACCGCATGCCCAGCCGGCCGCAGAGCCCAGCGTCGATCTGGTGCCGATTCGACGGGTGCTCGTCAGCGTCTTCGACAAGACCGGCATCGACCGGCTCGCCCGGGCGCTCAAGGCCGCGGGCGTGAAGGTTGCGAGCACGGGTGGCACCAGCCAGGTGCTCGCCAGCCATGGCGTCAGCGTCGAGGATGTGTCGACGATCACCGGATTCCCCGAGGTGCTCGACGGCCGCGTGAAGACGCTCCATCCGCACATCTTCGCCGGCATCCTCGCCCGCGGCGACCGGCCCGATGATCTGGAGGTGCTGGCCGATCACGGCATCGAGCGGTTCGACGCCGTGATCGTCAACCTCTACGCCTTCGAGAGCGTGATCTCCAAGCCCGATTGCCGGCCTGCCGAGGCGATCGAGCTGATCGACATCGGAGGCCCGAGCCTGGTCCGCGCCGCCGCCAAGAACCATGCCTTCACCGCCGTGGTGACGAGTCCGGAGCAGTACGACGACCTGATCGCGGCGGTCGCCTCGGGCGGGACGACGCTGGCCCAGCGACGGCTGTTCGCCGCCCGCGCCTTCGAGCACACGGCGGCGTACGACAGCGTCATCGCCGGCTGGATGGCAGGACATGCCGGCCTCGTCCCCCATACTGCCCGCTCTGGCGGTAACAGTTCAGACACGGCCGGCGAGGCACCGCCCCTTCCAGCCCGAGTCGTGCTCGATTTGGAACGCCGGCTGCCGCTGCGGTATGGAGAGAATCCCCATCAGTCGGCGGCGCTCTACGCGCCGCGCGGCACCCGGCTCGGGCTCGCCGGACTGAAACAGCTCTGCGGCAAGGAACTGTCGTTCAACAACCTGCTCGATCTCGACGGGGCCACACGGCTCGCCGGACTTTTCTCCGAGCCCGCAGCCGTGGTCGTCAAGCACACCAATCCCTGCGGCGCGGCGGCGGCGGCGGCGAGTCTCGACGAAGCCCTCGGGACGGCGATGGCCGCCGATCCGACCAGCGCCTTCGGCTCGATCGTGGCCGTCAATCGGACGTTCGATCGCCGCTGCGCCGAACTGCTGCTCGCCCCGGGCCTGTTCGTCGAGGTGATCGCGGCTCCGGCGTTCGAACCGGGGGCGGTCGAACTGCTGACGACGAAGCCGACCTGGAAGGCGAGCGTGCGGCTCGTCGAGGTGCCTCCCGGCGACCCCTGGGAGGCGACCGGCGGGCTGGAGCTTCGCGGCCTGGCGGGCGCGGTCCTCGCCCAGCGGCCCGACGTGGTTCGCGACGATCCGGCGACCTGGAAGCTGGTGACCAGGACGGCACCTGCCCCGGCTCTGATGCCGGCCCTCGACTTCGCCTTCACGGTCGTCCGCCGGCTGACGAGCAACGCGATTGCGGTCTGCCAGGGACGAAATCTCGTCGGCGCCGGCATCGGTCAGACCAGTCGTGTCGATTCCACGCGGATCGCCTTGGAAAAGGCCGGCGAGCGGGCCCGCGGCGGCGTGCTCGCCTCCGACGCCTTCTTCCCCTTCGCCGACTCGATCGAACTGATCAGGGCGGCCGGCATCGCGGCGATCGTCCAGCCGGGCGGCTCGAAGCGGGATGCCGAGGTGATCGCGGCGGCCGATGCCGCGGGGCTGCCGATGGTGTTCACGGGCCGGCGGCACTTCCGGCACTAGCCGGCCGTGGAGCAAGCGGAAGGAAAGGCGATGTCCGACATCCTCGAAGAGATCGTCGCCCGGAAGCGGCGGGAGTTGGCCGTCGCCCGGGAGCGGGTGCCGACCGCGGCCCTCGAAGGACGGCTGGCGGCCGCGCCGGCCGTGAGGGACTTCTTCGCCGCCGTCTCCAGACCCGGCCGGATTCGCCTGATCGCCGAATTCAAGCGGAGGAGTCCATCGGCCGGCGACATCCGCCCCGGTGAGACGATCGAGGATGTCGTCCGCGGCTATGCCGCCGCCGGTGCCGACGCGCTCTCGGTGCTCACCGACGGGATCGGCTTCGGCGGCAGCCTCGTCGATCTCGAGAGCGCCCGGATCGCCGTGCCGCTGCCGGTGCTGCGGAAGGAATTCATCGTCGACCGCTACCAGGTGCTCGAGGCCCGCGCCCACGGTGCCGACGCCCTGCTCCTGATCGCCGAGTGCCTCGACGACTGCCTGCTGCGGAGCCTGTACCGCGAGATTCTCGATCTCGGAATGACGCCGCTCGTCGAACTGCACGATGCGGATCAGCTTCCGCGGGTGCTCGATCTCGGGGCGACGCTCGTCGGAATCAACAACCGGGACCTGCGGACGATGACCACCGACATCGACCACGTGCTCCGGCTCCGGGATCGGGTGCCGGCGGAGTGCCTGCTGGTGGCGGAAAGCGGCATCCGCTCGAGGGCCGACGTCGAGCGGCTCGAGGCCGCCGGCATCGGCGCGATGCTCGTGGGCGAGTCGCTCCTCAGAGAGCCCGATCCGGGCCGGGCGGCGGCGGCACTGCTCGGCCGCTGACGAACTTGTAGCCCATGCCTCGAACCGAGAGGAAGTGGGCGGGGTGCGACGGGTCCTCCTCGAAGTACTTCCGCAGATTGAGGATGAAGGTGTCGATCGTGCGGGTCGCGGGGGGGCGTGCCATCCCCCAGACCCGGGTCAAAAGCTCTTCCCTGGAAACGACCGTTCCCTCGTGCTCGACGAGATACCGCAGCAGTTTCATCTCCAGATTCGTGAGCCGCACGGCGGTGTCCTTGAAGCGGGCCTCCCAGCTGTCGAAGTTCACCTCGGCGTCCCCGAACCGGTAGGCCGGGCTGCGAGGAGCGGCCGCCTCGGTCGGCGGGATCGGGGAGCGGCCGCCTCGGCTGCGGCGGGCCAGCAGGTTGCGGACGATCGAGATCAGTTCCTCGAGATCGAAGGGCTTCTGCAGATAGACGTCGGTTCCTGCATCGAAGCCGCGAATCCGATCCTCGACGAGCGTGCGGGCGGTGAGCATCACGACCGGGACGTCGTTCTCCTCGGCCCGGATCGCCTCGCAGACGGCGTAACCGCTCATGCCCGGGAGCATCAGGTCGAGCACGACGAGGTCGACTGCCTGCTGCGTATCGGCGAGCAGGCCGAGCGCCGACTGGCCGTCACCGACGGTGGTGACACGGAAGCCCTCGGCCTCGAGGTTGAACTTGATGCCGATCGCGAGATGCTCTTCGTCCTCGACCACGAGGATGTGCGACATGGCGGAGTTCAACGCACGAGCACGGTGCGCTCGCGGGGATCGCGGGCATAGCCGTGGTCGACGAACCAGGCCCAGGCATCGGCGACCGTCGTCTCGAAGGGCCTGAACGAGTAGCCGAGTTCGGCGGCGGCCCGGGTCGAGGAGAAGTTGTGCGAAAGCATCGACATCGTCACGGCCGCGGAGTTGACGGGAAGCTCGCGCCGGGCGAAGAGGCTGGCCAGATCGCCGAACCAGCCTGCGAGGCGGACGACCGGCCTCGGGGCGACCCCCAGCGGCTGCATCCGGCCGGCGATCCGGGCGAAGATCCGCCAGGCCTCCAGATAGGAGAGCGGGTGCCCACCGAGGATGTACCGCCGGCCCGTGCGGCCGCGGAGCATCGCGGCATGGATCCCCGCCGCGACGTCCCGAACGTCGACGAAGTCGTTGGCCCCGGGCGGCGCGAAGAGTCCCTTGCCCGAGCCGACCTCGAGGAGCATCCGGCCGCTCGACGGCTTCCAGTCCCAGGGGCCGATCATGTAGACGGGGTTCACGATCACGGCGTCGAGACCCTTGGCGATCTCCTCCTGGACGGCCGCCTCGGCATCCCGCTTCGTGACCACGTACGGGCACTCGGGCATCACACCCGGCGGCGTCTCCTCGTCCGCCGGGCCGCCGTCCGTCCTCAGACCGATGGCATCGACGCTCGACACATGGATCAGCCGGGCTCCGGCCAGTCGGGCGGCCCGGGCGACCCTGCGGGTGCCCTCGACGTTCACGCGGCGCATCTCGTCCAGGTGCCGCCAGCCGCAGTGCACCATCGCCGCCGAGTGGACGACGAACGTCGCGCCATCGATGGCCTGCCGGACCGCCGCCTCGTCCTCGAGCGCGGCCTTTGTGACCTGAACATGCAGGCCGTCGAAGGCACTGCCGGCCGAGCGGATGATGGCCCGTACGCTCATCCCCCGGTTCACGAGCATCCGGACGACGTTATTGCCAACGAGTCCCGAGCCTCCGGTCACGACGCAGTCGACCGACCGGGAATTGCCGGGGAATCCCGGGGAAGGCTCGCTGGAGGGGGCGTTCGAGGCCATGGTGCCTGGAGTCCGGAGGGGGCGGGAAGAAACCTGACGGGAGCCCGCAGATTGCCGAGACCCCGCAATCCATGCCCCGTAATCTTAGATCGGTGAAATCGGCCGGGCGACTTTGGGAGAACACGAATTTGGCTCCCGTTGACCAGATCCTCCGCCACGGTCGAAGATGGCCGGACCGCGGTTGCAAGTGGTTGGAGGCGTGAGAGTTGCGCCGCCCGACGGCGGCGGCCTCCGATGCCAGGGAGAGCGGTGTGGCGGAGTTGACGGTTCGACCGGTCGAGACGCGGTTCGAGCAGAAGCGGTTCATCGGACTGCCCTGGCGGATCTACCGCGACGATTCCTGCTGGATGCCCCCCCTGCTGATGTCGCAGGAAGAACTGCTGGGGTTTCGCCCCTGCCCGTTCTACGAACGCTCCCGGAGTCGCTCATTTCTGGCGACCCGCGGCGGCCGCGATATCGGCCGGATCACGGCGATCGTCAACGCCGGCCACATCGAACGCTACGAGGAGCAGCGGGGGTTCTTCGGGTTTTTCGAATGCGAGGACGACTCCGAGGCGGCCCGGGCCCTGTTCGGGACCGCTGCCGAATGGCTCCATGCCGAGGGGATGGTGTCGATCCGCGGGCCCGTGAACCCTTCCCTCAACTACGAGTGCGGCCTGCTGATCGAGGGCTTCGACACGCCACCGTTCTTCATGATGACCCACAACCGGCCCTACTACGGCCGCCTCGTCGAGGAGAACGGCTTCGGCAAGATCGAGGATCTGTACGCCTTCTGGGGCCGGCTCTCGATGCTCGAGAGCATCGACTCGAAGCTCGGCGTGATGGTCGAGGGGGTGAAGGAGCGGTTTGGGGTCACGGTCCGCCAACTCGACCGGAAGCGGTTCGACGAGGAGGTGCGGATGTTCCTCGAGATCTACAACTCGAGCCTCGGCGGCACCTGGGGGTTCGTGCCGCTCTCGTCGGGCGAAGTGAAGCATATGGCGGCGAGCCTCAGATATCTGATCGTGCCGGAACTCGCCCTCGTGGCCGAGGTCGACGGCAAGCCGATCGGAACCGTCTTCTGCCTGCTCGACTACAACCCGCGGATCAAGGCGATCAACGGCCGACTGTTTCCGTTCGGGTTCCTGCGGCTGCTCTGGAACAAGCGGGAGATCAAGCGGATGCGGGCGATCAGCACCAACGTGATCCCCGAGTATCAGGCCTGGGGCGTGGGGCTCGTGCTGCACGCCGCCCTCGTGCCGCGGCTCTACGCCTGGGGAATGGAGGAAGTGGAGTTTTCCTGGGTGCTCGAGAGCAATCACCTCTCCAAGCGGACCCTCGAACGCGGCGGGGCGATCGTGACCAAGAAGTATCGGATCTACCAGGACGATCCGCCGCTGCGGTCAGGCTCCTGATTCCGGCTCAGCGGCGAAAGCGCCGGACGGTCCGCGTGCGGCCGGTCTGGATGATGGTGCCGGCGCCGCTCCCGCCCCCCACGAAGCCGCCGACGCTGAACTGCGAGCCGCGAGAAGAGGATCGCGACGGCGTGTTGTAGTAGGGCCAGACCCGCCGGCCCTCCCGCTGGGCCCGATCCCACTGCTGGGCCCCGTAGTTGATCCCCGAGAGGTTGAAGCTCGAGTAGGGATTGCGGGGACCGGCGGCAGAGGCCTGCCCCAGTCCGAAGATGGTTGAAACCGCGACGATGGCCAGCAGAATCCGCATGAAATTGGGCTCGCGAGGGTGAAGGACGGTGAACTCCAAAATCCTCTACGCAGGGCGAGCCCGGATCGTTCGGCGAACGGATCGCCCGATGTGGGACAGGCTTCAGCCTGTCATGGATGCGCGGCCGGCTCCGCCGGCTGGTGCTCACCCGGCCCTCCGGGCCTTCGCTCTCGCGATGCTGCCCGCGTTTCGCCATCCATGGCTCCGCTTGTCAGCAACGCCGGCTCTCGGGGCATGGGCAACCCCGCCCAGGTGCCCCCGGCGAAGGGGCCGCGGTCCCCGGGTCGAAGATCGCCACCAAACTCCGAGAGGGCGGCCAGGGATCCGCGGGGCCTACCCGCCCCGTTTCGGCCGGTAGCCGATCGTCTTGCGGGTCCGCGGCTGCTTCCGCGACGACCTTCCAGGCCCCGTTGCCGGCCCGCCGCTCTCATTTCTGCCCGCGGCAGGGCCGCCTCGGATGTGATCTCCCGAGGTTTGCTCCGTGAATGCCTGGGTCGCCTCGCGGCGCTTTCGCTCCAGGGCTTCCTTTGGCGGCCGGTCGGGAATCAGGCAGTCGCAGCCCGAACCGATCAGGTCGCGGCGGCCGGCCTGTTCGAGCGCCCGGCGGACCTCGAAGTAATTCTCCGGCTTGAAGAATTGGAGCAGGGCCCGTTGCATCCGCCGGTCGCGGAGGCCCTTCGTCACCTTCACGGGCTGCTTCGTCATCGGGTCGAGGCCCGTGTGGTACATGCAGGCGGCGATGTCGAACGGGCTGGGGATGAAGTCCTGCACCTGATCGGGCCTGTAGCTGTTCCGCTTGAGGAACAGGGCCAGTTCGATCATCTCCTCGACCCCGCTGCCGGGATGGCTGGCGATGAAGTAGGGGACGGTGTACTGCTTCTTGCCGACCCGTCGGCTCGCCTCCTTGAACGCCCTGTCGAATTCGACGAAGTCGTCGGCGGAGGGCTTCTTCATCAGGCTCAGCACCTCTGGATCGGTGTGTTCCGGGGCGACCTTGAGGTGGCCGCCGACATGGTGCTCGGCAAGGTCCTTGAGATACTCGGGGTCTCGCCGGGCGAGGTCCATCCGCACGCCGCTGGCGACGAGCACCCGCTTCACGCCTTCGACTTCCCTGGCCTCCCGCATCACCTCCTTGAGCGGGCCATGATCGGTGCCGAGCAGTTTGCAGACGGTCGGATGCACGCAGGAGAGCCGGCGGCACCTGGCCTCGACCTCCGGCCGGGTGCACCGCATCTGATACATGTTGGCCGTCGGGCCGCCGATGTCGGAGACGGTTCCCTTGAACCCCGGCTGCGAGGCGAGCAGCTTGATCTCGCTGATGATCGAGTCCTTGGAGCGGCTCTGAATGATCCGGCCCTCGTGGGCCGTGATCGAGCAGAAGGTGCAGCCGCCGAAACAGCCCCGCATGATCTGGACGCTCGTCTCCACGACCTCGAAGGCCGGGATCCGGGCGGCGCCGTATGACGGATGGGGCCGGCGGCTGAAGGGCAGGGAGTAGACCTGATCCATCTCGTCCTGCTCCAGCGGCAGGGCGGGCGGATTGACGACCACGGTCTCCCGGCCGTGCCGTTGGACGAGCCGGCGGGCGTTGTGGGGATTCGTTTCGAGGTGCGAGATCCGCGTCATCTCGCAGAAGGCGAGCGGGTCCCGAACCACCGACTCGTGGTCGGGAAGCGAGAGCGTGTCGTCGCCCGTCGGCGGCTGTTCACTGGCCCCGAGACGGTAGGCGACGCCCCGCAGGTCGCGCAGGTCGCGGAGGGTCCTGCCGGCGTCGAGTTCACGGGCGATCTCCAGCACCGTTCGCTCCCCCATCCCGAAGACGAGCAGGTCGGCCTTCGAGTCGAGCAGGATCGAACGGCGGACAGTGTCGCTCCAGTAGTCGTAGTGGGCGATCCGGCGGAGGCTGGCCTCGACGCCGCCGGTGATGACCGGCACGCCGGGAAAGGCCTCCCTCGACCGCTGGCAGTAGGCGAGCGTGGCCCGGTCGGGGCGACGGCCGATCTCGCCGTTCGGCGAGTAGGCATCATCGTTGCGAACCTTGCGGTTGGCCGTGTAGTGGTTGATCATCGAGTCCATGTTCCCGGCGGAGATGCCGAAGAACAGCCGCGGCCGGCCGAACTCCCGCCAGGGCTCGCAGGAACGCCAGTCGGGCTGGGCAAGAACCGCCACGCGGAAGCCCGCGGCCTCGAGCAGTCGGGCGATCAGGCCGTTGGCAAAACTGGGATGATCGACGTAGGCGTCGCCGCTGACGAGCAGCACATCGATCGACTCCCAGCCCCGGGCGTCCATCTCGGCGCGGCTCGTCGGCAGCGGCGGCACGGCGGTGGTCCGCGGCCGGGCAGACGCATCTGGTGGAACGAGCGGGAGGGGCATCGGTGAGGTCCCGTGGTGGGGCTGACATGGACTCCCGGGCAGCGGGCGGGACTTTCCCAAGTGTAGCCCCGTCCGACCGGCCTCGCGTCCGACTGCTATATTCGCGGAAGTCGCAGTCCCGGAACCGTCGGCATGCCCCGCATCACCTGCCTGCTCGTCAGTGTCGCGCTCGCGGCGGATCCGGCCGTCGTCCGTGCCAGGGCTCCCGAGCCGTCACAGGCACCCTCCCCCCAGGCGGCCTCGCCGGCCGAAGCCCGGGATGAAGCCGGCGACAGCTCCACAGTTCCGGACGCCGGGCAGATCGGTCTCTGGATAGACCAGCTCGGCTCGGAGCAGTTCGCCCAGCGGGAGGCCGCCAGCCGCCATCTCGCTGCGGCCGGAGTCGAGGCGATCGATCCGCTCGCCGCCGCCCTCGCGCGGGACGACTTCGAGGTGGCGAGCCGGGCGATGGAGATCCTCAGGGGCCACCTCGATGGCGATGACGAGCCGCTCGCCACCGCGGCCGAGACCCGGATCGAGTCGGCCGCCGAAGGGGCCGGCTCGGCGATCTCGAGCATGGCGATCGCCGCGCTCGACTTCCACCATCTCGGCATGGCGGATGCGGCGCGAAAGCGGCTGGAGTCTCTCGGGGCCACGGTCAGCGAAGGATTTCTCGCCAGCGGCAGCCGCGGTCTGCAGGTCGTTCTGAATGCCGATTGGCGGGGCGGGATCGAGGATCTACGACTCGTGTCCCGCCTCCGGGGCGTCGTTCAGATCTCGCTCCACGGCGTGCCGGTCGATCAGCCGACCCTGGCCCTGCTCGGCCGGCTGCGGGGCGTGGAATCGTTCCAGTTCTATGGCACCGGGGTGAGCGATGACGGCCTGGCGGAGCTCTCGCGAAAGCTGCCCGACGCGAGGATGGACGTGCGGAAGGGGGGCAAACTCGGCGTCGGCGGCCAGCCGATGCTCGGTCCCTGCCTGATCACGCAGGTCCAGCAGGGCTCGGCTGCAGACAAGGCGGGGCTGCAGATCGGCGACATCGTGGTCCGGATCGACGGTGAGCCGGTCGCGAACTTCGACTCCCTCACCGACAAGGTCGGCCGCCACGGTCCCGGCGACCGCATCCAGCTCGAGATCGAGCGGGGCGTTCCCGGGCAGGAACCGGAGCGATTCAGCCGCACGGTTCCACTCGACGGCTGGGAGTAGGGGCGTCTCCCGCGGGCTGCCGTGGTCTGGGTCGCGCGGCCGCGATACACTCCGACGACCATGGCAGATCCTTCAGCCGAAGTCGTCGACGTCCGTTGGCACGCCCATGCTGTCAGCCGTGTCGAGCGGGAGCAGACCGCCGGGCACAAGGGCTGCGTCCTCTGGTTCACCGGCCTCTCCGGATCGGGCAAGAGCACGCTGGCCAATCTCGTCGATCACCGGCTCAACGCCCGCGGCATCCGTAGCTTCGTGCTCGATGGCGACAATGTTCGCCTCGGCCTCAATGCCGCCCCGGCATTGCTCAGGGATCGGCATGGCGATGCCTTCGCGAGCCGCTTCGGGCTCGGTTTTTCGGCCGAGGATCGCGAGGAGAACATCCGGCGGATCGGTGCCGTCGCCGAACTCTTCGCCCAGGCCGGGATCGTCGCCCTCACCGCCTTCATCAGTCCCTACCGCCGCGACCGGGATGCCGTGCGGGCGATGCTCGCACCGGGCGATTTCGTCGAGATCCACGTGCGGGCGCCGCTCGAGGTCTGCGAGGGCCGCGACCCGAAGGGGCTCTACAGGAAGGCCCGGGCGGGCGAGATCAAGGGCTTCACCGGAATCGACGATCCCTACGAGGAGCCGCTCTCTGCGGAACTCGTGGTCGACTCGGCGTCACGTCCGCCCCAAGACCTCGCCGCCGAGGTGATCGACTGGCTCGAACGGACCGGCAAGATTCCGCGGTCCTGATCGGCCGCTACTTCCTCGGGGCGATCAGCTCGACGATGTTGCCGTCGGGATCGCGGACGCAGGTCAGGAACAGTCCCGGGGCGATGTTCGCCGGGATCGCCACGGGCGACTTCGCCAGCGGCTTGACGCCCAGTTTTTCCAGTCGGGCAAGGGCGGCGTCGGTGTCGTCGACCATGATCGTCAGGTAGCGGAAGCCGGTATGCGAGTGGATGAACTCGTTGTCGCCGCCGCGGGGCGACGTGCCGGCCACGCTCATCAGCTTGAGCTTCGTCGCCGAATCGCCCTCACCGAGTGCCAGCACCCGCACCGAAAGGGGCTTGCCGTCGGTGAGCCCCGCGTTGCCGACAACGTCGGCCGGCACATCAAACCCCTTCAGTTCACGGAACCCGATCCCTTCTGTGTAGAAGCGGACACTCTTGTCGAGATCGGTGACGACCGTGCCGAGGTCGATTGTTGTCCTCGGAAAGGCAACCGGCTCCGCGGCCTCGAGCGTGGCGTGGAGAGAGGCGAAGAGCAGGGCGAAGGCGAGTGATCTCATGGCGATGGATCTTCAAAGGACGTGGTTTGGTGTCGCCAAGCCTGCAGGGGCCAGGGATGGCCCTGCAGACGCTCAATCCAGAAACCCGGAGAGTTCCTCGCTGCGGGCGGGGGCCTGCAGTTTGCGGACGGCCTTGGCCTCGATCTGCCTGATCCGCTCGCGGGTCACCTTGAAGATGTGGCCCACCTCCTCGAGCGTGTAGCTGTAGCCGTCGCCGAGGCCGTAGCGGAGCTTGATGATCTCCCGTTCGCGATAGGAGAGACTCTTGAGCACCTTGGCGATCCGGTTGCGGAGCATCTCCTGGGCGGCGCCCACCGCCGGGTTTTCAGCACCGGTGTCGGGGAGCAGGTCGCCGAAGTGGCTGTCCTCGCTGTTTCCAACCGGGCGGTCGAGGCTGATCGGGTAGCGGCTCATCGCCGTCACCCGACGCGTCTCGTCGACCGGCGTGCCGGCCCGGGCTGCGATCTCCTCGATCGTCGGCTCGCGGCCGTATTCCTGGAGCAGCTGGCGGGCCACGTTTCGCACGCGGCTCATCGTCTCCACCATGTGCACCGGAATCCGGATCGTGCGGCTCTGGTCGGCCACCGCGCGGGTGATCGCCTGCCTGATCCACCAGGTCGCGTAGGTGCAGAACTTGAAGCCGCGGCGATACTCGAACTTGTCGACCGCCCGCATCAGCCCGGCATTCCCTTCCTGGATCAGGTCGAGGAAGGAAAGGCCGCGGTTTCGGTACTTCTTGGCGATCGAGACCACGAGCCGGAGGTTCCCCTCCGACAGGCCGCGCTTGGCCTTCTGGTACTGGGCGTAGATCTGCTTGATCTCGCCCACCCGGCGCTTCAGGCTCTTCGGCGTTTCCTGGCAGGCCTTGAGGATCATCCGATACTCGTCGACCAGCTTCTGCCGGGTCGCGGGGGGCTGCTTCGACTTCTTGTGGGACTCGATCTTCGACTTCAGTTCCCGGATCCGCTGCACGAAGCCCTCGAGCGTCGGGATGGTGGCCTCGATCCGCTGGGTCCGCAGGCCGAGCTCCTCGATCAGCCGCACGCAGCGACGGCGGCGGCGGCCGAGCCGGGCCCAGGCCTCGCGCCGTTCCGACATGCGGCGCTTCTTCGAGAGGGCGATCCGGTAGTCGGCCTTGTTCTGCTTGAGCAGCACATCGAGCGTTCGCAGGTTGTGCGGCAGGCGACCGAGGATCTGCTCCTTCTCCAGCCGGTCGGTCACCGACACCTGCACGGTGCGGTCAAAGGGCAGTTCGCCCCGATGGACCCGGGAGAGCACCTTGAAGGACTGCTGGCAGACATACTCGCACTCCAGCAGTTTCGCCCGAAACTGGGCCCGCGTGGTCTCGATCTGTCTGGCGAGATGGATTTCCTGGGCCCGCGTCAGCAGAGGAATCTCGCCCATCTGCGTGAGATACATCCGGACCGGGTCGTCGGACCAGTTCTCGACCTGCTCGATGAGCGTGTCGTCGGCTTCGCCAGAGGCCTCGAGATCCGCTTCCGCCTCGGCGTCGATCTCGCCCTCGGGCAGGACGCCCGCATCTTCGTCGACCAGCAGATCGGCGTCGGCCTCCTCGGCGTCGACGACCTTCACCGTCAGGTCCTCGACCTCCTGGGGATTGGAAACGACATCATCCTCGAGTTCATCAAGCAGCGAGTCGTACAAGGCATTGCTCCTTCAAGAATCGAATCCGTCGGACTCCGTCGTCCGTCGATTGCCAATCCAGGCACTTCCCGTCAGGCGTCCGGTTCCATCATTCGCGTGGCCGACAGTCTGATTCAAGGCGCGGTCAAGTCCAGTGTTCAAAAAAACACCCTGCAGACAGATGATCTTCAGCGGCTGGGTAAACTGCGACCGCTGGGATGGGGCGAGATGAGAAACGGAACCGTCGTTCTGACGAGGGTTTCCAGGAGGGCTCAACAGTATGACGCTGCGAGGGCCCCGACGCCAACTTTTTTTTCCGAAAAGCGGAGGAAATTTCAGCGAAATTGCCGGCGAATGGTAAAAAAATCCGCCGGGAGAATCTCTGACGCCGGCGATCCGCTGGAGTCCGGGTCGGCGGGCCTTCCGTGCCGCAAGGTATCGACGTCGAACCCCTCGAGAGCACTGCCAGATGAAGACATTTCTGCTTCCCTGTTCCTGCACGACCGAGATTGCCGTCACCAGCGGCCAGGCCGGAGGCCGGGTGGCCTGCCCCTCGTGTGGGCGGTCCCTCGTGGTGCCAAAGCTGCGAGAACTCAGCGGCCTGCAGGAATTGCCGACGGCCAACGAGGGATCGCTGGCGGGATGGAGTCCGCTGCAGGCCCTGGCGCTCGGGTCGGCTGCCGTGGCGCTGCTCAGTCTGGCCGCATCGGTGCTGGTGACACCGAGGCAGAGCGGGGTTTCGGCGCAGGCGATCCGGGCGGCGACCCTCGCCGCCAGCGATCAGGCCGTCTACCAGTTCTGGAAAGTGGGGTTGGCCAAATCCGGAGTTCGGCGGCAGCCAAGCGAGATGGAGCGGAAGCTGCAGCAAAGGGAGAAATTTTTTGGTGGTATCACGCGGGTGTTTCGCGGTGTCGCCGCGGTCGCAGGGATCGCCTCGGCTGCCGCCTTCGTCGCCTCCCGTCGGTCGCCGTCAGCCGGGATTGGAGGCGACCGGGCCGGTTCCAGGGAGGCCGTCCGATGAAGGCTGCATTCATCACCCGCACCGGACCGCCCGACGTGATCGAGCATGGAGATCTGCCCGATCCCGTGCCCGGGCCGCGGCAGGCGGTCGTTCGGGTGAGGGCCTGCGCGGTCAATCCGATCGACACCTATGTTCGCGCGGGCACCGTTGCGATGCCGCTCCAGTTCCCGTTCGTCGTCGGCTCCGATCTCGCAGGCGAAGTGGTCGCGGTGGGCACCGAGGTCAGCGGGATCGCGCCGGGGATGAGGGTCTGGGGTTCGAATCAGGGGCTGCTCGGTCGCCAGGGCACGTTCGCCGAACTCGCCGCCGTGGACGCCTGCTGGCTCTCCAGAACGCCCGACGAGGTCTGCGACCGGGATGCGGCCGCCGCCGCGCTCGTGTCGATCACGGCCCACCTCGGCCTCGTCGGCAACGCGGCGATCCAGCCCGGCGAGACGATCTTCGTGCACGGAGGCTCGGGCGGTGTCGGTCTGGCGGTGGTGCAGATCGCGAAGATCCTCGGCGCCCGCGTGATCGCCTCGGCCGGGGGCCCGGAAAAGTGTGAACGTCTTCGCGGGTTCGGGGCCGATCTGGCAGTCGACCACCGGCGGGACGATATGACGACGCTCGTCCGCGAGGCGGCACCCCAAGGGGTCCATGTCTATTGGGAAACCCAGCGTGAGCCCGACTTCGACCGGGCGGTCGGATTGCTCGCGGAAGGAGGCCGGATGGTGATCATGGCGGGCAGGGATGCCCGGCCGGCGTTTCCGGTGGGCCCGTTCTACGTCAAGGGATGTCGACTGTTCGGGTTCGTCATGTTCAAGGCGGATCCGCATGTGCAGGCCGCCGCGGCCGCGGACCTGAATCGCTGGCTGGCAGCGGGCCGGCTGCATGTCCCGATCGACCGCGTGCTGCCGCTGGAATCGACGGCGGAGGCCCATCGTCTCCAGGAATCGAACACGGTCGGCCGGTCGGGAACCCTCTTCGGCAAACTGGTCATCGAACCCTAGCAGGCCGTGGACAAAGTACTCCGCCGCCGGATGCGGCGGCGGACGCCAGAGAGAGTGCCGCCTACTGCCGGGTGGCCGATGGCCGAGCCGCGGACCGCTGCTGGGCCGGCTGTGAGTCGGTCCTCTCCCGCTTGAGCCGGTCAATCTCATCCTCGACCGCACCGAAGCCCGCAGAAAGTTTGGGAAACATCGACCTGAGCATCGACGGCTTGTAGGGCTCGGCCGGTTCCTGAGAAACGGCCTTCATCGTCGCCTCCGGCAGCGGAACCGGGGCCGTCGACTGCGGCCTGGTTCTCGGCGACTGGGCCGCCCTGGTCTTCGGCTGCAGCAGGTCGCGGGTCTGCACTTCCTCTCGGGGCTTCTCCTCGACGGGCGCGGTGACGCTGGCTTCCGGCAGGAACGAACGGTCTGCCTGAAGGGCGATCCGCTCCGGCACGACGAGATAGCGGATCACCGGTGGCGTTTCCGTCGGCAGGGACTGCTGCTCGTGCGGAGTGAACGGCGACGAGTCTCGCGATCCGCTGGCAGCCAGGTCGGCGGCCGCCTCGAGTTCGGCGTCGGTTGCAGCCAACGTCGGCTGCTGGTGCGTTGCCTGCTGCTGGGTCGGTGCGGGTGTCGTTTCGATATCGGTTGATACAGGCGTGGCTGCGAACTCGATCGGCGGCACTCCAGTCCGTACCGGATCGGTCGGTGCCTGTGACGGGACCACCAGGTTGGTCACCGGACTGCTGGCTGGGCCGCTCGCCGATTCGGTGATGGCCGCGACCGAGTGGGTTTCCTCCGTCGCCGGCGGGATCAAGGCCGTGGGATCGACCGCAGCGGTCGGCGTCCAAAGGTCGGGCTGCAGGCCGTCCTGCGAAGACTGCGTCCGGGCGGTCGCGGTGGCGGTCGGAGCCGTTTCGGCAGCCGCCTTTACAAGCTGCACCGACAGCACGGGCTGCCCCTCGCGAAGCGGGTATTTGAGCACCAGTCCGTCGAAGGAATCGCTCGGCCTCATCGCCGCCGTCGGCAGCATCGCCTTGGGCCAGTCGCGGAGACCGACGTCCCAGACCGTGACCGGCGATCCCTGCGGCAGCGACCTGAGTGCCACGAAGATCGACTCGCTCTCGACGCGGGGCCTGGTCTGGGCGATGTGCAGATCGAGCGCCCGGTTCACGCATACGGCCGCCGCCGCGCCGGCCAGGAAGGCCGCGGCGAAGACGGTGCTGGCCCGGGGACGCTGAGAGTTGGAACCCTGGCCGCGGCTCCGCGACGAGGCTGGCTTGACGCTCATGGGACGAATCTTCCTCTTTGTGAACGCTCTCCGTGGGTGGGGCTTCGTGCGAGGACACGATCCCCATCCAGTGGATCGACACCATTCCCCAGCGACGGCCACGGATTGCCACGCCGATGGCCCCGCTTGCCGGAATGCCGCAGTTTTCCAGGTCCAGGCCGCATGCCTGCCGGCAGGGTCAGCGCACCCTGCCCGGTTCAGCAGCAACGGCTGACGGGGAATCGCCTGACGGGGAATCGGCGAACATCGGGTCTGCCATCCGGGCCAGCGGCCGGATGGCGAGGCAGCGGCTCGTCCCGTGGCCGAGATCGCGTTCGCGAAAGAAGGCATCGCCGGCCGTGGATGCCTGGTCGCCATCGGGCCCGACCAGAAGCAGGCCCCCGGTCGGGATCGTGACGCTGAACCGCAGTCGGTCGAGCGTGTGCTCCCGCTGCCCGGTCTCCATCCGAAACACCCCCTCCTCGCCGACCCAGGATCGTTCGGTCGGCCCGTGCCTGACGACGGGCGTCAGTTCGACCCGTATCCGACCGTCGGCCGCCACGAACGACCGCAGCGAGAAGTGCGTGCTGGCGTCGCCGTAGGTGCCGCCATGCACCTGGTCGCCGTCGTGCTCGAGCAGCACGAGTTCGCTCACCGGGTTGCAGGCGACCAGTTCGCTTGGCCGGCCGGGAAGCAGGCGAAGCGATCGGCGGACGATAGCGGGCCTCTCCGAAGGGGGCTCCGGCAGTCCGTCGTCGGCCCCGTCGCTGTCGGCGGCCTGCAGCCGGGCCGAGATCTCGGTCGGCAGCGGCCCGGTCACCACCCCCACCCTCAGTCCGTTGGCCGCAAGCCGGCGGCGCAGCGACGGATCGAGAACCTGCTCGTCACAGATCTTCCAGAGATCGCCGGGGAAGACCGGATCCTGTTCGTCGCTGCGCACGAACGTCAGTTCGAGCGGGATCGTTTTCGGTGCCGGTTTCGCGAGGGCGGCGGCGGAACCGCCATCCGGCGTTGCAAGCGGCATGCCATCCGGTCCCCAGAGCACGGCTGCCGGGAGCGTGAACCTGCAGCCGGCCGCGGCGGTCGTTGCCAGGAGCAACGCAGTGCACGCCGCCTGCAAACCGACGCGGACTGTCGGATCTGAACGCATGGCCGGAACGGGTGCGGGTAAAGGTGGCCGGTCGGGGCAGGGAGGGTAGAGGCGGCAGGCGGGGTGCGTCAACGCCGCGGAACGGCCGCAAGAATGGGGCTCCGGCCCGGCAGCCCCGGCAGCAGAACCTCAGGAGACCGACCTCACGCCGCTGGCGAAGATCGCCAGTCCGGCGCCAGTGGCGCCGGCATCGAGGCGGCCGTTCCAGGCCGGGTGCTGCGTCGCGTCGATGAACCGTTCCGGATGGGGCATCAGGCCGAAGACCCGGCCGCTCGAGTCGCAAGCACCGGCGACGTCGGCCATGGCACCGTTGGGATTTCCATCCGGGCCGCCGGCATACCGCAGGGCCAGCTGGCCGGCCGCATCCAGTTCGGCGAGATCTGCGGCCGAGCGGGTCACGAACCGGCCTTCGCCATGCGCGATCGGCAGGTCGAACGTCGATTCGATGCCCTGGAGAAACAGGCAGTTGCTCGGACGTGCCTCCAGCCGCACCCAGCGGTCAATGAACCGTCCGGAGCGGTTGTGGGCAAGCGCCGCACGCGGCCCGCCTGCCCCGTCGCCGAGCAGGAGGCCCGTCTGCAGGAGCACCTGGAAGCCGTTGCAGATACCGAGGATCAGACCCCCCTTGTCGCGAAAACGGAGCAGGGCGTCGCCGAGCCGGAGTTTCAGTTCGAGCGCGAAGATCCGGCCGCTGGCGATGTCGTCGCCATAGGAGAAGCCGCCGGGAATGCAGAGGATCTGGAAGTCGTCCGCCAGCGACGGCTTCTGGGCGAAGGTCCGCACCAGCACCCGCCGGCTGATGGCCCCCGCCCGTTCGAATGCATGGGCGGTTTCCTGGTCGCAGTTCGTGCCCGGGGCACGCAGCACAAGTGCGCGTGGTGACAGCATCAGGTCTCCTTCCCTGCGGTTCGCCAGGCCCGCGCGAGTTGTTCGACCGGAATCTCCTCGGCAGCGGCGTCCGAATGCCGCACGAACGAGAAACGGTGATCGGCGGCAACCTCACCGATCCAGGCCCAGTCCAGGCCCGCCATCTGGGCCGCGAACCGGTCCGACTCCGCCGCGGGCACCTCGCAGACGAAGCGTCCCGGGGTCTCACTGAAGGCGATGGTGAGATCGCCGACAAAGCCGTTCGGCCCGGCGATCCGCCCGGGCACCCGGCCCAAATCGATGCCTGCTCCGATGCCACCGCCGATCGCCATCTCGGCCACCGCGGTCAGCAGTCCGCCGTCGGAACAGTCGTGGCAGGCCACCACCATCCCGGCCCGAATCGCCGCAGCCACGGCCGCGAACGTCGCCCGGATGGCTGCCGGTTCGACCACCGGCACGGTTCCCCCGGCCACGCCTCCGGCCGCCTCCAGCTGGCTGCCGGCGAGTGCGTCGCGGGTGAGGCCGACCACGGCCAGCCGGTTCCCCGGCCGCTTGAGGTCGGGCGTGACGGAGCGGCGGACGTCGTCGACTTGGCCCATCGCCGTGGCGAGCAGCGTCGGCGGGATCGAGAGTTCGCGAGCCCGGCCGGTCTCGTCGGTCCAGGCGAAGACGTTGTTGAGGCTGTCCTTGCCGCTCACGAACGGTGCCCCGAAGGCGATGGCGATGTCGTGGCAGGCACGGCAGGCCTCGACCAGGGTCCCCAGCGAGTCCTCCCGGCGGGTGTCGCCCCAACAGAAGTTGTCGAGCAGGGCGATCCGGGCCGGATCGGCGCCGGCGGCGATCACGTTGGCCATCGCCTCGACGATTGCACCCGCCGCCATCTGGTAGGGGTCGAGAATGCCGAGCCGCTGCCGCAGGCCGACGCCGAGCACGATTCCCCGATCGCGGCCGAGTGTGCCGCGGATCACGGTGCCGTCGGCCGGTCCGCCGCCCGGGCCGAGCAGCGGCTTGACGACGCTGCAGCCCTGCACCTCGTGGTCGTACTGGCGGATGATCCATTCCTTGCTGGCGACGTCCGGCAGCGCGAGGATCTCGAGCAGGCGGGGCCCGATGCCGTTGGCCGTCGCGGGCCAGGAGATCGGCTGCGGGTCGGGGGGCAGATGCCGCGACCGGAGCCGCTGCCGGGGACGGCCCTCGTGGAGGAAGTGACAGTCGAGGTCGCCCGCCACGGTGCCGTGCCAGCGGAGCACGAGCCGGCCGGAACCGGTGAAGCGGCCGATCGCGGTCACCTCGACCCCCTCCTCCTCAGCGATCCGTGCCAGTTTCTCCCAGTCTGCAGCCGCCACGGCGAGCACCATCCGTTCCTGGGCCTCGGAGATCCAGACCTCGGTCGCGGAGAGGCCGTCGTACTTCAGCGGCACCTTTTCAAGGTCGACCGTCGCACCGAGCGTCGCGCCCATCTCGCCCACGGCGCTCGAGAGCCCGCCGGCGCCGCAGTCGGTGATCGCGTGGAACAGCCGCTGTCGCGAGGCCTCGAGCACGAACTCGACGAGCATCTTCTCGTGAATCGGATGGCCGATCTGCACCGACCCGCCCGACTGGCTCTCGCTGGCGCTCGACAGTTCTTCGCTGGAGAACGTGGCCCCGTGGATGCCGTCCCGGCCCGTCCGGCCGCCGGCCACGACGACCAGGTCGCCCGGCTGCACGGCCGCCTCGGCGGAGTGCCGCGGCATGATGCCGACGGTTCCGCAGAAGACGAGCGGGTTGCAGGTGTAGCCGGGATCGAAGGCGACGGCCCCGGCGATCGTGGGAATGCCCATCCGGTTGCCGTAGTCGCGGACACCGGCGACCACGCCGGAGAGCAGCCGACGTGGATGGATCACGCCCGGCGGCAGATCGCCGGCGGGAGTGTCGGGCGGACCGACGCAAAACACGTCGAGGTTCGCGATCGGCCTGGCGCCGAGACCGGTGCCGAGTACGTCGCGGATGACGCCACCGAGCCCCGTGGCGGCGCCGCCGTAGGGCTCGATCGCCGAGGGATGGTTGTGGGTCTCGACCTTGACGCAGATGTCGTTGTCGCCGTCGAACCGCACCACCCCCGAGTTGTCGCGAAACACGCTCACGCACCAGTCTCTGCCGCCGAGCGACTCGCGGATCTTCCGCGTGGCGGCGAAGACCGTTTCCTTGAGAAGGTTGTCGTAGGACTGCGGGCCGGCGGGGCCGAGGTGGTCGACGGGGCTGCCGAGGGTTTTGTGGCAGCAGTGCTCGCTCCAGGTCTGGGCGATGGTCTCGAGTTCGATCTCGAAAGGATCGCGGCCGAGCGTGAGGAAGTGATCCCGGACGGCGGCCAGTTCCCGGGCACTCAGGGCCAGACACATCTCGCGGCTGAGCCTCACGAGCGCCGCGTCGTCGAGCCCCTGGAGCGAAACCGATCGCTGCTCGAACACCCAGGGCCGTCCACCGCCGAGCGTGTCGAGCCTGAGCTGTCCGACGACCACGTCGTGGACCGCCTCGCTGGCGAGCAGCTTCCAGGCAAGCCGCTGGACGTCGTCCGCGTGAAGGGCCGGCAGCCAGTACTTGCGGACGCTGCGAACCGCCGTCGGCTCGATGCCGAGCAGCCGCATGGCGTCGAGGGCCGTCTGGGCCGCCGGATCGGTGACGCCGGGCCGCGGCAGCACGTGGAGCACGGTCGGCAGGCCGTCCGGACCGGCGAGCAGATCCGGGTCGGCCGACTCCGCGACGACGAACGATTCGGTGACCGGGTCGGTGAGCAGCATCGTCGCCGCACGTTCCGCGTCGGCCCTGGTGAGCGGCCCCTCGATCAGCCAGCCGGCCGCCGACTTCGCCATGCTGCAGCCGGTGATGCCAAGCTCTGCGGCGCCCGCGATGAGGCTGCGGGCGGCGTGATCTGCATCCCTGTCGAGCAGGTGGACGTCAACTTCCCAGAGCATCGCGTTCACTTCCCAGGGCATCGCGTTCATCCTTGGCGCGTTGGAGCAGGGCGACGAGTTTGCGTCGATCCCCCTTCTCGATGGCGGAGAGCATCCTTTCGGTGACAGCAGCGATCCGCGAGACCGCGGAGGCGACGCCGGCGGCGTTGTCGAGGAGGATGTCGGCCCAGAGCCCCGGGTCGCCGGCGGCGATCCGGGTGGTGTCCCGCCAGCCGCCCGCGGTGAACTGCCGGGCCTCGGCGGGGGTGGCCGCGGCGATCGCCGCGGCCAGCAGGTGGGGCGCGTGGCTCGTCGCGGCGAGCAGCCGATCGTGGTCCCGCGGCGGCATCATCAGCACGTTCGAGCCGAGCCCTGCCCAGAACCCGCCCACCTCGTCGGCGTCGGCCCCGGGAGTCGCCGCTGCGGGTGTGACGACGGTGACCCGTCCGTCGAACAGATCGGCCCTGGCCGCAGCGGGGCCGCGACGATGGCTGCCCGCGATCGGATGCGCCCCGACGAACCGGCCGCGTCGCGATCGGCGTCGTTTTTCCCAGGCCGAGACGATCGAGGCCTTCGTGCTGCCCGCATCGGTGATCAGCGTCCCCGGCCTGACGGCTGCGTCGATCGCGTCGAGCAGTCCAGGAATCGATCCCACTCCGGTGGCAACGAGAACGACGTCGGCTTCGGCCACACCGGCGGCCAGATCGAGGGTCGTCCGTGTGACCGTCCCCGCCCTCTTCGCCTCGGCGAGCGATACGGCCGACCTGCCGATGCCGATCACCTCGCGGGCCAGCCGGCGGGCGACGAGGGCGAGGCCCACCGAACCACCGATCAGGCCGACTCCCACGATCGCCACCGTGGGCCACTGCCGCGGGGTTCGCTGGGCAGATGCGACCGTCGTCCTGGAGGGAGATGTGGTTCGGCCTGCACGCATGGGGAAGGTTTTTACCAGATACGAAAAGTCGTGACAGGTTTTTTCACGCCCGACCAAAGTCTGCCATCAGGAGCAAGCCGGGATCGGGTGTCCGCGCCCAGGCCGCCGTGCGTTACCGTTGCCAGCAGAGTGGCAGCACTTTGTCCGGCACAGAAGGGCTGTTTTGTCGATCCAAAGCATGCGGGAATCTGCCGGTTCCGCCTGTGAGCAAGACATCCTTGCGTCTGGCAAAGGTGAACTCCATGACTGCCGGAACGGTGATGCCGTCTCTCGAAAACGAGGGGGCAACGTTGTTTGGGTGAATGTGCACGCAGGCATGTGTTTGCAGCAGCTTTCGAAAAACGCCTTCCATCAGTTCGAAGTAGGGACTGCTCCAGACGAGATACAGTCTGTGAAACTCGACCACCAGAAAGCGAAACTGCTCAAGTCGCCCTGTCGAGAGCGATGCAATCGCGGGATACTCGAAACCCTCGATGTCCATCTGAAGCAGGAGGTCGGCTGTTGGATCAACGCCTGCGTTGGAAATCCATGTGTCCAGGGTCATGGTGTGGGCGTCGTCCACGAGTCCGATATGCTTCTGGATGAAGTGAAATCGATGGTGATCGACAGGGGGTGTGGCCACAGATCCATCCGCCAGAAACAGGTCCATGCCTCGTTCGGCGCACTCCAGTTCAAAGCCAGACTGTGTGCTGACGCCGGGTGAAAAGCAGGCTGTGATTCCGGAAAGCAAATCGGGAACGAGGTAGCCACCGTCGCCATCAGGGCCAATCCGGATGAGCGGGGCCTCTGGGGTCGCAGGTCGAAGTGCCTCGACCAGGGCTCGGATCCGATGGGAAGGTGTTTGTTTTGTCAGACATGCGTGCCCCGCAAGGCTGGCCTTCAGGAGCAGCGAGCTGATCTGGTCGGCGATCCGGGCCATCACGATCTCCTCTTGACCGTGTTCGGAAAAGGCTCGGAAAAAGTCCGCGGACGGCTTTTTCCGCAGACCCCCGGTGGCTCCGGGAAACATCCCGATCGATGCCGACACGCATGAAATTTCTCACCCGACAGAAAAAGTATCTTCTCGGCAAGGGAGGACCGGTCAATGGCGGTCCCAAGAATCGTCATCAGTTTGCCGGATGGCGACCTGGGCGTAATGGTGGAGGCACGCTGACGTCGGCCTGAACTCCCCCGCCGGTACTACCATCAGAGAGAGTCCGGGAAGGTTGACGTCGTGCGAAATGCACGCTCACGGTTCTCCTGCCCGGTGCGCTGCTATCGTGTCGTTGTTTTGAGACCGTCGTCTCCGGACAGTTTTTTCAGGGCCATTTGCCGCAGCCTCCGACGGGTACAGGTGCGACGATGTTTGGCGGAAGATCGATGCCGACGGCGGTGCTGGCGGAGATGCTCGGCCGGCTGTCGATCGCGGTTTCGGCGGGAATCGACATGCGGAGGGCCTGGGCGGGCGAAGCAGGCCGCGTGCCGAGGAGATGGCGATCCGCGATGGAGCAGGTGTCGCGGGCGCTTGCCGAGGGCGAGCCGCTTGCGGGCGCGATGGGCCGGGCCGCCGGCGCCTTCCCCCCATTCGTCCTCGGCATGATCGCGGTCGGCGATGCGACGGGTCACGAGGCCGAAACATTGCGGGAGGTCTCGGAGATGCTGCGGGCGGGCCTTCGCTCGACGCGGGAACTCCTCCGCGGCCTGATCGGACCCGCGATCCAATTGTCGGCGGCCGTCGCGGTCGTGGGGCTGCTCATCCTCGTCTCCGGATTCATTCGCGATGGAGAGGATCGGCCCGTCGACATCCTTGGAATCGGACTCTCGGGCCTGCCTGGACTGCTGACCTATCTCGCGGCCGTCGCCGGCCTCGTCGCGATGCTGGCCCTGATGGGGAACATGCTCCTCGGCAGCTGGCGGCGGCATGGGCCGGCCCGATGGCTCGCGGTCCTGGTGCCGGTCGTGGGGCCCGCCGCCCGGGCGGCCGAGGCCGCTGCATGGTGTCGGGCCGCCTCGCTTGCGAGCGGGGCCGGACTTCCGGCGGGCAGGCTCGTGTCGCTGGCGTCGTCCGCCGCTCCCGGGATCTCGATCGATCCGGCCGCCCTCGAGGAGCGGCTCCGATGCGGCGCATCGCTCGCCGACGCCCTGACCGGGCAGGCGGGTCTGCCGCGGCAGGTGCTCGAGGCAATCGACGTCGGCGAACTCACCGGCACCACCGCCGAGGGGCTCGCCCGGGTCGCCGAGGCCTGCGACGAGCAGGCTCGGAGCGGGTTTTCGGCGGCGGCCCGTGGGGTCGGATTCCTGGCCTGGGGGCTCGTGGCGGGCCTGATCGCACTTGTGATCTACCGGATTTTCTCGTTTTATCTGGGAATGCTTCAGGATGCCCTGCGGATCTAAAATTGTCCGTGTGGCCAAGGGAGTCAGGCTTCGCAATGCGAGTTTCGCGAGTCGCGATCGACGTAGTTCTGCTCTGGACGCTGGCGGGCATCGTCTGGGCCGGCGATCCGCAGACCGGCCCGAGGAAGACCCAGCAGGAATTGATGGCCGAACGCGGATTCGTCCGCTCCCGGGGGAGCTGGCGGACGGTCCAGGAAATCGAACTCATCGAGCGGGCTGAGAAACGAACGATCGGGCAGAAGGAATGGAACGGCAGGCTTGAGCGGCTGCGGAAGGGGCTCGATCAGCCGACGACCGGCCAGACGGCCGCCGAGGAGATTCGCGAGATCGCCGATCCGCTGGCGGTGCCGGCACTCGCCGCCGCGCTCGCCCAGGAGCCGATCTTCGCCGCCCGAAACCTCTACGTTGAGGCGCTCTCCCGGATCAGGTCGGCGGAGGCGCAGATGGTGCTGGCGGTCGTGGCCGTCGATCATGCCGACGAGGAGACGCGGATCGCCGCTGCGGAGCGACTCGTCGCCGGAGGCCCGCTCCCCCTGCTTCCCTCGATCGCAGCCGGGCTTCGCGACGCCGACAATGCCCGGGTCAATCGGGCGGCCGAGGCGATCGGCAGGCTCGTGCAGACTGCCCGCGAACAGGATGCATCGATATCGGCAGCCGGGCCCTCGCCGGGTCAGCCGCCGTTCTGGCTCCTCGGCGGCCTGATCGAGGCGCTTGAAACCGAGCACATGGTGACGGAAGGGGACGGCACGCCGGAGGGCTCGACGACGGCCACCTTCACGCCCTCCTCGGGCGGGCTCTCGATGGGCGGCGGCGCGAAGCGGGTTCGGAGGCGATTCCGCAACGACGCCGTTCTCGAAACGCTCGTCGCCCTGACCAACGTCAACTTCGACTGGAACGTCGCCGCCTGGAAGGCCTGGCTGGCGACCCGCCAGAACCCCGTCGACTACGATCCGCGTCGGGGCTGAATCAGGCGGCCTGCCGGCGTCGCCGCGGCAGCCAGGCCGTGCTGGCGTCGAGCACGAGCAGGGCCACCCGGTTCTCGAGGTTCGGCCGAAACACGGCCAGCAGCAGGAGCGGCAGGAACCAGGCCATGAACAGGCCGCCGTTGTGGGCCTTCCAGAACTGGCTGCCGAGCAGCACGGCAGCTGAACAGCTCAGCAGCGTGCCGAGGTTCTTGGGAGAGGGCCAGATGGCGAGCGTGGCCATCATCGCCACGAACGCCGCCAGCACCGGCAGCCGGAAGACGGCGTCGTTGAACGGCAACGCCCAGAATCCCTCCAGCGAGACCGCGTTCGGGAAGATCCAGCCGAACATCTGCCGCAGCTGTCCGAGGAAGACGGCGGCATCGGGCGACGTGAACCAGAGCGCGACCACGAGCAGGGCCAGGGACGCGGCCACGCCGAGGACGAACCGGCGGATGCCCCGTTCCCAGTAGAAGCTGCACCACAGCGGCAGCAGAAAAACTGGATAGTAGATCGTTCCGATGGCCAGGCCGATGAGGCCGCCTGAGACCAGCGGCCTCCGGTAGGACGCCACGGCCCAGACGATCAGGGCACCGGGCAGCGCATGGTCGACCCGGCCCGTCATCAATGCCGTGTAGGGGAGCAGCAGGTAGAGCACGGCGGCTGCGATCCCCAGCCGCACGTTGTCGAAGTGCAGCCAGCCGATGGCGATCATGCCCGATACGATCGCCAACTGGGAGAGGATCGCCATCACACGGGCCGTCGTTTCGTGGATCTCCCGCCGGCTGGTCTCGGTCGGTGTCGGGTCGCCGGCCACGGTCGCGTCGGCCGAAAAGATCCGCTGCGTGGAGATCTGCGGCAGGAGGAAGAGCAGGGGATAGCCGGGGCCGAGACGGGCCAGCTGGTCGGCGTCCACCTCGGCCTCACGGGTTTCGAGCCGTGTCGCAGCCGCGGCGCCGGCGAGATCGTCCCTCTGCGGCCGGGTGGTGATCACGTTGGCGAGCAGGAAGACCAGCAGCGAGATGCCGAGAAAGGTGAGACCGCCAACCGAAAGATTCGGCTCCAGGAGCGGCCGACGAACCATCAGCGAGTCGAAAAGCATCCGCACCATCAACAGGCCCGAGACGCTGAAGATCCAGAGGAACCCCATCTGCTGGACGGCGGGGCTCGCCTTGTAGCCGCCGTATTCCACGGCCAGCAGGCCGGGGGCGAGCAGGATCAGCCCGAGCAGGTCGAGGTTCCGCATGCTCCAGACGCGGTTGAACTTGAAAAACAGCGCCACCGAAAGGAGCGACGAGAGATAGAACCAGGTCGTGGGATTGACTCGGTAATATTGGAAGAGGATGTCGCTCATTCCGGGTCCGGCTGGCGGGACGTGGCAGAACCTCGGTTCGGGAAGGCTTCCGTCAGCCTAGTTGCCGCCGCCGTCTTTTGAAAGTTTCAGCCTTCCTGCCGGGTTTTGCCGATGATCGCCGCATGTCCGGCGGGCCGGCCTGCCGCGTCGGTGAGCGTCAGCACCGTCACGTCCTCGATCATGAAACGTCGGCCGCTGACCGAGATGCGGATGCCCGAGTAGCCGCTGACGAAGCCGGTTTCTGCGAGCGCTTCAAACAGTCGGCCACGATCGGCCGCGGCATCGGCGGGAGCCGTCTCGGCTGAAGGCATGCCGAGCAGCCTCGCTGGGGTGGCGTCGAAGGCCTGCCCGGCAGCCCGGTTCACCCAGTCGAGCCGGGGCTGGGCTGACGAGTCGTGGGCGAGGACCGCGAGTGGCAGGTCATCGAGTCGCCGGGCGTCCTCCACGGCGTCGCCCGACCGTTCGACCAGGTCGCGTCCGAGCCGGTGGCGGTAGGAGTCGAGGATCACCTCGGCTCGGGCCGACCATTCGGCTCGGCTTGTGTCGCAGCGGCTCGGGTCAGGCCGGCTCGTCGGATCTGGGTACGTCATGCCGGGGGCAGGATACCTGCTCCGGAGAAAATCGAAGGCAGAAAGGCGAGGGCCGGGCCCAGGGAATCCTGGGCCCGGCCCCTGCCAGAACCATCTAATCGGCCTGGTTGGCCGCTGCCTCGCCGGCTCCCCGGGTCACGAGCGCGGCGAACACCCGGATCGAGATGTTCTCATTGAAGCTCCGCACCGACCCGTCGCCCATCACCGCGTTGCAGAGGCCAGGGTGGAACGCATAGGGATCGGAGGTGCCTTCCTTGCCATAGTCCGCGCCGCCAAACGTGGCCGTGTCGACGGACTCGCCGTTGGTGACATTGATCGCCTGCTCGGCGGAAGAGCCGACGGCCGAGCCGTCCGATCGCTGACCCTTGAAGGCGATGTCGCTCGCCGGCCGGCACCAGCCGCCGCCGTTGACCCGACCGGACGTATTGCCGACATCTCCGTTGAGGATCTTGCCGCGGACCACCTTGTGCGGCCGGCCCGCCGACTCGACCAGCGCAATCGTCTTCGAGAGCCCGTCGGTGGCCTGCCGCATGAAGACCGACGTCGATCCGTCATAGTCCTTGGAGAGAAGTCCGAGGGACGGGTCGGACTTTGCGCCGGAGTAGGTTCCGGACGACATGGTTTTCTGCGAGACGGCGGCGACCACATCGGCGAGGCCGCTCAGTCTGGTGTCGACGAACGTGGTGGGGGAGTAGTCGGTCGTCGCGCAGAACAGGCCCGTGTTTTCGTTCAGGCTGGTGCCATCGGAGCTGAGCGTGCGATTCGAGCTGCCGAAACCGGACGAGGACGTGTCCGGGTCGCCGTCGAGCGTCTGCGTCGGATCCGAGGGGCACTCGAACGACTTGATCCGGGTCCGGGCGAGGACGCCGTTGGCGAATCTCGACCCGCCCACCGGAGTTGTGTCGGTCCAGTTGGCGGCCGTGCCCGTGTTCCAGTTCGCCGCCACCACGGGCTCTTCGACATAGACCACGCTGCGGGTGATCCAGGAGAGTCGCCCCTTGGTGCCGGTCTGGGGCCGGGTGCTGGTGGGGAGCTTTTCCTTGTTTGCGCTGGCGAAATTTTGAATCATCAGACCGCACTGCTTGAGGTTGTTCGTGCAGCTCGATCTCCGGGCGGACTCGCGGGCGGCCTGCACGGCAGGCAGGAGGAGGCCGACGAGCACGCCGATGATCGCGATCACGACGAGCAGTTCGACGAGTGTGAAGCCGCGGCTGAACCGCGACGTGGAGACGGAAGGCATGGTGTAACTCCTTTTGGGGAACATCCGGACAGAGACACTTGAGAACTACTTTCGAACCACGAGATCGAGCCCCGCTGCGGAACCGGCGATCTCGACCGAGAGCGGAGTGGAGGCCAGCTGCGTGTAGGCCGGCGGGATGGCGACGGGCCGCGCCCGCTTGGCCTCGGCCCCGATGGGCCCACGGGATCTCACGACGACGGAATATCTGCCCTCTGGCAGGCCGGCTGCCGCGAGGCGCTGGAACCTGCCGTCTGCATTCGTGTGGATCATCGTCGAGAATGCCTTGCCGCTCGACGACGGACTCGTGAGGTGAAACTCGAGCACGCCGTTGGCGAGTGGGGCCTCGTCGATCCTGACGCTGCCGGTCACTCCATGCAGCCGCGTGCTCTTCGGGATCACGAACCAGATCGCAGCCGCGACCAGAGAGCCGCTGGCGAGAAACGCGAACAGCTTCGAAGCCCGGCTGACAACGCCGGTGTTCTCGGCCGCACGGCGGTGTTTCTTCGGCGGCCTGTCGACGTCGGTCCGCTGGGCCGAGCTGCGGCGGCGATGCTCGGGAGCCTGGCTGCCCTTGAATCGTTGCCCGTCGATGAGCCGACGAATCGCCTCATCGGCAGCGGCTGCGGATCCTGTCGGCAGAGTTGCGGCTCGGCGGCCGACTGAGGCAGCGGAGTGGGAATTGCGCGAACTGGAAACGGCTGCGGTGGACATGGCGAAGGCTCCTTCGAGCTGTCGCGGTCCTCCGGTTTTCCGGTCGGTGCGCGGGGCGGGCGGTTGGGTTGAGCGAGTTGTCTGGGAGAGCGGAGGCGGCTAGCGGTCGGTTTTGTCGAGCCGCGTCTTTTCAGTTCTTTCGATCTGCACGACGACGCCGTCCTGCACGATCGCGAGCACGGATCCATACCGCAGGCCTTCGAGGGCGTCGCCGATCCGACGCAGCGTCGGGTTTGCCGCGGCCGGTGAGGCAGGGTCCATACGGTCGTTGGCGGGGCGATTGCTCTGGCTCATATCGAGTACTCGGGTCCGGGAATGAACACGCGGGCGTTGCGGGGCGTGATCGCGACGTAGGTTCCAGGTTCGAGTTTGATCTGCAAGCCGCGTGCCATTTCGGTGGGAACGTCGACATGGAGCTCCTGTTCGGAGCCATGGGGCCGGCATGCCACTCGAGTGATCGGGCCGGAGCGGGTCACCCGCACGATGCTGGCCGCGAGGCTCGTGCCAAGCCGGTTGGCGACCGCCCCCGGCGGGGAGATTTCGAGTTCGTGCGGTCGCAGATAGACGCGCGCCTCGCGGGACTGAGCATGCGGATAGGCCGGGTAGTCGATCGGAATTCCATGCCAGAAGGCTCGGCCGTTCTCGACACGGCCGTGATAGACGTTTACGTTGCCGAGGAAGTCCATCACGAAGGGCGTAGCCGGACGGTCGAACACCTCGTCGGGCGTGCCCTGCTGCTCGATCTTTCCGTGGTTCATCACCACCACCTCGTCGGCCAGTTCGAACGCCTCCTCCTGATCGTGCGTGACGAAGACGCTCGTCATGCCGATTTCGTCGTGCAGCCGGCGAAGCCACTGCCTCAGCTCGACACGGACCTTCGCGTCGAGGGCCCCGAAGGGCTCGTCGAGCAGGAGGATCTTCGGTCGGATGGCGAGCGCCCGGGCGAGAGCCACCCGCTGCCGCTGCCCGCCGGAAAGCTGCGACGGCTTGCGGCCACCTAGGCCCTCGAGCCGGACGAGCCGGAGGAGCTCCTCGACGCGGGTCGTGACCTCGGCCCTGGGCACCTTGCGAACCCGCAGCCCGAAGGCCACGTTTTCGAAGACGCTCATGTGCCGGAAGAGCGCGTAGTGCTGAAACACGAATCCCACCTCCCGCTGCCGGGCATGCCGCTCGGTGATGTCCGCGCCGTCCTCCTCGATCGAACCCGCATCGGGAAACTCGAGGCCGGCGATGATCCGCAGGAGCGTGGTCTTGCCGGAGCCCGAGGGACCCAGGAGAGCCAGCAGCGTTCCCGCCGGCACGTCGAGCGACACGTCGTCGAGGGCCCGGAACGAGCCGAAGGATTTCGAGATGGAGCGCACGTGAATGCTCATGGTCTGGCCGCCTCCAAGCGGGTATTTTCCAGGCTTCTCGCGGCCTCGAGGTCGCGGGATTCCGCCTCCAGCCTCCGTTCGATGATGAACTTGGCGACGAGCGTGACGAGGGCCAGGCCCGCGAGCACGCTGGCCACCGCCATCGAGGCGGGCTGCCGGTATTCCTGAAAGAGTTTTTCGACGCGGAGCGGCATCGTGTCGGTGGCGCCGGCGATGTGGCCGCTGACGACGTAGACGGCGCCAAACTCGCCCATCGCTCGGGCGTTGGCGAGCACGATCCCGTGGAGCAGCGCCCAGCGGATGTTCGGCAGGGTGACCCGCGTGAACACCTGCCAGCCGCTGGCACCCAGGCTCACCGCCGCCATCTCCTCCTCGGGGCCGATCGCCTCCATCACCGGGATCAGTTCCCGGACGACGAGCGGCAGCGTCACGAACGTCGTCGCCAGCACCAGCCCGGGCCAGGAGAAGATCACCTTCCAATCGAGCCAGGCGAGGGTCGGGCCGAGGAGGCCCTGGCGGCCGAAGATCAGCACGAGCGCCAGACCGGCCACGACCGGCGAGACGGAGAAGGGGACGTCGAAGATGGAGATCAGGAGCGAGCGGCCGGGAAACCGGAACCGTGCCACCAGCCAGGCGGCGGCGACGCCAAACACCGTGTTGATCGCGACGGCCACCGGGGCGACGGTGAGCGACAGCCAGATCGCGTGCCGCGTGTCGGGGTCGTCTGCCAGAGCGGCCCACCAGCCGCCGACCCCGCGGGAGAACGCCTCGTAGAAAACGCTCACCAGCGGCACGACGATCAAGAAGCCCACGATCGCCACGGCGGCGACGACGAGCAGGGCCGCGATCGGCTTCGACTCGTTGGATCTTGGGGTGGCGTGGGCTGCCATGGGTGATCGTCTCGGGGGGGGCTACTGGGCGTTGCGGGCGAGCCGCTGCTGGAGCGTGTTCACGACGACGAGGAGCGTCAGCGACATCGCCAGGAGCAGGACGGCGACCGTCGTGGCCTCGGAGTAGGCAAACTCCTCGAGGCGGGCCACGATCAGCACCGGCGCGATCTCCGTCTTGAAGGGCATGTTGCCCGAGATGAAGACGACCGAGCCGTACTCACCCAGGGCCCGCGCAAGCGACAGGGCGAAGCCGGTGACGACGGCCGGCAGGATTCCGGGCAGAACGACCATCAGGAAGGTCTGCAGTCGCGAGGCTCCGAGGATTCGAGCCGCCTCCTCCGTGTCGCGATCGAGGCTCTCGATCACCGGCTGCACCACCCTGATCGCAAACGGCAGGCTGACGAACACGAGCACGAGCACGATGCCGAGGTAGGAATAGGCTCCGTTGATGCCGAGCGGCACGAGCCACTGACCGAGCCAGCCCTTCTTCACATAGAGCGAGGAATAGACGAGGCCCGCGACCGCGGTCGGCAGGGCGAGCGGCACGTCGACGAGCGCATCGAGCAGTCGTCGCCCCGGAAACCGGACGCGGGCCAACACCCAGGCGACGACCAGTCCGAGCAGCGAACTGATCACGGCGGCGATCAGCGATGCGCCAAGCGAGACGGCGTAGGCGGCCCGGGCCCTCGGCGTCCAGGCGGCAGCCAGGAATCCGGCCGGTCCAAGAGAGGCCGCCCGCAGCACGAGCACCGTCAGCGGGAAGACGATCAGGGCCAACACGACGAGCGATGTGATGGCGGCGCTCGCACCGAACCCCGGCAGCACGGCGGCCCGCCGACGGGGCCGCCCCCGGCCAACCGCATCGGACGGTGGCGACGAACCGGTGGCGAGGGACGAACTGTCGGCGAGGGCGATCATCGTGGTGGTCGATCGGGTCATGGGTGGAGGGTGGGACTTCGGTTCAGCGGCCCGTCGGCTGGTAGATGACGTCGAACACGCCCCCTTCGCCGAAGAACTTTCTGGTGGCCGTCTGCCAGCCCCCGACGGCGTCGATCGTGAATGTTTCGACCGCGGGCCAGTCCTCGCCCCGGGCGGGCTTGGGCGGATTCTCACCCCACGGCCGGCAGTGGTGCCTGGCGATGATTTCCCGGCCCTCGGGGGAATAGAGGAAGCCCAGGTAGGCCTCGGCGGCATGCCGGGTTCCCTTCCTGTCGACGTTCTGGTCGACGACCGCGACAGGCGGATCGACCCGGATCGACTTCTTCGGATAGACGATCTCGAGTTCGCCGCCGGCCTCGTTGACCTCGAGGTGGGCCTCGTTTTCGAAAGTCAGGTGCACGTCGCCGATGCCCTTCTGGGAAAATGTGGCGGTGGCGGCACGGGCGCCGGTGTCGAGCACGGGCGTGCGGGTGTAGAGATCCGTGACGAACTTTCTCGCATCTTCCTCCGAGCCTCCCGACGCGAGCACCGATCCCCAGGCGGCGAGGAAGCTGTACTTGCCGTTGCCGGACGTCTTCGGATTCGGAGTGACGATCGAGATCTCACCCTTGACTAGGTCGGGCCAGTCCTTGATGCCCTTGGGGTTGCCCTTGCGGACCACGAACACCACGACGGAGTGGTAGGGAACCGACTGATTGTCGTAGCGATGCTGCCAGTCTGGGCGAAGCAACCCCGACTTCGCCACGGCCTCCACATCGGGCCAGACGGCGAGCGTGACGACGTCGGCGTCGAGGCCGTCGATCACGGCGCGGGCCTGACTCCCCGAGGCGGCGTGCGACTGCTTGACCGAGACCTTCCGGCCATGCTCCTCGGCGTAGTGCCTTGCGAAGGCCTCGTTGAGATCCCGATAGAGTTCTCGGGTCGGGTCGTAGGAAACGTTCAACAGCGAAACCGGGGGGCCCGACGCGTCCGGTTCGGCGCCGACGGTGGCGGCTGCGATACCGGCCAGGACCGCCGCCAGAGAGAGCGCTCGTGAGGCCGTGTGTCGTGACATGATCGGGATCTCGCCTACGGGTGGGTGTTCGTCGATCGGGGACACGATTGAGGGCATGCGGGCCGCGGCCGGGGCCGCTTGCGGGAGAAAAAGAAAGCAACCCCCGTGCCAAAAGCCTTTCGCCTTTCCAGGCCCCCCGTGTGTTCACCGAAAATGCCCGGCTTCACAAAAAACCGTACTTTGAAGATTTACCTTTATATTTGACGGAATTAAACGATCCAATATCATGGGTATCCGTGATATTTACTGGAATCATCATGGCCAATTCCTGACTCCGAGGGTTCGATGCCGCAGAGCCGCGATCTGGTTTCCGAGGTCTGGCGTGAGGCCTGCCGCCACATCGAAATCACCGAATCGGCCACTGCGATCGCGGCCACGCTCGCCCCGCACATGCCGCTCCAGGGGATGCTCGTTCTGGGAGTCGATGCGGCAGCCAAGTCGGTCGAGTCGCTCGCAGTCGGCGCGGCCCGCGGCGGGTTCAGGTCGCGGATGCGGCCCGTCGAACTCACGTCCGGACCATGGCGGAGGCTCGTCGCCTGGCTGCGGACCGGCGGTGTCGTGGGCCGGAGTGACCGGGATGGCCAGGCGATCCTGAGCATGATCCTTCCGGAGCAGGTCGACGCCGATCTGCTGGCGGGACCGCTGCGGTCGGCGGACGGACCGCTCGGGATCCTTGTTCTGGTTGCAAATCCCGGCAAGACATTCGACTCGGTCAATCACCGGACCGCGGACCGGCTCCTCGAGCCGTTCGCCGTGGCCCTCGAGAACGACAGCCGGCTCCACGAACTGCGATCGCTCCGCGAGGCGGCAGAGGCCGATCGGGAGACGCTCCTCTCCCGTTTGGGCAGGCAGGACGTCAACGAGGACGTGGTCGGGGCGCGCACAGGTCTTCGGCACGTGATGGAACGTGTGGAACTGGTCGCGGAATCGGATGTGCCGGTGTTGATTCTCGGGGAGACCGGCACCGGCAAGGAGGTGGTGTCGCGGGCGATCCATGCCCGTTCGAAGCGGGCCGGGGGCCCGTTCATCCGGGTGAACTGCGGTGCGATCCCGCCGGAACTGGTCGACTCGCAGCTCTTTGGCCACGAGAAGGGAAGCTTCACCGGAGCGACCGACCAGCATCAGGGCTGGTTCGAGCGGGCCGATCGCGGCACCCTGTTTCTCGACGAGATTGGGGAGCTGCCGCTGCCGGCCCAGGTTCGCCTGCTGCGGGTGCTGCAGGACCATCAGATCGAGCGGGTCGGTGGCCGCTCGCCGGTTCATGTCGACGTTCGAATCGTCGCCGCGACCCACCGGGATCTCTCCGCCATGGTGAAGGATCGCAGTTTCCGAGAGGATCTCTGGTACCGGATCAACGTCTTCCCGATCCTGCTGCCGACGCTCCGAGAGCGGCTCGAGGACATCCCCTCGCTCGTCCGGCATTTCGCCCAGCGGGCAGCCGTGCGGTTTGGGCTGCCGCATGTGGAGCCGGCCGCTGCCGACCTGCAGCTGTTGGCCGGATACTCCTGGCCGGGCAACATCCGGGAACTCGGCGCGGTCATTGACCGGGCTGTGATCCTCGGCGCCGGCAGGACGCTCGATGTCGCCGCCGCGCTTGGGCTGGGACGGCAGCGGGCGGCGGTGCCGGTCAGGGCCGAGGCCACCATGTACGAGGTGATTCCAGAACCGGTGTCGGTCGCCGAGCAGCCGCTGACGCCCGCGCTCGGCGACGTCATCCCGCTCGCCGTGGCGATGCGGCAGCACATCGAGCGGGCGCTGGTGGCGACCCGCGGTCGCATCGAGGGGCGACGCGGTGCCGCGGCCATTCTTCAGATCAATCCTCACACCCTCCGGGCGAGGATGCGGAAGCTTGGCATCGAGCCCGACCGGTTTCGCGAATGACGCAGACGCGAAACACTCAGAAACGCCAGATCAACGGGGCCAGCGTCACCGTGACCGCCATCACGATCAGGTTGAGCAGGCCGCCGAACCTGACGTAGTCGCTGAACTTGTAGCCACCCGGCCCATAGATCATCAGGTTCGTCTGGTAGCCCATCGGCGTCGCGAAGCCGCAGCTGGCGGCGACCGTGACGGCCATCACGAAGGGCATCGGATTGAGCCCCATGTCGGCCGCGGTCTGCCAGGCGATCGGAAAGACGAGCACCGCCGCCGCGTTGTTGCTCATCAGCTCCGTGAACAGCATCGTCACGAAATAGATCGCGGCGAGGACCAGATGAGGGTGGTTGCCCGCGGCGGTGATCGTGGAGTGGGCGATCGCCTCGTCGAGACCCGTCTTGTCCATCGCCTTCGCCAGGCCGAAGCTGGCCGCGATCAACAGCAGCGACTCCCACTCGATGCTGCGGCGGGCCTCGTTCGAAGAGATGCAGCCAGTGACCAGCACGACTGCAGCGGCCCCGAACGCCGCGGCCACAATCGGCACGAGTTCGAGGCTCGCGGCAAGCACCATCACGAGGAGCACCGTGCAGGCGATCCAGGCCTGGTCGTGCCGCGGCGGTGTCGAGCCCTGCACCTCGCTCACGAGGTAGAAATCCCGGTTCGACCGCTGCCGTTCGAGGAAGTTCGGGCTCGCCTCCAGAAGCAGCGTGTCGCCCGGCTCGAGCACGATGTCGCCGATCTTCATCTGGAGCCGCTCGCCATTGCGGGCCACGGCGATGACGACGGCATCGTAGGTCGAGCGGAAGCGGCCGTCGCGAATCGTGTTCCCCACCAGCGGACAGGTGTTGGAGACGACGGCCTCGAGCAGCACCCGCTCCGACCGCGGCCCATCAAGCTGGAAAACCTGATCGGTCGCGGGCCGCAGGCCGCGGATTTTCTGGAGTTCGACCACGGAATCGACGGCACCCACGAACACGAGCCGGTCGCCGGTTTCGAGCCGCTCCGTCGGGGCCACCGCCGCCATCACGTGGCCTCCGCGGTCGATCTCCATCAGGAATAGCCCCTCGAGGCCGCGGAGGCCGGCCTCCTCGATCGTCCGGCCGAGAAGGGGGCTGCCAGATTCGACGAGCATCTCCAGCGAGTATTGCCGGGGGTCGTCGCTCTGGCTCATCGCCGGACGGCGGTCCTTGAGCAGCCAGTTGCTCTTGCTCGCCAGAATCAGGTAAGCGAGGCCCACGACGAGCAGCGGCACCCCAAGCCAGCTGATCTCGAACATCCCGAGCGTATGCCCGGTCTTGGCGGCCACCAGCCCGCTGATGACGACGTTGGTGCTCGTGCCGATGAGCGTGCAGAGGCCGCCGAGAATCACGGCGGCATTCATCGGCATCAGCAGCTTGGAGACGCTGAGACGGTGCTTCTTGGCCCAGTCCCTGATTGCCGGCACCATCAGGGCGACGACAGGCGTGTTGTTCATGAAGGCCGACACCGCCGCGGGGGCCAGCATCGTGCGGAACTGTGCCGAGGCGAGCGACTTGGGGCGGCCGAACGCCCTGTCGACGACCGTTGCCAGGGCCCCGGTGCGTTCCACGGCGGCCGCCACGACGAACAGCGCGGCGACCGTGAGCATCCCCTCGTTGGCCATCCCCTTGAACGCCTCTTCGGGAGTGAGGATGCCGGCAGCGAGCAGGGCGACGACACTGCCGATCATCGCCATGTCGGGAGCCCGCTGGCTGAACAGCAGCATGGACAGCGTGACGAAGACCACTGCCGAGGTGAACAGGGCCTGCCAGTTGCCGAGCAGCGATTCAGGAGACATCGATTGGCGATCCGTGGTGGGGCAGGGGCCGGAGAGATCAAGTTTTCATGAGCCGGCCATTGACGGGCAAGCCCAAAAGGGGCGTCACCTCGCCGCTGGCAGGGGCCGAGCCGGCGCGGTAGCCTTCCGCCGTCGGAAAAGATCCATTTCTCAGCCAGGCCACTCGAACCACAAACGGAAACACCGCCATGATCAACGAACTGCTCGAAGGCAACGTCAACTTCGTCGCCGGCACGTTCAAGCCGCAGGAGGACTATTACAAGTCGATCGCCGCCAGGCAGTCGCCGAAGATCCTCTGGATCGGATGCTCCGACTCCCGCGTCAGCGAGGACGTGATCACCGGGTCGCGGCCGGGCACGATGTTCGTTCACCGCAACATCGCCAACATCGTCGCCTTCAACGACGTCAACATCTCGTCGATCCTCGAATATGGCGTCGTCCACCTGAAGATCGAGGACATCATCGTCTGCGGCCACACCCGCTGCGGCGGCATCGCCGCGGTCGAGGACGGCGTCCATGAGAACTACATCGCCGACTGGCTCTGCATCGCCACCGGCGCCAAGGAGGCGACCAACCGGATCGCGAAGGAGAAGAAGCTCTCCCGCGAGGAGAAGCTCGAGGTGCTCACCGCCGAGAACGTGAAGCTCCAGATCAAGCACCTGAGAAACCTGGCTCTGATCAAGAACATGCATGCCAAGGGCTGGCGTCCCCGGATTCACGGCTGGCTGTATCGCGTCGAGACCGGCAAGATCGAAGTGCTCGTCGACGGCCGCGACGGCGAGTCGGAGAAGTCGGGCCGCAAGAAGCCGGCGAAGAAGCGGGCCAAAAAGTGAGTCAGGAAACGACCGGCTCGGCACCCGATCCGCAGTCCCGATTCGAGGGCTACTACGCTACGGCCCGGCCGCCCTGGGATATCGGCCGGCCGCAGCGGGCCTTCGTCGATGCCGGTGAGGCGATCTCTGCCGGTGTTGAAGGCCGGCCGTCCCGCATCCTCGACAGCGGCTGTGGCACGGGCGACCTCGCCCTCTGGCTGGCGGAGCGGGGCTCCGCGGTGACGGGCGTCGACTTCCTCGAGAAGCCATTGACGGCGGCCCGGCACAAGGCCGCCGAGCGGGGGCTCGCCGTCAACTTCCTGCAGATGGACGCAGCCGCGCTGGGAACGCTCCCGGAACGGTTCGACGCCGTCACAGACTGCGGACTGTTTCACGTCTTCGACGACGCCGGCAGGGCTGCCTATGTCGCGACGCTGACGGCACTGCTCGAGCCCGGGGCCAGGGTGTTTCTGCTCTGCTTTGCCGACGCCGAGCCGGGCGAGCACGGGCCGCGAAGGGTTTCCGAGGCCGAACTGAGGCGGGCCTTTTCCAGCGGCTGGCAGATCGAACGGCTGGAGCCCAGCCGGTTCGAGGTGCTTCCCGGGATTCCGGGGGCCGAGTTCTCGCCGGGCGGGGCGAGGGCCTGGTTCGCCGAGATTCGCCGGGTTTGACGGCCGGTGGTCTCTGGGCGGTGTTTCGCACCCGTCCGATTCATGGACGTGGACCGAATCTGAATCTACAGTGAACGATGGTCGGGGCAGGCGACCGCAGGGTGGATTGGCAGGAGGAACGCGTGTGAATCTGATGAAGCCGCGGTCTCTCGCCAGCCGGCAGGCTTCTTTGGCCGTTGCGGCTGGCATCTTCGTCTGGTTTGGGCTGTCCCCGGCCGAGGCGGTCGTGATCGATACGCTGACCGGGACGGGCAACACATCCGCCCCGTCCGACGACCCCGGCTGGGCCAATGTCGGCATTCGCGGCATCGGCACGGGCGTCTACCTCGGCGGCGGCTGGGTGCTGACTGCGAGTCATGTCGGCGGCGGCGAGATCGTGCTCGGCAGTGGCACCTATGCGATGCTCTCGAACAGTGGGTTCCAGCTCACCAATGGCGGCGCCGCTGGAAAGACCGCGGCCACCGATCTTTACATGTATCGATTGACGACCGATCCGGGGCTGCCGGCGATCTCGATCGGGCAGGCGGCCCCTGCGGTCGGCTCCGCGGTCACGTTGATCGGTGCGGGTCGGGATCGTGGGGCGTTCACCACCTGGGTCATAAACACGTCCGTGTCGCCCTATCTCTGGACCGAAACCTCGGTCTCCCCGAATGCTGCCGGGTATCAGGAACTCGCCTCGCGATCGATGCGCTGGGGCACCAATGCAGTCTCGCTGGTCGGCTGGGATTCAATCGACGGCCTCGATGTTGCCGGCCTGAGGACAGATTTCACCTTTTCACAGTCCTATTCCAGCGAAGCCCAGGCTGCCGTCGGCGATTCCGGCGGCGGCGTGTTCCGAAAAAATGGTTCAGTCTGGGAACTCGCCGGCATCATGCTGGGGATCGGCACCTTTTCCGGACAGCCGGCCAACACGGCCGTGTTTGGCAATGTCACCGCCATCGCCGACCTGTCGGTCTACCGTGCGCAGATCATGCAGGTGGTGCCGGAGCCCGGGGCCATCACGCTGGCCCTCGGCGGGGTGATCGTGGCCGCGTTCTTCGGCCTTGGAAGGCCGCGATCATGGTAAGGCCACGAGATGGTGGCTGATGCGGGTCTTTCCCTGCGATCGCTACCGGCTGCCGCTGCCCGAGGGGCACTCCTTCCCGATCGACAAGTATGCCCTCCTGCGGCGTCGGCTCGAGGCCCATGCCGCGGCGGGAGCGGCGATCGAGTTCGTGGAGCCGCATGCCGCGACCGACGAAGAGCTCGCCAGGGTCCACGACCGCGGCTATCTGGGCCGGGTGATGGCGGGCAGGCTCTCGCCGGACGAGGTGCGGAGGATCGGATTTCCCTGGAGCCGGGAACTCGTGGAACGTTCTCTGCGGAGCACGGGTGCGGCCGTCGATGCGGCCGCCGCGGCACTCGATGACGGGATCGGGGCCAGCCTCGCCGGAGGCACCCACCACGCCGGCAGCGACTGGGGCGAGGGCTACTGCGTGTTCAACGACACGGCCGTGGCCGCACGGGAGATGCAGGCCAGGGGGGTGGTGCGGCGGGTTTTGATCCTCGATTGCGACGTCCATCAGGGCAATGGAACCGCCGAGATCTTCTCCGGGGATCCGAGCGTGTTCACGATGTCGATCCACGGCGCGAGAAACTTTCCGCTCCGGAAGCAGGCCAGTTCGCTCGACGTGCCGCTCGAGGACGGCTGCGACGATGAGGCCTATCTGGCGATGCTCTCGCCGGCACTCGAGGAGTCGTTCGACCGGGCCGCCCCGGATCTCGTGCTCTACATCGCCGGGGCCGATCCCTACGAGGGGGACAGGCTGGGCCGTCTGCGGCTCACCAAGCAGGGGCTCCTCGAACGGGATCGACGGGTTCTCGGGAGCGCACGCAACGCGGCGGTGCCGGTGGCGATCGTCCTCGGTGGCGGCTACTGCCCGGAGATCGAGTCGATCGTCGACATCCATGCGGCCACGATCCTGCTGGCCGCCGCATCGAGGGGTGAGTCCTGAGGGCGGGCAACGGTCCGGGGCGTCATGCCGGCGGCAACGCGGGGAAGACGATCTCGATCGTCGTACCCTCACCGGGAGCGGAACGGATCATGGGCTCGCCTCCGAAGAGCCGAGCCCGCAGCCGAATCCCCTCGAGCCCGAACCTGTCCGAGCCCGTTCGGGCCGGGTCGAAGCCGGCCCCGTCATCCCGGACAACGAGTGCGATCCTGTCCGCTCGCCGTTCCAGCGACAGTGTCGCGTGTCGGGTGCCGGAGTGCTTGCAAATGTTGGAGAGCGACTCCTGGGCGATGCGAAACAGCGTCGACTCGATCTCGGGGGAGATTTTCGGCAGGTCGGACGGCTGCGGGAAAGAAACCTCGACGCCCTGCCGCCGCACCTCGGCGAGCAGCGTTTCGATCGCCGCGACGAGGCCGAGTTCGTCGAGCAGCCGGGGCCGGAGCCCGCCGATCAGCCGCCGAAGTTCGTCTGCCGCGGTTCGCACCAGCCGCAGACCCTCCTCGCAGGGGCGGCGAATGGCGTCAAGCCCGTCTCCCGCATGGGTGTCGATCGCGTGGAGGCAGGTTTCGAGCTGCATGATCGCACCGGCCTGATACTGGGCCAACCCGTCATGCAGTTCGTAACCGATCAGCTGCCGCTCGCGGTCCTGGGCCTGGAGCAGCCGGCGGAGCGACTCGACGTCATCGGGAGATCCGGCTTCGGGAGCCGCGTCGTGTGGATGCTCGGGTGTCACGGTTCACCGCCTTCCGCGGCCGCCACGCGTTCATTCGTCGTAGGACGCCAGCTCGTCCGCCGGGGCGAGTTCCACGTATTCGTCGGAGACGTTGTCGAACCACGGGGCGAGATCGGGAAGCCGCATCGCAGACCCTGCCATTGACCGTTTTGAGCCACGCCCCCAGCATAGTCTGCCGTCCGGGTCGCCGCCGCGGGACCGCCGGCCCGTCCCGAGGAGACCGTCCGATGCAGTATCAGGGCTTCCTGCTCGCCGTTCTGGCCTCAGCCCTCTGGGGCCTGGCCTACTGCCTCGACGAACGGGTGCTCGCGGGGCTGTCGATCTACAGGCTCTACTTCCTGCACTCGCTCTGCGGGGTGCTCGTGGTCGGCAGCCTGCTCCTGCTTCAGGGGCACTCCCCGATGTCGCTTGTCCGGATCGACGGCCCGGGCGTCAGCCTGCCGCTGCTGGCGACGACCATGCTCGTCGGGACGGCGGCCGGCCTGGCCATCTTCGGTTCGATCCAGGCGCTGGGGGCATCGCGGGCGGCGGTGCTCGAGATTTCCTACCCGCTGTTCGTGGCGGTGTTTGCATACCTGCTGTTTCGCGAACCACTGGCACCGGCCGTCCTCGTGGGGGGCGTCTTCATCTTTATCGGCGCCACGATCATCGTGCTGGCACACTGACTCAAGGTCGCGGCGCTGGCCGATCCGAGACCACCGTCGAATTGCCGTTCGCGATCGATCCGTTCGGAGAGGGGGCCGCCAAGAAAGGCGCGGGAGACCGCCTCGCTCATCGTGTACATGAACCCGAGAGACTGGCCGCGGCAAAAATCCCGGCTGTTCGTCGGCGTGTCGAGCCATTCGTAGTTCACGCGATAGCGACGCCAGCCCGCATCGACGACACCCTTGACCATGGCGGCAATCTGGGATTTCGCAGCCTGAACCAGCGGCTCGCGACCCGTACGGGTCGTCGCCTCTCCCTGCGAGGCACGCAGGCCGGCGATGAACCGACGCTGCCGTCGGAGCGCCGCGTGGGCCCCGACCCGCCAGCCCAGATCGCCCGCTGCGGAGTGCAGACAGTCGCGGGCCGTTTCCACGAAGTCCATCTCGACGTCCGTGTCCATAGTGCCTCTCCTGCCGCGTAATGCCCGCCGGTGTCGCCCGACGCTCGTGCGTCGAGGGATACTACGGGCCGCGGTCAAGGAGGTTCGCCCAAAATCGAAGATGCCTGCGTCACAGCGCCCGGCGATGTTTGCGAACCGGCTTTTTGGCGAGCGTGGCCGTGCCGCCATCCTGCCGCGCGGGCTGGGTGGACACTTTCTCCGCGGGCCGTGACCCTGAACCTGAACTGGTCTGGCGTTCAGCCCGGCCGTCGGGCCGTCGCTCGGATCGCCGACGGCCACGCTGGCCGCCACGGGTTTCCGACCGCGGCCTGGCCTCGCGGCGTTGCTGGACGGGCTCAGAGGCGGGCGGCCCCGCGGGCATCTCGTTGCCGTGCGGGATCGGCCGTCGGAGCAGCTTCTCGATCGCCTTCAGGCGGGGCTGCTCGTCGTGATCGCAGAGGGTGACGGCCTCGCCTGTCCGGCCCGCCCGGCCCGTGCGGCCGATCCGGTGGACGTAGGTCTCCGGCTCGTGCGGCGGCTCGAAATTGACCACGTGCGAGACATGGTCGACGTCGATGCCGCGGGCGGCGATATCGGTGGCGATCAGGACCGGTGGTCGTGGCGACTTGAAGGCCGCCAGTGCCCGCTCCCGCTGATTCTGCGATTTGTTGCCGTGGATCGAGGCGGCCGCGATGCCCGCCCGGTCGAGGTCGCGATGGAGCTTGTCGGCGCCGTGCTTCGTCCGGGTGAAGACGATCACGCGGCTCATCGACTGCTCCTTCAGCAGCCGGACGAGCATGGCCCGCTTCTCTCCCTTCGAGACGAAGAACACCGACTGGCTGACCGTCTCGGCCGGTGTGGCCTGCGGGGTCGTCTTCACCTCGAGCGGATCCCGCAGCATCGTGCCGGCGAGATCGCGGACGGCGGCCGGCACGGTCGCCGAAAAGAAGAGTGTCTGCCGGGCCGACGGCAGCATGCCGACGATCCGCCGAACGTCGTGGATGAAGCCCATGTCGAGCATTCGATCGGCCTCGTCGAGAACGAGAAACTCGACGGAGCGGAGATCGACCAGACGCTGCCCGACCAAGTCGAGCAGCCGGCCCGGCGTGGCCACGAGCACATCGACGCCGTGCATCATCGCGTCGGCCTGCGGCCGCTGGCCCACGCCGCCGTAGATGACCGCTGTGGTCAGGCCCGCATTCCGCCCGTAGGCCCGGAAGCTCTGGTGGATCTGGCCGGCGAGTTCGCGGGTCGGGGCGAGCACGAGCGTGCGGCAGCGGCGGGCGGCCCGCGGCCTCGGCAACGAGAGCATCCGCTCGATCAGCGGCAGGGCGAAGGCGGCCGTCTTGCCGGTGCCCGTCTGGGCACAGCCGAAGACGTCGCGGCCTGCGAGCACGTGGGGAACGGCCTGGGCCTGGATGGGCGTGGGACTGGTGTATCCTTCGGCGGCCAGCGCCTCGAGAAGCGGGGCGGAGAGGCCGAGGGTGTCAAACGAATTCATGGTCAAAGCACTTTCACAGTTTTGGATGGAGAACCGTCCGGAAGCAGGGCCGCACGACAGCGGTTGTCCAATGCAGATGACCCATAAAGCAGGTCAACGCCGATGGATCACCGCCTGCCAGAAAGAGGTTCGTCGCGATGTGATCGACGGATGTATCCGTCGTGCACGACAAACGGCCGCTTCAAGAAGATGCGATCGCGGCGGCAGTTCGTGGCTCTCAGGCCTCAGGGGCTTTCGGGCCGGCGATCTCCGCCTCATCGATTCCGATAACGCAACCCTAGCACGGGATCGCCCCCGCCGCAACGGCTGATTGGATGGAAATCCGGGCGGGTTCCAAGCGGCTGCAGCACAATGGCGGGGGCTTCGGTGTCGGGCAAACGAGCAATTCGAAGTTTCCGTTTACTCGTGCGTCGGCCCTTTTGTGGAATCGTAGGGGATGTCAAAGAGTCGTCGGCGCGAGCAGAAGGCTCGCGACCAGTTCGGGCACGCCCTCGCAGGCGGTCTTGGCAATGCGTTCGCAGATGTCCGCGGGCACGAGATCTGGCACCTTGGGATTGACGACGATCCGCCGGGCCCGGCGGGGTGCGGTGAAGATCAGCGAATTGGCCGGGTAGACCTCGAGCGACGTGCCGACGCACAGAAAGATCTCAGCCCGCGACACGATCCTGGCCGCCTCGTCGATCGCCGGCACGTTTTCCCCGAACCAGACGATGTGCGGCCGCAGCTGGCTGCCAAGCGGGCATGTGTCACCGAGGGCGATGTCGCGATCGCCCAGGTATTGGGTGAGGCTCGGATCCCGCGTGCTCCGGGCGTAGAGAATCTCGCCGTGCAGGTGAAGCACCTGCTTCGAGCCGGCCCGTTCGTGGAGGTCGTCGACGTTCTGGGTGACGATTCGCACGTCGTAGGCGCTCTCCAGATCGACGAGGGCCCGGTGGGCGGCATTCGGCTGTGACGCCCGCACCTTCCGCCGCCGCACGTTGTAGAACTCGAGCACAAGCGACGGATCGATGGCCCAGGCCTCGGGCGTGGCCACGTCCTCCACACGGTGGCCTTCCCAGAGTCCGCCGTCACCACGAAACGTCTGCAGGCCGCTTTCAGCGCTGATGCCTGCACCGGTGAACACGACAATGGTTTTCAAGAGGATCCTCCCGTAGTTGTCGGCTTTCGAAACCGCTGCGGCAGCATGATGCCGACGTTCTCCCGGAGTTTCGCAAGCCCCCGCGGACTCACATGCTCGAGTCCTTGGAGCGAGAGCGACGCCCCCTCGTGCGTGGCGAGGATCGCGGCCACACGGTCGGTCAGGCTCGTGACGCGATCAAGCGCGACGAGGGGGTGTTTCACGAGTTCGCGTGCTACGTCCTCGGTGACGGATCTGATTCCGCAGAGCGCCAGTTCGCCTGCCCGGTGTCTGGCGAGGGTGGCGGCGACGCCGGCCGTCAGCTCCCGGACGCCTGAGAGGAAGAGCCCGGACAGTCCTGCGATTCCGCGGTAGTAGGGCTGGGCCACGAGGACGGCTGCGCGGCGTTCATCGAGCCGTTCCAGGCCGCCGATTGTGACAACCCCCCGATGCTGCACGAGCGCCGCGAGTCGCTCGATCGGAATGTCGTCGGTCACGCTCAGTGAAAGCGATCCCTCATGACGACCGAGGCAGGCCGCAACGACGTCATCCACCTCCACTGAAGCGAGATGGAGGGGACCGCGGTGATTCGCCAGATGGCGGGCCTGCCGGGGCGAAAGTTTCGTCAGTTTCTGCAGACAGAGAAATCCCGTCCGACGGCCGAATGCCTCGGCCGCCGCGTCGGGCAGTCTCGTGAGTCCATGAAAGTGCAGCTTGCCGCCATGTCTGGCCAGATGCGTTGCCGCCCGACCGGTGAGCCGCGCGAGGCCGTCCAGGCTCAAGTCACCGCGGTGCTGGGAGAGCGCGGCCGCCGTGTCTGGCGACAGTCCGGCCAACTTGGAGAGATAGAGATCATTCGCATGGTGCGCGAGTCCGATTGCCACATCCGGCTCGAGTCTCCGCAGGCCGCCGAGCGAAAGTTCCCCCTCGTGCCGGCCGAGCGCCCGGGCCGACGCCGGCGAGAGCCGGCGCAGATTGTTGAGCGAGAGGCCTCCCGAACGATGCGTCGCCAGTGTGGCCGCCACCGCATCGGTGACGCCCACGAGCCTGTCGAGATAGAGGTGGCCACGATGCCGGACGAGTTGCCTGGCCACCGAGAGCGGTAGCCGCTCGAGGCCGTCGAGGTAGAGATGGGTCTTGTAGGAGCCGACGACAGCGGCAGACCCGCCGTCGTCGGCAGGACGTTCGAGAGTCACCCAGCCATGGGTCGCCGACGTGATCGAATCGTCACCGTCAAACGCAAGATTCGCGCCGGTACCGACAACCGGCCGCACGAACAGCGCGACGATCTCCCGCGCCTGCGCGGGATCGAGTCGCCGGATGGCGCCGGTCTGCTTTCGCAGGGAGCGGTCCTCGATTGACGTGCTCATCGGGAACCTCCTTCGGGGCAGTCGTCTGGGACGTCAAAAAACTTTTCACAGGAATGGCAAAACCAGTTCCCAGGTTTCGGGCCGTTGGGAATCAGCTTGAACTTGCGACACGTCGCCGCCAGCCGGATCGTGAGCCCGATCACACCCACCTGCACAGATGCCGTGCTGCATCCGCCGCAATGCGGGCATGGCGGCACGTCCAACCGGGCAAACTGTTGATAGAGCTCTTGATAGACCTTCTCATGATCGTAGGTTTCAAACCCCGGCATCGTGCGTACTCAAGAATGAGCCACGCACCAAGAACCAGCCCGACGGGCGTCACCGCCTGTCGGGCTGCTGCAACATTGTTTCGTGAGGATCGAATCCTCACGCACATCCCGCCGGCATTTTCATGCCCGCGGAAGCACCGTATGCCTTGCAGTGGCTCGGTTGCGGAAACGCCCCGAGGCATTTCCAACACGTCGTGGGGGACGTGTCGTTCCTGATGCTGCGAGTATTTTACCTGTGGACTCCATCGCAGGCGAGCTTTCGCCACACGTCGAGTGTGTCATAGTCGGGCGCTGACGATTCCCGGGCAGCAACCCTCGCGGACCAAGGTTGTCCCTGCCGTCAGTCAGAATGCTGAACGGCTCGCCCTCTCCATTCAGGAATATTTTATGTGGCTTTTTACCCAGTACGGTTTCTACAGCGTGGTCTGTGCCCGCGATCTTGCCGGGAGTTCGACTCGCATCGATTCCGACACCTTCATGGTGCGGGCCCGCAGCCGCCGACATCTCGAGTCGCTCCAGAAGCGGTTTCCGCAGCTGGCCTCCTTGGAGATCGCCGACACGGTGAACACTGACTACCGGTTCCGAGTCGTGGTGCCCAAGCCCGTCTGGGTGGAAGTGGCCCGAGAACTCACGGCCGAGATCGACTACGGCAACTTTAAGGACCGGGCCCACAGCCGGTCAGGCGACGACGACTACGGAGATGCCCTGCATAAGGTGTGGGGGGTGATGGAGAGACTGCAACGACCAAATCGCTAGAAGGAGGTTGCCACGATCGGACCAGCGAAGAATCGACTTCATGACCACGAAGCAGGGTGGCTCACGCTGCTGGTAGAGATGGGTATAGCCACGAAGGAAGCGGCTCAAGCCGCCATGAACCGGGTCGCCCAGGCGGCGATCGACGAGCAGGAATCGCGGCGGGAGAGACGTAGAAGCGAAAGACGGCGCAGAGGGCCGCCTGAATGATCGGACTCGATTTTGTCGGAACCTAAAGATTGTCCGGCGAGCTGGCGCTGGGGACGGATCGTGCACCGCCGGCCGTTCATTCGGCTGCCCGCGGCGGAGGTCAGTTGGCGTTGGCGGCACGACTGCATTCAGCTGCTGCCGGTGAACCCGGCTTTCGAGCCGATGACCGAGATGAGTCGGTTCATAGAACCCAAAACCCAGTTTCTCAAATATTGAAGACAAGATGTTTTGTTTCTCACTTCTGCCACACAAGTGAGAAACAAGGCCGCCTGCGCTTTTGCCGCGAAAAGTGGCGGCAGCGTGGACTTTCGAGCGGGCGTTATCCCGGAAACCGCCCCTCGGCCATCAGCAATTCTCGAAGAATGACCGCGTCGGGGTGGTTCATCGCGAGGCATCGAATGGTAGCTCGTCCCGTCGGCGTGCTACCCGCCAGAACAGGCCCGTCCCAATAGAAATGCTCGTCTCACGAGTCACGACGCGGATGAAAGAGCTGGGCCGTCATCGCAGTCGCTGGATCGACGCTCGCGAGATTCGGGACCTTATGGGCGTTGCATCGGAAGCAGCTCAGGCACAGGTTGTCGAGCGTGGTCACGCCGCCGTGCTGCTGAGCGATTACATGGTCGATCGGGAAGGTGAAGAACGGGTCGTCGTCTTCGTGAATCCTGCAGTATTCGCACCGTCCGCCGGCCCGGTCCCGGACCTGCGTCCGGAGCCGAGCGTCCATCAGGCCGCTCCGTTCTGGCCCAGCATCCTGCGGGCCTTGGCTTGAAGGATCGCGATGAAGGTGCCGGCCGACACACAGGCTTCGTACTCATCTCGTTCCTCGTCGGTCAGCGTGCCCGCAGTCGACTTGCCGGCCAGAAGCTGCATGCGGCTGTTGGAATCAGTGGATGCCCGCAGTTGGACAACTTTCCTGGCCACCTCGGGCGTCATGCAGTCGCCCAGCGGGTCGAGGAGATCCGTGAGCGCCGAATGCACAGTCGCCATGGCGAGGTCTCGTGGCCTGGGGTTGACGGATGCTTAATGCTCAACCGGTGAGTGTACGGACGTTCAATTACCGTGTCAACGCCCGCTTTCGGTTTGGATTCTACCCCAGACCAATGTTCTGGGACTCGGCGATCGGAGGAGGCGCATCGGGAACCGGCCATTACGACGGGGCCTTCAATCTGACTTTTGCCGCCGTCCCCGAGCCCTCCACCTACGCCATGACCCTTGCCGGTCTGGCCTGCGGCGGCTGGCAG